>Ga0335077_10013222_pt1 | contig 10323 bp, 11 predicted proteins | sample Lox_Sample_31_FD_207151 | JGI IMG/M metagenome (GOLD analysis project Ga0335077, IMG submission 207151) | Soil microbial communities from Loxahatchee National Wildlife Refuge, Florida, United States - Lox_Sample_3.1 | ecosystem: Environmental > Terrestrial > Soil > Wetlands | place: USA...
ACACCACCGTGCCCTGGTGGGGCGGACGGCAGCTCCATTTCGAATTCACCTGACGGCCCGCCCAAGGGCCGAGATGCCGGTGCGGAAATCCGCGCTAATGATCTCGTTCAGGTCCAGTGCCTGGATGACACCCTCGATAACGCGCTCCGCGACAGCCTGAGCGAGCGCTTCCGCCGGGTCGGTCACTCGCCGCCCCGCGGAGCGCAGTCGCTCGAACGGGTCCACAGGTTCAAGATATGGCTGCCCCAGCCGGTTTCGGAATCGCCCGTTAGGGGCGATTCCCATCTGCCGGACTGTTGTGTTCTCCGAGGTGGCGGTGCCGGTGGCGGAGGAACTGACCCGTGGAGCGTTCCTGGGCCATAGCGGCTGATGACGATCGACGGCTTCGAGTGGGATACCCCGACACGAAGGAGAAGGCCAGCCCCGGCGGGACGATCATCAGACCCCCGGCCACCGCGACCTTCCACCGCCGCCCCCCCGGGCGTGCCCGGCGCGCGCCACCGCGGCCCTCAGCGCGGCGGCCGCCGCGACCGCCTCAGCCAGCACCGGCCGGCCCGCCACGCCCGCCAGCGCCGCCGCGGCAGGCGCCACCACTTCGGCCAGAGTGTTCCGCTGCCGGCTGGGCTCTAGCCGACCGTTGGGGGGGCGGGAATGTCGCGCGGCCCGGTATCGGCGGTGGGCTGGCCGGGGGCGGTCCATTGGGCGCCGGTTTGCTCGCGGAAGGAGGCGATGGCGGCTTCGCTGGTCGGGAAGAAGTGCCGCGGATTGATCGTGCGGGTGAGCCCGTAACGCTCGATCTTGCGCCGGACCGGGTCTTTCAGCTCGGCGAACACCAGGCTGATGCCGTCGGCGTTCAGTTCCTCGTCGAGTTCTTCCAGCACGTCGGATGCGGTGGTGTCCACGTCGGTCATCGGCTCGGCGGCGATGAGGATCCACAAGGGCTTCGGGTCGGTCTTGGCCAGCCGCCTGACCTCGTCGCGGAACGTCTTGGCGTTGGCGAAGAACAGCGGGCCGTCGAACCGGTAGATCACCAGCCCGGGCAGGTGCTCGGCCTCGGGATAGGAGTGCACGTCGTGGTAGCCCTCGAGCCCTTCCACCCGCCCGAGCTGGGTGTCGTAGGGCCACCACGCCCGCCGGAAAACGTTGAGGATCGACAGCGCGACCGCGATCGCGATCCCGGGCAGCACCCCGAGCAGCACGACTCCGCCGAAAGCCGCGATCGAGAGCAGGAACTCCACCTTGCGCTGCCGCCACAGCCGCACCGTGGCGGGGATGTCGGCCAGGGACAGCGACGCGGTGATCACCACCGCGGCCAGCGCGGGCTGAGGCAGGTTACGGAACAGGCCCGGGACAAACACGATCATCAGGATGATCAGTGCCGCGCCGGTGACGCCGGTCAGCTGCGTCTTCGCACCGGAGCGTTCCGCCACGGCCGTCCGCGACCCGCTGGTGCTGACCGGGAACCCCTGGAACAGCCCGGCGGCCAGGTTCGCCGCACCGATGCCGATCATCTCACCGTTGCCGTGGACCTCCTGCCCGGTACGGGCCGCGAACGCCGACGCGGTGGAGATCGTGTCGGCCAGCGACACCAGCGCGATCCCCAGCGCCCCGGCGAACAGCGGCCCAAGATCGGCCAGGCCGGCTTTGGGGATCGTGAACGGCGGGAACCCCTTGGGCAACACCCCGACCAGGCTGACGCCATGCTCGGCCAGGCTGAAAACTGTCGTGGCGGCGATCGCGAGCACCACCATGATCAGCACAGCCGGGACCTTCGGCAGCCAGCGCTGCAGCACCAAGATCACCATGATCCCGGCGATCCCGACCGCGGCCGCGGCCCCCACCGCCTCCCCGTTCGCCAGCCCCCTGACGAACCCGGCGACCTCGCCGAGGAACCCGTCGGCCTCGACCTTGAACCCGAACAGCTTCGGCAGCTGCCCGACCAGGATGGTCAGCGCCAGGCCGTTCATGTAGCCGATCATCGTCGGCTTGGAGATCAGGTCGGCGATGAAGCCGAGCTTCGCCACCGCCGCCAGGATCATGATCGCCGCGACCATGAGAGCGAGCATCGACGCCAGCGCGACCGCCCGCTCTTGGTCGCCGTTGGCGACGATCAGCGGCAGGATCGTCGCGGCGATCATCGGCCCCAGCGAGGAATCCGGGCCCAGCACCAGGATCCGCGACGGGCCGAACACCGCATAACCGAGCAGGCACATGATCGAGGTGTACAGGCCGGTGATCGGCGGCAGGCCCGCCAGCTCCGCATACGCCATGCCCTGCGGCACCAGCAGCGTCGTCAGCACAACCCCGGCGACGATGTCCCTGGCGAGCCACTCACGCCGGTAAGACGAAACCGCCCGCAGCCCCGGCACCCAGCGGAACATGGACACCCCACTCCGGCCGTGGTCGGACACCGCGACCGTAATCTACCGCCCGGGCAGCTTCTGGCGTATCACCCGTGGGGGGGTGAAAGCTCCCTTCGGGACCAGCTTCGCGCCCTACCACGGCGCCCCGGCCGGAGACGTCCACCTGTACGTCAAGACCAGCGTCTTCCCCGGCTGCTTCGCCAACGGCCTGCCCGCCAGCCAGGCCGCCATCCTGGATGACGTGGTCGGCGGTGCCGATCACGTCCCACGATGGGCGCGCGGTGGCGGTCAGGGAGCAACATTGGCCGACCGGTCATCATCTCCGGCGGCTTCGAAGCGCCCAAGGCGGCTTCGGTCGGTGACCTCGGCGTCGGCGATGGACCCGTGATGGTCAAGCTGCATCACCACCGTGGCGCTTACTGTGCAGTCGACGCGAGCGCTACGGCTCTGGGGGGCCGCGCGGATACGGGTAGTTGCCGATGTCGGCGCGCTATCCGGAGCCCAACTCCATAAGGTCGGCTCCGCGCGGCCGCCGGCCGGGCGGTTGGCAACGAAGGCCCACGTCCAGGTCGGTCAAAACGGTGGCGATTTCTTGGTAGTGGCCGCCATCGCGCACAACCTGCTCCGCGCCGCCGGATCGCTGGCCAGCCTCGCGTACGCCAGGGCCAGGGGCCCAGGCTCCGCGTGGCATTCGACGACCTCGTGCTCGCCATCTGAACTCAGCGGAGCATCCGGAAGGAGATGTGGCGGGGGTGGACGGGCTGGCCAGCGCGCTTGCCCTTGCCGGCCGGGTCAGCCGCGGCCGCAGCGGCGCGGGCTGCCGCGCAGGCCAGCCCGGTGGCGGTGACCCAGGCGGCGTGCTCCTGGGCGATCAGGGCCGGGGACCGGGACCGGAGCATGGCCCCGGTGGACGGCCCGGCGCCGCTGATCGCGGACTTGGCTTCCTTTAACGAGGTCTCCGACCCGATCCACCGCCAGTGATAAGCGGCAGCCAGGACGCGCGCTGGGTAGGCGGCGTGGTCGTCCAGGGTCGCTGATCAGGCAGAACAGCTCGGGAGCATCCCGCCCGGCGACGGTGACGGTGTACTCGATGACGCGGACGGTCAGGGTGATTCCGCCGCCGCAGATGGTGGCCAGGCAGGAGCCGTCGGGCAAAAAGTCCCCTGTACGGCGCAGGGTGATGCCGTCTTTGACGCGGATTAGCACGTGGGTGCCGGTGGCGAGCATCCGCTGGATGCGGGGGACTCCGGGAAAATTCCGGTCCAGGATCCACAGCCGGCCGGGGGTGAACAGGTGCGGGTAGTCTTCCAGCGCCTTGTCCAGCAGCGCCCGCTCGGCTTCTCCCTTGTCCCTTCCACCGGCGGCCCTTGTGCCGCTCGAATACTCAATTGGGGTGCCTGACCTGCACTGTCGCTGACAGGCTGGACACGATGGTGGTTAGCTGGGCGGGTGCTGTTCAAGATCGTTTACACGCTGGTCTGCCGGGTACCCGGCTTGGTCGTCGCGCTGTTCCGCGGCGACCGGGCGAGAGCGGCCGGACTGCTGGTGCTGCGCCATGAGAACGCGGTGCTGCGCCGACAGGCCGGCCGGGCGGGGTATGAGCCTGTGGACCGGGTGTGGTCCGCGCGCGCTGTCCCGGCTGGTGTCGCGCAGGCGCTGGGCCGGGGTCTTCCCCGTCACGCCCGCGACGCTCCTGGCCTGGCACCGCCGGCGGGCCGCCAGGAAGTACGACACGAGCGGGCGGCGCAGGCCCGGCGCACCATGCCTGGCCGTGCCGGGCATCAAGCGGCTGGTACTGCGCCTGGCACGGGAGAATCCGCTGCGGGGCCACCGCCGGATTCAGGGCGAGCTGGTCAAACTCGGCATCGCGGTGGCGCCGCCGACCGTGCGGGAGATCCTGCACGCCGCGGGCACCGATCCGGCGCCACGCCCGCCTGGTCCCACCTGGCGGCAGTTCCTCCGTGCGCAGGCGGCCGGGATCCTCGCGGTCGATTTCCCGCATGCGGGCACCGTGCTGTCAAAGCGCTTGCACGTGCTGGTGCTCATCGAGCACGGCACCCGCCGGATGCACCTAGGGGGCATCACCGCGAACCCGACGGGCGAGCGGACCGTGCAGCAGGCCCGCAACCTCGCCCTCCGCCCCGACCAGCGATTCGAGGAGTTCAGGTTCCTGATTCGCGACCGCGGCTCCAGCTTCACCGCCTCGTCCGACGGCGTGTTTCAGGCAGGCGGTACCAGAATCCTGGTCAGCGCCGTCCAGGCACCCCGGATGAACGCGATCTGCGAGCGCCTCGCTGGCACCCTGCGCCGCGAAGTCCCCGACCGGATGCTCATCCTGAACGCGGCGCACCTGCGCACCGTTCTGACCGTCGTTCCGCAGGCGTCACGGCCTGACCCTCTACCATTAGGGGTGACGCGCACCGAGCCGTGAGCAACTCCAGTCCCGGCCCGGCGCGCGCCGTCTACGGGTTACACAGCGCGACGGGGATCAGCGTCCGCCGGCCGGCCTAGGCGGTCTCCGCTGCCATGGTCAGCGAGGTGCCCCGGGTCACTTAGGTGAACGGCTCCATCCGGCCTAGCTGCGGCCTCATCAGCCTGGGATCGTCATAGACCCGGGAGTCATGCATGGGCAGCTAGCAGCCGCAGGTCTGCCACCAGGACCACCAGTCCTGGAACATCCACCAGATCTCGGTGCCGAGCCGGCGGCACGCGGTTATCCGGTGCGCGCCGTCGCCGAGTCCGACCTCGCCGTCTGTGAGCCACAGCGTGACGGGCGTCGTCTGTCCTCGCAGCCGGATGCTCTCCGTCAGTCTCCGGACATGCTCCTCACCGTGGCACGGAACCACATCCGCCTCTGCCAGGAAACGCGCGACGGCCACCAGCCGCTCGGACCAGGGTTGCACCGTCAGCCCATTCCAGTCAGTACCGGCGTGATTTGAACGACGCCGTCCGTGGCAAAGTAGCCGCCGCTGACAGGCAGCAGATAGCCAGCGCCGTAGTTCCCGCCCGGTGCCAGCGGGCTATCCCAGACTCCCCACCCGAGGATGGTATTCCCTGCGGGGATCGAAATGCTGACCGTCGATCCGAATACAGAGCCGTTCACGGGTGCTGCCCAGGTGGTCTGCACCCGAGCATAGGATCCGCCAGTGACCTCGTTAGCTCCGGTGTTCCCCGGTGCCCCGGTGTGCGCAGAGACCCAGGTCGCGAGGGCGGTAATGGCCGCTAAGCCGAGATCGACCGAGGTATAGCTGAAGTACGCGGTGGCCATTATGCGTCCCGTTCCTTAACCGCGCGCATGGGCCGCCGGCCCGGATGCCCGCGGCAAGCGGGCGAATGTTACCTGCAGCCCGACGACTTCGGCTTCGCCTTCGCGGGCGTGCGCCTGGCCGGTGCTGGCTTGGCGGGCGCCTTCTTCGGCGCCTTGCTCGGCCTCTTCTGCGGCACTGCCTTGACGGGCGTCTTCTTCGCTGCCATCTCTGACCCTCTTTCTCTTTTCTCTCTTTGCTGCCCTGGCGGCGCTGTCACCTGATTCAGCCAGCGCAGCCACCGCCGCAGCGTCTTCACCGGCTGTAGGTGGTCGCCGTCGACTGCTGCTTCCGGCCGCCTGCCACGGGCACCACCGTGTCGGCCGGCTCCTTCACGCTGGTGGCGCAGGACGGCTCCGCCGGGCCGCCGGGCTCCGGGTACGCGACCGGTGCGCTGACCTCGTTGCCGAGCGCTTGGCCGGTGCTGGCGGTCTTCAGGACCGGGCGCCGGTGGCCGACCGTGGCGTTCGGGAACGCGGCCGAGATGGCGGACTGATGCGGCACCGCGGTGGTGCCGGCGCCGTTGCCGGACTGGTCGATGACGCTGGAGGCGATGCCGGTGCCGATCGGCTCGAAGTCCGAGGTCAGCCGCTCGGGGGCGGGAGCATGCTTCGTGACCTCGTGCAGGCCGCCCAGGTACAGGGAGCCCTCCGGGGCGGTGTCGTCGGGCAGGTCGGACGCCGGGAACAGGTGGTGCAGGCTGCCGCCGTGCCCGCCGCGTCTGCCCTCGCGCAGGCCGGAGGTCGGCGGCTCCCCCGGAGTCAGCCCGCCCTGCGCCTGGGTGACCGCGGCGCGGTACTTGCGAACGGTTCTCCCCCCGTGGGTGCCGGCGTCGTCGTAGCCGAGATCCTCGGCCGGGGAGGACCACTGCGCTAGCGCGTGCGCCTGGCCTGCGGCGTCGTCAGGGTCGCCGTAGGCACCGGCCAACGCGTGTACGGCCGGGTCGCTGCCCGCCGCGTGAGTGAACTGGCCGGCCGGCTGCCTGGCGTCCGGGCTGCCCGCGCCGCGCATGCCCGTGCTGAGCCTGGGTAATGTGGTTGGCGCGGCGTTCAGCAGGCCAGCCGGGTGCTTGCCGCCGCGGTCGGCCCCGTAGCTCCCGCCCGGCCCGTTCGCCTCGGCGGTACCGGCGGCTGCACTGTCGGTGATATTGGCGCTGCCGCTGGCACTGTCTCTGCTCTTGCCGAGGGCGCTCATGACGCCACTGTCTCTGCCGCGATTGCCTGGTCGGCCGACCAGATCCGGCCCGGGTTCGCGTCTATCCAGGTCGCCAGGAGATCCTGCACGCCGATGATCACGACATCCTCGCCCTCGGAGCCCGGCGGCTCATGCGCTACCGCCGCCAGGTGGGCCTGGATCACTGTCCCGACCCGGCGCCACCGGGCCTCGGCCGCGCGCTCGTGCTCGGCGGCGGCCAGCAGCTGCCGCTCTTCCTCCTCGGCTGCAGCGCGCTCCGCGTTCACCCGCCGGACCTCGGCGGTGCGGGCGCCGGCGTTCAGGTCAGCCAGTTGCTTGTGGATTCGACCGGTGTAATCCAGGGGACGCGCGGGGTTGATCCCGCGGACCCGGTTCTTCTGTGTCTGCGTCAGGTCTGCCATGGTGTTCTCGCTCTCTCGGCGCTGGCGGCGGTGTCCCGATGATGGCCCGAAGCTCGCGGGCCAGTGCCGGGTCCAGGGCGTAGGTGATCATGTGATCACGCAGCGCCGCGTCGGCCAGCTCGGCCAGGCCGGCGCGGGGACCACTGGCCGCCTCGTGCAGCGCGGCCACCAGCTCGGACACAGAACTCGGCGCGATCATTCGGAACCACCGCCCAATGTTTGGCTCTTCATTCCATTTTATATGCGGTATGGCGGAATGCGGTAAAATGGAATGAGATTGTACGCACGCATTCGATAAAAGGCGGCAGCGATGACCGACAGCATCAGGCACGGACCCGGCGGACCCAGCCTCACCGGCTACACCGTAAGGAAGTGCCGGTGCCGCAGCTGCCGGGACCTGAATGCCGAATACCACCGGAGATACCGTGCCGAGCACCGAAGCGGGGAAAGCATGAGCAGCACTGCCGGAATCACTCAGTTAATCGCACGGCTCAGCGCGGGCCAGCCTGGGGCCAGCCTGCACTGGCTCCTGCCATTCGCGAATTGCTCGTCAGCGATCTGCCGCTGCCCCGAGTGCGCGCAGGCTATCGAGCGGCTGACCGGGAACCCGGGCACGGCGCAGATTCTCGGCCTGGCCCCGGATACCACCGCGGCGGCTCCGGCACCGTCAGGCCAGCCGGCGAGAGCGGATATCGAGGTCATGGACGCCGACCAGTTCGCCGCCTGGTACTCGGCGCAGCCGCGCCTGGCGCTGCTCCACGCCGCCGACCGCATCCCGCAGAAGTTCTGGTCCACATATCGGGCGGCAATCGGCCAGCGTGACCCGTCCGACGCCGTCGCTGCACTGGGCGGACGGATGCCGGGCAGGGCAACCGCCGGAGCGGACAGCATGCCGGACTGGAGGAGCATGATCGGCAACCGCGAGCCCACGGGTGCCGGCTTCAATGGCTCTGTGATCGGCAGGGGCTGATCAGGATGTCCCGCCACTGCCTCTGGATTGTCGTTCCCCGCCCCGGATTCCGGCTGACGGGCCCGATCCGGTGACCGCGCAGATGCCGGTCTCGGTGCGAGCGCCATCGGCTGCCGAGTTCCTGGCGGCTGTCGGCGAGGTGGCTGCCGAGGTGGCCGCGCCAGCCCGTACTGCCGCGGTCGCGCGGCTGGTCGCCGGCGCCGGGGAGCGCGACCGCCGGCAGGCCATCCGCGAGGTGCGACGAGCCACTGCCCGGCCGGCCCCGAGAGCCCGGCCAGGATCAGCCGCGCGGCCGGGCGGCCCTGACGGGACGGTGAGCGCGTGATGACCGGCGATGACCAGCCGCGACGCCGACGGCGTATCCGTCACGCCGAGCAGCCCGCCGAGCCTGCCCCTGCCGGGCCTGGTGAGTCTGACGAGGGCACTGCCTCCGACGAGGCCGCCGAGCCAGCCGAGCCCACCCTTCACGAGCAGATCCAGGCGGCGCTGGCCAGCTACCACGAGGACAGGCGCCGCGCTCGCTGGATCTCGCCGACGCACTACCGGTGATCATGGCCACGGCGCCAGGCAGTACTTCCCGCGCGCACGCGCGTGGGAGATGAGACGCGTGGGACCAGGGTCACGGAGACGAGCGGGGAGGGGTGAGGGGGCACCTCTGTATCCAGGTGGGCGGGCAGGGACGCAGCGTCCGTCTGAGGGCGCGGCGGGCGCATGCTAGGTAGAGTGGGGGACGCACCGGGTGGGACCAGGGCCAGCGGAAACACGGAGCGCAGCGCACACCGGAGGACCACTCAGCAGCCGAGATCCTGGCGCGCGGGCCCGACCGCGCACCACCCGCTGACACGAAACTGGGCCCCGACCGGCGGGCGGCAGCAGACCCTGGCCCGTGATGTCGGCGAGGGATCGTGAGGCGCTATGGGTGCGGCGTCGATGGCGGGCTGGGTGCGGGCGGAAGGGTGTAACGAAGGCTGCTATGTCAGCCAGGGCGGCTGACCGGCAGGCCACGCCGCAGTGCCCTTAGGCAGCCTCCGCGGGGGTGATAGTGATGGCGCAGCCGGGGTTGAGCTTTTCCAGCTGCCGCAGCAGGTAGGCGCGGCGCTGCTCGGGGGACTCACGCCTGGTGTAGAAGTCCGCGCCCAGGTCCTGGTAGGGCTGACCGCTCTTGAGCACCTGGCAGGCGATCTTCAGCAGGGTGTGGGCGATGGCGAGGATCGCCTTCTTCACCGCGCCGCGGTTCTTCGGCCCGCCGAAGCGGCGCACCAGCTTGTGGTACCGGGCCTGCAGCCGGCTCTCGGTCTTGATCGCCGCCCAGGCGGCCTGCACCAGCATCGGCTTGATGTAGGCCCCGGCGGTGCCGGTGCGGCCGTGGGCGCGCTTGCCGGCGCTGATGTAGCTGCCAGGGCACAGCGTCACCCGGGAAGCGAGCTTCTCGTGGCTGGCGAAGTACTCGTGCGGGGCGGGGCCGATCTCGGCCAGCCACGCCTGCGCCACCACGTCGCCGAACCCGTCGACCGACTTCAGCAGCTCCAGTTCGCGCTGATAGGGAGCGGCCCTGACGGCGATTCTCCGCTCCAGGTCATCGACCGCCGCGTTGAACAGCATGATCCGGTCGCGGTGCAGCCGGCACAGCGCCGCGTGGTGTTCGGTGAACCGGCCGGTCAGCGCCTGGGACAGGTCAGCGAGCTTGCGCGCGGTGCGCATCCGGCCGATCGCCAGGCCCGCCAGGATTTGCCCGCGCCGCTCCCCATCGATCAGGGCCTCGATCATCAGCGTCGCCGACTTGCCGGTCAGGTCGGAGACCACCGAGTCGAGCTTGATCCCTGCCGACTCCAGCGCCTTGGCCAGCCGCTGGATCTCCGAGGTCCGGGCCTGCACGGTCTTGGCGCGGTACCGGGTCAGGTCCCGCAGGTCCTTCAGCTCCTACGGCGGAATGTAGCTGCCGCGCAGCAGCCCGCACTCAAACAGCTCTGCCAGCCGCAGGCAGTCCCTGGCGTCGGTCTTGTGCCCTTTCAGCGCCTTGGCGTGCGCCGGGTTGATCACCGCGACCTGCTCGAACCCCTGGCCGGTCAGCGCGTAATACACCGGCTCGG
>Ga0335077_10013224_pt1 | contig 10323 bp, 4 predicted proteins | sample Lox_Sample_31_FD_207151 | JGI IMG/M metagenome (GOLD analysis project Ga0335077, IMG submission 207151) | Soil microbial communities from Loxahatchee National Wildlife Refuge, Florida, United States - Lox_Sample_3.1 | ecosystem: Environmental > Terrestrial > Soil > Wetlands | place: USA: Florida...
GGCTTGAAGGAGGGCTTGAAGCGCGTCGTGAGCGAGGTGTGCGGCGTGGACAGAAGCGGGAGGAAGCCCTCCGATGGCGGAGGCCAAGGATTCGGGGGTGAGGGATTGGAGGTCGCGCAGTTCCCTACCCTGGATTGTTTCTGTAAGCAGCGAGGCGCACGCGATGGAGGCGGTACAGCCACGGCAGAGGAAGCGCACATCGCGGATCGCACCGCTTTCGACGACGGCCGCGAGCTGGAGAAGATCGCCGCAGACGGGATTGTAGACCTCAATACGCGTGTTGGCTGACGGGAGTTCGCCGGCGTTGCGCGGATGTTCAAAGTGGTCGAGAAGGATTTCACTATACACGGAATGAGTATCGCAGCGGATGAGGCGGGGCGCAATTCGCGCCTGCCGCCGGACTTTCCACGGTGCACAGCAGCCATACAACGAGAACTCAATGTATGAGAAATCGGATCGGAGGCACCGAAGCGCGGGCCCCCGGGTTGTAGTAGTCGTACAGGATCGATTCAGCCGACGCCGCCGACATGGCGAAGCGCGGCTTGATGGTGAATGAGAACGTAGTGCCGCCGGCACGCGGCCAGAGATACAAGACCACGCGATCAGGCTGAACTTCATAGCTTTGCACTTCCCCTGCGTACTCCGAGACCGCGGCGTCAAGCGAAGCCCGATCCACGTCCGCTCCGGGGGGCAGGTCGACTTCGGCGAGCATCATGCCGTAGCCGCGGAAGCCGACGCGTTCGGCATGAACCGTGCAACGGATCGAGTCGCCGGTCGAAGCATCAAGACGGTCGAACTGCACCGCGTAACGCAGAGATTCGGCATCGCCACTGCGGACGGAAGACTTGGCGAGGGAAGGGTCGGTCCAGGGCAGATAGTAACTTGCATTGACGTAGGCGCTGGCGTGCGTGGACGGACCGCCGCGAATTTCGATGGTGTGGCGACCGGGAGAGAGATAAGGAGTAAGGTCGGTGCGTTGCGGGGTGAGTTGCCGGGCATCGGAGGAGGCGGACATTTGCGGGCCGGGCTTGCCGTCGACGAGAATGCGCATGGAAGCACGGGATTGTTCGCCGGATGACGAGGCGCCAAGTTGGTGGACGAGGCACTGCAGGACGTCGACGGTGGCTTGGGTGGAATACCAGACGCCGTAGCGGTCCTTGTTTTTCAGGAGAAAGAGCGTGCCACGATTGAGAGCGCCATCGATCTCAGGCGTGGAGCGGTCCTGCTCCTTGGCGCTCGCGAGGACGTCGAGGACGAGAGCGGTGGTCTCGATGCGGCCGGTCAAACCCCAACCGTAGAAGACGGTGTTGCGAAAGAGATCCCAATAGCTGCCTTCGCCCTCGGAGTGTTCTTGCGCGAGCAACGCGGCGATTTCTTTGGAGGCATCCTCCTTCGCCGCGAGCTTCGCCAGCGCAATCAAAGCGATCTCGTAAGGATCGGAAGTGGCCGGGGCGCTAGTGGCCAGGAAGCCGATGGCTTTGCGAACAGCTTGGCGCTCGGCCTCGACTTCCTTTTCATTCGGGTTGGGGTGCTGGAGATCGCGCGCAAGAGCCCCAACGACGTAGGCGGTGTAATAACGCGCGGATGCTTCCATTGGCTTGCCATTCCAGTCTTTCTCCATCCAAGCGCCCTGCGGGCTAGCCTGGGCGAGCAGCCAACGGCGCGCAGCGGCGATGACGTCCGGGTCCACTTCGGTGAATTCGGAAGCCTCCAAGAGAAAACGGAGCGCGTACGAGGAAACAGAAATCTCGGGGCGGCCCTTGCCCCACAGGGAGAAGCCACCGCCGGGCTCCCGGTAGCCAAGCAACTTTGCGTAGGCGAGCTTCAGGTAATGCCGCGCGCGGGCGTCGAGCGGAGAAGGCGGAAACTCCCGGGACTTCTGAAGCTGCAACCAGAGAAGACTGGGATAGGCAGAAGAGATGGTCTGCTCGGCGCAGCCGTAGGGACGTTCCATGATGGCTTCGATGCTGTCGCTGACGTGGGCAATCAGATTTGGATAGAGCACCAGTTCGGATTCGATGGAGCCGGGCAAGGCACTCGCGGGAATTTCGACGGTGAGCGAAGTGTCGCCGAGGAAGATGGAGCTGGCTTGGACCAGGCGCTCCTGGCCGTCGGCGTGAACGCGGAGTTTCTTCTCGATGGCGTCGCTGTCGCGTTCGGACAAGCGGTTGAAAGCCGTAAGGCGCTGCTTGGCCTCTTTCATGGGCAAGGCGGCGCGAAAGGAGAAGGACTTTTGCGCGTAATCTCCGGCGGCAACGTCGATTCTTGCGGTGCGCGGTGAGAGCACCTGGGACCACGGCTCGGCGGCCCAATCGAGAGAAACGGATTGCGGCTTTTCGAGATAGTTGCGCACGGTGACGGGCAGGTGGATTTCGTCGCCGACGGTGAGGACTTTGGGCGGATCGAGCTCTGCAAAGAATGGCAGGAACGCGCGAATGTCGGCGGAAGCGGTGGCGATGTGGCCATCGAGCGTGGAGGCGATGACGGAAACTTTCCACGTTGTGATGCTATCGGCGAGCGGAACTTTGACGGTGGTGCGGCCGGAGCGGTCGGTGTGAATTTCGGGCTGCCAGAAGAGCGTTTCGGGGAAATATTCGCGGAGGCGCGGGGTGGCGAGAGGAGGGTTGATTCTGGCGGAAACTGAGCCAGTTTTTGACTTCATCCAGAACCCCTGAATATACGCTTCAGATGATGAGGTTTGGAGCGGGACGTTTTGCGCCTGGACTTCGACGGTCTCCGCCGTGCTGCCGATCGCTAGTGTGACCTCCACCTCGGTGACGTTGCTGAAGTACACGGGAATGTTCGTCAGGACATAGGACCGAAAGCCAGTGCTTTCCACCAAAACGCGATAAATTGCGGGCGGGAGATTCGAGAGCAGGCATACGCCCTGGTCATTGGAGGTTCCGTCGTAGGCGATTCCGGTCGCCTGGTTGGTGAGGGTGACTTTAGCGTTTGTGATCACTGCGCCGGTGGGATCCATCACCTGGACTCGGACTGCGCCGGAATTCCCGCTGTAGAAGGGGGGGAGTTTCTGCGGCGTATTCAGCGCGGCGGCGGGATTGCCGGACTCGCCCCCGAAGGGCGAGACAAATTTGCCAACGACAAAGTCATCGGGCGTCTCGGGAGTGCGGTCCGGCCCGTCGCTCATGAGGTTGAAGCCCTTGACCGTCCGCGTGACCGGAGCCTGCGTGGAGGAAACGTTCTGGCCGTAAACGCGGAAGGTGATCCTATCGCTATAGGAAGCTTCCGCGGTTGGAACGATGCGGTACGGACGATCCCACGGATCCCGAAGCGAGCCCCAATCGATGGAGTGCTTCTGAAGCACTTTGCGGAACTCCGGCTCCGTTTCGGGAAACTTCGCGCTGGTTTTCGCCGCGTCGAGCAGAGCATCGCTGATGCGCTGCGCCGTATCGCTGAAGTAGGGCATGGTGAGCACGGAGACCTGGAGGTCGTCCCGATCATCGGTAGGATCCTTCGGACCGGAGCGAAAGCGCTTATCGGGCCCGGCACTGCTGACGGTAACGGTGAAGTTCGCGCCCGCGACCCCGAAGGAGTAGCGGTAAGGCGTGCCCCAGGGATCGATAAAGCTGGAAAGAGGAGTACTTTCCTGGGCGCAAGCGGCTTCGAGCGCTGCTTCATCGCGGATGTGGGCACCGGTGCGCGCGTGATAGGCGTCGAGGACGGCGTGCAGGCGCTTGGCGTCGCGCTCGAAGAAGGGGCGCGAGAGGCTGAGGGCTGTGAAATCGTCGGCCGTGTCAGGAGTTTTGTCCGGGCCATCGCTGCGAAATTCCAGGACTTCATTCATCCAACTGTAGCTGCGCCGGACGCGATACGGGCGGCCCCAGGGATCGGTGAGTGAAGATCCATCCATGTTGACGCTCTTCAGAAAGCGCCCGAATTCGGTATCGTTTGCAGGAAAATGACCGGAGCGTGTGAAGTTTTCGTTGAGGAGCTTCGCGACCGGGTCGAGTGCGGCGTGAATCTGCTTCTGAAAGATCTGCTCGAAGTTGCGGGGAGAATCGGATGACTCGATGCTCAGGGAGACTCCGCTGCGGTTGAAGAGCAGCGCCCGTGCGACGAGTTCGAGGTCGGCGGGAACGGCGGCACCCGGCACGAGATTGAGGAGGCCCTTCACGGGCACTCCTGCGATGGAATCGCCATCCTCTTCGAGAGGGCGGAAGCCGAGATGGGGATCGATGCTTTCGTAGCGGTCGGTGAAGAGGCTCGCTTCGGTGCGGGCAAGTTCTTCGAGCGCTTGATCGTAGACGAGCACGCCGAGCGCGCCTTCCGTCGCTTCGCCCTCTGGCCCACGCACGCGGAGATTGACGCTTGCAGGCTCGCCTGGACGGTAGGTCGTCTGCAGGGGCTTGACGTCAAGCTGGAGATTGCTGGGATGGGGGAATACCACGGAAGCGGCGGCCACGCGAGAGTACAAGAAGTATGAGCTGCCCTCGACGTCCAGCGGATAGGCCGCGATGACAATGGCGCCAACAAATTGTTTGTCCGGCGCGAAGACGACACGAGTTGAGGCGCGAGAAAGCCTGAGCTCCTGGGAAGCGAGGATAGTCTGCGTTTCGCCCTGAAGGAGGTCCACGCGCACACGGGTCGGTAGCGCCGAAGATTCCAGGTCGGCCTCGATGGGATCGCCGGGCTTAAGAATTGCTCTTAGCGGACTGAGCCGAAACGTCGGGTCTTCGCTAAGAGTATAGGATTCGAGATGCCGGCCGGTGCGGCCATCGAGAGTCTTCGCGTCGACGGTGGCGTAGACCCGATCAGCGTCTTTGTCTTTGCGGAGAGGCTCGCGGAAATGCACGCGGGCGATGCCGTAACGGTTCGTGTGTACGTGCGCCGTGGCGAGTGGCGCTAGCGGCGGAGCCGAGGGCTCCCGGTCCGACGGATCCTCGTTGTAAAGGTTGACGACCAGACTGGCTGTGGCTGGAGTTCCGTCCGCGAACGAAGTCGAGACGTAAAAGACCGGGGGCAAACCGAGAGGGAGGGAGCCGGAAACGTCGAGGATGTAGACGTGAATGGCGTCGCGGGAGATGCGCACGTCGAAATGACGTTCCTGGGTGCGGCGGGAAGAAGCGTCGGTGAGATAGGCAGCGTAACGGAGATCCTGGAACCGTTTCCAATCGGAGTCCTGCAGATCGGCGTGATCCTTGGAGAGATTGAGGGTGACGTGGAACTCATTTTGGGAGTCGAGTTCGCCCTCCCCGGCGACATCCTCTTCGGCATCCCATTTCTGGTCACGATAGTTCCATTTGCGGGAAGCTTCTCGAACGATGCGGACGTGGCCGCGGAGGACAGGCTTGCCGAACAGGTAGCTGGCGCTCACGGTCAGACCCGCGTTCTGTCCGGGGAGATAGTAGGGCTGGTTGGGGAGAACATTCACGATGAAGGTGGGGAGTTCGTAGCGGGAGATTCGAACGAGTTGATCTGTCTGCAACTCGTGGCTGCGGGCGTCACCGGAGATCTCGGCACTCACACGATAGCTGCCGAGTTTTTGGGAAGATGGAATCGTCCAGTCGGCGGCGGCGATGCCGAAGCGGGAGCTTTCCGCGTCGGTGGAGAAGATGATGGTGTCATCGGGGTCGCGGACGACAAAGCGAACGGGTGCCTTGGCCCAAGCGTGGCGCCGATCGTCCAAGACAAGCGCGCGCATGTGCAGGGCCTGGTCCGGCTGGTAAAGGGGCTTGTCCGTGGAGAGAAGAATGGCGGCGCGGCGCCAGAAACGAAGGGATGCAGTCACAGCGTTCTGAAAGTTGCCGCGAGTGCCTGTAATTTCAAGATCAACCTGTTCCTGATCGGCCTCGACCGGCTCGCCCGGCAAATGGAAAGTGAGGAGCGCCTCGCCGCGGACATTGGTCCTGGCGTGAGCTTTAAGGCCCTTGGGCGTGTCAGCCTCGTTTTCGTTGCCGAAGGAGGCACTGAGCGAAACGCCGGGAACGGGCACGTTTGAATCCGGGCGGGTAGCCCAGACGCGCGCAACGTAGGTGCGGCCAGCCCCGATCGAGCCGAGCCCCAGGAAGCGAAGTTCGAAGAGATCGCGGATTAGCGCGTAGGGAGAGAGCGTCCCCGCGAGCACAGGAGTGGGGGCGCCCTCAAGACGAACCTCGTAGCGGATGCGGGAACTTGAAGTGTCTTCGAGGCCGTTCTGGGGGACCCAGTTGAGGGGGACCTCGACGCGTCGTGGAGTCGAGTTGACCGCAATCGGAACGGAAGCCTGGGCGAGCAATTTGTCGTCAGGGGCCAGGATCTTCACGGCGAGCGTGGCAGGAACGGGTTTGGAGGAGTCGGCGGAGAGTTCAAGAGAAAGGATCGAGCTTCTTCCCTTCAAGACGAGACGCGCGCCTGCTTCGTTTGCAGCGATGGATACTGACTGTGCGCACAACGCAGCCCGAGAAGGAAGCAAAAGAAGCGCTACAGAGACAAACTGCAGGAAAACGACTCGATGGATAGCCGCTCGCATCGCTCCACCCCCTGAGCCCAATGCGTGTTTGCTTCAATTGTCAGATTGGTTGCTGTCAATTGCGAAAAGGTTGTTAGCGCGACGGATACGTTTGAGTTATCCCGCCGACGCAAGGGGAAAGACGTAGGCTGATAGGGCTGGTGCGCGGCGCAATTCGGACGAGTTGTGACCGGCGTCACAAAAAGGCAAATTCCTCGGCACGAACTGGAAAAGTCCTAGAATCCTTGTCACACAGAACAAACGGTGTAACCAATGAGATCGTTTATCCGTCCGAAATAGTGAAACGGGCCGACAGAATCTTCAGGAGACTGCCCATGCTCAAACCTCTGTCGCGGGCCTTTTGCGGTGTTCTCTGTTTTTCCTTCAGCCTCGCGGTTCCCATCCTCACGCAACCCAAAGAAGAGAATGACCCTCAACTCGTGCGGGTGATCTATTCGCAAGGAGCGGTGAAGTTCTCGCCGGGGAAGAACGGCAAGGTGTCGCTGAACACGGAATGGATGCCCGCGTCCGAGGGGCTGACCATGGAGAAAGGCTATTCCCTGGCCACGGAGAGCGGGCGTGCTCAAGTGGAGTTTGAAGATGGCTCGGTGGTGTATCTGGCCGAGCACTCAGTGCTTCAATTCAAGAAGCTCCGGGCAACGGACGACTCCACGGAGTCGCGACTCTATCTTCTGACAGGGACGGCAACCATCGTCCATAAGTCCCAGGGACAGGACGAGATGCTCGTACAGACACCAACATCGAAATTCCACTCCGCAAACAGTTTCACCGTACGAATCGAGAGCACGCTCAACGGCACGGTGTACCAGGCGGTCGACAAACCGTTGTCGTTGGCGAGGTCTTTCGCCGCTAAGACGATTTATGTGAAGCCCGGAGAATCGGTGGTGGACGTGGACACCTTTAAGGTGCCGCTAAATGGGGTTCACACGATTCCCGGAGGCGACGGCTGGGACAAATGGGTAGCCGCGCAGCGAATGGAGCGCGAGGCGAACCTGCAAAAGGGGATGAGGGAGAGCGGACTAAAGCAGCCGGCTCCGGGGCTCGCGGACATGGCGAAGAACGGGAGGTTCTTTGACTGTCCGCCCTATGGAAGATGCTGGGAGCCATTCACTGGCGAGGGAGCTGTGCTGGGCGAGCAAGGACAAGTCAGCGGGACACCGTCTTCGGGAGAGAACGCGCGGCGCGACTTTGTGATCAACAGAACGCTTGTGCAGCGATGCCCGATGGAGGTGTGGATGTACTCGGTTGGCAGGCCCAGCAGGCCCGGATTGCTGGCGGCCAATGAACCGGAGCAGACCTTCAACATCTCGGGCGTGAGCGCCTTCGGCCACTTCTTTGGGTACCCGTACGCATTTGACCCGTATAGCGGATGGGACACCTGCTATGGCGGAATGTGGATTATGTACCCGTGCCGGTGGAACGCATTAGGCTACGGTGGCGTAGGTTGTCACTACCACCATTGGGTGTGGGTGGCGGGACCACCGCGGCGGAAACCCCCGGTTCACATCGTGCATGTCCCGAGAGGAATCGGGATTGTTCCTCGGCATCCGCTGGATCAAAAAGGCAAGCCGCCCATCAATGCGAAGAACGGCATCCTGGTGCTTGGGGTGGAAAAAGGCAGATTGCAGGGGCGCGTGGAGATGCAGCCACCGAAGAGCTTGCACTACCGCGAAGACATCCCGACCGGATTCCTCGGCAAGACGGACACCTTGGTGGGTGTTTCAAAGACGGCTGCGCCAGTGATAGAGGGCAGAATCCTGGAGGCCAGAGCAGGGGCGAACGGACAGGTGAATTGGGTGCCGGCGCGGAGTTCACAGGGCACTGCGATTCGATACGACTACAAGGGCAAAGGGTTTGTGGAGCGCCCTGCGGACGGCAGCCCTGCAGCCAAGAACGACGGAGGACGCCCCGTGGTTGTGGCGCATGTGGGAACGCATGGGGTGAGCGGAGGCGCAGCTACGCATGCGGCCGGCGCATGGAATGGGGGACATGGCGGAGGCTCATTCGGCGGAGCGACTGGCGGACGCGGAGGCGGCTCGTCCGGCGCAGGGACTGGAGGCCACGCCGGCGGCGGGTCGAGTGGGGGACATAGCGGAGGCGGCGGGGGCTACTCAGGCGGGAGTAGCGGAGGCGGACATTCGGGAGGCGGATCGAGCGGGTCGAGTTCATCGGGTGGAGGGTCCTCTTCAGGAGGCGGTGGCAGCCACAGCCACTAAAACACCAATCAGCTGAGGTGGAAGGTTTCCGGAGAGAGATTCCGGGCGAGGGAACTTTCACTTTTGCGGCGGAAGATATTTCTTTTCGATGGAAGCGATGACCACGTAGTTGGGGTCTACCATTTCGGTGAGATGGAGCTTGCCGACCTTGGAGAAGAGTTCATAAGCGTCGAGTTCGGAAAGGCCGTAGTCGCGGTGGATCCAATGGACGAGTTCGGTGACGGAGATGCGGACAGCGTCATCGACGGGCCGGTAGATGCCGGTGGCCATGAGTTCGTGATCATTTTCGACGCGCGGCCAACCGGTGCTCTTTCCCTTGACTAATTCAAACTGGAAGCGGGCTTTCATGGGGACTTCGACGGCACTGCCGGCGACCTCGCCGTCACCCATGGCGGCGTGGCCATCGCCAAAATAGAAAAGCGCGCCGCGCACGTTGACCGACAGATAGAGCGTGTTGCCTGGGGAGACTTCCGGCGCGTCCATATTGCCGCCAAATTCCGCGGGAACGATGGAGCTGCGGGCTTCGCCGTTGGCAGGCGCGACGCCGATGCAGCCAAGGAAAGGCTTCAGGGGAAATTGAGTTTTGAAGTCGGAGTCAAGCGCCTGGAAGGTGATGAGCTTCTTCTCCGCGTCGATGGGGTAGTACCAAGCGCGTTCGGGGAGAGGCTCCTTTTCGAGCATGGGCGTGTAGTGCGTGGAATTGGCCGCGCCAAAACCTGGTCCGAAGGTGCCGACCCCCTGTTTCCCATCTACCTGGAGATCGAGGACGTGGATAACGAGGGTGTCACCTGGCTCCGCGCCATCAATGAAGAACGGGCCGGTGAGGGGATTATCGATTCTGATGTTGGAGAAGGGATCCCCAGGTTTTTGCAGTGCGTTGCCAAAGCAGTCCAAAGAATTGGCTTCGAGGATTCCACCCGGTTTGACGTGCGCAACCGGCGCGGCGGGGCCGAAAGTGGCTTTCACATTTTCTATCGACGCGGTGAAGCGGACGACCTCCGGGGCGGCGGGCGGCGTCTGCGCAGAGAGAGCAAACGAGAGCAGAGTCACTGCAGGCAGGAAGGCAAGTCGCATGAGGTTCCCCTTCGTGTTCCAGTATCCGTCATTACAAAACCGTGAGTGCGGAATGCATTATACTCAGCCGGACCAGGGAAGCGTCATGTAGCTCAAGAAGGAGAGCGAAAAGGAATGCTGCGCGTCGTGGCGGCGGTGATTGAGCGGGCGGACCGGCGATTTTTGATCGGGCAGAGGCGGCGGGGGGACTCATCTCCCTTGAAGTGGGAATTTCCGGGTGGAAAAGTGCGGGACGGAGAAAGCTTCCAAGAAGCGCTTGCGCGGGAGCTGCGAGAGGAGTTGGGAGCCACGCTCGTGCAAAGCGGGAAGATCGCCGAGGTACGACATCAATACGCCAATTTTCCAGAGGAACTGGAGATTCATTTTTTTGCGGCGAAGATTGCGGAAGAGGACGTGACGCCGCACTCGTTTGAGCAGGTGAGGTGGGTCTTGCCTAAGGAGCTCGGGCAATACGATTTCCTGGCGGCGAATAAGCGGCTGATCGGCAATTTGGCCACGGGCAAGATCAAGCCGGGCGAGATTTTGGAGCCAGCCAGTTGATCGATGCGCAACAGACTGCTTCGC
>Ga0335077_10013225_pt1 | contig 10322 bp, 10 predicted proteins | sample Lox_Sample_31_FD_207151 | JGI IMG/M metagenome (GOLD analysis project Ga0335077, IMG submission 207151) | Soil microbial communities from Loxahatchee National Wildlife Refuge, Florida, United States - Lox_Sample_3.1 | ecosystem: Environmental > Terrestrial > Soil > Wetlands | place: USA...
CGAGATTCCCCGCCCCCAGTTCGAGGCCACCGTGCGGGAGCTGTCGAGCCTCCTCGAGCTCGGCGACCTCGTGAACAAGCCCACCCGCCAGCTGTCCTTGGGCGAGCGAATGAAGTGCGAGCTCGCGGCCGCACTCCTCCACCGGCCCAAGGTCCTGTTCCTCGACGAGCCCACCATCGGCCTCGACGTCTCGATGCAAGCTACCGTTCGCCGCTTCATCAAGGCGTACAACGAGCGATTCGGGGCGACCGTCCTCCTCACCAGCCACTACATGGAGGACGTCCTGCAGCTCTGCCCGCGAGTGGTGGTCATCGACCACGGTCGGCTGGTCTACGACGGCGACCTGCGCGCCCTGGCAGTCCGCGTCCGGCCCGACAAGCGCATCGTCGTCCGGCTCGGGTCGACAGGCGTCCCCCCGCTTCCCGCGGCCGAGCTGGCCCGCTTCGGCCAGGTGGTCTCCTGCGAAGGCGACGCGGCCACCCTTCAGGTGCCGGCCGAGGAGGTCTCCGGGGCGGTGGCCCGCATCCTGGCCGCTCTTCCCGTCACCGACCTCACCGTGGAGGACCCACCCCTCGAGGAGGTATTCGCAGAGCTCTTCCGGGCCGGGAGAGTCCAGGCGGCCGAGGGGGCCTGACCTCGGCCACCAGCTTGCGGGACCTGCCTAGAACGGGAGCGGTCGGGTCTACCGAGCATGGCAAGCGCTAGTCCCCTCCTCTCGGTCGCGACACCGCCGTGCTCTCGAGGCCCTGAGCTGGCCCGCCGACGCCCTCACCGGAAGGGGTCGCCTAAAATCGCGGTCCGAAGGCTGGGCGCGCCGCCAGAGGAACCTGCTCCCTGAAGTGCCGGTTCACGCGGGTGAGTCGTGGGGCGCCACTTGCTCGCGCGGTGAAAACCGGCTGACAAGGGGTCGGCGAGGAATCGTGCCGCGACCGTGTTGGGTCGTGGCCCACCCCATCTCCCCCCAAAAGCGAGATGATCCTGGCGCGGTGCGCGAAGCACCGTCTTCGCGGCCGCGCGGAGGCCGTCATGCTTTCCAGCCTGACGATCCGTGGGTGGCCGCGCCGCATCGACCCGTCCTCGCCGTTCCCACACCCCTTCCGGCGCAGCTACGATGACCTGCGTCTCCCGCCGCACGAGTCCCGGTACATCCTGTACAGCCCGAGGCTAAGGTTCGGGCCCCACGAGAGCACCGCCAAGCTCCTCGTCTGGGCGGGCCCGCGGCTCGCCTGCCTCGACGCGAGGCGCGGGGGTGTCGTGACCACGGTGATGTCGCTCGACGAGGTCCACGAGGTGGAGTGGGGTCAGGCCTTGCTCGAGGCCTGGCTAAGGCTCGCAGCCCACGGTCCGGGAGGCCGGGCGATGATCCGAGTCGAGCTGAACGCCGTGGGGAGAGACCTGTACCTCCCCATCGCCGACGCGATCCGGACCCGGGCCTACGCCGGCGCACATCTCTCGCTCGCCGACGAGAGCGCCCGCCTCTCGTCCTTCCTGTCGACCGATTACCGGTTCATCGGCCTCGGCCGGCAGGCATTGCTCCCCGGGGCCGAGCTGCGCAGATTCTGGTTTCAGCCCCGGGTGGCGGGCTCGTTCCTGCGCCTCATCGACCAGACGCTCGTCCCGGCCCTGCTCGTCATGGTGACCCAGGCAGAACTGATCTTCGTGCGGGAGCAATCGATCCGGGGCGCAGGGCGCTACGGAGCGGTCTACAGCTACCTGCCGCTCGGGAGCATCCGCGGCGTGGCCCTGGTGCCCGATCCAGCACGCGCCGGGGTGAGCCTCCGCATCTCCCTCCCCGGAGGGTCCGAGGTCCGAGCCGACGTGGCCGGAGAGCGCGAGGGCGCTTTGCGGGCCTTCCTCCGGGAGACCGATCCGCGCTGGGGTGGAGCGCAGGCCGGCCCCGAGCTGGCCCTGGCGGAGGAGGAATCGCCGTGAGCGGCTTCGAGGACATCTCCTGCGCCATCGATTTCTCCGATCACTCGCGGGCGGCGTTCGACCGAGCCGTGGAGCTCGCGAGTCGGCTTTACGCCACCCTGACGCTGCTCCACGTCAGCCCGCCGGCCTTTCCCGGTGGCGAGGCGCTCCTCGTCCACGGCGAGCCGGGGGACCAGCTCGCCATGGGGCCGCTATCCGCCCGGCTGGACGCCTGGCGGATGGAGGCGGAGCGGGCGCTGGGTCGACCGGTGCGGACCGTGCTCCTCGCCGGCAACCCCGCCCGCGAGATCGCCCGGTATTCGCGGCAGGGCACGGACCTCATCGTGGTTGGCACGCGAGGGCCCACCGGGCTCGGGCGGCTGCTCCTCGGCTCGGTGGCCGAGCGCGTGGTGCGCGACGCGGCCTGTCCAGTGCTCGTGGTGCACCGCGGCGACCTTTCCGCGGAGGGACCGAGGCCCTCGGCGCCCCAGCCTTCTCCGTCCCCCTGAAGAGGCGAACTCCCCCGGCGCGTCGCGAGCGGGCGAGCTAGACTCCGGGCCCACCGATTTCGGAGCGACCCGTGTACTTTGCCCTCCTCTACGACCCCGCACCCGACTACCTCGAGCGCCGCACCCCCTTCCGCGAGGCGCACCTCGCCCTCGTGCGGCGGCTCCACGCCCAGGGCCGGATCGTCATGGCCGGGGCCTTCACCCCCCCGGACGGCGCCCTTCTCGTCTTCCGCGTCGACAGCGCCGCCGAGGTGGAGGCCTTCGTCAAGGCCGATCCCTACGTGCAGAACCGGGTCGTGACCGGCTGGCGGGTCCGGGAGTGGGCTGTCGTGGTCGGCGGGTAGCTTGCGCCCGGACCGAGGGTAGCTTACGAAAGTGCGCTCCCGGCCACACCGGAGGAACCGCATGCGCCCCTCGGGTCGAGCTCCCGCGATCCTGGCCTTCGCCGCCCTCGTCGCCGCCTCACCGGCGCGCGCCGCCGACGCCACCGTGAAGATCGGCGCCTGCCTTTCTCTCACCGGTCCGGCCGCCCTCTACGGGGCGCAGCAGAAGGCGGGGATCCAGGCCGCCGTCGACGAGGTGAACCGCGAAGGGCAGATTCCGGGAGTGAAACTCGAGGTGGTGATCGAGGACGACGCGTCCACCAAGGAGGAGGGGATCGCCGTCTACCAGCGGTTCATCGGACGAGATCGGGTGAGTGCCATCCTCGGCCCGACCCTGTCCAACACCGCCACCGCGGTCGACCCCTTGGCTCAGTCCGCCAAGGTGCCGGTGGTCGCCATCTCCAATACCGCCCCGCGGGGCATCACCGACATCGGCGACTACGTCTTCAGGGTCTCGCTCACCGAGGGCCAGGTGATTCCCTCGGCCCTGAAGCGTGCCCACGCGCGGCTCCACTTCGGGACCGCAGGTGTGCTGTACGGCAACGACGACGCCTTCACCCAGGCGGGCTTCGGCGTGATGAGGGGCGCGCTCGAGGCCCTGGGGGTGAGGATCCTGGGCACGCAGACCTTCGCCAAGCCCGACCGCGACTACAACGCCCAGCTCACGGCCCTCATCGCCCTGAAGCCGGACATCCTGGTCGTGTCGGCGCTGGTCGAGAACGCTGCCGGCATCGTCACCCAGGCGCGCCAGTTGGGGTGGCGGGGGCCCATCCTGGGCGGGAACGGGTTCAACAGCGCCGCCTTCGTGGGGAACGCCGGTCCGGCTGCGGAAGGGGTGCTCGTGGGCACCTCCTGGAACCGCTCCAGCCCCGACCCAGCCAACCAGGCCTTCCTCAGGCTCATGGCCGGGCGCGGCGTGGAGCCTGACCAGTTCTGCGCGCAGGCCTATACGGGCGTGCTGGTCATCGCCCGGGCCCTCGCGGCGTCGGGCGGAAAGGGGGGGCGCGAGGACCTCCGGGCGGCTCTCGCCAAGGTGAAGGACCTCGACACGCCCCTGGGCCGGTTTTCGTTCCTCGAGAACCGGGACGGGAACCACGAGCCGGCGCTGCAGGAAGTGAGGGACGGGCGCTTCCAGATTGCGCCCTAGCGAGGTGGGACGTGGGCCAGCAAGCGGTGAACGGCCTCTTCCTGGGCAGCATCTATGCGCTCTTCGCGCTCGGCTACACGCTCGTCTTCGGCGTGCTCGACATCCTCAACCTGGCACACGCCGCGGTCTTCATGCTCGCCTCCTTCGTGGCGCTCGTTCTGGTGAGCGACCTGCACCTGCACCTCCTCCTGGCGCTGCCCTGCACCATGGCCCTCGCCGGGCTCCTCGGGCTCCTCTTGGAGCGGGTGGCGTTCCGGCCGCTGCGCTCCCGGGCGGACTCCAACGTCGCCGGCCTCATCAGCTCGCTCGCCGCGGCGACGGTCCTGGAGGCAGTGGCCCTGGAGGTCTTTGGCCCCAACGTGGCCCGTTTCCCCTTTGGCACCCTTCCCGCCGGGGACCCGGCCCATCCACTCCACCTCTTCGGCGCCGTGGTCTCGCGGCTTCAGCTCACCATCATCGGGGTGGCGGTGATCCTGTTCCTCTCCCTCACCTTCCTCGTCAAGCGGACCCGGCTCGGGCGTGAGGTCCGCGCAGTGGCCGAGAGCCCGCGGGCTGCCCGGGTCCTGGGCGTGAACGTGGATCGGGCCATCGCCGCCTCCTTCTTCATTTCCTCGGCGCTGGGCGGCGCCGCCGGCGTCCTTTACGGGCTGGCTTTCAACTCCATCTCCCCGGACATGGGCCGAAGCGTGGAGCTGAAGGGGCTTTCGGTCATCATCGTGGGAGGAATGGGCTCCATGCCGGGCGCGGTCCTCGCCGGGTTCGCCCTCGGGCTCACCGAAGTGTTCGTGGTGGCCCACCTGGGCGGCTCGTGGCGCGACGCGGTCTCCTTCGCCGGGCTCTTCCTCATCCTGGTCTTGAGGCCGCACGGGCTTCTCGGCGCGGTCTCGCCACGGGAGGCCTGACGCCGCATGGGCGGGCTTCTCTCGAGCCTCTATGAGACCTACCAGTCCACCCTCGCCTACACGGCGCTGAACTCGCTTCTCGCCCTCTCCGTGTACACCTCTCTCTCCTGCGGCCAGCTGGCCCTGGGAAGCGCCGGGTTCGCTGCCCTCGGGGCCTACTCCGCCGCCCTCCTCACCCTCCAGGCTCACTGGCCCTTCCCCCTGGCGTTAGCCGCCGGCCTCGCCGTCCCCGCTCTTTTGGCGGTGCCGCTCGGCCTCCCGGTTCTCAGGCTGCGCGGGGTTTTTTTGGCCATCGCCACGGTGGGGTTCGGCGAGGTGGTCCGGCTGTGCCTCGTCAACTGGGAGTACGTGAATGGCGCTCAGGGGATCGTCGCCATCCCGCAGAAGACCGCGGTCTGGATGATCTATCTCGCCCTGGGGGTGGTCCTCTTCTTGCTGGCTCGGCTTCGCGGGTCGAAGTGGGGATTTGCGCTGGAAGCCATCCGGGAGGACGAGCCCGCGGCCCGCAGCATGGGGATCCCCGTGGCTCGCTACAAGCTATCCATGCTCGTCCTGGGCGCCGCGATGGCGGGGCTGGCGGGAGCGCTCGAGGCCCATTTCACCTTCATGGTGGCGCCCAACGGGTTCACCTTCGGCCGGGTGGTGGACATGCTGGTCTTCGCGGTGGTGGGCGGGGCCCGGCTCTATCTCGGCCCGGTGGTGGGAGCGGCCTTCCTCACCCTCCTCCCCGAACTCTTGCGCGAGCTCGCTCCCCGGGTGGGAATCGAGGCCGGCCCCCTGCGACTCATGGTGAATGGCCTGATCCTCCTGGCGGTGATCCTGTTCTTGCCGAGCGGCCTCGTCTCGCTCCCCGGGCGCCTGCGTGCCATGAGGGCAGCACGGAGCCCCCCGTGACGCCGCTCCTCAGCCTCGAGCGCGTGTACCGAAGCTTCGGGGGGGTGCGGGCAGTGGACGGAGCGGCACTGACCGTCGCCCCCGCCGAGGTCCACGGTCTCATCGGGCCGAACGGCGCGGGGAAGACGTCGGTCTTGAACCTCGTCTCGGGTTTCCTCGCCCCGAACGCCGGGCGCATCGTCCTCGGCGGCCGGTCCATCCAGGGGCTCGGACCCGACCGGGTGGCGGCCCTGGGCGTGGCCCGGACCTTCCAGAGCATCCGCCTCTTCCCCGACCTTTCGGCCCGCGACAACGTGGTGGTAGGCCAGCACCTTCGCCGCCGCGCTTCCCTCGTCGCACAACTCCTTGCGCTCCCCTCGGCGCGCGCCGAGGGAAGGTCCGCGCGCGAGACTGCGGCGGCGCTCCTCGAGCGGGTGGGCCTCTCCGACCGGATCTTGGAGCCCGCTCGCCACCTCTCCTACGGCGAGCAGCGCCGGGTCGAGATCGCGCGGGCCCTCGGCTCCGCCCCTCGCCTCCTGCTCCTCGACGAGCCCACGGCGGGGATGAACCCCCCGGAGGTTCGGGCGGTGGCGGAGCTCATCCGAAAGGTGGCGGCCGAGGGGCGGGCGGTCTTGCTCGTGGAGCACAACGTGCGGCTGGTGATGGAGGTCTGCGAACGGATCACGGTCCTTGACTTCGGGAAGGTGATCGCCGAGGGGACGCCTTCCGAGGTGGCGCGCGACCGCGCCGTCATCGCCGCCTACCTGGGGAGCGAACCCTGAGCGACCCGACCCCTGCGCCCGTGCTGCTCGAGGTCGCGGACCTGCACGTGTCCTACGGGCGCCTTCGCGCGGTCCGGGGCGTCTCGCTCCGCGTGGCCGAGGGCGAGATCGTGACCCTCATCGGCCCCAACGGCGCCGGCAAGACCTCCATCCTCTCGGCGCTGGCGGGGCTGGTGCGACCTAGGGGGGGAACCGTGCGGCTCGCCGGACGCGACGTGACGGGGATGTCCGCCCACCGGGCGGTCGCCGCCGGCCTCGCCCTCGTGCCCGAGGGACGGGCCATCCTCGGGCGCATGACCATCGAGGAGAACCTCGTCCTGGCGGGGGAGGAGCGCCAATCGCGGCGCGAGCTTTTCCGGGCCATCGAGGAGCAGTACCGGCGCTTCCCGGTCCTGGGAGAGCGGCGGCGCGAGCTCGCGGGCTCCCTCTCCGGCGGGCAGCAGCAGATGCTGGCGGTAGCGCGCGCCCTGCTCATGAGACCCCGCGTGCTTCTGCTGGACGAGCCCTCCATGGGGCTCGCTCCGCTCCTGGTCCGGCAAGTGTTCCGCCTCATCGAGGCGATCCACCGCGAGGGCGCGACCATCCTCCTCGTCGAGCAGAACGCGCGGCTCGCCTTGTCGGTCTCGCACCGCGGCTACGTCCTCGAGCACGGCCGGCTGGTTCTGGAGGGCCCCTCCGCCGAGCTTATGGCCGATGCGCGCGTGCAGGCAGCGTACCTCGGTTCCACCCCCGGCCCGAGGTGATCGCCGGCCCGCCCCGGGCAGCGAGGCTCGTTCCTCCGGCCGCATCTTCGGTCCCGTGCGCTCACCCCGGCCGGTCGCTTCGGGTCGGACGCTACCCCGCCCCTCGCTCGCGGATTCGGCCGAGCTGCCTCAGCGTAGGCACCCGCCACGCCACCAGCCCCACGGTGACGAGGGTCATGGCACCTCCGAAGAGGACCGACGGAACGAGCCCCAGCAGGCGCGCCGCCACCCCGCTCTCGAAGGCGCCGAGCTCGTTGGACGAGCCGATGAAGAATCCACTCACCGCCGAGACACGTCCCATCTTGTCCTGTGGCGTCACGACCTGGACGAGCGTGGTCCGCAGCACCACCGAGACGTTGTCCAGCATTCCCCCGAGCGCCAGGAGCACCACCGAAACGGCGAACCAGCGGGAGAGCGCGAAGGCCATCCACGCCGTGCCGTAGAGCGCCACCGCGGTGAGAAGGGTCGGCCCGGCCCGGCGCAGCTCGCCCACTCGGGCCAGGGCGAACGACATGAGCACCGACCCCATGGCCGGCGCCGCCCGCAGGATCCCGAACCCGATGGACCCCACCCGAAGGACCTCGCTCGCGAAGACCGGAAGGAGGGCGGTGGCGCCGCCGAAGAGCACTGCGAACAGGTCGAGGCTCATCGCCCCGAGGAGGAGAGGTTGCCCGAGGACGAACCCCACCCCCTCTGCGAGCGCCGACCACACCCCTTCCGCGCCGGGCGCTGGGCGGGGACGGGGAGAGACTGCGGCGAGGAGGGCGAAGCCCAGCCCGCTCAGCGAGAGAACGGCCGCGTAAGCGAGGCGCGCCCCGCCCACCGCGATGAGCGCACCGCCTAACGCCGGCCCGACGACCATGGAGGTGTGGAGCACGGAGGAGCGCCAGCTGGCGGCGTTATGGTAGTGCTCGCGCGGGACGAGCTCGGTGGCGAGTGCGCTGGAGGCGGGCCGGAAGAAGGCGCGCCCGACGCCCGCCAGGCCCTGCGCCAGGTAGAGGGGGAGGGCCCGGTGGAGCGGCACGAGCGTGGTGACGAGGAGCGCCGCACCCGAGAGACCGACGGCACCGAGGCTCAAGAGGGCGAGGACGCGCCGATCGCGGCGGTCGGCCTCAAAGCCGCCGAGGAGCGTGAGCGAAAGGAAGGGAAGCGCCTCGGCCAGGCCCACGAATCCCAGGGAGAGCGGGTCGCGGGTGAGCGCGTAGACCTGCCACCCGAGGACCGTGCTCTGGACCTGGGTGGCGAGGAACACCGCCGCCATCGCGAGCAGGAAGCGGCGGTACTCCGGGTACCGGAGGGAGGACCAGGAGTCGTGCGCCACCGGCTTCAGAATCTGGGGCACCGGTCGAGCGCCGTCAAGGAGCTCGGCTCTAGACTGCCGCCCGTCGCCGGCTCGACGCCCCTCTCTTTACGATCCGGATCGCCGAGAGAGGGGCGAGCCGGTCCGGATCGAGGACGAGCCAGGGGGCTCTTTGCTCCATCGGGCCCGGCGCCCCGCGGGCCAGCCGGAGCACCGACGGCGACCATCCCGTCCCACCTCGCGGCACGAGCCCGAGCGGAGCATCCGAGGGGCGGACGCGGGAGAACCCGAGCCGCTCGTAGAGAGCCAGGCAGCGCGGGTTCTCCGCCTGGAGGGCCACCCGACCGTGCGCGCCGCTCTCACGCGCCAGGGCGCTCGCGTCCTCGATCAGGGCGAACCCCGCCCCGCGCACCGAGCGGCGGTCGGGGGGATCCCCTTCGCCGAGCAGGTTCCAGGGCGCAGAGGCCAAGAGCTCGATGAAGGTCGCTCGCGGGCACAAGAACACCGAGGCCACCGCCTGGACGCGGTCGCCCTTCACGGCGGCGCGGACCCGCCGCTCGTGCGCGGCCCCCTCCCCTCCCTCCTCTCCGCACAGGACCCGCAAGAGCTCGCCCACAATCCGCCGCGAGTCGTTGAGGCGCACGCCCGTCGCCTGACCCACCCCGCGGAAGAGGAGCGAGCGCGCCACCCAGTCCCAGCCGCGCAGGAGAGCGGCAAGCTCGGGGGCGTCGGGTGCAAGGGAGGTGATCCGGAAGCCGGGCGGCCGGATCCTTCGAGGGGTTCGTTGGGAGGGTTCGTCCGAGGGCATACGGAAGTCCGCCGGACGGCCGTTCGGCCGGGGGCCGGCGGAGCACGACGAGAGAGAGCACTGCTCTCGCCCCGGGTAAACGGGTCCAGGAAACCGAAGGCGGTGAGCGCGCTTCCGCGAGCCCGGCTCCGGTGTGAGTCCCTGGGCGAGAGGACGCGCTGCGGCGTCCCGCCATCCCCCCACCTGAACGCTTGACGCTCCGCACGGGCGGGTCAGCCAAGGCCCGCTGGATTCGCTTCAGCGGGTGGTGATCTACGGCGGTCGATGAACCCCCCACGCACCACCGGTCCGCCCAGTCATCCTCCGTCCGCGCCCTAAGGCCCACCTACGACGAGATCGCCGAGCTCCCCGGGGTCAAAAACGGCGACCGGTGAGTCGAACCCTTCGTCGCTGCCGGGAGACGGGCTCGCTCGAGCCGCTCGCCCCGGGTGGCGGCGACCCCTCCCCGCCGAGCAGGGTGGAGTCGAAGCTCGAGGCGCTCGCCACCCTCGATTCCGGACTCGACGGTCGGTGAGATGGCGGCCGCGCTTCGCAAGGCCGAAAAGCTCTCACGAGCCGACCGTCGGTTCAGCGGCCGCTCACCCGGCTCGGGTACTCACGAAAGGAATTCCTTCGTCAGCGGTGGAGCGCGACACGCCGCACAACCTCGAGCGTTGACGCGTCTTCTGCGCGCCCTCGCGCCCGCGATCCGGGAGAAGCGCCTCGTCCTCATCGACGAATGCGATCCGGCTCGGGGGAAAGCCCAAGATGACGACGCATCCCGGCACCGTGTCCGGTCCAACGTTCCTCCGGTTCGTTCGCACGCTCCTGGTGCCGTGACTCCGCCGGGCGACGTGCCGATCTCTCCGAGCTGAACCCGATCGAGTTGCCGTGGGCCATCTCGAACGGAGTCTTCGGAAGCTCGCCCTCAACGACCAGACCCGACTGCGCAGTGCCATTCGGGGCCCACGGCGGCGGGTGCCTA
>Ga0335077_10013227_pt1 | contig 10321 bp, 9 predicted proteins | sample Lox_Sample_31_FD_207151 | JGI IMG/M metagenome (GOLD analysis project Ga0335077, IMG submission 207151) | Soil microbial communities from Loxahatchee National Wildlife Refuge, Florida, United States - Lox_Sample_3.1 | ecosystem: Environmental > Terrestrial > Soil > Wetlands | place: USA: Florida...
GGCCGAGAGCGCGGCCGTCGGCTCGTCCATGACGATGACCCGCGCCTCCAGCGAGATGGCCTTGCCGATCTCGACGACCTGCTGGTCCGCGATGGACAGCCCGCGGGCGATCCGCGCCGGGTCGAGGTGAACCCCGAGCCGGGCGAAAATCGCCGCCGCCTCTGTCCGCATCGCCCGCCGGTCGATGCGGCGGCCGGATGCCAGGGGCTGGCGGCCGATGAACATGTTCTCCGCCACGGACAGGTCCGGGAACAGGGCAGGCTCCTGGTAGATGACCGCGATCCCGGCCGCGCGCGCCGCCGCCGGGCCGTGCAGCGTGACCTCCTGGCCGTCCACCAGCAGCGTCCCGGCGTCCGGCTGATACACCCCGGCGAGGATCTTCACCAGCGTCGACTTGCCCGCGCCGTTCTCGCCGACCAGGGCGTGCGCCTCCCCGGAGCGCAGCTCGATCGACCCGTCGACCAGGGCCTGCACGGCTCCGAAGGTCTTCACGGCGTGCCGCAGCACCAGGACCGCGCCTTCGGGCCCGAGCGGCCTCGGCCGCGGCCTCGGCCGCGGCCCCGGCGGCCTCGGCGGCCTCGGCCCGGTCCCCGGCGGACGCGGTCCGGGGGTCGGCGGCTGCGGGAACCTGGCCGGCCTGGCCGTCCGGGACACCGCCCGATGCTCTGTCCACCGCGCCTCGATCCTCCGGCCCGCTCCGCACTGAATGGAACGTTTCAATTAGGTTCGTAGTCTGAACGCGGCCGGCACGGGTGTCAATGACCCTGCTGCCGCTCGCCGCCGAATCGTTATCCGGCCCGCGGCGTCTACGATGGAACGCCAGGGGCGTATTGAACCAGCATGTGAAGGGTAAGGGTCCGGAGGGCTGATGGCTGCGGGCATGAAGGACGTGGCGAGCCTGGCCGGGGTGGCGGTCGGCACCGTCTCGAACGTGCTGAACCATCCCGACCTGGTCCGGCCGCTGACCCGGGCCCGCGTCGAGGCCGCGATGGAGCAGCTCGGGTTCATCCCGAACGGCTCGGCCCGCCAGCTCCGGGCCGGCCGCAGCCGCTGCCTCGGCCTGGTCGTGCTCGACGTGACCAACCCGTTCTTCACCGAGGTCGCGCGCGGCGTCGAAGACTACGCCCAGGCCGCGGGCTATGCCGTGATCTTGTGCAACTCCGACGAGGCCGATGACAAGGAGCGCAGGTACCTGCGGGTGCTCGAGGAACAGCGGGTCCGCGGCATCCTCATTACCCCCGTCCACGGCCGGGCGCCCGAGCTGCGGCGCATCCGCGAGCGGGGCACCCCGGTGGTGCTGCTCGACCGGCCGGGTTCTGCCGGGCAGTGCTCGGTAGCTGTCGACGACCGCCGCGGCGGCGAGATCGCGGTCAGTCACCTGCTCGGGCTCGGACACCGCCGCATCGCCCTGGTCAACGGCCCGGTCGCGATCCGCCAGTGCGCTGACCGGCGCCGCGGCGCTCTCCGCGCGGTGGAGCGGGCCGGGCTGGATCCCGCCGCGGTTCTCACCGAGATCACCGTGCCTGCCATGAACGCGCGGGCCGGCGCAGCGGCGGCCGATGAGCTGCTCGGCCAGGGGCCGAGACCCACCGCCGTGTTCTGCACTAACGACATGCTGGCCCTCGGGCTGCTGCGCCGGCTGGGGCAGGCGGGAGTGGCGGTACCCGCGGACCTCGCCGTGGTCGGCTATGACGACATCGAGTTCGCTGCCGACGCCGCGGTCCCGCTCACCTCGGTACGCCAGCCCAAGTACCAGCTCGGCCGGGCCGCCGCCGAACTCCTGCTGGACGAGGCCGACCGGCCCGACCAGCACGAGCACCGCCGGTTCGTCTTCAAGCCCGAACTGGTCGCGCGGGCCAGCAGCGGCGTAACTGCCAGCCCAGTGATCGCCGGCGGAGACGTCGTCTCACCCGTCCCGGTCTGACCAAGGCGCGGCCGTGATACGGGTGGTGCCCTAGCGGCGCCGCGCCCGCAGCACGACGGTGACCAACGGCAGGGTGAACTCCCCGTGCGCGGTTTCCGGCTGGCTGCGCAGGAAGTCGCCGACCCGGGCGAGCAGCGCGGCCCGTTCGGCCTCATCCATGACCAGGAGGTGGGAGTGCGTGCTGATGGTGGCCAGCAGGGAATCGACGCTGCGGGCCTGCCCGTGCCCGAACTCGCCCACCTCGGCCGCGGCGAACAGGTCTGAGTGCTCACCGAACAGCTGCTCCTGCCGGGTCTTGGCCACAGTGTCGCGCCACCTGGTCAGCGTGACGCTGGACTTGCGCTTGCTGATCTCGGCCAGCCCGGCCACCCAGCCGACCCGGTTGTCGTCCACGTTCCACAGCCCGGCGAGCACCCCGCCCGGCGTGAGTACCCGCGCGATCTCGGGCAGCGCGCGGTCCATGTCGAACCAGTGCATCGCCTGCCCGGCCAGCACGGCGTCCAGGCTGGCATCGGGCAGCGGGATCTCTTCCGCGCTTCCCGGTACCGAACGCACCGCGGGCATCGCCCGCCGCAACTCGGCCAGCATCTGCGGGTCGGGCTCCACCGCGGTCACCTCGGCGCCCAGCCCGACGAGCGTCGCGGTCAGCTTGCCGGTGCCGGCGCCGACGTCGGCGACCCGGACCGGCCGGCGGTCCGGGACCGGCAGGTGGTCCGGGACTGGCTGGCGATTCCGGACCGGCTCCAGCGCCCACCGCACCGCGGCCTCGGCGTATCCGGGGCGGTGCTCGGCGTAGGCGGCCGCGGCGGCGCCGAACGATGAGCCGTGCAGCAGCCGGTCCGCCGCCTCGGCCTCGGTCTCCACGCGGTTGGGGCGATCGGGGGTGGTCTGCTCGCTCACGCGAGCGAGCCTATTCGGCCGGGTGCCGGGCGTCGTAGGCGGCCCGGGCGGCGTCGATCTCCTCCAGGTGGCTGTCCGCCCAGCTGACCAGCTGGCCGATGGTATCGAGCAGGGTGCGTCCCATGGGGGTGAGCGCGTACTCGACCCGCGGCGGGATGACCGGGTGGATGGTCCTGGTCACGATGCCATCCCGCTCCAGCCCGCGCAGCGTGACCGTGAGCATCCTGGAGGTGATCCCGTCGATGCCGCGGTGCAGTTCGGTGAAGCGCATCGTGCCCCGTCCCAGCAGGTCGATGACGTACATCGACCACTTGTCGCCGACGCGCTGGAGTACCTCCCGCGCACGGCAGCTCGCTGGCTGGCCGGCCGGCCCCGGCTCGCCGTTCCCCGCCGGATCGCATGCCGCCCCCGGCGGCTCACGTTCCGGGTCGGCTGGCCCGGATTCCACGACATTCCCTCCCTGGCATCTCACCAGGTTACTTGCCCGAGCTGGCATGTCCTAGTACTTGACGCTTCAATCAATTATACTTACTATAAGGAAGTAACACACGCGAGTATAGTCGCATACGGCAAAGAACCTTCTACCTGGAGGAAACATGACCGAGACAGCCGTGGAGATTCCTGGCTACGTCGCCGGCACGTGGACCATAGACCCGGTGCACTCCGAGGTGTCCTTCGTCGTCCGGCACATGATGGTGAGCAAGGTGCGGGGCCGCTTCGACAAGTTCGAAGGGACCATCATCACCTCGCCGGACCCGCTGCAGTCGAGCGTCACCGCCACCGTGGACCTGAGCTCGGTGAACACCGGCGAGCCCAACCGGGACAACCACATCCGCAGCGCCGACTTCTTCGAAGTCGAATCGCACCCGACGCTGACGTTCCGCTCCACCGGCGTCCGCGAGGACGGCGACCACTTCCTCCTCGACGGTGACCTCACCATCCGCGGCACCACCAAGCCCGTCACGCTGAAGCTCGAGGTGAACGGCTTCGGCCCGGATGCTTACGGCGGCACCAGGGCGGGCTTCTCGGCCACCGGCGAGATCAACCGGCACGACTTCGGCGTCAGCTATAACGGCCCGATCCCCGGCGGCGGCGTCGCGGTCAGCGAGAAGGTCACGATCAACATCGAGGCCGAGGGCGTCCTCAGCAAGCCTGAGTAAGAGACCAGGCCCGGCGCGGGCCGGGGACCGTGAGCGTGAGGCAAACCGGCTGCGAGTGCAGGCCTTCCGAGCCTGCGCGAGCAGTCGGTGCAGGTCGCACGCCGTACGCGGCCCCCGGCCCGCGTTCATTTTTCTGGGGGGCCGAACGGTCCGGGCGGTCTGCCCTGGCTCAGTCGGCGGTGCCGTGCTTAACCAGGTAGTCGAGGTAGAGCGGGCGCAGCGCTTCGGCCACGTCGCCTTCCCCGGAGTCGATCGCGTCCCCGAGCAGCGCGGTGACCTTCGTGATGTCCCGGCCGGCCTCGATCGAGTGTCCCTCGGAGGCTTCGGCCGCCGGGATGGCGCGCAGCAGCTCCCAGAGGAACTCCACGTCGAGGTGGTGCACCGCCCGGCGCACGGCGAGATCGTGCAGCTCGCGCGAGGAAAGCGCGTCCAGTTCGTCACGAGTCACCTGTGGACTCTATCGCCTGCCCAGCCCCGGGCGCCCCTGCTCGCCCCCGGCGCTTGCCTCGCTGGTCCCGGGTTTCGGCCCTGTCCTGCCTTGCGTGCTGAGCTACTCCCTCAAGCTCGATATCCCATAAGTCCCCTTTCCGAAAAGATGGATTCCCCGGGTATTGGTGATTGGTTTGACCCGTTAGTTCCTGATAGTCCGGTAGGGGCCGCGATAAGGCTTTTCACTATACGGACTTCGCGTCTCGAGTATTAGTCACGCGCTCGGAAGGCCGCGCCGCCCGGGCCAGGGTATACGCTGGCCGATTGTTCCGCGGTGTCAAATTTGCGGCATGCCCAGGTGTCCGCGACGGGGCCGGAGCGGCGGGGAAGCGGGGTGACGGGGTCCCGCTAGCTGTGACCCGTGTGACGCATTTGGTAGGAGCAATCGATCGTTGCCAGAGTGACATGTGTCCGCCGAATTACCCTAAACTGACCCGGCCGGTCACTCGGCGGCAATCCGGCCAAGTCGACGGAGTTATCCGATAGCAACCAACGATCAGGTAAAACCGGCCACGTAGGCAGAGGTCGCATTGGCATAATCATGCGGATTCACGGCCTATCGCAACGAGCCGTGAATCCACGGCTACGCGATTAGCCGTGGCGGACAACCTTATGAGACGGTGGCATTAGGATATGATCCGAAAAGGTAAGGCACGGCTATCAGCCGGGATCGTGCTGGGGGCGGCGTCGCTCGTGATCCCGCTGGTGGCGCTGACCGGCTCGGCTTCGGCGGCACCATCCGCCACGGGCTCTGCGATCTACCACGGCACGCCTGGTTCCGCTAAGCGGCTGACGCAAGCGGGCAGCATCGCCAGCCTCCCGAAGGTCGCCTCGTCCTTCGGGAACGAGGGCCCGCGCGTACTTACGCCCGTCCACGCCAGAGGGACGTCGACGGCAGGCGCGGCTGACGCCGCCGCGTCGGGAGCCAGCACGATGAATGGTCCGAAGGGGACGCTCCGCGCCTTCAACGGGCTGAGCGACCTCGATCAGGCTAACCTGAACGGTGGCGTGGCAGCCGGCACCGTGACGCCGCCCGACCAGGGCCTGTGCGTGGGCAACGACCCCACCCTCGCGGGCCGCCCGAAGGCCGTTTTCGAGCCGATCAACGACGCGGTGCGGGAGACCTCCCCCAGCGGCAAGCAGCTGCGGGCCGATGCCAACCTGGCCGCGCTGTTCCAGGACCCGTTCGCCGAGGGTGACGTGCGCTGCCTGTATGACCAGCAGACGCGGAGCTTCTACTTCACCGAGATCGGCTTCCCCGTGGCCACCGGCCCGGTGGTCCAGCCGGGGGATCCCCTGCCCTATAACACCACCGTCGACGTGGCCGTCCTGAACAAGAACGGTATCGCCGATTACCAGTTTGACACCTCACTGGGCAATACCTGCTTCGGAGATCAGCCCAAGGCTGGCTTCAACAACAACGCGCTGGTCGTCTCGACCGATGAGTACTGCGGGACGAACGAAATCGAAATAGGCGCGCTAGCGGTGGTCATCTCCAAGCCGCAGCTGATCGCTCTGGCCGCCACGGTCAATGACCAGCTGGCCGGGCCCGTTTCCCTGGCCGGCAACCCGGTCGTCGGAATGGACCCGGCGATCGGCACCGGGACCGGTAAGGCGTACTTCGTGAACTCGGTCCCGTTCCTGCCCGACGGGAGCAACAACCCGGTCGGCGACACGCTGGGCCTGTGGACCCTCACCAACAGCGCCTCGGTGACGACCGGCGTCGGTACCGTCACCCTCACCAGCAAGGTGCTGTCCAGCGAGCCGTACGCCTTCCCGGTGCCCGCTACCAGCACCGGCGACGGCTCCGTCACTACCGTTGACGGTACTCCCGTCACCTCCGAGACCGCTCTCAACCCCGACGACAGCCGGCTCAGCGGGACGGTTGAGGTGACCCGCGGCCCGGGCGGGATCCAGCTGTGGACCGCGCTGTCCGCCGCGCTGGCCCCCAAGGGCGGCGGCAGCACCGCTGTAGACGGTGCTGCCTGGTTCAAGATCAACGCCAGCACGCAGAGGATCGCCCGGCAGGGCTACGTGACCGCCAAGGGCGCTAACCTGATCTACCCGGCCCTCGGGGTCCCGAAGTTCGGGAACCCGGAGATGGTGTTCACGATCACCAGCAAGAAGATCAACCCGAGTGCGGCCTACACCGCGCTGGGTTCCGGCAAGATCACCACCGTGGCCGCGGGGACAGGTCCGCACCTGAGCTTCTCCGACGCACCGCCCTTCAACGAGCCTCGCTGGGGGGACTACTCCTTCGCTCAGCCCGACCCCAGCGGCATCGGGGTCTGGCTGGCCACCGAGTACATTCCGTCGGCGGCCGACCAGAATCCGCTGGACAACTGGGGAACCTACGTTTTCGAGGTGAACCCGCTCTCGTTCGGCCACTAGGCAAGCCCAGAAGTTAGAACAAACTCCGGGGTGCCCCGTCTGGCAGGCGGGGCACCCCGGTGACGTTCCGGGCGCCTGATCGGGCATCCCGCGCGATCAGGCGTGCGGGCCCACGCCCGGAGCCGGGACAGGAACGTCCCCCAGTTCGCGAGCTGCGTACGCGGGGTGTTCGGGATGAACTCGTTACCCATCCAGATGGCGCCGTCCGCGAAGACGGCCGCTGAGTAGTCACCCCAGCGGGCCACGCCGGGAGTTGGGGACTGGAAGGACTTATAGCCGGAGAAGCCGTGCCGACCGCGCCGACCACGAAGAAGGCGATGCCGACCCTGGGCGGCCCGTCGGCGTTGTGCAACCTGACGACCGGTGCTGGCTGCACCCAGCCGCCGATCGGCTCGGAGTTCTACCCGTTCTGGTCGCTGAGTCCCACGTCCTCCGCGCTGGGGTCCTTCAGCTCCAGGTGCGTGTGGAACTTCGGTAACGTCCTGCCGACCACCCTCAAGGCGTTCGGCAAGGACGCTCAGTACGGGACTCCCGACGTGGCCAGGTTCGCGGGCACGAGCACCAGCGCGGTCCTGTCCAATCCGCAGTTCACCGGCGGCTGCAAGCGCTAGCTGCCAAGCTGCCGGGACCGGGGTGCCAGCCTGCCGGGCGGGCACCCCGGTCGTGTCTAGCCGCGCAGGCCACCGGACACGGCCCGCGCGACGGCCCGCACCCCGGCATGCGTCGGGAGGTCTTCGAGCAGCACCGGCCGCCCGCCGGCCCCGGTGAGCGGGATCCGCCAGTTGGGGTACTCGTCCACCGTGCCCGGCATGTTCTGCGGCCGCTGTTCGCCCGCGGCGTCGGCCAGCGAGACGCCGATCAGCACAGCGGGCGTCCGGGTCAGGTAGCTGTAGAGCGCGATCGTGAACTCTTCCGGCGACGGGCGCCCGGAGGGCCGGGGCAGCAGGCTCTCGCGCCCCAGCATCGCCAGCCACTGGCCCATTTCCGCTTCGGCTGCGGCCCGTTCCTCCGCTTCCGGCTGGGTCAGCAGGCCGAGCTTGGCCCGGATGGTGACCTGTTCCCCGCTGAGGAACGCCGCCGCAGGCGGGAAGTCGTGCGTGCCGACCGTGGCCAGGCAGCCGCGGCGCCACCCGCCGGGCCTGCGCGGGGTGCCGTCCGCCCGCCGTTCGAACCACAGCATGGAGGTGCCGAGTACCCGGCGCCCGGCCAGGAACTTCCGCAGCCAGGGTTCGACCGTGCCGAGATCCTCGCCGATCGCCAGCGCGCCCGCGCGGGCCACCTCGGCGGCCAGCACGCTGCCCATGAGCTCGTGGTCGTAGCGCACGTAGGTGCCCAGCTCGGGGGACATTCCGGCCGGTATCCACCACAGCCGGGCCAGCCCCATCACATGGTCCACCCGCAGGCCGCCGGCGTTGCGCGCGCAGGCCGCGATCAGCCCGGCCAGCGGCCGGCCCGCCTGCGCGACGAGCCTGCCCGGGTGCCACGGGGGCAGCGTCCAGTTCTGGCCTCGCTGGTTGAACTCGTCCGGCGGGGCGCCCACGCTGATGCCGGGCACGATGACATCCTGGCGGGCCCAGGCGTCGGCACCGCCGGGATGCGCGCCGACCGCGAGATCGGTGATCACGCCGATGCTCATGCCGGCCCGCCTCGCCGCCTGCTGGGCGGCAGCCAGTTGCTCCGCCGCCAGCCACTGCAGCCAGGCATGGAACCCGATCCTGTCGGCCAGCTCCCGCCTGAGCACGGTGACCTCGGCCGAGCCCGGATCGGCTAGCGCCGCGGGCCAGGACCGCCAGTCGGGACCGTGCACCTCGGCGATGGCGCACCACGTCGCCCAGTCCTCGATGGCGCGGCGATCACGAGCCAGGAACGCGTCCAGCTCCGCCTGACGGCTCGCCGTCAGCGGCACCGTGCGGATCAGCTCGAGCGTGGCCCGCTTGGCGGTCCAGACCGCGTCCCTGTCGATCAGCGCGGCGGTTGTGCTCGCGGCCCGCAGCGGGGCGGCCAGCGCCTCCGCCCGGGCCCGGTCCGCGGCGCTCAGCCCGCGGAATTCGGGGATGTCATCGATCCGCAGGTAGAGCGGGCTGATCTGGCGGCGGCTCATCGGCAGGTACGGAGACGGGCTCACCGGCGGCTGCGGCTCAGCCGCGTGCAGCGGGTTGACCAGCACGAAGTCCGCGCCCAGGCCGCCGCCGCTCCAGGCGGCGAGGTCGGCCAGGTCGTGCAGGTCGCCGTGCCCCCACGAGGCGCGCGAGCGCACCGAGTACAGCTGCACGGTGAAGCCCCAGGACCGCCGGGCCGGGAACGGCGCGATCGCGGCGTCCACCAGGCCGGGCGGGTCGGCCCGCACCTCGTTTTCTCCCAGGGCCGCGAGTACCGCGGCCAGCGTCTCGTCCGGCACCTCCACGAGCCGGCCGCGCCAGTCCTGGTAGGAGACCGCGACACCGTGGGCCCGGGCCTGGCGGGTGAGTTCTGCGCGTCCTGTCACCCGCACTAGTCTGCCCGAGCCGGAACCCGCCCTGACCAGGTTCTAACCGCAGACCGGTCAGTACAGTCCGCTAGGAGGCGGCCGGCTCCAGCACGAACACCGGGATCTCGCGCGCGGTCTTGGTCTGGTACTCCGCGTAGGGCGGGTACGCGGCGACCGCCCGCTTCCACCATTCGGCCCGTTCCTCCCCGCTGACCTCGCGGGCGATCATGTCCTGCTTGCGTGAGCCGTCCTGGAGCTCCACCCGCGGGTTCGCGCGGACGTTGTAGTACCACACCGGGTGGGCCGGCGCGCCGCCCTTGGACGCCACCATGGCGTACCGGCCGTCGTGCTCCACCCGCATCACCGGCGTCTTTCGCACCTTGCCGCTGCTGGCGCCGAGGTTGGTCACGATCACCACCGGCAGGCCGGTGTCCCGCAGCGTCGTGCCCTGGGTTCCGCCCGAACTCTCGTACAACTCGACCTGATCGCGTACCCACGCCGCCGTGCTCGGCTCGTATTCTCCATCAACTGGCATACCGGACAGTCAACACCAGCCGCCCGCCGCACCGCGCCCCGGGTCGGCCGGGCGCGACGACTGGCTGTCCGGGCGTTGTTTCGTGAGTCGTGAGCCGTTGCGCTAAGGTAAGGGGTGCGCGTTGCGGCGCGCGACGGGACGTGGCCCAGCTTGGTTAAGGCGCTACACTGGGGGTGTAGAGACCGCCGGTTCAAATCCGGCCGTCCCGACCACGAGGTTTACGCATTTCGCGTAGGCCTCGTTTCACTTTCCTGCGAACACCACGCCGCTACTGGCCCTACGAACGTGGCGATCTATCGCAGAGTCTTGGCGGGCAGTTCGACCCGAGCACCTGCGGCCGCACGAGTTGCCGGGAGCGTTGGGTCCCGCCATCAAACGGTCCGTCAGAATGTCAGTACGTAGGGTTAGCGTACTGACATGACGGAAAGATCATCATGGAATGCGACCTGGTCGGA
>Ga0335077_10013229_pt1 | contig 10319 bp, 8 predicted proteins | sample Lox_Sample_31_FD_207151 | JGI IMG/M metagenome (GOLD analysis project Ga0335077, IMG submission 207151) | Soil microbial communities from Loxahatchee National Wildlife Refuge, Florida, United States - Lox_Sample_3.1 | ecosystem: Environmental > Terrestrial > Soil > Wetlands | place: USA: Florida...
CTACGAGCCCTGGAAGAAGTTCCGGGACAGCGAAATACAGTGGTTCAGCATCGCCGAGAACCGCTTTGACAACTTCATGATCGCAACGCAGCGACTCGCGCAGCAAAAGAAGAGCGGCTAAGCGGGCCGACGCGGTCGCGCTCGCGCGCCGCCGCATCACCCGTCGGCGCGCCGGGGAGGGCAACCCCCGGCGCGCGTTTTCTTTCGGGCACGCGCGCCGGTCCTGATACCGGTCTCGCGCGCTATTTCCCGCCTTCGGGCGCGGGCGCCTTCTCCGGCCCCTTCTCGCCGCCGAGTTCCTTCTCGAGCGCCTTCTCGGCATCCTCCTGCTCCGTGTCGACGCTGCCGCCCTTGGCGCCGGGCGTGCCTTCCTCGACCGGCACTTCGATCTGCATGTTCTGCGTGTCGATCTTCGCCTTCTTGGCGAGCCCGCCCGAGACGAGGTTCGGGAAGCCGATGATCAGCGCGACCATCAGGATCTGGATCAGCACGAACGGCACCGCGCCCCAGTAGATCTGGCCCGTGGTCACCGGCGCCATCCTGCGCTTGGTGATACGGTCGACGTACTCCTTCGCCGGCGCGACGCTGCGCAGATAGAACAGCGCGAAGCCGAAGGGAGGGTGCATGAAAGACGTCTGCATGTTGACGCCCAGCAGCACCCCGAACCAGATGAGGTCGACGCCGAGCTTTTCGGCCACGGGACCGATGAGAGGCACGACAATGAAGGACAGCTCGAAGAAGTCGAGGAAGAACGCGAGCACGAAGATCAGGATGTTGACGACGATCAGGAAGCCGAGCTGCCCGCCGGGGAGGCTCGTCAACAGGTGCTCGACCCAGACATGGCCGTTGACACCGTAGAAGGTGAGGCTGAAGACCCGCGCGCCGATCAGGATGAAGACGACGAAGGTGGAGAGCTTGGCCGTCGTGTTCATCGCCTGCTTGAGCAGAGTCAGGGTCAACCGTCGGCGCGCAAGTGCCATGATAAGCGCGCCGGTTGCACCCATCGCCCCGCCTTCGGTCGGCGTCGCCACCCCCAGGAAGATCGTGCCGAGCACGAGGAATATAAGAGCGAGCGGCGGGATCAGCACGAAGGTCACGCGCTCGGCGATCTTCGACAGCAGGCCGAGCCTCAGCAGCTTGTTGACCATGGCGAGAGCGAACGCAACGCCGATCCCGATCGCCATCGTGATGACGATTCGTTCGTCGGTCGCGACCTCGGGGTTGTAGCGATCGTAATAGATGAACCACCACACGGCTGCTGCCGCTGCCGAGACGACAACCAGCGCCAGTAGCGACCGGTTGCCGGACGAGCCGTCGGCCTCGCGCAGCGTACGCGCCTCGGTCGGCAGCGCCGGCGCCCAGTGCGGCTTCACGACCGAGCAGCCGACCACGTACGCGGCGTAGAGCGCGGCAAGCGTCAGTCCTGGAATGAACGCGCCGGCGTACATGTCGCCTACCGAGCGCCCGAGCTGGTCGGCCATGATGATCAGCACGAGCGACGGCGGGATGATCTGCGCGAGGGTGCCGGAGGCTGCGATGACGCCGGAGGCGAGGCGGCGGTCGTAGCCGTAGCGAAGCATGATGGGCAGCGAGATGAGGCCCATCGAGATCACCGACGCCGCGACGACCCCCGTAGTCGCCGCGAGGAGCGCACCAACGAAGACCACCGCGTAGGCGAGGCCGCCGCGAACCGGGCCGAAGACCTGGCCGATCGTGTCAAGCAGGTCCTCGGCCATGCCGCTGCGCTCGAGGATGAGCCCCATGAAGGTGAAGAACGGCACCGCGAGCAGCGTGTCGTTCGACATCACACCCCAGATCCGCTCCGGGAGCGCCTGCAGGAGCGTGGGCTGCAGGAGTCCGAGCTCGATCCCCAGCAGGCCGAAGCCGATGCCCACCGCGGCGAGCGCAAAGGAAACCGGATAGCCGATCAGCAGCACGATGACCAGCGCCACGAACATGAGCGGCGCGATGTTCTCGAGCAGGAAGGCGGTCATGACTTCCCCTTCTTCCCGGTGCCGATCTGTTCGATCTCCTCGGCGATGGCTTGATCACCCCGCGACCGGACAATATCCTCGGCGAGCTGTTCTTCAAGCGTCTTCTCGACGTGCTTCTCGCTCGGATCGGGGATCATGCCGCGCAGGAACGCGATGCGCTTGATGAGCTCCGAGACGGCCTGGACGATGAGCAGCGCGAAGCCGATCGGTACCAGCAACCGCGCCGGCCAGATGATGAGGCCGCCGGCGTTCGTCGACACCTCGTGGTGCTCGTAGGCGTCGACGAACACCGGCCAGGACAGGTACATGATGAGGAACGCCATCGGCAGCAGGAAGAAGAGCGTGCCGAAGATGTCGATCCACGCGCGCACGCGCGCCGACATGCGTCCCGTGACGATATCGATGCGCACGTGCTCGTTGTTGAGCAGCGTGTAGCCGGCGAGAAACAGGAAGACCGCCGAGAACAGGTACCACTGGATCTCGAGGAACGAGTTCGAGCTGTAGTTGAAGACCTTGCGCACGGTGGCGTTGGCCGCACTGATCAGGACGGCAACGAGGACCAGCCAGTAGACCGTGTGGCCGATGCGGTCGGTCGCGCGATCGATGAGCCGGGACAGCGATAGCAGTGGCGACACGAGGATCCTCCTGCGCTGCGGTGTGGCGAGGCGATCACCGATCACGCGTCCGCACCTTCTCGCGGGTGTGGCGGGAGGGATCGGCAAACAGGTGGGGCGCTCTCCCGCGGCGAAGATTAGCGCGAGGCGACCGCCAAGGCAATCACGGCGCACGCGGGCCGCGTGCGAGCCGGACGAGCGGGCGGTGGTACACTTCACGTCTTCCTTTCGCATCCTCCCCTAATGTTCTCCCGTTCGCAGTCCCTCCTCCAGGTCGACCCCGAGGTTGCCAAGGCGGTCGCCAGCGAGTGTCACCGTCAGGAGGAGCACCTGGAGCTGATCGCGTCCGAAAACTACGCGAGCCCGGCCGTGCTGGAAGCGCAAGGCTCTCAGCTCACCAACAAGTACGCCGAGGGCTATCCCGGCAAGCGCTATTACGGCGGGTGTCAGTATGTTGACGTCGCCGAGCAGCTCGCCATCGACCGGGCGACGAGGCTCTTCAAAGCCGAGTTCGCCAACGTGCAACCGCACTCCGGCGCCCAGGCGAACCAGGCAGTGTTCTTCGCTGCGCTCAAGCCGGGCGACACAATCCTCGGCATGTCGCTGCCACACGGCGGGCATCTCACGCACGGGTCGCCGGTCAACTTCTCCGGCAAGTGGTTCAACGTCGTCTCCTACGGGCTCGATCCGCAGAGCGAGCTCATCGACTACGCTGCCGCCGAGCGCCTTGCGCTCGAGCACAAGCCGAAGCTGATCATCGCCGGCGCCTCGGCCTACTCGAGGGTCATCGATTGGGCGCGCTTTCGCGCCATCGCCGACTTCATCGACGCCTATCTCATGGCCGACATGGCGCACTACGCGGGGCTCATCGCCGCCGAGCTCTACCCGAGCCCCGTAGGAAAGGCGCATTTCGTGACGAGCACCACGCACAAGACCCTGCGTGGCCCGCGAGGCGGCTTCGTCCTGAGCGACTCGGAGCACGGCAAGGCGATCAATTCGGCCGTCTTCCCCGGGCTGCAGGGCGGACCGCTCATGCACGCCATCGCGGCGAAAGCGGTCGCCTTCGGCGAGGCGCTGACGCACGAGTTCAAGGTCTACCAGGAGCAGGTGCTCGAGAACGCGCGCGTGATGGCCATGGTCTTGCAGGAGCGCGGTCTGCGCATCGTCTCCGGGGGCACGGACTCACACATGTTCCTCGTAGATCTCCGGGCGAAGAAGATCACCGGGCGAGACGCGGAGGCCGCTCTCGGGCGCGCGCACATCACCGTCAACAAGAACGCCATTCCGAACGACCCCGAAAAGCCCATGGTGACCAGCGGCATCCGCTTGGGAAGCCCGGCCATGACGACCCGGGGCTTTACCGAGATCGAGAGCGAGGAGCTCGGCCATCTCATCGCCGACGTGCTTGAAGCGCCCGGCGACGCGGGAGTCATCGCTCGTGTTGCGGCCGCCGTGAAGACGTTGGCCCGAAGGTTCCCGGTGTATCGTTGAGTTCGGGAGCGCGACTCGCCGTGCGCCTCGCGCTCGGCAGGATGCCTGACCGATGAAGTGCCCCTTCTGCGGCAGTCCCGATACGCAGGTCGTTGATTCGCGCGTCTCGGAGGCGGGTGATTCGATCCGCCGTCGCCGCCGCTGTCTCGCCTGCCAGAAGCGGTTCACCACCTATGAGACCGCCGAGCTGCGCCTGCCGCAGGTAGTCAAGCAGAACGGCACGCGCGCGGATTTCGACGTCGAGCGGATCCGCAACGGCTTCCAGCGCGCGCTGCACAAGCGCCCCGTGCCCACCGAGTTCGTCGACCAGGCGGTCGAGCGCATCGTCCAGCGTGTGCTGGGCCTGGGCGAGCGCGAGATTCCGTCGCGGCAGATTGGAGAGATGGTGATGCAGGAGCTCTACAAGCTCGACAAGGTGGCCTACATACGTTTCGCGTCGGTCTATCGCAGCTTCCAGGATGCGGCGGACTTCAGGGACGCGCTGAAGGAGGTCGAGCCCGCCTCGGCGCGGCGCAAGTCGCGCTGAGCGCCGGCACACGGCGGCCATGGTGGCGTTCGACGACCGCGACCGCGAGTTGATGCGCCGCGCGCTCGAGCTGGCGCAACGCGGGTTGTTCACCACGACGCCGAACCCGCGCGTGGGCTGCGTCATCGCGCGCGACGGCCGGATCATCGGTGAAGGCTGGCACGAGCGCACGGGCGAGGCGCACGCAGAGGTGCGGGCGCTGGCGGACGCTGCGCAGCGCGGCGAGAGCGTGCGCGGCGCGACCGTCTACGTCACGCTCGAGCCGTGCAACCATCACGGACGCACGCCGCCTTGCACCGATGCGCTGCTCGCGGCAGGCGTGGGACGGGTGATCGCCGCAATGGCTGACCCTTATCCGCCGGCAAGTGGCGGCGCCGCGCGGCTCGCTGCCGCCGGGATCGCACTCGCCACCGGACTGCTCGAGAGCGAGGCGCGCGAGCTCAACGTCGGATGGATCAAGCGGCTGCGCGACGCGCGACCCTGGGTGCGCGTGAAGGCAGCGGCGAGCCTCGATGGACGCACCGCGCTCGCAGGCGGCGAGAGCCAGTGGATCACCGGCGAGAGCGCTCGCGCCGACGGACATCGCTGGCGCGCCCGCTCCTGCGCCGTGCTGACCGGCATCGGCACGGTGCTGCACGATGACCCGCAGCTCACGGTGCGCGCGGTCGCGACCACACGCCAGCCGCTCAAGGTCGTCGTCGATCGCTATGGCGAGCTTCCCGCCGACGCGCGGCTGCTCGCGAGCGGCCAGGTGGTGATCTTTTCCGCCGAGGCGCCGCGCGCAGCGTGGCCGGCGAACGTGGAGAGCATCGTGCTTCCGGGCCGCGACGGTAAGGTCGATCTGGCAGCGATGCTCGGCCGGCTCGGCGAGCGCGAGATCAACGAGCTGCACGTGGAGGCCGGCGCGAGGCTCAACGGCGCGCTGCTGGCGGCGAGACTCGTCGACGAGCTGCTCGTCTACGTTGCACCGTGTCTGTTCGGCGACCCGGCGCGCGGGATGTTCGAGCTCCCGGCGCCGCTCGCCAGGCTCGCCGACCGGACCGCGCTCACTATCGCAAGCATCGAGCGCGTGGGCGAGGACTGGCGCATCCTCGCGCGCGTCAACGCACCGGGCTGATGTTCACCGGCATCGTGCAGGCCGTGGGGCGCGTGCTCGCGCGCGAGCGTCGGGGTGATGGCGCGCGGATCACGGTTGACGTCGGCGCGCTCGACATCGGCGACGTTGCCGCAGGCGAGAGCATCGCAGTCGCGGGCTGCTGCCTGACCGTCGTCGAAGCCCGTGGGCGGCAGCTCGCCTTCGATGTCTCTGCTGAAACGCTGTCCTGCACGACGGGGTTCGCCGTCGATCGGGCTGTCAATCTCGAGCGCGCGCTGCGGCTCGCCGACCGGCTGGGCGGCCACCTTCTCGCGGGACACGTCGATGGCATCGGCACGGTCGTTCGCTGCGACGCGCTGCCCGGCGGCGACGGGAGCCGGGTGCTCGAGATCGATGCCCCGCTGCCGCTCGCCCGCTTCATTGCCGCCAAAGGGTCGATCGCAATCGACGGCGTGAGCCTGACGGTGAACCACGTCGACGGGCCGCGCTTTGCGATGAACCTGATCCCGCATACACTGGCGGTGACGACGCTTGGCGAGCTCGCCGCGGGCGAGGCCGTCAACCTGGAAGTCGACCTCGTCGCCCGCTACCTCGCCCGCCTGCACGAAAGCTGAGCCCGGCGCCAACCGGGCGAAGGAGGAAACGATGGATCTGACCGCGCTGGAGCGGCTGCCGCTGTGGATCGGCGGCCGCACCGTTCCCTCGCGCACGACGCGCTACGGGGAGGTCACCAACCCGGCGACCGGCGAAGTGCTCCGCCACGTACCGTTCGCGACGCGCGACGACGTCGACGCGGCGGTCAACGCAGCGACGCAAGCTTGGTCCGAATGGCGCGCGGCTCCGGCGCTGCGGCGCGCGCGCATCCTCATGCGCTTTCGCGAGCTGATGGAAGCGCACCGCAAGGATCTCGCGCGGCTCGTCTCGCAGGAGCACGGCAAGACGGTTGCGGATGCCGAGGGCTCGATCACGCGCGGTGTCGAGGTTGTGGAGTTCGCGACCGGCATCCCGCACCTGCTCAAGGGCGAGTTCAGCGACAGCGTGGGCAGCGAGGTCGACAGCTTCTCACTGCGCCAGCCGCTCGGCGTGTGCGCCGGGATCACGCCGTTCAACTTCCCCGCAATGGTGCCGATGTGGATGTTCCCGCTCGCGCTCGCCTGCGGCAATGCGTTCATCCTGAAACCCTCCGAGCGCGACCCGACGATGAGCCTGCGCATGGCGGAGCTGCTCAAGGAGGCGGGCTTGCCCGACGGCATCTTCAATGTCGTCCACGGCGACAAGGAAGCGGTGGACGCGATCCTCTCGCATCCGGGGATCAAGGCGGTCTCCTTCGTCGGCTCGACGCCGATCGCCAAGTACATCTATGAGACGGGTACTGCACACGGCAAACGCGTCCAGGCGCTCGGCGGCGCGAAGAACCACGCCGTAGTGCTTCCCGACGCGGACCTCGGCTTCGCCGCCGAGGCGCTGATCGGCGCGGCTTACGGCTCGGCCGGAGAGCGCTGCATGGCAATCTCGGTCGTGGTTGCCGTAGGCGAAGCGGCCGATCCGCTGCGCGACAAGCTCGCCGAGCGGGCGCGGCGCGTCGTCGTGGGTGCCGGCGACAACCCCGGCGCGGAGATGGGACCGGTCATCACCTGCGCCGCTCGCGACCGAATCGTCGGCCTTATCGACCGCGGCGTCGAGGAGGGCGCCACGCTCGTGGTTGATGGGCGCAGGGCGCGCGTCGCGGGATACGAGTCCGGATTCTTCGTCGGGCCGACGCTCTTCGACAACACGACGCCGGCGATGGCGATCTATCAGCAGGAGATCTTTGGACCGGTGCTGGTCATGGTTCGCAGCGACTCGCTCGACGAGGCAATCGAATTGATCAACGCCAATCCGTATGCGAACGGGGCCGCGCTGTTCACGCGGTCAGGCTTCGCCGCCAGGCGCTTCCAACAGAACGTCGAGGTCGGGATGGTCGGTATCAACGTCCCGATCCCGGTACCGATGGCGTTCTACTCCTTCGGCGGCTGGCGCAACTCGCTCTTCGGCGACCTGCACGTCCACGGCATGGACGGCGTGCGCTTCTACACGCGCGGCAAGGCGGTGACGGCGCGCTGGCCGAACGACGGCAGCGCAGCCCCAGGATTTCACCTGCCGACCCTGGGCTGACGCAGAGCGGTGCTCCCTCGGCGCTGGGCGGGCGCCGCTGCGGGTTGCGCGGCGGGTCTTCCGATCGTGAAGATGAACTCGACGATGGCCCAGTGGGGAACGGTTTCCGTGCCGTTGCGCGCGGGCGCGAACTCGGCTGACTTGAGCGCATCGAGCATCACCGGGCCGAAGATCGGGTCCTCGACCACCAGCTTCGCTTCCGTCACTTTGCCCAGCGCATCGACCGAGATCACGGCTGCGAACCGGCCTTCGATACCGGCCTCGAGCGCCGCTCGCGGGTAGACGACGACCGGCGCGCCGAGCAGCAGCGGCACCTGCTGCACGGGTTGCGGGAAACGCTGAGCGAGTTGCGCGACGTAGTCGGAGCCGAGCTTCGCCGGATCGGCGATCGTTCCGACGGCCACGCTGACCTCGGGCCCGTCCGCCGTGGACCTGACCGGGCCGCCGGAGGAGGGCGCCGTCGCAGGACGGGTGCGGCCGAACAGCGTCTCGACAGGCGCGGCCTTCGGGGGAATCACGAGATTCGGATTGATCGCGGACTCGGGCGGAGTAGTCGGCTCCTCCGGCGTGGGCTCCGTCGGCGGGCCCGCGAGCACGGCCTGCAGCGAGGGAAGATTTCCCGCGGCTCCTTCGGCGTACACGTGCATCGTGGCCGGCAACCCCCGCAGGGCGGCCAGCGTCAGCGCATGCAGAACCAGCGAGATCGCGATCGCGACCGACAACCGGCGATCTGCCTCGCGCGAGAGCTCAGCCTCGGGAAAAGTCGCGCTCGTCACGCGATGAGTGTAAAACGGCCCCTCCGCTTGCGCGAAGGGGCCGGGAAGTGTGAGCGACGGCCGCGTTACTGTCCGAGCAGGCGCCAGGACATGCGGTGCGCGGCGAGCTCGGACGGCGGGTTGACTTGCTGGAAGACGACGTCGCCGGTGTTGCCCGAAGTGACGGCTATGCGGATGTCGATCCCGGACGCGGACTGCGGCCCGCTTGAATCGGAAAAGATTGTGACCTCGAGCCCGACCGCACCCTCTGCCTCAGCGATGCCCGCAACCGCGACGCCGCCGAGTTCGAGCAGGGACGCACCGGTGCCGAAGCTGCGAGCGTACAGCGTCGCGGGTTCGCCCGTCAGGCAGGGGTCGCTCTGCGGTTGCCTGCCGGCGTAAGTGACCACGTCGAGCGCCGCCTTCACCGGCGTGACGATGCGCTCGTTCGGGCTGATCGGCAGATCGTCGTACCAGCCTTTGGCTGGCTTGCCGGTGAGTCCGCTGATCTTCTGCGCTGGCGTGAGCGGGGTCAAATCGGCGCGCGTCAGGGGCGCCGTGATCTTCAGCGGCGTGGTCGTCGTGCCGTCGCGCAGCGCGTAGAAGGTCTGCTGCTGGTTCGCGATCGTTGGATCGCTGAGATCGCTTTGCGCGAGCAGCCGCCCCGTGCCGATGAATACCCAGCGGTCAACGCCGTTGGTGACATCCACGTCGATCTCGGGCGGGGTCGTCACGGCCTGCGGATTACCCAGGGAATCCGTGAATTGCGCCATCAGCGCCGCGTGGCCCGGGTTCGGCGGAGCCGCGGAGCAGCTGCCGTCGCCGTCGCCCCAGAAAGCATCGTTGGAGCAGGAGACGTCGAAGCGCCAGAAATTGCCCTGCAGGTCGCCAGCGTAGATCTGCTCGATGAGCTGGTTGTGGAAGTCCTTCGTGTAGCCCGCGATGTGGGCGAGGCCCGATGGCGTGCCCGCGGTACCGGCGCTGGTCGTCATTTCCTTCAGGAACGTGCCCTTGTCGGCGTCGATGAAGACGATCCGCCCCTTTCCGTGTCCGGTACCGTTCGGGTTGCAGACCGAGGGGTCGCTACCGTTGTTGTAGCCCGCGGCAAATACCGCCACCCAGATGCCCCCGAAGGCGCGCGTCTTGGCGATCAACGGGCGGCCGTAGGTGCAGCCCATCTCGCCGTCCGAATAAGTCCACTTGTATTGGCTCGCGACGTCGTCCTCGGTCTTGACCGCGTCCGGGTCGGTGACGTCCAGCGCGTAGTACGAATTCCCGCCTTTGCCGAGCCCGCCGATGAGCAGGCTATGCCAGTTCCCGTCGTTGGCGGAGAAAGCGTCGTAGATCTTCGGCGTCGAGTCGACGTAGAAGTGGTGTCGGAACGGCGGCAGCGCGCCGTCCTGGTAAGCAAGCGCGCCGAGGCCCGTCGCATCCGACCGGTACAGGTCGTGGGGAATGAAGGCCCAGGCCTCGCTCCCCATCGGGATGCTGAGCGGATTCGGGGAGACGTCGTAGAACGCGTGCAGCATCCCGTCGTTGGCCCCGACGTAGATGATCGGCGAGCGTGCGCTCTTGGCGGCGACGAATGCCGAGTATCCGGGATCGTTGGCGTCGAGGTACGGGAAGTTGGGTGCGCCGACGTACACGGCCTGCGAGTCGACGATGTCGCCAAGGAAGTCCTCGCTGCCG
>Ga0335077_10013230_pt1 | contig 10319 bp, 10 predicted proteins | sample Lox_Sample_31_FD_207151 | JGI IMG/M metagenome (GOLD analysis project Ga0335077, IMG submission 207151) | Soil microbial communities from Loxahatchee National Wildlife Refuge, Florida, United States - Lox_Sample_3.1 | ecosystem: Environmental > Terrestrial > Soil > Wetlands | place: USA...
TACGTGCTGTTCGGGCACGTGCACCAGCCGCTGGCCAGCCGGATCACGATCGGCCGCACCGAGTGCATCAACGTCGGGCACTTCCGCGCGACCGGCACGCCGTACGCACTGGAGTGGTAGTTCGCGCGGGGGGAGGTACGCTCCGAGGATGGCGGACAGGACCACGTCGAGCATCGTGATCGGGGTGCCCGGCCCGGACATCATGGCGGTGATCGCGGACTTCCCCGCGTACCCGCAATGGGCGACCGGGGTGCGCGCCGCCGAGATCCTGTCGCAGCAGGCGGACGGGCGGGCGAGCCAGGTCCGTTTCACGCTGGACGCCGGAGTGATCAAGGACACCTACGTGCTCGGTTACGACTGGGACGGCGACAGGAGGGTTCGCTGGGAACTCGCCGAGGCCGGGTCGGTGGTCTCCGAGATGAGCGGTGGCTACGAGCTGGCCGAGCGCGGCCCGGAGACCGAGGTCACCTACGACCTCACCGTGGGTATCCGGGTACCGATGATTGGGATGCTCAAACGCCGGGCAGAGAAGGCGATCATCGATACCGCGCTCAAGGGGCTCAAGTCGCGCGCCGAGACCATCGGGAGACTCAGATGACCGGGCAGGCAGGCAATACCGGCCAGGGCCGCGGTGGCGGCGGCGAAGGCGAGCCTCGTGATGGCGCCGCGGCCAAGCCGCCGGGCGGGTCGTCGGCGAAGCCGGCGGGCGGGGCGCCCGCGAGGCCGGCGGGCGGGGCGCCCGCGAAAACGGCCAGCGGGTCGTCGCGGCCGCCGGGCGGGTCGTCGCGGCCGCCGGGCAGCGACCTGGCCGACGACATCCAGCGCTGGCTGGTCCGGTCCGGCATCCGCAGCATGCGGCGGGAACTGACCGACCAGGTCCGCCGCGCCTTCACCACTCACCGGCCCGCCGAGCCCGACGACGTCTGGGGGGCCGCGACGACCGAGCCGCCGCCCGAGCTGATGGCGTCGGCCGACGCTCCCGAGTGCGCATGGTGCCCGATCTGCCGGGCCGCCCGCCGGATCAGGGAGTCCGGCCCGGGCCTGGGCGGCCAGCTGGCCGGGGCCGGCGACACGGTGGCCGCGGCCGTGCAGGAGGCGATGTCGGCCTTTGACGCGGTCATGTCGCGGGCCCGCGCCGAGGAAGCGGACGGCTTCCCGGCGGACAAGTTCCCGCCCGGCCGCTTCCCGCCCGACCGGTTCCCGGCGGCGGGCACGCCTCCCCCGGGGGCGGAACATGAGCCTGACGATCGGGATTGACGTCGGAGGCACCAAGATCGCCGCGGGTGTCGTCGACGAGCACGGGCGCATCATCGAAAAGCTCAGGCGGGACACGCCGGCCACCAGCCCGGCGCAGACCGCACGGGTGATCTCGGAAGCCGCGCTGCAACTGCTGGACCGTCACCTGGCCGACGCCGTCGGCATCGGCGCCGCCGGGTTCGTGGACGGGATCCGGTCCAGTGTGCTGTTCGCCCCGCACCTGGCCTGGCGGGACGAGCCGCTGCAGAGCCGCATCGAGACGCGGGTCGGCCTGCCGGTCGTGGTGGAGAACGACGCGAACGCCGCGGTCTGGGCGGAAACCATGCTCGGTGCCGCCCGCGGGCACGAGAACGTCATCCTCATCGCCGTCGGCACCGGCATCGGAGCCGGGATCGTGATCAACGGCGAGCTGTACCGGGGGCAGTGGGGCATCGCCGGGGAGCCCGGGCACTACCGCGTGGTGCCCGGCGGGCGGCCGTGCGGCTGCGGCAACCGCGGCTGCTGGGAGCAGTACGCCAGCGGCAGCGCGCTGGTGGCCGAGGCCCGCGCGATCGCGGCCCGCTCGCCCGGCGCGGCGGCCCGCCTGCTGCAGCTGGGCGGGGGAGCGGCCGAGAGGATCGATGGCCCGGCGGTCACCCGGGCCGCGCTGGAGGGAGATGCCGTCGCGCTGCGCTGCTTCGAGGTTGTGGGCGGCTGGCTCGGGCAGGGCCTGGCCGCGCTCGCGGCCATCCTCGACCCGGGCTGCTTCGTGATCGGCGGCGGCGTGTCAGAGGCGGGCGATCTGCTGGTCGGCCCGGCGCGCGCCGCGTTCGACGACGAGCTGACCGGCAGGGCCCACCGCCGCCACGCCGAGATCAGGCTGGCGCAGCTCGGCGCCGACGCCGGCGTGATCGGCGCGGCCGACCTGGCGCGCCGCGCCATGCACCGCCGGGCCATGGCCGGGATGGACTGACGGGGCGGGCTGGCGAGACGGCGGGCTGACCGCGGCGGTCAGAGTACCGCCCCGTCGCCCGGGCCCGCGCCGCGCCCGTCGCTGAGGCGCAGGACCACGACGGCGAACCCGCCGACGAACGCCATCACGGCCAGCAGCGCCGCCCAGCCCGGTATGGACCAGCCGATCAGGGTCGCCGCCAGCAGGTAGGCGGGCCCGCCGAACAGCGCGGCCCAGGCTCCCTTCGCCACCGGGTCCAGCTGCGGCAGCGGCGGCGGTGGCGGCGGGATGTAGTGCTCATCGGTGATGTCGTCGCCGGCGGCGTTCCCGCGGCCGGCGACGCCGAGGGCGTCATCGCCGGCGCCGTCCGCCGGGCCGGCGCCCGCGAGCGGGACAAGGAACGGGGGATCGGCGGCCGGGCGGGTGACCGGCCGGATCACCCGGGCCCGGTCGGCACCGGGCGGGTGGCCGGCTGATCCCGGGCCGGGCGCGGGCGGGTGGCCGGCTGGCCCCGGGCCGGGCGCGGGCGGGTGGCCGGCTGATCCCGGGCCGGGCGCGGGCGGGTGGCCGGCTGATCCCGGGCCGGGCGCGGGCGGGTGGCCGGCTGATCCCGGGCCGGGCGCGGGCGGGTGGCCGGCTGATCCCGGGCCGGGCGCGGGCGGGGACAGGCTCTCCCGCTCCGGCCACGGAGCCGCGCCCGGGTCGGCCGCGGGCAGGTCATAGCGCGCGACGAGATCCCGCCACGCGGCCTCGTCGCCGCCCGCGCCGGGGCCGCCGGTCGCGTCCCCGCCGCCGCTCGCGCCCCGGCCGCTCGCGTCCTCACCGCTCACGTCATAACCCTCACACGTCGTAAACCTGACGTTACCCGCCTTACCGCTACGGCTATCCTCTCCCAGCGCGGCTGTGTGTCCTGACAAACCCCACGCTTCCGGCGAAGATTTCCGGCGCGTCGTTGTCGAGGGTGGCCACGTGGTAGCTGTCCGGGAGTTCCCGGACCTCCAGGCTCGGCAGGGTCTGGCGCAGCACCCGGAGGCTGGCCGGCCCGACAACGTGATCATCGGTGCTGTGGTAGGCGAGCACCGGCTGGGTCACGTCCGCGAGCTGGGCCTGGGTGGCCCGCCACAGCCCGGGCAGGCTGGCCGCTGCCTTGACCGGGACCCGGTCGTAGCCGAGCTCGCTGGCCTGCTCCTTCTTGATGTCGCTGGCGATTCCCTTCAGCGAGGGCACCAGGAACTTCAGCACCGGGGCGAGCAGGAACAGCCGGGTGTCCGCCGTGACCGACGGGTTGACCAGCACCAGCCCGCTGACGGCCGGGCCGCGCTGCTCGGCGAGACGCAGCGCCAGGCAGGCGCCCATCGACAGCCCCATGACGAAGATCTCGTCGGCATGGCCGCGGAGCTCGGCAAACGCCCGGTCAACCTCGGCGAACCAGTCCTCCCACCGGGTACGCGCCATGTCCTGCCAGGTCGTGCCGTGCCCGGGCAGCCTGGGCAGGCAGACGCTCAGCCCGGCCTCGGCCAGGTATTCCGCCCAGGGCCGTAGCGACTGCGGGCTGCCGGTGAACCCGTGGCAGAGCAGGGCACCGGTGGGACCGCCAACGTGGGTGAAGGGTTCTGCGCCTGGCAGCACTGGCATGGGCCGGGTCCTCCCAACATGCGTGCGGGCGTCTGGGGTCCCGCAGTCCCTCTCACCGCATCGTCGCACGCCCCGGCCCCCGGCCGGGCCACCCCGCGGCAGTCGCCGCCGTCCGGCCGGCGGGATACTTGCGCGGAGTAGTCGTTCGGGGCACTCTTGCGATCATGCGGGAACGTTTTCGGGTACTGCCGCCGGGCCGCGGCGGTGGCGTAATGCTGACGCGGGTTACTCAAGACGCGCGCTGAGCCGGACAGATTGCTCCTATTCGAGGTGCGCGGGTGTTCTACTGGGTGGTAAAGGCGATACTCGGCCCGTTCCTGCGGGTCGTGTTCCGGCCGTGGGCCGACGGCATCGACAACGTCCCCCGCGAAGGCCCCGCCATCATCGCCAGCAACCACCTGTCCTTTTCCGATCATTTCTTCGCCCCGCTGCCGCTTCCGCGCAAGGTGGTCTTCCTGGCCAAGTCGGAGTACTTCACCGGCCGCGGGCTCAAGGGCCTGGTCAGCAAGGCATTCTTCAGCGGCGTGGGGCAGATCCCCGTGGACCGGTCGGGCGGCGAGGCCAGTGAGCGCGCGCTGCGGACCGGGCTGCGCGTGCTGGCCCAGGGCCACCTGCTCGGGATCTACCCCGAGGGCACCCGGACCCCGGACGGGCGGCTGTACCGGGGGAAGACCGGCGTCGCCCGGCTGGCCCTGGAGGGGAAGGCGCCGGTGGTGCCGTGCGCGATGATCGGGGGCTTCGAGTTCCAGCCTCCGGGCAAGATCAGGCCCAGGCTGCGGATCCGGCCGGGTGTCCGGTTCGGCCCGCCGCTCGACTTCTCCCGGTACTACGGGCTCGAGGAGGACCGGTTCGTGCTCCGCGCGATCACCGACGAGGTGATGTACGCGATCATGAAGCTCTCCGGCCAGGAATACGTTGACGAGTACGCCCAGCGAGCCAAGCTCGGGGTGCCGGCGGCGCTGCGCAAGGGTGCCAGCGCCGAGGATGACCGGCCCGCGGACGGGCCGCCCGGCGACGGCCGGCCCGGGGACGGCCGGCCTGCGGACGCCGTGGCCGGGGATCACGGGTCCGTGACTGCCCCGGCCGCCAGTGCGCCCGCGGCCGGCGCTCCCGCGATTAATGCACCCGTGGCCGGCCCGCCCCGCAGCGCCGCAGCCCAGGACGCGCCCGCGGACGAGTAAACCCGGGGCGCGGCGGCCGGCCGGTGCCTGGCCCGCCCGGGCGCCGGGGCCGGGCGTAACCCGGCTGGACATCGCCCGGTGCGCGGACGCGCCCGCGGACCACCGGATCCCGTCCTAACCGGGGACGAGGCGGGCCCAGCCCCGGGTCCGCTGCACCGCCTCGCGCCAGCGGGCATAGGCCGCGTCGTCCCGGGAGCCGGGCTCGAACCGCCGGTCGAGCCGCCAGGTCGCCTCGAGTTCCGCGGGGGAGGACCACACGCCAGTGGCCAGGCCGGCCAGGAACGCGGCGCCCAGGGCGGTGGTCTCGGCGACCACCGGCCGCTCCACGGGCGCCTGGAGCTGATCCGCCTGGAACTGCATGAGCAGGTCGTTGGCGGCGGCCCCGCCGTCGACCCGCAGCACGTCACGGCCCGGCCCGGCGCCAGGAGCGGCCCCAGTGACCGGAGCGACCGCAGTGACCGCAGCGGCCTCGGCGGCCATCACGTCGGCGACGTCCCTGACCTCGAACGCGATCGCCTCGAGCGCGGCCCGGACCAGGTGCGCCCGGGTCGTCCCCCGGGTCAGGCCGAACATCGCCCCGCGGGCGTCCGGGTCCCAGTATGGCGCGCCGAGCCCGGTCAGGGCCGGCACGAACACGGTGCCCCCCGAATCGGGCACCGACCGGGCCAGCGCCTCGCTCTGCGCGGCGTTGTCCAGCAGCCCGAGCCCGTCGCGCAGCCACTGGACGGCCGCGCCGGTCACGAAGACCGAACCCTCGAGCGCGTAGGTCAGGACCCCGGCCGCGTCCATCCACGCCACGGTCGACAGCAGGCCGGCCGGGGACCGGATGATCGAGTCACCGGTATTGCGCAGCACGAACGACCCGGTGCCGTACGTGCACTTCTCGGACCCGGGGGCGAAGCACGCCTGGCCGAACATCGCCGCCTGCTGGTCGCCGGCGATGCCCGCGACCGGCAGCGACAGGCCCAGGAAGGCCTCCGGGTCGGTGTGCGCCACCGGGGCAGACGACGGCACGACCTCGGGCAGCGCGTGCGGCGGGACCTCGAACAGCTCGCACAGCTCGGCGGACCACTGACCCGCCTCGATGTCGAACAGCAGCGTGCGGGAGGCGTTCGACGCGTCCGTGACGTGGCGCCGCCCTCCGGTCAGCCGGGCGATCAGGTAGGAGTCCACGGTGCCGACGACGGCCGCGCCCGCGCGCACCTCGGCCCACAGGGACGGCTCGTTACGGGCCAGCCAGGTCAGCTTGGTCGCCGTGAAGTAGGGGTCGAGCCGCAGCCCGGTCAGTGCGGTCACCCGCGCCTCGTGGCCCTCGTCCCGCAGCTGCGCGCAGAGTGCCGCCGTCCGCCGGTCCTGCCATACGATCGCCCGCCGCGGCGTGGCAAGCGTCGTGGCGTCCCAGATCACCGCGGTCTCCCGCTGGTTCGTAATGCCGACGCAGCTCGGCGGATCGGCCCCGTCCAGCGCCTGGCCGCACGCCGCGAGCGTCGCCTGCCAGATGCCCTCCGGCAGGTGTTCCACCCAGCCCGGCTGCGGGTAGAACTGGCGGAACTCCTGATAGCCGCGGCCCGTCACGGCCCCGTCGGCAGAAATGACCAGGGCCGTCACGCCCGTAGTCCCGGCATCGATCGCGAGCACGCTCATGGGCACTAGTGTGGCGCTCATAAGCCCGCAAGCCCCACGCGAGAGGAAGATCGATGCGAGTCGGAATCCTGACCGGCGGCGGTGACTGCCCGGGCCTTAACGCGGTGATCCGGGCCATCGTGCGCACCGGAGTGGCGGAGTACGGGTATGAGTTCCTCGGGTTCCGCGACGGCTGGCGCGGTCCTCTCGAAGGCGACACCATGCCTCTGGACGTAGCGGCGGTGCGCGGCATCCTGCCCCGCGGCGGCACCATCCTCGGCTCGTCCCGTACCAACCCGCTGGGCGAGAGCGCGGCCGCGGGCGGCCGCTCCGGGCTGGAGCGGATCAAGGACAACCTGGCCCGCCTCGGCGTGGACGCGCTGGTGGCGATCGGCGGCGAGGACACCCTCGGCGTCGCCGGCCGGCTGCACGAGCAGGGCGTGAAAGTCGTCGGCGTGCCGAAGACCATCGACAACGACCTCGGTGCCACCGACTACACCTTCGGCTTCGACACCGCGGTGAACATCGCCATGGAAGCCATCGACCGGCTGCACACCACCGCGGAGAGCCATCACCGGGCGCTGATCGTGGAGGTGATGGGCCGCCACGCCGGCTGGATCGCGCTGCACGCGGGGATGGCCGGCGGGGCGAACGTGATCCTGATCCCGGAGCAGCCGTTCGACATCGAGCAGGTCTGCGGGTGGGTGCAGCACCGGTTCCAGACCCTGTACGCGCCGATCGTGGTGGTGGCCGAGGGCGCGCATCCCAAGCAGGGCACCGAGGTGCTGATGACCCAGCAGCTGGACGAGTTCGGCCACGTCCGGCTGAGCGGGGTCGGCCAGTTGCTGGCCAGCGAGATCGAGAAGCGCACCGGCAAGGAGGCCCGGTGCACCGTGCTCGGCCACATCCAGCGCGGCGGCACGCCGACCGCGTTCGACCGGGTACTGGCCACCCGCTTCGGAACGCACGCGATCCGCGCGGTGGCCGCCCGTTCGTTCGGCGCGATGGTGGCGCTGCGCGGCACCGAGATCGTCCAGGTGCCGATCACGACCGCGGTCAGCGAGCTCAAGCTGGTGCCGCCCGAGCGCTACACCGAGGCCGAGCTGTTCTTCGGCTGATTCCCTAACCGGCCTGGTGAGCGGCGCGGAACACCGCGGCCTTGACCCGGTTCTGGCACGCGGTCGAGCAGAACCGGCGGGTCGCGTTGCGCGAGGTATCGACGTAGACGCGGTCGCACCGGGGCGCGGTGCACACGCCCAGGCGGCCCTGCCGGTCGGTGCCGAGCACCACGGCCAGGCCGGTCGCGCAACCCGCGGCCCAGCCGGTGACCAGCGATTCCTCGGCGCCGTGGAAGTGCAGGTGCCAGGGCTCGCCGTCGTGCCGGTCCAGGCGGGGCCGGGCCCCGGTACGCGCCAGCATCTCGTTGACCAGCCCGGCCGCCGCGTCCGTGCGTCCGTCCGCCACCGCCTCGAACACGGCGCGCAGGCTCGCGGCCACGGCGAGGAACGCGGCCGCCTCGCCCGGGGACACCAGCCGGGTGTCCGGGCGCCCGGCCCGCAGCGCCGCGGTCACGGCGGCGGGCAGCCCGTCGCCCTCGGGCAGCTGGTACGGCCGGCCGCGCGCCTCGCCGGGGGTGAGCGCGTTGGCCAGCCGGACCGCCACGGTCACGACCGCGTCCAGGTGACTGGTGAAATTCACTTGACCAGTTATCTCCTCGCGCCCTAGGTTCATCACTATCAAAATGATGATAGCCAGTCACGATCAGACTCGCGACGCGACCCGCCGCGGGCGGCTGCTGGGCGGGCCGGACCGGGAGATCCTGCGCCTGGCCGTGCCTGCGTTCGGCGCCCTGGTCGCGGAGCCGCTGTTCCTGCTGGCCGACTCGGCGATCGTCGGCCGGCTCGGCACCGTGCCGCTCGGCGGCCTCGGCGTTGCCAGCCAGGCGCTCACCACGCTGGTCAACGTCTCGATCTTCCTCGCCTACGGCACCACCGCCGCCGTGGCCCGCCAGCTGGGCGCGGGCCAGCGGCAGGCGGCGCTGCGGCAGGGCATCGACGGGCTCTGGCTGGCCGCCGGGATCGGCATCGCGGTGCTCGCGATCGGCTGGCCGCTGGCGCCGGAGATCATCCGGGTCTTCGGCGCCTCGCCCGCCGTGAGCGGCGGTGCGGTGACCTACCTGCGGATCAGCCTGTTCGGGGCGCCGTCGATGCTGCTGGTGCTGGCCGGCACCGGCGTGCTGCGCGGACTGCAGGACACCCGCACCCCGCTGCTCGTGTCCGTCGCCGCGTTCACCCTGAATATTGTCCTGAACGCGACGTTCGTCCTCGGGCTGCATTTCGGCCTGGCCGGCTCGGCCACGGGCACCGTGATCGCGCAGACAGCAGGGGCCGCCTGGTTCCTGACCGTGGTCACACGGGGGGCACGCCGGGCCGGGGTCAGGCTCGGCATCGACCGGGCCGGCCTGACCGCGGCCGCGACCGCCGCGGTCGGCCTGTTCGTGCGCACGCTCGCGCTGCAGGCGGTGCTGGTCATCACCACGGCGGTCGCGGCGCGCCAGGGAGACGCCGCCATCGCCGCGCACCAGATCGCGTTCCGGCTGTGGACCCTGCTGGCGCTGGCGCTGGACGCGATCGCGATCGCGGGCCAGGCGATCACCGGCCGGTACCTGGGCGCGGGCGACGCCGCCGGGGCCCGGGCCGCGACCAACCGCATGATCGGCTGGGGCGCCGCGTACGGCGTGGCCTTCGGCCTGGTGGTGCTCCTGGCCCGGCCGCTGCTGCCCGGCCTGTTCGCCGCTGCGCCGCCGGTCCGGGCCCTGCTGCTCGCGGTGCTGCTCGTGGTGGCCGCGCAGCAGCCGGTGGCCGGCGTGGTCTTCGTGCTCGACGGGGTGCTGATCGGCGCGGGTGACCAGCGCTACCTGGCCGTGGCCGGGGCCCTGACACTGGCCGTGTTCGGGCCGGCCGCGTGGCTGGTGTACGCCCGGCACGGCGGGCTGGTGGCGCTCTGGCTCGCCTACAGCCTGTGGCTGCTGGCGCGGTTCGTGACGTTGGTGCTGCGCGCCCGGGGCCAGCGCTGGCTGGTCACCGGTGCCGTCCGGAGATGACGGAGGCCAGGGCGGCGGCGGACGCCACGGAGGCGGCGGACGCCGCGGAGATGACGGAGACGACGAGGAGAGAGACCGTGGACAAAGATCAGGCGGCGGCCTGGATCGCCCGCTGGGACGCTCAGCAGCAGCGCTACATGCCGGACCGCGAGGAACGGTTTACCGCGCTCATCGATGCGGTGGCCGAGGGCGCGGGGCGCCCGGATCCGCTGGTGCTCGACCTCGGCTGCGGCCCCGGCTCGCTCGCCGTGCGGCTGCTGGACCGGATCCCCGCCGCCACCGTGATCGCGATCGACGCCGACCCGGTGCTGCTCACGCTCGGCCGCGCCGGCCGGGCGGGCCGGGCCGGGCTGCGCTTCGCCGACCTCGACTTGCGCGGCTCGGGCTGGACCGCCCGGCTCGGGCTGGACCGCCCGGCCGACGCCGCGGTCAGCACCACCGCGCTGCACTGGCTGCTGCCCCCGGACCTGGCCGCGATGTACGCGGAGGTCGCGACCGTGCTGCGGCCGGGCGGCCTGCTGCTCAATGGCGATCACCTGGCCGAGGACCCGGCGGCCGCCCCGACCCTGGTCCGGCTCGGCCGGGCACT
>Ga0335077_10013231_pt1 | contig 10319 bp, 10 predicted proteins | sample Lox_Sample_31_FD_207151 | JGI IMG/M metagenome (GOLD analysis project Ga0335077, IMG submission 207151) | Soil microbial communities from Loxahatchee National Wildlife Refuge, Florida, United States - Lox_Sample_3.1 | ecosystem: Environmental > Terrestrial > Soil > Wetlands | place: USA...
CGCAAGGCGGGGATCGAGGTGATCACGATCGAGGGGTTCGAGCTGGGCAAGGGCCGCGGCGGCGGCCACTGCATGACCTGCCCGATCGAGCGCGACCCCGCGTTCTGAATCGGGAGATGAGAGCGCGGCCTGCGTTCTGGATCAGGAGGACAGATGGCGTTCAACCTGCGCAACCGCAGCTTTTTGAAGGAGATCGATTTCACCCCGGCCGAGATGCGGTACCTGCTCCAGCTGGCCGGGGCGCTCAAGATCGCCAAGTACGCGGGCACCGAGGGCAAGCGGCTGGCGGGCAAGGAGATCGCGCTGATCTTCGAGAAGACCTCGACCCGGACCCGGTCCGCGTTCGAGGTCGCATCGTTCGACGAGGGGGCGCATGTGACCTATCTGGATCCGTCGGGGTCGCAGCTGGGGCACAAGGAGTCGATCGCCGACACCGCGCGGGTGCTGGGCCGGATGTATGACGGGATCGAGTACCGGGGCAACGCCCAGGCCGATGTGGAAACCCTCGCCGAGCACGCGGGGGTGCCGGTGTACAACGGGCTGACCAACGAGTGGCACCCGACCCAGATGCTGGCCGACTTTTTGACCATGCACGAGTCCAGCCACAAGCCCTACGACATGGTTTCCTACGCGTTCGTGGGTGACTGCCGGTTCAACATGGGCCGCTCGCTGCTGATCATGGGGGCGATCATGGGCAGCGACGTGCGGCTGGGCGGCCCGGCCGAGCTGCAGCCGCCCCCGGACGTGGTGGACCTGGCGCACCACACCGCCGAGCGCACCGGTGCGCAGATCACCATCACCGACGACCCGGGCGAGGCCGTCCACGGCGTCGACTTCATCCACACCGACGTGTGGGTGTCGATGGGCGAGCCGAAAGACGTCTGGACCGAGCGCGTCAAGGTCTTGACGCCCTACCAGGTCAACGCCGCGCTGATGGCCAGCTCCGGCAACCCGAAGGTCAAGTTCATGCACTGCCTGCCCGCGTTCCACGACCCCAACACCACCGTCGGGCGCGAGATCATGGAGCACACCGGCATGACCTCCGGCCTGGAGGTCACCGGCGAGGTCTTCGAATCGGGCGCCAGCATCGTGTTCGACCAGGCCGAAAACCGCCTCCACACCATCAAGGCCATCCTCGTCGCCACCCTCGGCCGGTAAGCGCGCCCGGCCCGGATGGGCTGGCCGCCCGGCGGCTCAGCCCATCCGGCCGGTGACGTAGGCCTTGGTCCGGTCGTCGACCGGGTCCTCAAAGATCTGCTGGGTCTTGCCGTACTCGACGAGCACGCCCGTGCGGGTGTCGCTCTCCTCATTGCGGAGCACCGAGTAGAAGGCGGTGCGGTCGCTGACGCGGGTGGCCTGCTGCATGTTATGCGTGACGATGACGATGGTGTAGCGCGACTTGATGTCCCGCATCAGGTCCTCGATGGCGCCGGTCGCGATCGGGTCGAGCGCCGAGCAGGGCTCGTCCATGAGGACGACGTCCGGCTCGACGGCGAGCGTGCGGGCGATGCACAGCCGCTGCGCCTGCCCGCCGGACAGGCCCAGGCCCGACTTGTTCAGGCGGTCCTTCACCTCGTCCCACAGCGCGGCCTGCCGCAGCGAGCGCTCGACGATCTCGTCCAGCTTGCGCTTGTTGTGCTCGCCGTTGATGCGCGGTCCGTAGGCGACGTTGTCGTAGATCGACTTCGGGAACGGGTTCGGCTTCTGGAAGACCATGCCGATGCGCCGGCGCACGGCGATCGGGGAGACATCCTTGCCGTACAGCGAGGCCCCGCGGTAACGGATGTCGCCCTCCACCCGGGCACCGGGCACGAGGTCGTTCATCCGGTTCAGCGTCCGCAGCACCGTCGTCTTGCCGCACCCGGACGGGCCGATGAAGGCCGTGATCTCGTTCTCGTGGACGGACAACGAGACGTCGGTGACGGCCCGGAAGGAGCCGTAGTAACACGACACCTTGTCCACGTCGAAGACAAGGCCACCCGGCTCCGGCGGCACCTGCGGCTGCGGTGCCGGCGGCGCCTGGGGCTCGGCCACCGGCGGCGCCTGTGGCTGGGGCTGCTGGAGACCGGTGGCGATGTTCTGCTCAGGCTGTTCCATGACGTTCCTAGCGCGAGTGTCGGGTCACGTTCCTAGCGCGAGTATCGGGTGAATCGTGCGGTGACGATGCGGGCGGCGACCATGAGGACGAAGGCGATGACGATGAGGGTGAGCGCCGCGCCCCAGGCACGGGCCTGCGCGCCCGGGTAGGGCGATGTCGCGTTCGCGAAGATCTGTGAGGGTATCGCGGTGTTGGGGCCGCTGAATATGTTCGGGTTCGCCGTGGTCACTGTCAGGATGGTGAACAGCAGCGGCGCCGTCTCACCGGCGGCGCGGGCGACGGCGAGCAGGGCGCCGCTGACGATTCCGCTGATCGCCGCGGGCAGCACCACGGTCATGGTCACCCGGGCCTTGGTGGCACCGAGGGCGTAGCTCCCCTCGCGCAGCGGGTTGGGCACCAGTTTCAGCATCTCATCGGTGGAGCGGATCACGATCGGCAGCATCAGGCAGGCCAGCGCGAGCGCGCCGGCGAAGCCCGAGAAGCCGAAGTGCAGCACCCAGATCGAGAAGAGGAAGAGCCCCATCACGATCGACGGCACCCCCGTCATCACGTCGGAGAAGAATGCAATGAGCCGCCCCAGCACACCCCGTCCGCCGTACTCGTTGAGGTAGACCGCGCCCAGGACGCCGAGCGGCACGGCGATGAGCGTGGCCATAGCCGTGATCTCGATGGTGCCGAGCACCGCAGGGCCGATCCCGCCCACGTCCGCGGGCAGCACCTGCGGCGGGATCGGGCTGGTCAGGAACTGCCAGCTGATGATCGAGATGCCCTTGGCGATCGTCGTGTACAGGACGAACCCCAGCGGGATGATCACCAGCACGAACGAGAGCACCATCGCCGCGGTCGCGATGCGGTTCTTGGTGCGCCGCCAGCCCCTGGCCTCGCTGAGGTGGACCTGCGGCTGGTCGGCGGTGATGGCCATCACGCGGTCCCCTGCTCGGCGGATCGCCCGACGATGGTCCGGGCGATGATGTTGATGATGATCGTGAACGCGAACAGGAGCACGCCGAGCCCGATCAGCGCGGAGCGGAACAGGCCGGAGGCCTCGCCGAACTGGTTCGCGATGACCGCGGGCATGGAGTCGCCGGGGGCGAACAGGTGCGAGGTGATCGTGGCCGACGAGCCGATCACGAGGGCGGCCGCGATCGTCTCGCCCATCGCCCGGCCCAGGCCGAGCAGCACCGCCCCGGTGATGCCGCCCTTGCTGTGCGGCCAGATGGCGCCGGTGATCATCTCCAGGCGGGTGGCGCCCAGCGCGTACGCGCCCTCCTTGTCGATCGCCGGCACGGTCGCGATCACCTCGCGCGACAGCGAGGTCACGATCGGCGTGATCATGAAGGCCAGGATGACGCCCGCGGTGAAGAACGAGGCCCCGCTCGTGGGCGGCCCGAACAGGGCGCCGAGCACCGGGATCCCGTTGACGGCCGAGCCTATGTCGCTGTAGACCTTGCCGATCCAGGGCGCGAACACCAGGATCCCCCACAGGCCCCAGACCACCGATGGGACCACGGCCAGCAGGTCGATCACGTACACGATCGGCCGCGACACCCGGTACGGGACTACCTCGGTCAGCAGCAGGGCGATGCCCACGCTGACCGGGACGGACATGATGATCGCGATCGCCGCCGTGATGGCCGTGCCGTAGATGAACGCCAGCGCGCCGAACTGGTTGGCCGCGGGATTCCAGACCGACCCGAAGATCCCCCACCCCTCGGTGGTGAACCACTGCGAAGCCTGCTGGGTGGTCGTTACGGCGATCAGGACGAGGATCACCAGCACCAGCAGGCCGCACGACAGCGCCAGGATCTGGAAGCCGCGGTCGCCGAGCGGCCGCCGCTGGGCCAGGGGGTGGGCGGATCCGGCCATTCCGGCCGGACCCGCCTGCTGCGTCACGGTGCTCACGGCGACGATCCCTTCTGGCCGGCCTGCGTCACAGTGCTCACGGCGACGCCCCCTTCCGGGCCGCCTACGCGGCGGTCCTCACGTGCCGATCTTGCTGAGCTGCGCCTTGGCCTGCTGGTCCATGTTAGAAGGCAGCGGCGCGTAGCCCAGCTGCGGGAGCAGCTTCTGGCCGTCCCCCAGCAGGTAGCCGAGATACGCCTTGAGCATCTTCGTCACGTTCGCGCTCGACTGCTTCTGGTAGACCAGATCCCAGGACTGATAGGTGACCGGGTACGAGCCGGAGCCAGACTGCCAGATCGCGCTGAACGTCAGGTCGGGCTTCATGGTGACGTTGTCGGCGGCCTCGGTGGCCGACGTGGTCGAGGGCGCGACGAAGTTGCCGTCCTTGTTCTTGACCGAGGCCCAGGTCAGCCCGGAAGCCTTGGCGTCGGCGTAGTCGACGTACCCGATGGCCCCGGCGGTGGTCTTGACGATCTGCGCCACCCCGCCGTTGGCGTTGCCGCCCCGGCTGGTCGCCGGCCAGTTGATGGTCGAGTCGCTGCCGAGCTTCCAGACGCCCGGCGCGCCCTCCACCAGGAACTCGGAGAAGTTCTGGGTGGTGCCCGAGGAGTCCGAGCGGCGGGCGATCGTGATCGCGGTGCTGGGCAGCTTGACCCCGGGGTTGAGCGCCGCGATCGCCGGGTCGTTCCACTTCTTGATCTCGGCCTGGAAGATCTTCGCGATGGTCGGCGCGTCCAGCTTCAGGCCGCTCTTGATGCCCGGCAGGTTGTAGGAGACCGTGATCGGGCCAATGATGACCGGGAAGTAGAGAACCGTCTTGCCCTTAAAGTTCGCCACCTCGTCGGACGGGATCGGCGCGGTGTCCGACCCCGCGTACTGGACGACGTTCGAGGCCAGGTCGGTACGGCCCTTGCCCGAGCCGCCGCCGCCGTAGTTGACCGTCATGTTGGGCTGGACCGACTTGAAGCTCTGGATGGCGGTCTGCTGGAAGGTGAGCTGGAACGTCGATCCGCTCCCGTTCAGCGTGCCCGAAGGACCCGAGCTGCTGCTGCCGCTGCTGCCGCTCGACGACGAGCTGCAGGCGGCAACGAACAAAGCCATCGCGGCGAGGGCGATCCCCGCCGCTGTGAACCGCTGTCTGCGCAGGCGTTGCATGTTCAGATACCCCACCATTCCTTGATTGCGATGAGCACCAGACCCCCCCGGCCCCAAGCCGGGCATGCAAACCGTACTACCCAGACGAGTCTGGCGTGCCGTACGTACCCGCACGTTAAGCGACGGGATACGGTCAGTGAAAAATATGGAAACAAAACGTGAACGCAAGATGATTTGGACGTTACGTCCGGCGGTTCTGGAGAACGCCAGCCCCCGGCATTCCCACGGCTACCGCCGCCACGCCAGACACGGCCGGGCATGCCGGGCCGGCCCGGGCATCACATTGGTGGCGGGCTTGTGCCGGGGCTTCGGGCCGCCGCCCGCCATAGTATGTTCTGTTAATGTCGGCAATCGTGGATCCTGCATTTCCGCGGCAGCGGAAACGTCGCTGGCTGAGCGGCCGGGGGGCGGAAGCCATGATGCCCGCGATGGCGACGCCTGCCCCGTCCAGGCTGGTCCTGCTGATCACCGCCGGAGGAATGATCACGAGGTCACGGCGCGCAACCCGGAGTGACTGAGGCGTGAGGCCGGGAACCAGCGCCGGTGCCGGGCGCGCCGTCTCCCGGCGGGTTGCTGGCGCTGCGCGCGGCGGCCCGCCCGCCGGCGATGAGGGGCCGCGCCCGCGGGCGCGGGAGGGGGCGCGGGGATTGGCGGCCAGATCCACCGCCGCTGCGGCGGGGGACGACCAGTTCCAGGCCCGTCCCGCGGCGGAAGTCCTGGCTGACCGCCTGGCCATGGCGCTGGTGCATCACGAGCCCGGCTGGCGGCTGCCCCGGTACACCGTCCTGGCCCGCCGGTACAGCGTGAGCACCGCGGAGATCGACGCGGCGATCTCCGCGCTCGTCAGCCGTCATCTGATCCGCCGGCTGCCTGACGGGCAGGTGCACCGGGTCAGTCCCGCCGAGTACCTGATCCCGCTGGAGGGCGTGCCGGGCCTGCGCTCGCGGATCGATCCGATGGCCGGCGAGCTGACCTGCCGGACCCGTCAGACCTCCTGGCGCCGGGTGCCCGAGGATGTCGGCTGGGCGCTGCGCGTCGACCCGGCCGAACAGGTGTGGGTGGTGCACACGATCTGGGCCGCGGGCGACGAACCCGCTGCCTACGTCACCACCTACCTGTCGGCGGAGACCGCGAGCGCGATCCCGGGTATCGACCCGCCAGACACCGAGGAGACCGGCGCCCCGGACGCGGCGGGCACGGCCAGCGAGCCCACCGGCGTCCCCGGCGAGCCCGGCGAGGCAGCGGGGGCCAGGTCCGCGCCCGGAGGTGACCCGGCGGCGGTGGGGGCGGTGGGCAAGCCCGCCGCCCTGCACGTGGAAATGCAGCCGTCGGCGCCGTCGATAGCCAGGAGCCTGCGTCTGTCGGCCGGGCAGCCGGCGGCGAAGGTGACGGTCCGGTTCGATGATCCGGCCACCGGCCGGCCGGCCGCGCTCACGGTCGCCATGCTGCGCCCCGAGCTGTTCCGGATCGTGGTACAGACCGCGGAGGTCCCGCTGCCGGGCGGTGAGGCGGGCGGTGTGCCGGGTGCCCGGCCGCGCACCGTCGAGGGCTGGGACTCCTGACCGTGAGCCCGGCTAGCACCGGCCGTCGACGGGCGTCTTACCGAGGCATATCCACTGAACGATCAACTCCTGAACTGTGGGCGCATGGGCTGGAGTACCGGGGGGCCGCTCAGTAGGCTCTGGCTATGGCTGAGCCGCGACGGGAATTCGAGCGTGACCTGGAGGCTATCGAGGCCAAGGTCATCGAGCTGTTCGCCATGGTGGCCGAGGACCTGCCCGGGGCGACGCAGGCCCTCCTGACCGGCGACAGCGAGGTGATCAAGACGCTGGCCGAGCGCGAGCGGGCCATCGACGCCCTGTACCCGGAGATCGAGGGCATGGCCAACCGGGAGATCCTGCTGCAGGCGCCCGTCGCTGCCGACCTGCGCTTCCTGCTCTCGGTGCTGCGGATCGTGCCCGAGCTCGAGCGCTCGCACGACCTCGTCATGCAGATCGCCGCCCGGGCCACCCACATTCTCAACGAGGACCTGTCGCCGCGCTGCCGGGGGCTCGTCGAGCGCATGGGGAACCTCGTATCGGGCATGTGGCGCCAGGCGGTGGACTCCTGGTACGAGCGCGACCGTGGCGCCGCGCTCAAGCTGAGCGAACGCGACGACGATATGGACGAGCTGTACGCCAGCCTGATAGCCGAGCTTGCCTCCGGGCGGATGCCGCTGCCGGTGACGATGGAGATGACGCTGGTGGCACGCTTCTATGAGCGTCTGGCCGACCATGCCGTGAACATCGCCCGCCGGGTGGTCTATCTGGCCGGATCCCAGGCCTCGTCTGACCCCCCGGAAGAAGGTCAGAGCCAGACCGGAGAATAGGGGCTCATCGGGTCCTTCATCTCCGGTCAGGAGGCTTGGCGGGCTCCGGGGACGACCACCACGGGGCAGAGCGCATGGTGCACGACCTGGCTGCTCACCGAGCCCATGAGGAGCCGGGCGAAGCCGCCGCCGCCGCGGGACCCCACGACGAGCATGTCGGCGTCCTGCGACGCCCTGACGAGTTCTTCCGCCACATCTCCGGTGCCCACGCTCACGGTGATTTCGGGCGCCTCGCCGATTTCGCCCGCGACTTTGTCCGCGAATTCCTGGACTGCCATCCGCGCGGCTTCCGGGTCAAAGCCGTCCTCGGGGTGGGTGTGCACACCCCAGTAGATGCTGGTGGCCGGGCGGGCCGTTGGCGGGTGAATTGACATCACTGTCAGCGGGAGATGATGCTTGACGGCCTCACGCATCGCCCAGCCAAGAGCCTGGCGAGAATGCTCCGATCCGTCCACCCCGACGATTATTCCGGCCATTTCTGCTCCTCAGAACCGCCACCCTGCCAATTCGTCCCATTACAGCATGGCCGGCCGGCCGGGAGAGGGGGAGGGCCGAAGGTCCCGGCGGGCGCCGCGCTCCCGGACGCGGAACCGCGGGGGCCGCCTGGCGCGGGCTGGGCCCGGTGTGCGACGCTCGCGCTGTGCGCCCCACGCTGTTCGAGTTCGCCGGCGGCGAGCCCGCCTTCCTCGCCCTGGCCACCGCCCATCACGAACGGTGCCTGCGGGACCCCGAGCTGAACCACCCGTTCTCGCATCCCGGGCAGCACCCGCGGCACGTCGAGCGGCTGGCCGCCTACTGGGCCGAGGTCATGGGCGGGCCGCAGCGGTACTCGCAGACGTGCGGAGACCAGTCCGGGGTCCTGCACATGCACGCGGGCAACGGGGACATGCGCGACCTGGGCCGGCGGTTCGTGGACTGTTTCACCCGCGCCGCCGACGATGCCGGGCTGCCCGCCGATCCTGAGTTCCGCGCCGCGCTCCGTGCCTACATGGAGTGGGCGGTGGCGGACGTGCTGACCTACTCCTGCCCGGAGGCGGAGGTTCCGGGGGGCCTGGCCATGCCGCGCTGGTCGTGGGACGGCCTCCAGGCCGGGACGGCCCCGCCGTGAGCGGGCGCGGTGCGCGCCATGGATGACCGGGCCAGATCGGGCTGACGTGCCGGGGACGCACGTCATCTCCGGCGCCGAGATCGCCTGGCACGCGATCGGCGGCACCGGCTGAAAACTGCCGCCGGCCCGGGGAACCGGGACGGGCCGCGGGCCGTCCAAGACGTGCGGGCCCGGGGCCCGGGGCCAGGCCAGCCCCGGCGGGCCGCGGCAGAGAAGGGAGCCTGCGATGGTGAGGACCAGCAGGCTGACGGGCGCGCGGGTGGCGCTGGCGCTGATCGCGGCCGGCGCCCTGACCGGGCTGGCGGCGTGCGGCAGCACGGCGGCCGGTGGCGCTGCCAACCCGGCCTCGCCGGGCAGCGGCGGCCCGGCGGCGACGGCGTCGGCCGGAGTCCCGCTCTGCGCGGCCGCCGGGACAGTGGACCGGGTGGTGGCCATCCCGCCGGGCGGCCCCGTCCGCGCTCTCCTCCCGGGCGGGGTCACGATCACGGACGCCGCCCGGGTCCGCGCCCTGGCCGCCGCGCTCTGCGCGCTTCCGCCCCTGCCGCCCGGGCTGCGCTGCGAGGCCGCCGCCGGCGGGGCGTTCCGGCTGACGTTCGCGGCCGGGAGTCAGGGCTTCCGGCCCGTCGGCGTCCAGCAGTCGGGCTGCCGCAGCGTCACCGGGCTCGGGCCGGCCCGATCGTGGGCGCGGTCTCCGCAGTTCGGGCGGCTGCTGGCCGGGACGGTCGGCGCCGGCCGGGGCCGGCTGGTCCCGGGCACGCATCCCAGCAGCGTGCCGACGGCGTAACCGATCCTGCGGTTTCCCCACGAACTACTCAAGGTTTCTATACCGCGGGCCATTGCTGACCGGAAGCTCTCCTGCTTCGATGTAACGCATGATGATCGCCCGCCTGCGATTAGGCAGTCGGGGCGGATCCCTGCCTGGTGATCCGTCGGCTGGGGGGTCTCGAGTTGCCAAGAGCGAAGGGGTGGCCGCGGGCGGCCGCCCCTTCCTCGCGTCCGCCCGCCGGTGCCCGCGGCCCGGGCCCGCTGCCGTGCCTTATGCCCCATGACCGGCCAGATCGATGCCCGCGATCGCGCTGGCCGGCCGGATCTGGAAGTGAGGACACATGCCTGGAGGCAGGCTGTCGACGCTGGCGAGGGCGATGCGCGAGCACGCCCAGCCTGGTGCCACCACCGCGCCCGGCGGCACCCCGCCGCCCGGTGATGCGCCCCGGCGAGTCGGCCCCGAGGGAGTCTCGCGGCGCGGGCTGCTGCGCATGGGCGGGGCGGCCGGCGTCTCGGCGGCGCTCGCCGCCTGCACGGCGCGCTCCTCGCCCGCGGCGAGCGGGACGACGGCGGGAACCCCCGCGGCCCACGGCGTGCGGGTGGCCGTGATCGGGGCCGGCCTCGCGGGCACGACCGCGGCCTACCGGCTCGCGCGCAGCGGGGTACAGGTGCGGCTGTTCGAGGCCCGCGACCGGATCGGCGGCCGGTGCTGGACCGCCCGCGGCTTCGCCGACGGCCAGACCGCCGAGCACGGCGGCGAGTTCATCGACACCCGGCACGTCCACCTGCGCGGCCTGGCCGCCGAGCTCGGCCTGCAGCTCGATGACCTGTGGAAAGGGGACGTGCCCGACGCGATCTCGCCGAGCTGGATCAACGGCGGCTACTTCGACTACTGGGACAAGTTCTACGCCCAGCTGGACCGG
>Ga0335077_10013234_pt1 | contig 10319 bp, 9 predicted proteins | sample Lox_Sample_31_FD_207151 | JGI IMG/M metagenome (GOLD analysis project Ga0335077, IMG submission 207151) | Soil microbial communities from Loxahatchee National Wildlife Refuge, Florida, United States - Lox_Sample_3.1 | ecosystem: Environmental > Terrestrial > Soil > Wetlands | place: USA: Florida...
CGAACTCGCCCAGGCCCTGCAGGTAGAACTCACGCAGGAAGCCGTGCTCGGCGTCGGTGAGGGCCGTGCCGCCGAGGTCGATGACCGGCGGCGCGGCGGTCTTGTAGTAGGACACGCCGGCCAGCAGGAACACCAGGCGAGCGGCCGCCCGGGCCGCCTCGGTGTGCCATCGCGGCCCGGGGGCCAGCCGGACCCGTTCGGTGAACTCCCGCCCGTCCAGCGAGTACCCGCACGTCAGGGTGCCGGACTCCGCGTCCACGGCCCAGGACCCGTACCGGAACACCCGCCCGCGCCCGCATGGTCGCGGCGCCGTGCCCGAAAGAGTCATCTTGACTGGATCCCCAACTGCCCGGTCGGCCGGCGCCCCGTCTCATGATCGAGGCCGCCGGCCCGCTCCGACATCTCGGCTAAGACTACCGGCCGGGGTCAGGCGGGGGTGCCCGTCCGTAGAGGACCTTCGGCCCTAGCCGGGCCGATGGCGGTACCTATCATGAGCGTGTGAGACGGGGTTCACGGGGCTGGATATTACCAGTGTGACTGAGTCTGAGCCGCATCGGCACGGAACGGTGGCTCGAGCGGCGAACGGCGGGGGTGGGCCTGGGGTCCATTCCGCTGGCGGCGAGCAGCTACGGGCGCTGTTGGAGCAGCTTCCGCAGCTGGTGTGGACGTGCACGCCGGAAGGCGAGTGCGACTATCTGAGCCGTCAGTGGGTCGAGTACACCGGGATCCCCGAGAGCGAGCAGCTCGGCTATGGCTGGTCGCGGCAGCTGCATCCCGACGACTGGCCGCGTGTCGAGCGGGCCTGGGCGCGGGCGGTGGAATCGGGGACGTCTTTCGACGTCGAGTTCCGGATCCGGCGTCACGACGGCGTCTACCGTGACAGGCCGACGGCGGAGGCGCGCCACGAGAGCCAGGCGGCCGCACGGGCGGGCGGCGCGGTCACTGAAGAATTGGGCGTGGCCGGCGGGTTCTGTGGGGCCGGTGGGGAGGCCGACGACGTGGATCTGGGCGTCGGGGACGCCCGCTTCGGCCAGGACGTGGCGGTTCGCGGCCCACAGGTCGAGGAGCCAGCGGCCCGGGGTGGCCGGGTCCGGGCGGATGAAGGCGGCCGCGGAGGGGCCGAAGGCCCGGGTGACGGCCTGGTGGACGTCCGGGCCGACCTGGTAGCGGTCGGGCGCGGCGGCGGGGCCGAGGCCGGCGATCACGTCCGGGGGGCGGGAGCCCAGGGAGGCCATCGCGGCCACGGCCGCGGCGCATACCCGGGCGACGGTGCCGCGCCAGCCGGCGTGCACGCAGGCCAGCACGCCGGCCACCGGGTCGTGCAGCACGATCGGCACGCAGTCCGCGGTCAGGATGGCCAGCACCACGCCGGGCGTCGCGGTGACCAGCGCGTCGGTGTCCGCGATCGCGTCGTCCAGCCCGAACGCGCCGCTCCCCCGGTCCGCGTCGCCGACGATCCGCACTCCGGCGCCGTGCACCTGGCGGGCGAAGACGAAGTCGGCGGGGCGGGCGCCGAAGGCGGCCGCGAGCCGGCGGCGGTTTTCCAGCACCCGGGCCGGGTCGTCGCCGACGGTCAGGCTCAGGTTCAGCGTGGCGTACGGGCCGGAGGAGACCCCGCCGCAGCGGGCCGTGACGGCCGCGTCCGCTCCGGACGCGTCCAGGGCCGGCCAGGTCAGCAGGCTCAGCGCCCCGGCCGGGCGGAGCCTGGCCGGGGCCGGCCGGGCGTGGGTGGTCATCGGCTGCGATCTTAGCGGCTCCACGGGATACCGGGCCCTGCCCGGCGGAAGCCTGACCGCGCTTGGGGACGGTACATGGTTATCGTTAAGGTGACAGGGCATGTCGAAGGGAGGCTGCGGTGACCGCCTTGCCTGGCTGGATGGACTTGCCCGACGGACTGAGCGCCGCGGAGTACGAGGCGCTGCCGGAGGAGATCTGCCGCCGGATCGAAGTCGTTGACGGAGCCATCATCGTGAGCGCTGCGCCGCGTCGCCTTCATCAGGTTATCGGCCGCCGTCTGGCCAATGCGCTGGAGGCCGCGTGCGGGCCCGGGCTGGCGGTGGCTACGGACGTAGACCTCCGGTTGCGTGATGTCCCGCTGCTGAACCGGCGTCCCGACGTCGTGGTCTATGACGCCTCGCTGCCCGATGACGCGGTACTGCGGCCGCGGCACTGCGCGCTGGTGGTAGAGGTCATGTCACCAGGCTCGGTAACCACCGACCAGACCGACAAGCCGGCCGAGTACGCGGCGGCCGCAATCGGGCACTACTGGCGAGTGGAGCATGACCCTGCCGAAGGCGGCCTTTCCGTCTTCTGCTACCGGCTCGATCCGACCACGGCCACCTATGCCTCGGCGGGCGTGCATTCCGGGACGATGAGCATCAGCGATCCGGTCAGTGTCCGCGTTGACCTGGCCGCGCTGATCTGATCAGGCTCCGGCGGCGGATTCGGCGGCGCGCAGGACGCGCAGGACGTTGCCGCCGGCCAGGGCGGCGCAGTCAGGCTCGGACCAACCGCGGCCCAGGAGCTCGGCGAACAGGGCCGGGTAGGTGGACACGTCCTCCAGGCCGACGGTGACGTCCGAGGTGCCGTCGAAGTCGCCGCCGAGACCTACGTGCCCGACGCCGGCGACCCGGCGGACGTGGTCGATGTGGTCCGCGACCTGGGAGAGGGTGGCCTGAATTTTCCTATTCCTGCTGGTTACCGACTTGCGGAGTTACGCTTGAGGTGGCGAGGGACGATGGGGCGGTGCGCGATGAGCCTGGTCCGATGACGGCACAGTGGGCACCATCCCGCCATGTCGCGCTCGACGGCGCGGTGAACGTGCGGGACGCCGGCGGCTACCGGACCAGCCGCGGGCTCCAGGTTACCCGCGGGCGGCTGTACCGCGGCGACGCCCTCAGCCAGCTGACCGGCCCCGACACCGAACGGCTCGACCGGCTCGGGCTGCGCACCGTCATCGACTTCCGCGTGCCGGGCGAGATCCTGCTGGCCGGCGCGGACCGGCTGCCGTCCGGCGTCGAGCTCGTCAGCCTGCCGGTGGGCGGCGGCGACCTCGGCTCGATCTACGAGCTGCTCGCCTGCGGCGACCACCAGCGGCAGCGCCGGGAACTCGGCGACGGGCACGCGGCTTCGCTGATGGTCGAGATCAACCGGGGGTTCGTGGCGGACGCGCGGCAGCGGGAGGCGTTCGGCGCGGCGCTGCGGCTGGTGTGCTCGGCCGGGCGGCTGCCCCTGCTGTACCACTGCTCGAGCGGGAAGGACCGGACCGGGTGGATGACCGCCATCGTGCTCACCGCGCTCGGCGTGCCGCGCGAGGTCGTGCTGCGGGACTACCTGCTGTCCAACGACTTCCACCGGACGGAGTACCAGAAGCTCCGCTACGAGCTGGTCAAGACCGGGATCGTGGCCGATCCCGAGCTGCTGCGGCCGCTCATGGAACAGAGCGCCACCTACCTGGGCGCGGCGTTCGAGGAGGCGGAGCGGGAGTACTCCTCGTTCGGCCGGTTCGTGACGCACGGGCTCGGGGTCGGCGCCGCGATGCTGCACGAGCTGCGGCGGGCCCTGCTCGGTGACCCCGTGCCGCCCGAGCCGGTGCCGTGAGCGCGGTTTGCGTGGCTTGGCCCTGGCCTCAGCCCTTGCGGCGGCGGGGGCCGAGGCGGCGCAGCCAGAGCCAGGCGAGCAGCGTGAAGATGACCGCGAGCGCGATCTGCCCGCCCATGTCCTTGAGCCAGGTCCCCGCGGTGTGGTCCCACAGCGGGTCGGTGAAGTTGCCTCCGGCGGCGGGCGAGATGACGTTGAGGTTCGCGGTGGACGCGACCGCGCCGAACCCCCAGCGGGACGGGGCGACCATGGCCAGCTGGGACAGGCCTGCCTTGTGGGCCAGCGAGATCACGCCGCCGGACAGGATGACCTGGATCATGGTCAGCAGGACCAGGAACGGCATCGCCTTCTCTGACGTGGTGACCAGGGCGGACACCAGCAGGCCGAGGCACATCGAGGCCAGCGCGAGCACGGCGATGCCGAGCAGGATCTCGACCAGCGGGAAGCTCTTGAGGAACGCGCCCTGCGGCGGCATCGGCCGGCCGGCCAGCCCGAGCAGGACCAGGACGATCGACTGCACCACGCTGATGACGCCCAGGACCAGCAGCTTGGACGAGAGGTAGGCGCCCGAGGACAAGCCGGCGGCGCGTTCCCTGATGTAGATCGTTCGTTCCTTGACCAGCTCACGGACCGAGCTCGCCGTGCCGGCCAGGCAGGCGCAGACCACGAGCAGGAGCAGGGTCTCGCTGGCGTTCTGGTTGGTGCCGGGCGGGCCGGCCAGGCCCTGACTCGAGCCGACCAGGCGGATCAGCACGCCGAGGATGACCGGGAGCAGGCCCATGAACATCAGGTAGCCGCGGTCGGCGGAGATGACCCGGACGTACCGGCGGGTCAGCGTGCCCAGCTGCTTCATGGCCCCGCGCGGCTGGGGTACCGCGTCGGGCAGGTCGTCCTGGCTCTGAGGCGCGGGGGCGGGCTTGGGGCGCTGGCCCAGCACGTACTGGGCGTGGGCCTGGGAGACGGCGTACTCCGCGGCCCAGTCGCGGTCCGGGTAGCGCTCGAAGGCCTGGAAGACCTCGGCCCAGCCGGTCAGGCCGAAGAACGCGAGTCCCTCGTCGGGCGGCCCGTAGTAGGCGACCTTCCCACCGGGGACCAGCACCAGCAGCCGGTCGCAGGTGTCGAGGTTCGCGACGCTGTGCGTGACCACGATAACCGTGCGGCCGTCGTGGGCCAGATCCCGCATCTGCTCCATGACCGACTTGTCCAGGCCGGGGTCCAGGCCTGAGGTGGGCTCGTCGAGGAACAGCAGCGACGGCTTGGTCAGCAGCTCCTGCGCCACGTTGACCCGCTTGAGCTGGCCGCCGGACAGTCGGTCCGCGCGGGTGTTGGCGTGCTTGGTCAGGCCGAGTTCGGACATCACCTCATCGACCCGGGCGTCGCGCTCGTGGGCGCCGGTGTCGGCGGGGAAACGGAGTTCGGCCGAGTACTGCAGCGCGCGCCGGGCGGTGAGCTGGGTGTGCAGGACGCTCTCCTGCGGGACCAGGCCGATGCGGTACCGCAGCTCGGCGTAGTTGCGGTACAGGTCGCGGTTGTCGTACAGCACGGTGCCGGTGTCCGCGGGGCGCATGCCGGTCAGCGCGCCGAGCAGAGTGGACTTACCCGCGCCGCTGGGGCCGATGACGCCGACCAGGCTCTTCTCCGGGATCGGGAACGTCACGTGGTTCAGCAGCACCTTACCGCCGCCGACCTTCACCACCAGGTCCTGCGCGCTGAAGGTGATCTCGCCGTCGTCGACGTACTGCCGCAGCTCGCCGCCGGCCAGCCGGAACGTGGAGCGTCCGATGCTGACGATGTCGTCCTCGCCGATCACCGCGGAGGAAACCCGGTGGCCGTTGACGTAGGTGCCGTTGTGACTGCCGAGGTCGACGATCTGGTAGCTGCCGGTGGCTGATTTGCGGAGTTCGGCGTGGTGGCGCGACACGTCGAGGTCGGGCAGGACCAGGTCGTTATCGGGGATGCGGCCGATGCGCACGGCTGCCTTGGCCGGCAGCCGCATGCGCGAGGTCGGCCGGAGGTCGACGCTGGGCAGCAGATCGCGGGGGCCAGCCCCGGCGGCGGCCTGCCGGGGCGGGGCCTGCGGCGGCGCAGGCTGGGGCGGCGCGGGCTGGGGCGGGGCTTGCGGCGGCGCGGCATGGCGTGGCGGGGCTTGCGGCGGCGCGGGCTGGGGCGGGGAGGCGGGCGGCGCGAAGGGCGGGGCGGCCTCGAAGGGCACGGGCGGCGCGAAGGGCGGGGCGGCCTCGAAGGGCACGGCCGCCGCGAATGGAGCGGCCGGCTCGAGAGGTGAGGCCGGCGCGGGGGTCTGCGGCATGCAGCGCAGGACCGGACCGTCGTCGGGGTTGCCGAGGCGCACCACGCACTCGGCGACGATCGGGACCCGATCGATCCGCTGCAGCCCGACGAAGGTCCCGTTGGTGCTGCCGACGTCCTCCAGGAGCCATCCGTCACCGTCGACGCGCAGCGCGCCATGCCGCCACGAGACACGCGAGTCGGCTACCACGATGTCGGACTTGGGGTCCCTGCCGATGCGGTAGGTGGTCCCGCCGTGCAGCGTGAGCTCCGCGCTCCGGGTCCGTACGACGAGAGCGGGCACGGCAGAGGCGCCGACAGCTGGCGCCTCGGCGAGCCCGGCGGGCGCTGGACCCGATGACCCGGCCTGAGGTTGCTGCTGGCCCGGCCAATCGGACTGCTCGGGTGGCATGTCTCAGAGTGTAGGGCCGCTCGCCCTAAACGGGAATCGGCCGAACCTTTCGGGCTCGGGGAGTGTTTTGGCATATTGGGTCGCGGACACCCTTGATACTGGAATCTCCGGAAACCTCGATCCAGCCGCTCGCCGCCTCGCCGCGACTTGTGACTCACCATTATCCACCGTCGCTCAACGACCGCAGGGGTGGGAAGAATGATCCTCGTGGATACGCATCGTGAGGATGTAGCTACCGTGGTCTCGACGCCGGCAGGCCTGCCGTGAGCGCCGACCCCACCCGCCCCCTGCCCGAATGGCGGCCCGAGTGGCAGCAGACCCAGGGTCCCCCGGAGCCGCCGACCTACGTGACCCGCAGGCGGCGCCGGAGGGGACCGTTCATCGCGCTGATCACGGTGATCGTGATCCTGGTCCTGCTGGTGGTCAGCGACCGGGTGGCCAACGCCTACGCCGAGAACCAGATGGCCAGCCAGTTCCAGTCGTCGCTGGCCCTGTCGGGCAAGCCGCATGTGACCATCCAGGGCTTCCCGTTCTGGACCCAGCTGATCGCGCACGACTTCAAGCAGGTTGACGTAACGGCCAGCAACGAGACCATCAACTCGGTCAACGCCGGGGGCGGGGCGCTGGAGATCGCCAGCCTGAACGCGACGCTGCACGGGCTGCACTTTCAGGGGTTCAGCAGCAACAGCGCGACCGTCGACCAGTTCAACGCCACGGCGCTGGTCACGCTCACGGCGCTGGGGAACGTGGGCGGCCTCCCGCAGGGCGTCACGCTGACCCCGGACGGCCCGAACCAGGTCAAGGCGACCCTCAGCCTCGGCCCGCTCAGCGCCTCGGCCGTGGCCCAGGTCACCAAGTCCGGGCCGAACCAGATCCACGTCCACGTCACCCACTTCGACGGGATACCCGCGGACCAGCTCGGGAACTTCGGCGACTTCACGATCAGCATCCCGAAGCTGCCCGCGGGAGTGACGATTCAGAGCGTCAGCGTCACCCAGCAGGGTGTCCAGGTCATCATTACCGGCCAGAACACCACGCTGAGCCAGAACTCGTAACCCCGCTGCGCGGGCTCGTCCCGGCTTGACGTTGACGTGGCGCCGTCCCGGCTTGACCTGGCGCCGTCAGTCGGCTCAGCAGTTTCATGATCATGGCCAGAAACGGTCGAATCCGGTCCCAAACCGGCCATGATCATGGTCGGTGCCCGAAATGTGGGCATGGTACGTGCGTCACTGCCCGGTCTCCTTTTGATGAAGAACTCATGCGGCACAGCGAGGCCCCGAATGAATGGACTACTGTCAGCAAAGAGTTACCTTATGGATACGGACAGTAGTTAGAACGATCGCGGAGGCCGATATGCCGGGTGCGTCCATTACTGTCTCTGCACCGGGGCTGCGCAGCGTGATCGACGCGACGCCCGCGGCCGCGACCCGGATGTTCGCGCGGCGCGCCGAGGAGGTGTCGGCGGCCCGGCGGTTCGTCAGGGATGTCCTGGCCGACCACCCGGCTTGCTGCGATGCCGAGCTCCTGACATGCGAACTCGTGACCAATGCGGTGCTGCACGCCATCGATGCGGCCCAGGTGACGGTGGCCGTGGTCCTCCGCGGCGCGGCGGTGCACGTGGATGTGATCGACGACGGGAGCATCGGACTGCCGCACTGGCGTGAGGCCGACCGGCACGACGAGGGCGGGCGGGGCTTCCAGCTGGTCGACACACTCGCCGAACGCTGGGGATTTTCCCGCGAGTCGTCCGGCACGTGCGTCTGGTTCGAAATCGTGCCCTGAGCCGCGGGAATCGGGGCCTGGCCGCCGAGTTGCCGGCCCGGGGCCGTTCGGCGGAGGATAGGCTCACGCGTCATGCCGGCAACATGCGCCTTCTGCGCCATCATCTCCGGCGAGGAGAAGGCGGTGATCATCCTCGAGACGGAGCGGCTGATCGCGTTCCTCGATCACCGGCCGCTGTTCCTGGGCCACACCCTGGTCGTACCGAAACAGCATGTTGTCCTGCTCAGCGACCTGCCCGCTGACCAGGTGCCCGAATTTTTCTGTACGGCTCAGCGGCTGGAACGCGCGATCGAGGACGGCCTGCCAGCAGACGGCTCGATGATCCTGATCAACAACGTGATCAGCCAGTCGGTGCCGCACCTACACATGCACGTCATCCCGAGGAACAAGCGCGACGGCCTGCGGTTCTGGCTTGGGCCGCGAAAGCGTTACGAGCCGGCGGCCCCGGCCGAGGCCTTCGCGGAACGGATCAGGGCCGCCCTCCCCCCGGCTTAGCATCCGGATCAGCGGCCCGCGCCTTCCCGCCCGCCCCGCGCATGTCGGCGGCGTACCGTGGGTAGTCAGGCACCGTCCCGTTTTTCCCTTTCGTGCCGCGCCGGAGAGGTCCGTCATGCCCGCCGACTTTTCGGGTCCCAACCGCTTCGCGCGTGACCTGTTCGGCCCGCTGCCCGCTCGGTACGACCGGCTGGCCGAGATCCTGTCCTTCGGGCAGAACGGACGATGGCGTTCGGCCATGGTCGACCATGTACTGCCGGCCGAGGGCGGTGACACGGCCCGGGCGGGGGACGGTGTGATCCTTGACGTCGCGTCCGGCACCGCCGGGGTCGCGTTGCGGCTCGAGGCGCGCGGCGGGGTCAGGGTGGTCGGGGTGGACCTGACCGAGGAGATGCTGCGGCAAGGGCGCCGGCGGGTGGCGGCGGCCGGGCGGGAGGGCCGGATCGGGCTGGTGGCCGGCCGGGCGGAGCAACTCCCCTTCCCCGATGCGCACTTCGACGCGCTGACGTTTACCTACCTGCTCAGGTACGTCCACGATCCGCAGGCGACGCTGGCCGAACTCGCCCGCGTCCTGCGGCCCGGCGGCACCATGGCAAGCCTGGAGTTCTGCGCCCCGACCGGCGTGGTGTGGCGGCCCGCCTGGTGGGCGTACACCAGGCTGCTCCTGCCGGCCGGCGGCTTGGCGCTGGGCGGGCGGGAGTGGTACCGGGTGGGACGTTTCCTCGGCCCGAACATCTCGGCCCACTACCGCCGCTACCCGGTCTCCTGGACCGTGCAGGCCTGGCAGAAGGCGGGGTTCACCGGGGTGGGCGTCCGCGTCATGAGCCTGGGTGGCGGGCTGGTCATGTGGGGCAAGCGTGCCGAGCCCTGAGCGCGGGGGGGTCTGCGGGGACGGGGGGCCAGGGGGTACGGGGGACGGGCAGCCCCCCGTGAGCGGGGGGGTCTGGGGGGGTCGTCCCGCCGAGGAAACACCGCCAGGGCCGGACGAACGGCCCGCGTACTACGCGGCCCGGCCGGGCGGATGGCGTGACTGGTGGACGCTGCTGCATCCGCCGTACACCGCCTGGCACCTGTCCTACGCGGTCATCGGCGCCGCGCTGGCGCCGCGGGTGCAGGCCGGCCGCCTGATCGCGACCGTGCTCGCGTTCTTCCTTGCGGTGGGGCTCGCCGCGCACGCGCTCGACGAACTCCGCGGCCGGCCGCTGCGGACCCGGATTCCGTCGCCCGTCCTGGTCGCGGTGGTCATCGCGGGCCTGGCCGGCGCGCTGGCCCTGGGCGTGGCCGGCGTGTACCAGGTCGGCTGGACGCTGATCCCGTTCATGGTGGCCGGCCCGGTCCTGGTCATCGCGTACAACGCGGAGCTGTTCGGCGGCGCGATGCATACCGACTTCGGCTTCGCCGCCGCCTGGGGCGCGTTCCCGGTCCTGACCGCCTACGTGGCGCAGGCCGGCACGCTGGCCCTGGCCCCGGTGCTGGCCGCGGCCGGCGCGTTCGCCCTGTCCGCGGCCCAGCGGCGGCTGAGTACCCCGGCCCGGAACATCCGGCGCCGGGCGGTGCGGGTCGAGGGCAGTATCGCCTTCGGCGACGGCCGGATCGTGCCGATCACCGCCGACCGCCTGCTGCGGCCGCTGGAGGAAGCCCTGCGCGCCGCGTCATGGGCCATCGTCCTGCTGGCTGCCGCTCTGGCCGTGGCCCGGCTGACCGGATAGCCTCCTGGGCCCGGCTCCGGAGGCGCCGAGCATGC
>Ga0335077_10013237_pt1 | contig 10318 bp, 8 predicted proteins | sample Lox_Sample_31_FD_207151 | JGI IMG/M metagenome (GOLD analysis project Ga0335077, IMG submission 207151) | Soil microbial communities from Loxahatchee National Wildlife Refuge, Florida, United States - Lox_Sample_3.1 | ecosystem: Environmental > Terrestrial > Soil > Wetlands | place: USA: Florida...
TCTACCAGATCACCCACGACCACACGCTGGTCCAGTCGCTGGTCGACGAGGGCCGGATCAGCGCCGACGACGTCTCCACGCACCCACAGCGCTCGCTGCTGCTGCGGGCCCTGGACGGCCGGTCGGTCGCCGAGCCCGACCTGTCCGTCCACGAGAGCCTGCCGGGCGACCGCTACCTGCTGTGCTCGGACGGCCTGTCCGGCGTGGTCAGCGACGAGACGCTGCGCGACACGCTAGCGACCATTGAGGACCTCGAGATCGCCACCCGCCAGCTGATCGAGCTCGCGATCCACGGCGGCGGCCCGGACAACATCACCTGCATCGTGGCCGACGTGGTGGACACCGCCACGACGCGGTTGCCGCCGACCACCACGCCAGTGCTGGCCGGAGCGGCCGCCTCGCTGGGCGACCTCCGGCTGGCCGACGGCTACGGCCCGTTCGGCTTCGAGGATCACCACGAGGACCACGTGCGGCCCGCGCGGACCGCACCGCAGCCGGCCGTGGACGACCTGGACCCCCTGGACCCCCTGGACCCGCTGGACCCGATGATGACCTCGGCGGTGGTGCCGCTGACGGTGAGCGAGAACGGCACCGACCCGCGGGTGACGCCCGCCCGGCGCAGCCACCGCGCGCAGCCCAGGCGATCCAGAGGCTCGTCCGGCCGGCGTCGCTGGCCGATCGTGACCACCGCGCTGGTGGTGCTGCTGGCGGTGATCATCGGCGGCGGTTACATCTTCTGGCGGGTGAGCCAGACGCAGTACTACGTGGCGGCCAACGGCAACGGCGCGGTCGTCATCTACCGCGGCATCAACTACCGCATCCTCGGGATCAGCCTGTACAGCCTGTACAGGCCGACCGGGATCCAGGTGTCCCAGGTCCCGGAGACGTACCAGCAGACGATTATGAACCCGGAGGGTACGGGCAGCCTGTCCCAGGCCCAGACGACGGCGAGCAACGTCCAGACGGCCGTTAATCAGTGCCGGAACGCGTACCTGGCGCAGAAGAACTGGGTCATCGCGGACAGCGCGTATACCAAATACCAGGCCAAGGTGGCCGCGGCCAAGAAGAAGCACCCCTCGGGCGGCGTCGCCAACCTCGGCCCGCAGCCGCCCAACCCCGGCCCGCAGCCGCTCGCCGCGGGCCAGCGGCCGACCAGCGCAGGCGGAGTGTGCCAGCCGCCGGAGGCGTACGGCATCCCGGCCAGCGCCCTGACCCCGGCCCCTCCGGGGTCCTCTTGACCGGGGACGCGGGCTCGCGAAACGCCGTGAGGTCCCGGTGAGCAGCATCACCGTCCCGTCGCCGGTGGTGGATCCCGAGCACCCGCTGGTCCCCGTGGCGCGGGGCAGGCGACGCACCGAGCTGATCATGCTCGTCTTCGCGTTCGCGCTGATCGCGTTCGCGTTCGCGAACGTGGGCTATTCCCTGAAAGGCAAGCTGCCCTCCTCGCTGGCCGAATACCTGGGCGCCTTCGTCGTCATCATCCTCGTCGGCCACCTGGCGGTACGCCGACTGGCCCCGTGGGCCGACCCGCTGCTGCTCCCGCTCGCGGCCCTGCTGAACGGCCTGGGCGTGGTGATGACGTACCGGCTCTCGGCACAGGGCAGCCTGCTCAGTGTCCCGCTTAGCACATCCGCGACAGGCATCCAGATCCTGTACACCGCCATCGGCGTCGGGTGTTTCGTGGCGGTCCTGGCCCTGATCCGTGAGCCCCGGGTGCTGCAGCGCTACACCTACACGCTCGGCGCCATCGGGCTGCTGCTGCTCGCGCTGCCCGCCATGCTGCCGAAGTCGATCAGCGAAGTGCCCGGCACCGGGGCCCTGATCCAGATCCGGCTGGGTTCGTTCACCATCCAGCCCGAGGAGTTCGCCAAGCTGGCGCTGGCCGTCACATTCGCGGGCTACCTGGTGGCCAAGCGGGACGTATTGGCCCTGGCCGGCCGGCGGATACTCGGCATCGACCTGCCGCGGGCGCGTGACCTGGGCCCGATCCTGGTCATCTGGGCGGTCAGCCTGCTGATGCTGGTCTTCGAGAGCGACGTGGGGACCAGCGCGGTGTTCATGGGCCTGTTCGTGGCGATGCTGTACATCGCGACATCCCGCACGTCCTGGCTGCTGCTCGGCTTCGTCATGTTCGTGGCGGGCGCGTTCGCGGCCAGCAGGCTGTTCGCCCACGTCGCCCTGCGGTTCAACGTCTGGCTGCACCCGTTCAGCGGGTCGAATCCCAGCGGCAACGCGTACCAGCCGCTCCAGGGTCTGTACGGGATGGCGAACGGCGGGCTGCTGGGCAAGGGCCTCGGCGGGGGCCAGCCATATATCACGCCGCTGGTCCAGAGCGACATGATCTTCACCGCGTTCGGCGAGGAGCTCGGGCTGGCCGGGTGCATGGCCATCCTGCTGATCTACGGCCTGATCGTGCAGCGGGGGCTGCGCACCGCGATGTCGGTCAAGGACCCGTTCTCCAAGCTGCTGGCGGGCGGCCTGTCGTTCATGCTCGCGCTGCAGGTGTTCGTGATCGTCGGCGGCGTGACCCGGCTCATCCCGCTGACCGGGATCACCACCCCGTTCCTGTCGCAGGGCGGGTCCTCGCTGGTGGCCAGCTGGATGCTCATCGCGCTGCTGATCCGGATCAGTGACACCGCCCGCCGCCCGCCGCCGCGGCCGATCCAGGAGGAGGGGCTGACACAGGTCGTGACGCTCAATTGAACCGCGCGCTGCGCCGGATATCCATCGCTGTGCTGGTGATGTTCGTGCTTCTGCTGGTCAACATCAACTACCTGCAGGGCTTCGAGCCCGCCAGCCTGGCCGCCAAGCCGGGCAACGCCCGCGCCTTCGAGGCGCAGTTTCAGTACCAGCGCGGCAGCATCCTCACCTCGGACGGCGTGACGATCGCCGAGTCCGTGCCGAGCAACGACATCTACAAGTACCAGCGCAAGTACCCGCACGGGCCCGAGTACGCCCCGGTGACCGGCTACGACACCCTGTACAGTCAGAGCGGCATCGAGTACTACGAGAATTCGGTGCTGAACGGCAGCAACTCCTCGCTGACGGTCAGGAACTTCATCGACCTGCTCACCGGCAAGCCGCGCAAGGGCGCCAACGTCACGCTCACGATCAACTCCAAGGCCCAGGACGCGGCCTGGAACGCGCTGGAGAACGACACGAACGGCAAGCCGGGCGCCGTGGTGGCGCTGAACCCGCAGACCGGTGCGATCCTGGCCCTGGCCTCGTACCCGAGCTACAACCCCAACGTGCTGACCACCCACAGCGGCAAGCAGCTCAACTCGGCCGACCAGGCCCTGCTCAAGCAGGCCGGCAATCCGCTGCTGAACCGGGCCATCAACTTCACCTGGCCGCCCGGCTCGACGTTCAAGATCGTGACCAGCTCGGCGTACCTCACCCAGAACCCGAACAGCAGCCCACAGACCAACGTCAACTCGCCCACGCAGCTCAAGCTGCCGCAGACGACGCACATCCTGACCAACAACGACGGCGAGGTGTGCGGGAACGGGAGCGGGCAGGCCAGCCTGCGCACCGCCTTCGCCCAGTCGTGCGACACGACCTTCGGCAGCCTCGGCATGACCCTCGGGGGACCGGCGCTCAACAACTTCGCCCAGCTCTTCGGCATGAACAGCAGCAAACTGCAGATTCCGATGCCGGTGACGCAGAGCAACTACGTCATCCCGCCGAGCCAGGCGCTGACCGCGTTCTCGGCCATCGGCCAGTACAGCGACACCGTGACCCCGCTGCAGGAGGCCATGTTCGCGGCGGCCATCGCCAACGGCGGCAAGCTGATGACACCGTACCTGGTCAAGCAGGTCACCGCCAGCGACCTGAGCACGGTGAACACGACCAGCCCGACGCAGCTCAGCCAGCCGGTTTCGCCCACCGTAGCTTCTGACCTGGGCCAGATGATGCTGGCCGTGGTCCAGGATCCCGACGGCACCGCGAACGCCTACAACACCGCGGCCGTGGGCTTCACGATGGCCGGCAAGACCGGCACCGCGCAGAACGGGGTGAACAACACCGGCCTCAACGACGCCGTCTTCACCTGTTTTGCGCCATACGACAACCCGCAGATCGCCGTGGGCGTCATAATTCAAGGCGGAGGCTACGGCGCTACCGCGGCCGCACCCATCGCTGTCCAGGTCATCAAGGCGTACCTGGCATCCCTGGGGAAGTAGTAGTGACCGATTACCTGCTGGCGGGCCGCTACCGGCTGACCGACCGCATCGCGGCCGGCGGCATGGGCGAGGTCTGGCGCGGCGAGGACGTGCTCCTCAACCGGGCTGTCGCGGTGAAGCTGCTGCCCACCGGCCGGGCGGGCGACGAGTCGTTCCTGGCCAGGTTCCGAGCCGAGGCCCGGTACGCGGCCAGCCTGTCCCATCCGGGCATCGCCCGGGTCTACGACTACGGCGAGTCGGCCGAGTTCGGCGGCGCGTACCTGATCCTGGAGCTGGTCCAAGGCGAGCCGCTGTCGGCCGTCCTGGCCCGGGCGGGCCGACTCTCCCCGGACCCCACCCTGGACATCATCGGCCAGGCGGCCCGGGCGCTCGACGCGGCGCATCAGGCCGGCATCGTGCACCGCGACATCAAGCCGGGCAACCTGCTGGTGGCCGCCGGCGGCATCACCAAGATCACGGACTTCGGGATCGCCACCGCGGTCCAGGCGGCGCAGGCCTCGCACCTGACCGAGACCGGCATGGTGATGGGCACGGCCATGTACGTCTCACCCGAGCAGGCCACCGGCGCGCCGGTGGACTCCTCCTCCGACATCTACTCGCTCGGCGTGGTCGCGTACGAGTGCCTGGCCGGGCACGTCCCGTTCATGGCCAGCGAGCCGCTGGCCATCGCGTACGCGCACAAGCACGCGCCGGTGCCCGCGCTGCCGCCGGACGTGCCGCAGCCGGTCGCCGAGCTGGTCTACGACATGCTGGCCAAGACCCCCGCAGGGCGCCCGGCCGGCGCCCGGGTGGTAGCGGACCGCGCCGATATGCTGCGCGAGGCCCTGTTCCTGGGCGGGGGGGCCGTGGGCAACGCCGCCCGGCCCGGGGAGTTCGCCGGGGCGGGCTACACGGGAAACTTCGCCGGGGCGACCAGAGCGGACCTGCCCGCCGCTCCCACCGGCGTCCTGCGCGGGGACGGCCATGACCCGGGCCGCTCCGGCCCGCGCCCGCCCGGTAACCGTCGCCGCTGGCTGACGGTGGGCCTGACCGCCGTGTTGTGCGCCGCCGCGACCGCGACCGGACTGTACCTCAGCGCTCATGTCCGCGGGCACACCGGCGGAGATTTGGGCAGCAACACCGTGCAGCAGCTGAGCTCGTCGGCCACCTCACCCTCCCAGAGCACCAGTCAGCCCGTCACGACCAGCCCGACTCCTAGTACCGTGGAACAGCCATCAACGGTGCCCGGCACCGCCGCCAGGCCCAAGCCCACCAAGTCAGCAAAACCGACATCATCTCCCAGGACCTCACCATCGTCGACCAGCCCCACCTCGTCGGCGAGCAGTTCGACCTCGGCAAGCGTTTCCTCATCGTCCACGTCGCCGGCGTCTACCACACCGCCGCCGTCGACGTCGACGCCCTAGATACTGGCAATAACGCAGGGTGGTTTGGCAGAGTGCGAGACATGACACAGCCCCGTCTACTCGGCGGCCGCTATGAACTCGACGGAATCGTCGGGCGCGGCGGCATGGCGGAGGTGTACCGTGCACGCGACATCCGGCTGGACCGGATCGTGGCGATCAAGACGTTGCGCGCCGACCTGGCCCGGGACCAGATATTCCAGGCCCGGTTCCGCCGCGAGGCGCAGTCGGCGGCCTCGCTGAACCACCCGTCCATCGTGGCGGTCTACGACACCGGCGAGGACATGGCGACCGGAGTCCCGGTGCCGTACATCGTGATGGAGTTCGTCGACGGCCGCACCGTGCGCGACCTGCTGCAAGACGGCCACCGGCTGCTGCCGGAGCGGTCGCTGGAGATCATCGACGGCGTGCTGCGCGCCCTGGACTACAGCCACCAGGCCGGCATCGTGCACCGGGACATCAAGCCCGGCAACGTGATGGTGACCCGGAACGGCGACGTCAAGGTCATGGACTTCGGTATTGCCCGCGCGATGAGCGACGCTCAGGCCACGATGACCCAGACGGCGCAGGTCATCGGCACCGCGCAGTACCTGTCGCCCGAACAGGCTCGCGGCGAGCGAGTCGATTCCCGCAGCGACCTGTACTCGACCGGCTGCCTGCTGTACGAACTGCTGACCGGGCGGCCGCCGTTCACCGGTGACTCGCCGGTCGCGATCGCCTACCAGCACGTCCGGGAAAACCCGGTCCCGCCGTCCCGGGTCGACCCGGATGTCCCGCCCTGGGCGGACGCGATCGTGCTGAAGGCGATGGCCAAGTCGCCGGCCGACCGGTACCAGACGGCCGCCGACATGCGCGCCGACCTGCAGCGCGCCGCGTCCGGCATGCCGGTGGCGGCCGCGCCGCCGACCAGGGTGGACATGTACCAGGGCACCCAGCGGATAAATGCCGACCCGATGATGACCGGCCGGACGTCCGCGATCCCGCCGGTGGCCGACTACGAATATGCCGACTCCGGCTACGAGCGCGGCCGCGGCGGCGGCGGCAGGCACCGGTGGATTCCGTGGGTGCTCGGGCTGGTGCTCGTGCTCGGCGTCGTCAGCGGCGTGGCCTACTACCTGCTCGCCGGGGGAAAGACGACGTCGGTGCCGCTGGTGGACAACCAGCCCCTGGCCGCCGCGCAGCGGGCCATCGCCAATGCAGATCTGCGTTCGGCCGTGGTCGACCAGGCCAGCAACAGCGTCCAGAAGGGCCTGGTGATCAGCTCCAATCCGGCGCAGGGCAACAACGTCGCCCCGAACACCCTGGTGACGCTGTACGTCTCCACGGGGGCGGCTCAGGTGGCGGTGCCCAACGTGGTCGGCCAGCAGGAAACCTCGGCCCAGAACGAACTCCAGCAAAAGGGCTTCCAGGTCTCGGCCAAGTCCGACCCCAACTCGACGCAGCCGTCGGGCACGGTGGTCAGCCAGAGCCCGAACGGCGGTACGGCCGCGCCGAGCTCCACGGTGACGATCACCGTCTCCGGTGGTGCGATACCCGTGCCCTCGGTCGTCGGTGATTCCCAGCAGACGGCCAACCAGATCCTGACCACGGCCGGGTTCGCCGTCAACGTCCAGCAGGGGTCCGGCCCGGCCCAGTACGCGAACGGCACGGTCTTCTCCCAGCAGCCGTCGGCCAACAGCACGGAGCCGAAGGGCACCACCATCACGATCTTCGTCCAGAACGGGGCGTCGCCGTCGCCGTCGCCGTCGCCGTCGGTCTCTCCGTCGCCCACCCCGACCCCCACCGGCAGCGGCGGGGTGCTGCCGGGCTTCTGATTCCGGGCCCCGGGGCGATCACCGCCGGGAGCGGCTACGCTTAGGTTCCGCACTGTTCTTGCCCCCGGGGACGGACCCCCGGACCCCACGGGGTTTGCCATGCAGGAGGCCGTCGTGCCCAAGTCGCGCGTCCGCAAGAGGACGGTTTACACGCCCCCGCCGCGGAAGTCGGCGCGGCGGAAGGCCAGCCCGCCATGGGTCGGCCCGACCATCGTCGCCTGCCTGATCCTCGGCCTGGCCTGGATCGCGGCCTACTACATCACCCAGGGGGCGTTCCCGGGCATGTCGGCCCTGGGCTCGTGGAACCTGGTCGTGGGCTTCGCGCTCATCATCGTCGGCGTCGGCCTGGCCACCACGTGGCGCTGAGCTGCCTGTTATGTTCCGGCGGTCAGCTGGCCGTTCCTGATCGCGACCGCAATAACCAGCACGGCCACCACGGCGATGGTCGCGAGCAGCTGCAGCGCGGCGCGGTTCTTGCGCGGCGCGTACGCGTACGCGGCGGTGAGGAGCGCACCTGTGAGCAGCCCGCCGATGTGGTCCTGCCAGGCGATGATGTTGTGCAGGAAGAGGCTGAGGGCCAGGTTGATGGCGATCAGCATAACGATCCCGCGGGTGTCCAGGCGGAGCCGCCTGGACACGACGAACCACGCGCCGAACAGGCCGAAGATGGCGCCCGAGGCGCCGACCGCGGGAGCGTTGTCCGGGGCGAGGAAGTAGTACATCACCCCGCCGCCGACGGCGCTGAGCAGGTACACGGCCAGGAAGCGCAGCCGGCCCAGGAAACCTTCGAGGGCCGGGCCCACGAAGATCAGCGCCCACATGTTGAACACGATGTCCCAGATACCCAGGCCGCCCGTCAGGCCGGTCGCCGGGGCCAGGAACGCGGAGGTTATCAGCCGGTACCACTCGCCCGCGGCCACGCCGTGCGGCGGGCCGCCGTTGCTGAGCGACGCGTAACCGAACATCTCCAAGTCGGATACGACGCCCGGGCGAACCCAGGTGAGGAGGAAGATAGCGACGTTGATCGCCACCAGCGTCCAGGTGACGACGGCGCCCGAGACCGGGCGGCCGCCGAACGCGGTCCTGGCCCGCCGGGTGCTCGCCACACCCTGGCCGACGCAATCCACGCACTGCTGGCCCACCGAGGCCGATCGCATGCAGTCGGGACACGCGTGCCGCCCGCACCGCACGCACGAGACGTAGGTCTCCCGGCCAGGGTGCCGGTAACAGGTGGGGGCCTCGCCCTCACCCTGGCCCGTGCTCACGGTTATGGTCCGATCAGCCGTCGGCCCGGTCCACGGTGACCGACTCGATGGTCACGTCCTCCACGGGGCGGTCCTGACTGCCGGTCTTCACCCGGCTGATCCTGTCCACCACGTCCGCGCCCTCGACGACCTCGCCGAAGATGGTGTGCTTCCCGTTGAGCCAGGGAGTGGGGGCGACGGTGATGAAGAACTGCGAGCCGTTGGTGCCGGGCCCGGCGTTGGCCATGGCCAGCAGGTACGGGCGGTCGAAGCGCAGGTCCGGGTGGAACTCATCGGCGAACTGGTAGCCGGGTCCGCCGCGACCGCTGCCGAGAGGATCCCCGCCCTGGATCATGAAGTCCGGGATGACCCGGTGGAAGATGGTCCCGTCGTACAGCTTGCTCGTGGTCGCGCGGCCGGTGCGCGGGTCGGTCCACTGCCTGCCGCCCTCGGCCAGTTCCACGAAATTGCGCACGGTCTTCGGCGCATGGTCAGGGAAAAGGCGTATTACCACCCTGCCCTGGCTCGTCTGCAACGTTGCCGTCAGCGTTTCTGCCATGCGAGTGACTCCTCGTGCGGCCATCCGGTGGCCTTGTGTTTCGTCGCCGTAAACATCCTTCAGTAATCACCGTACCGGTAGCGCGCGATGGTTGAACCCAGCCCTGACGGGAACTGTGTGATAACGGGAGTACGCTCGGGAGGTTAACTGTGTCCCTCATCAAGACCAACCGCACGACCGCCGGGATGGCGGCGATAGGCGCGCGCGCGAAGGACGCCGCCGCCCAAGCCATCCCGATGGGAAAGCGCGCGGGAACGACAGCGGTCCAGGGAGCCCGTCAAGGCGTTCACGGCGCGAAGGAATGGGCCACGCCGCGTGTCCAGGACGCCGTCCGGGGTAGCCGGGAATGGGCCGCGCCCCGGCTGGAAGGCGCCGCGGACGCCGTCGACGCCTCGGTCGCACCCGCGGTCTCGTCGGCGCTGCGCTCGGCCGCTAGCCAGATACGGCCGGCGGGGAGGTCAGCCAGGACCGGCCTGCGCAGGCTGCTCGACTGGCGCTGGCTGGTCGGCCTCGGCGCCGTCGCCGCCGCGGGCGGCGCGGCGGCGGCCGTCGCGATGCGGCGCCGTTACGCCCGTGCCACCGCCGCCGCGGAGGAGGATACCGAACCGGACGCGCAGGTGCCGGCCGGCGGATCCGACGCCGAGACCGCGGCCCGTTCGGAGGTCAACGGACAGGTCACGACCCCCAGAAACTAACGGCAAACCGGGCAGGCACGGCGTCCGGGGCGGGCCAGCCTGACCGGACGCCGCGCCTGCCTGCGCCTGATCCGGTACCGTCTAGGCACAGGCCTATATCTAGGTTCATGATCGGCAGGCGGCGAATTGGCGAGCGAGAACGGCGGGGACGAAAGGACCAGTCCGTCCGGCTCACCCGAACTGACCCGCCTCATCGGCTGGCTGGCCACCGCCGCCATCGCCGTCTCGATGCTCATCATCATCGTGATCTCGGCGGCGGGCCCGAACGTGTCCGTCCCGGTCACGCCCGGGGCGGCCGACGGTCCGCCCTGGTGGCACGCGCTGCACCTGACGGCCACCTTCGTGACCGGGTCGCTGTGGGCCGCGATGGCACTGGGCTGCGCCGGGGTGATCGCCGGGCTGGTGGCCGTGGCGCGCGGCGCGCG
>Ga0335077_10013238_pt1 | contig 10317 bp, 8 predicted proteins | sample Lox_Sample_31_FD_207151 | JGI IMG/M metagenome (GOLD analysis project Ga0335077, IMG submission 207151) | Soil microbial communities from Loxahatchee National Wildlife Refuge, Florida, United States - Lox_Sample_3.1 | ecosystem: Environmental > Terrestrial > Soil > Wetlands | place: USA: Florida...
CCCAGAAGTCGTAGCCATTAATGTCGCCGTGGGCGAAGTACATGGCGCGCTGGTGGGGCTCATCGTGGTCTTCCCCCGGAATGTCCGTCACCATCGGGAAGCCTCGCGTGACGATAGTCCCTAGGGAGCTCCGCAAAGGAAAAAGATAGGGCTTCGCGGTGGCAGCACCAAAGTAGTAACTCGTGAACGGACGCCCGCCAACCACAACGTCGATGCGATCCCCATCACGCTTGATTTCCACGGACTCGGCACGACTGGATACAGCAGTTCCGCAGGTGATAACGACGAGTAGAATCAGTTTCGCGATTCTCTTGATCACCTATTCGCTCCGATGAGTAAATCGGTCTCGGCAGGAGCTCGCGTTTTGACCGTTACCTGCTTCGTGCTCTGATCAATTGGGCGGCGCGTACGTGCCCGCACGGCAACTGGTTCCTTCGACTCGTAATAGTCTAGGTACCAGTCGACGAAGCGTCCAATCCCCTCTCTCAACGAGGTTTTCGGCTTGAAGCCGATATCACACTCCAGCTCCGCGACGTCCGCGAAGGTGGCGGGCACGTCGCCCTGTTGCATGGGTAAAAGGTTGCGCTGGGCTTTTTTGCCGAGTTTGTCTTCAAGAATGGCAATAAACTCTTTCACTTCGACAGGGTCGTGATTGCCGATGTTATAGATCCGGTAAGGCGCCGCACTTGTGCCGGGCCCGAGAAGCTCGCCACTCCATTCCGGATTGGGTTGCGGAATTCTCTCGGCTACCCTGACGATGCCTTCCACGATATCGTCGACATAGGTGAAGTCGCGACGCATCCTGCCATGGTTGTAGATATCAATGGGCCTGCCTTCCAAGATCGACTTCGTGAAGATAAAAAGCGCCATATCAGGCCGGCCCCAAGGACCATAAACCGTGAAGAATCTCAGCCCCGTGCAAGGGAGCTGGTAAAGATGAGCATAGGCATGCGCCATGAGCTCATCACTTTTTTTGGTCGCTGCATACAGGCTGAGCGGGTGGTCCACATTATCGCAAACCGAAAACGGCATCTGCTTGTTGGCGCCGTAAACGGAGCTGGAAGAGGCAAAGACCAGGTGTTTCACACGTGCGTACCGGCAGCCTTCCAGAACGTGGATGAACCCGACCACGTTTGATTGAATGTAGGCGAGCGGGTTTGTCAACGAGTAGCGTACTCCAGCCTGTGCAGCCAGATGAATGACGCAGTCGAAGGGTTCCTCTACGAAGAGCCGCTCCATGCGCGCCTGGTCAGCCACATCTGCCAGAACGAAACGAAACCCTTGTTGCTCCCTCAACTGTGCGAGGCGAGCCAACTTGAGATTCACATCGTAGTAGGCGTTCATGTTGTCCAATCCCAGCACCTGCTTCCCTTCGCGAAGAAGCCGTTGGGCAACGTGGAATCCAATGAAACCCGCACTGCCTGTAACGAGTACCTTTTCAGCTTTCATTTGCCCGCCTTCTCATTCGGTTGACCGGGAGCCATTTGCCCGCCGATCGTTGGTTCACCCATCCGCTGACGCTTTGGAACACACGAAACGCCCAACGTTCCTCGTCACTCTTCCTGTCGTCACTAGAACGATCGAGATTCTGCGCTGTCGCAAGAGTCGATTCTGAGTCATGACTTCTAATCTCTCTCATAGGGTTTGGCCGTCAGGATCAAAATAGTAGACGGAGAAAGGGCGTCCGCCAATGAGCACCTTGATGCGACCCGCCGTGCGATTGAACCCGATCGGCTGCACTCCGGAGGCATGCCGGCACGAACACACCACCAACAGTGCCAGAGAGAACAATTCCTGTGAGTCTTCGGATCATACTTCGAACCTCGAAACTCAAACTTCGAAGCTCGCCATCGTGGCCAGCCTGCTGTAAGGGTACAGCTTGCCGTACCCCTACGACCCTTGTTATACAACACTAGCGCGCCAGCAAAGACTCGGCGAATTTGGCCGGAACGCCGAAATTCGATCCTCCGAAGCCCTCCATCATCGCGTGGTTCACCCCGATTACTTTTCCTTCCCGATTAAGAACCGGGCCGCCCGATCCACCCGCGGCGGTCTGGGCGTCATAGACGATTTGGTCGGGCAGCACATCGCCCAGATGCCCTTGAGTGACCAGAGGCCGGATAAGGCCGTGCTCCGCCAAACGGTCGAGAATCTGTCGCGTGTCTCCACCGCTCTCGGTGACGATGTTCCGAAGGGTGGAATCTTCGACACGCGCCAAAACCGCATCGATGCCCGTAGCATAGCCCATGAGCACGATCGACTCGCCTCGCACCGCTGCTGGCGCGCTTCCGTCCAGGGCCAGAACCTTGCGGTGGAGAGCGTCGACCGGACCATGCACCAGCGCGAGATCGGCATCTTGAGAAATGTGCACCACGCTTAGGGGAAACGGCCGCGGCGTTCCGGGGAAGTAGGCCTGCATTTCAACCAGCATCGGCTGCAAGCCCCGGGTCATGAGATCGTGGAAGTCATCGTTGTGCCACCATGGCTCCGCCACGTGGCGATTGGTCAGGATGCTGCCGTCCTTGCCTACTAGGAACCCCGTTCCCAGCGCATCCAGACGGAATTCGGGGCCCGTGCCTTCCAGCGTCATCAGGGGGTTCCCACCAGCATCTTTAGCCACCTGCCCGTCAGGGGTGGTGGCAAAACGTAGAGGTCGTTCGGTGGAGGCGTCGCGAAAGCCGAGGGCCACATAGACCAGGCACACACTGGGAGCATAATCTTTGATAATTCTCTCGGCGAGGGACGACTGGTCTTCCAGCCTTTGCAGGCGCGCTTCGGTCCGCGCCAATTCACGGCGCAGGTCGCCGGCCGAGTCGGCCGGAACTTGGGTCAAACCCGCCCGCAACTGCTTTGAGCGTTGCACCAGTTCCTGTTCTTGCACGGCGGTCGAATCGCTGGAGGCCTTCACCTGTCCGCTGAGCTTGCGCGCCCGCTCGATCAAATCCTGCTGATTGGCGAGATTGCGGCTTAACGCGGCCACGGCCGCGTAGCTGCGCTGACTGTCGCGCGAGGCACGGCTGGAAAACCGATAGTTGATGGCGCACATCGCGGCGAGCGCTACCAACAGTACGACGAGTCCGATCTTCAATGCGTGACGGAACCAGTTGGCATCGCGACTGATCTTCTCGGTGGCCACCATTGCCGTGCGCGACGCTTGCTGGCTCTGCTCGGCAATTTGCTCCAGCAACAGAATGCTGTCGCGCCAAGCGATCGTTTCGCCTCGAGAATCGATGCCTTCCCTGCTGCCAAGCTGCTGGTCATACTCCTGCTTCGGCTTCTCCTCGGTTGGCGGTGTGGCGTCCACCGATTCAATTGATGCTACTCGATCCGCTGGCATGCGGAGGATCATTGCCTGTCTCCTTCCGAGTTGCCAGCCAGACATTGCGCGGCTTCGTCAAAGGACATGATACCGTCGACTCCCGCGGTTTCAAGAACATGCACAGGCCGACGCATGGGCCGGCGAGTCCGCCGTGACCAATGGGACACTTGGGGCGATGGGGCGGCAATGAGGCCGAACTCCTGCACGTGGCTTTGGATCTGGCGCGTGGCGTAAATCGGTTTTTGCTGCGATTCGTAGTAAGTATGCGACACAATTTCCGACACCAGCCCCAGACCCAGGAGCTGAATTCCCGCGAGAGTAAACAGGGTAGCGCCAAACAAGAGCGGCCCGTTTTGCAGCATGACGGACTGGTGGAACAACAGCTTGTTGACCATGACGGTGGATCCCATAAGCATCCCCGCGCCCGTCAGGAGCAGGGCAAAGAAGCCCAGGAAATGCATGGGCCGGGTGGAATAATCAAGCAGAAACTTGGTGCTCAGCAAATCGAGAAAAACGCGGAAGGTTCTGGAGATGCCGTAGTTCGACTTCCCATTGGCGCGGGGCGGGTTGCTGATGGGAATCTCCGCAATGCGGGCGCCGATGCCGGCGGCCAGTGCCGGAATGAAGCGATGGAGGTCGCCATAGAGTTGAATGTTCTGAATGGTCTCCCGCCGGTACGCCTTGAAAGTGGTGCCAAAGTCGTGCAGCGGCACGCGCGCCAGCTTGGACATGGCCCAGTTGGCGATCCGGCTGGGCAGGCGGCGGGTGAGCCACTTATCTTGCCGTTGCGCGCGCCAGCCGCTGACAATGTCGTACCCTTCCTCCAGCTTGGAGACGAAAGCCGGGATCTGTTCGGGTTCGTGCTGGAGGTCGCCGTCCATGGAGATGACGATGTCGCCGCGCGCCGCGTCAAAGCCCGCCTTGAGGGCCGCCGTCTGGCCGAAGTTGCGGCGCAAGGCGATGACCTTCACTCGCGAGTCCGATTCGTAGATCTCGTCGAGAAGTTGCGGCGTGCCGTCGCGGCTGCCATCGTCCACGAAGATAATCTCGTAGCGGCCTTCGAGCGTGTTCATCACCTGGGTCAGCCGGACATACAACGGCGTGACGCTGGTGGCCTCGTTGTAAAGAGGCACTACAATCGAAAATCTGATACTGTCGTGCGCGTTCATGACGAAAACCTCCTGTTCAGGGCTCGCTCTCGCCGCTTGGGGCCGGCTCGCGAGCACCGTTTCATACTTCAAGCGGCTACCGCGCCGGACTTCGGTAGCCTGGCCAACGCCTGGTAGTTCACTAATCGAATTCCTGAAACCTCCAGAAAACTTCTGAGAAAAGGAGAGCACAGGGCGCACTTCTCAATCACCCGCTCTGCCAACAGTCGAGTGCCGGTCTTGGCCAGGGTGGCGTCGGCGTATCCCGGATGACACATCAACTCGCTCGTGCCTCGCGGCAATCGGCTTACCATCCCTCGAATTCTTCGGAGATCGAGGAAGCCGGTCTGGCTCAAGCCATAGAAGTGGGCGGGATAACGAAGGCCGGCCTTAGCCAGCTTTTGCTTGAAGCGCCACGCGAAGGCGGAGACTCCCCTCCCCACGAGGTACTGCTTCAGGACGGAAGCCCGGGCGGTCCGCCGGCGATTCAGTGTCTCCATGAGTCCGGGGGGCTCCTCCAACGGGCAGCGCACGCTGGGGATGGAAAACTCCAGGGCTAAACGAATGACGATGTCGGAAACACCGGGTAGAACGTGCACGTGCTTGTGCCCGTCGAGGTGGGTGGGTGAAATCCCGCTCCCGACAACCCTTGCGATCTGCGCCCCCAGTTCGACTTCCACTTCGGCAAGATTGACGCGGCGGGTCAGGATACCCTTAAGCAAGCGGCCCGGCGTCAAATGCAACCGCCCCCGATGGTCGACGAGAGTCGGGATGAAAAACGACGGTGACACGGGGAGGCCCTCGCTGAGGTTCAGATGAACTCCCACACCCAGCGAAGGCGCCTGGCGGCTGGCGGCAACCGCGAATTCAAAGGCGCCGCCGTTGGCCATGAGCGTGGTACTGGTGACGATGCCCTCCCCGTGGGCGTCGAGAATTCCTTGGGTTACTCCCGCCGTCAACCCGAAGTCATCCGCATTCACAATAAGACGTTTCATAGTGCGCTCCCTTCCTCCATGGGCCTCAACTTTGCGTCGATGGTGACGCCGACCCTACAGCCGATAGGTTCAACTTGGGCGTCGTCACCGGGCCTCGCGACGCAATAGCGCGCGGCGAACAGTAGCCCTAGGGCGGCCCAAAAAACCGAGCGGGCCCGGCGAAGGATGGCCAGCGACACACCTTGGCTGGCGTTGTAGCCTAAGGCTCTCAAAGCTCCCGCGGCGCCGCCTTCCTCCACGCCCAGGCCAAAGGGCACGAAGGCAAAGAACAGTTGCACCGCCCGGTATGCGACCTCAACCAGGTATGCAGTCAGCAGCGAGGCGTGAAAGGTGGTGACGCTCAGAATCAAGTAGGCTTCCGCCACGCCGGTGAAGTTGGTCAGCAATTCCAGGCCGAGGATGCAGATGAAAGCGCCTCGGCGCGTCAGAAAGAAATCGCGAACTTCAGCTTCGACTGCCTTGATGGTGGGCTCGTAAGGGGCGAGAAAGCGCTTCAGTCGCGAGGTCGCCGGCAGATGATCTAAAAGGGCTGTCGCCAACGCAGTGCGCCGACGCAGGATGGCCCAAGGAACAAGCAGAGAAGCCACCAAGCAGGTGGCTACAGTCCAGCTCCCAAGACGGGCGCGCGGGGACGCGGCTGCCAGCAATAGAACGGCACCGCTGAGCATGAAGAGTCCGGCTCCGAGCCCGTAGATGATGTTCTCGATGACCACCGACGAAGCGCTGGAGGATCCCCGCATAGATTTGGAAGCGGCCCACGTCTTAACGCTCTCGCCCAGCAGCGGGCCTGCCGGAGTGGCGCCGTTTAGCGCCTCACCCACCAGTCGCAATCCAAACAGTTCGAGCAGCCCCGGCCGTGGAGTGCCCGGCTCGATCGAAACGTGCCAGGCGGCTGTCCTCAAAGCGTGGCGCAATCCCGACAGCAGGATCAGCAACGCGAAGCCCCATCCCAGAGCGCGAGCGCTATCGGTTATGGACGCCGTTCCCGTCCGGCGCAGAAAGTAGACGAAGAGGGCGACACTGGCGATTGGAGTCAGCACCCGGACGAATTGGTGTTTCTTCTTCTTCATCGGACTTCTCGCAATAGGGCGAATTCCTGGTCCCGGTAGACGCGTACGGCAACCGCCCGGCCCACCTTGACGACCTCAATGGGGTTTTGGTAGGACTCCACCTTCTCGAGAAAGACACGGTTCTCGAAGTATTTTCGACCGTCCTGGACGACGAGGTACGCCGAGGGAGGCGCCTCCACCCTCTGCCGGGCGTCGGAGAGATCGAAGTAGTGCAAATCCTCCCGGCCGAATTTAGCGGCGTAATAGTCGAATACGGGTTTGGTTTCACCGCCGACGAAGGCGTCCGGCGGGGCGGCTTGAGCCAGTTCTTCCATCGCCTCGCGCATCCCCATGTCATTCACCTCGTCGTGAGGAAAGTAGTAGCCCGCCCGGCCCTGGCCGATCGGATTCAAGTAAAGGGAGTAATAGGGGCCGACCTTTGCGCTCACCCAGGCCGGCGCGAGCAGGAACACCACCGCCAGCGCTCCAGCCAGGGCCGGAGTCAATCGACGACGCGTGGGCCCCTTCGCCAACGCCAGGGAATACGACAGAATCTTCGCCAGCCCAAGTGCGGCGATGATATAGACCGCGGGCATCCAGGCCAGCATCCACCGCAGCCATTTCGCACCCAGGAGTGAGAAGGGAACGATCCAGAACAGGAACATGAAGAGCACGAACGAAGGGCCCGGCTCTCGCCGGCGCCGCCAAACCTCGATCAGGCCGACCAAAAAGGCACCCATAACCGGAAGGGGCGTCTTGAGGACGAGAAGCAGGGGATAAAAGTAGATGGGCATTCCGCCTCGCAGATGGGTGGCGTCGTTGTAATAGAAATGACCCATCATGAGGTAGCCGTGATGCGTTACCGCGCTTCCGCCGGCATAGTGCAGCATGTACTTGAGCGTGCTCGGCAGCAGGACCACCGGATTGAACACGACGAATAGCAGCGCACAGGCGCCGAACATGAGGATCGTCTCTCGCCGCCGTCGAGGCGGTTGGACCCGTTTGTCGCCGCAAAGGTAGTAGTAGAGAAAATTCAAGCCCAGGTAATGCGGAAAGTACTTGGAGGCTAACATCAGCCCGAAGCTGGCGCCGCTGGCGAAGTAGTGCTTCCCGGCCCGTTGAGGCTCAGCAACGGCAAGCCTCTTGGCGCGTTGATAAAAGTAGTAACCCAGCCAGGTGAAAAACACCAGTAGCGTGTCCTCTTTCGCCAGGCGGTTGTCCATGATGGCGATGGTACCGATGGACCATAGGAACGCCGTCAGCAAGCCAATTTCGACACCGAAGAACTCCTGGGCAAGGAGGAAAAGCACCACCGCCGTCAGGGCGCCGAAGATGGCGTTGGGCAGGCGGACAGCCACCTCTTCCGGCACGGGGCGAGCCCCGCCGAATTCGCGGTCCCAAAGGTCGGTGGCCGCGAGCGAGACGGCGATCATCAACTTCATCAGCATGGGGTGTTCGCGGTTGTTCGAGAAATCGCCCTGCAAATAGGCTCGCGCCGCCACCACCTTGTTCACTTCATCTTCATTGAATCCGATCCGACCGAGTCCACGAAGGCGAAGAGCAAGGCCGAGCGCCACGATCAGGAACAACGCGGCGATTTTGTGCGATTTGGTGAGCGTCGAGAGCATGTTCTACCTTTTCTACCTTGTGGCGTTAGGCTGATTCTCCGTAGCGAGGTCGTGGCCGCTGCCGCTTGGGTCGTCGTTCACCACGTAGTCGCGATGCTGGATGGTGAGAATCTTCTTCCCATTCATCCGCACGTGAACGAGCGTTACATCCTGGACCGGCAGCCAGAACTCTCCGATCTTCTCGTACTGCCGCACGAAGTCGGCCCGGGTGATCCAGAACGAGAGTGATTTGGCCGGCTGGCCGGCGATCCTGACGATGGCGTAGTCTTGAGCGTCGATCCAGACCTTGCCCTCAAACAGGTACTTGTCTTTACGCTTGGGAGTGGCTCCCACCACCAGGCAGTGATAGGGTCCGACGTCCTGTTCGCCCAGGAGGCTGAACTCGTAATTGGCGGGCCTGATCGAGCTGTCGTGGTGCGCCCGTCCAGACGAGGTTTCGGACTCACTCTCAATCAGCCGTTTCAGGACCATGTCTCGGACTAGTCGAGAGCCTTCTTCGGACTCGGTGTGAAAGCTCTTTTGGTCGGGCGCCTGATAGTCCACGCGCACAACCTCCTGGGCGTAGATCTTGCCTTTGTCGTTGGTTACCTCGTAGGTCCTTCTGGCCCTATACTGCCGCAGCCGCGCGTCTCGAATTTGGTTGTGCTCCAGCAGCTTCGCAAAGAGCTCGTCGCCGGTCATCCCTTGAAACCCGGCCTGGAGCGGCGAAATGGTATCGCCCAAGACGGGCGCAGTTCCATCAGCCCCAAGGGTGGTGCGCGCCGTCAATCCGACGGCCAGCACTAACAGTAAGGCTAGTCTTGATCTCGGCCAAGCTGCCATAAGAATTCCTTTCTGTTACGTTCTTGCCCAGCTCACTGCGAGCCCAAGGCGCAAGTCGTTAGTTCACTATGTCGATCACGAAACCGTTGACGCGGTGCTGGAAGCCGACAAAATGCCCAAAGTACGGCGATGTAATGTTGCTGTACACGTCCAGTGGATTCGAGTGATTGGTGAGGTTTATCGTATAGAGCCCGATGCGTACTCTCCGATTCTTCTTACTGCTGAAGAACGGCAGCTTGAACTCGCGGTACCCCTTCAGGTCGAACGAGAAGAAGGTCGGGAAACGTTGGCTATTGGCCTCGCCCACGTAGTTCTGGAACGTGTCGACGTTCGAGTACGGAAGTCCCGAGCGAACATCGACGACCGGGCTCAGGGTGAGATTCCAAGGCAAACCAAGGGCGCCCCAGCTCACCAGCCGGTTGGGAACGTTCGAAGCCAGGTTGCCGGTGACGTCGGGGCGAATCACCGGCGCCTCGAATGGCACGTAGAGGTCCGACAGAGTGTTCAAATTGCCGCGCGCCTGGCTGCGAACGTAGGACACATTCAGCTCGCTCCGTTCACCAGCCTGGTAGTGCACCGTCGCCTCGAATTCGCGATAGTGCGAGTCGCCGGTGTGAGCGAGGCCGAGCAGCGACGGTGATCCCGTGGCGGCAGCAAGCGGAGTCACGATATAGAGGTCCTGGGTCCGGCTGTAAAGGTAGCTGAACCGGGCCACGACATTACGCCGAATCTCCCGGTCCACCTCGAGGTTCGCGGTGAAATTGCGCGGGCTGGTGTCGAGATCGCGGCCCGTTTGGACCAACCCGCGACCAGGAGCCGCGGTAACATAGGCGTTTTGAAACACCACGGGCGACGCGATCATTTGCCCGCTCCCGTCGTAGAGGCTCACCACCCGGGTGGGGTTGTCGAGGAAGTCCGCGGCTTGCAGTGGGACGCGCCCATAGAAAAGGCCGGCGCCGCCTCGGATAACCGTCTTGCGATCCTCCCCCGGCGCGTAGGCGAAACCGGCCCGAGGGGCGAACGCCGCCGAGCGGCCAATCGATTGGGTGGAGAGTCGCCCGCCCAGATTCAGGCTCAGATGGTCGTTCACCTTCCAGTCGTCCTGCAGGAACTCCGAGACTTCGGTGTCCCGCGCGCTGAGACGGCCGCCGCCCTGAAAGTTGATCTGTTCGCCGAGTGACCCGTCCTGCCGGGTGAGCTGGATGGCATGGGAATGGTCCGTGCCGCTGTAGGAACGATGATTGAGGTCTACGCCGACCTTGAACTGATGACGGCCCAGCCATTCCTTCTGCGCGAACTGATAGAGGGGCAGAAGTTCCACTTGGCTGGCGGACCTCGTCCAGGCGTCGAAAAAGT
>Ga0335077_10013239_pt1 | contig 10317 bp, 10 predicted proteins | sample Lox_Sample_31_FD_207151 | JGI IMG/M metagenome (GOLD analysis project Ga0335077, IMG submission 207151) | Soil microbial communities from Loxahatchee National Wildlife Refuge, Florida, United States - Lox_Sample_3.1 | ecosystem: Environmental > Terrestrial > Soil > Wetlands | place: USA...
CGTGCCGCCGTCACATTGACGGCGGCATCACGCCGGTGCCCTCAGGGACTCTGCAGCGCGGCCTGCACCTGCTCGACGTGCTCTTCCGCGTGGCCGACGATGAAGGACTCGATCACCTCCGCCACAGTGACCTCGCCCCGCTCGGAGGTGACGCCTCGCTTGCTGCGCTCGGCCTCGGAGAACTTGCGGATCGCGTTCGCCGCCGCCCGGACCTCCTCCTGCAACCGCGCCAGCAGCGCGTCGGGGTCGGCGGTCGCGCCATGCGCCACGCCGGCGAGGCGCTCGGGCGAACCGGCCGTGCGTCCAAACCTGGGCGGGCTCCCGGTTGCCGCGATCAGGACGCGGCAGTGGCTCAGCCAGTACGGGATCATTTCCGTCACGTGCCCCAGGGTCTGCATCGCCGACCACGCGTCCTGGCCGGGCGCGGCGCGCAGACGCGAGGCCACGCCGGGCTCTCGCAGCAGCCTCGCCACGTTGTCGTAGACTCGCTCGAGCCGTTTGGCCTGAGCCTCACCGGAGTTCTCTGCTCCCGTCGTCATGTCCGACCTCACTTCCGCCTTGGCCTTCGACCAGCGTCGTTCGAGGAGGGGCTCGAACGCGTCACCCTTGGTAGGCGGCAACTCTGGTCATGAGCTCGCCCCCTCCGCCCCTGGCCGATCACGTGCGGCCGAGAGCGCTGCCAGAGTAGCTCAGCGCTGCCAGGGTGTCACGTGGCGATGGTCGAGGCCGTTGCGGCCCGGCGGGCCACCACTCGGCCAGCGTGGCCCGCGTCGGGTAGCCGTCGCCGCCCTGTTCATGCTAACGTCCTGCTCCATGGCACACGACATCTCTCCGGCGGTACGATCCGAGCTGGCGCCGACAGGCAAGCTCCGGGTCGGCATCAACTACGGGAACTTCCTCCTGGTCACCTCCTATACGCCGGGCGCGGAGCCTCGCGGCCCGGCGCCGGATCTGGCGCGCGAGCTCGGCAGGCGCGTGGGATTGCCCGTGGAGTTCGTCGCCTTCGACACCGCGGGCAAGCTCGCCGACGGCGCGAAGACCGGCGCGTGGGACGTGGCGTTCCTCGGCGCGGAGCCGCAGCGCGCCGGGGAGATCTCGTTCACCGCGGCGTATCTGGAGATCCCCTGCACGTATCTCGTTCCAGCGGGATCGCCCATCCACTCGGTCGCCGAGGTGGACCGGGACGGCGTGCGCATCGCGGTGACGGAACGAGCCGCCTATGAGCTCTACCTGAGCCGCACCATCCAGCACGCCACCCTCGTCCGCGTGTCGGGCCTCGACGGCGCGTTCAACACGTTCGTGGCGCAGAAGCTCGACGCGCTGGCCGGACTCACGCCGAGACTCCTGATGGACGTCGCGAAGCTTCCCGGCGCGCGGTTGCTCGATGGACAGTTCACGGGCGTGCAACAGGCGATCGGCATTCTGAAGGGACGCGAGGCGGCCTTCCGGTTCCTCCGCGATTTCGTCGAGGAGGTCAAGGCCTCGGGTCTGGTCGCCGAGGCGATCGCGCAGAACGGCGTCCAGGGGGTCTCGGTGGCGCCGCCGGCACGTCCCTAGTGGTACGATCGGTACATCCGACGCACAAGGAGGGTACGACATGTCCCTGAAAGGGTTCTCCCACATCGGCTTGTCGACGCTGGACCTGGATGCGACGCGCCACTTCTACGAGAACATCCTGGGCTTCAAGGCAGTGCGCTGCGACACCATCACGATCAAGGAAGGCGGCCGCATCCGCCACATCTTCTTCGACACCGGGCGCGACCAGCTCATCGCCTTCATGGAAGCGCGAGGAGTCCCTGGGGTTCCGGCCCGTTACGACGCCGGGATCAACGGCGGGCTCGGGGTGCCGAGCGTCTTCTATCACTTCGCCTTCGAGGCGGGCTCTGAAGCGGGACTCGACGAGAAGCGCAACGAGCTGCTGGCGAAGGGCGTGGACGTCACGGAAGTCGTCGACCATGACTGGGCCAAATCCATCTACTTCAAGGATCCCAACGGCGTCCAGCTGGAGTTCTGCTGCTTCACCCGCAACCTCAACGCGAACGATGCCCGGATGCAGGATCGCTTCGAGATGTCCGTCAAGCGGCTGGGGCTCGATCCCGATGCCGTGCTGCAGTCGCCGAAGAGCCCGAGCCTGGTCAGCGTCTAGCGCATGAAGAAGCGCCGCGTCTCGAGCCCGGCTGTCCCCGAGCCTCCACCCCAGACGTGGTCGAACGGCCTGGTCGTGGGCAATCAGGTGTTCATCGCCGGCATGACGGCGCGGAGCGGGGCCGAGGTGGTCGGCGGCGACAACATGTACGGGCAGGCCAAGGCCATCTTCGACAAGATCCGCCACCTCATGGAAACGGCGGGCGGACGGATGGACGACATCGTCAAGGTCGTCATCTACGTCACCGACATCAAGCGCCGTGAAGAGGTGTGGAAGGCGCGTCGCGAGGTCTTCTCCGGCGACTTCCCAGTCTCCACCCTCGTCGAGGTCCGCGCGCTCGCCACTCCCGAGCTGCTGGTCGAGGTGGAAGCCATCGCCATCCTGGGGGCCGGCGGGGCCTGAGCCCCGTCGGCGTCCCACTCGTGGCGCGCACCGCATTCCCTGCTCTCACGATCCCGCGCTCGCTCGTGGCGCGGATGGCTCCGGCGATCAAATGAACGAGCCTGGGAGACTCCGATGACCGACAAGATTCGCGTGGGAATCGTGGGAGCGACCGTGACACAAGGGGGCAGCGGCTGGGGCGCCAACGCTCACGTTCCCGCCCTGAAGGCGCTGCCCGACTACGAGCTCGCGGCGGTATGCACCGCGCACGAGGAGACGGCCAGAGCCTCGGCGGCAGCGTTTGGCGTCGCGCGGGCGTTCCACCAGTTCGGCGCGATGGCGGCGCATCCGGAGATCGACCTCATCGTCGTCTGCGTTCGCGTCCCCGGTCATCGGGATCTGGTCATGGCGGGCCTGCAGGCGGGCAAGGCCGTGCTCTGCGAATGGCCGCTGGGTGCCAATCTCGCCGAGGCGCAAGAGATGGCCGGGCTCGCCCGCCAGCGCTCGCTCAAGACCATCGTCGGTCTGCAGGGCCGCAGCGATCCGGCGATCCTGTATGCGCGGGACCTCGTCCAGGTGGGCTTCATCGGCGAAGTGCTCACGGCGAGCCTTCACACCGCGACGCCGGCCGTGTTGCAGCGGGGTCCCGGCCGCATCTGGCAGGGCGTTCGCGCCAACGGCGCCAACACGCTGACCATCGCCGGTGGCCACGCCATCGACAGCCTGTGCGCGATCCTCGGCGAGTTCGCCGAGCTCTCGGCCCGCGTGTCGACGCGGATCCCGGAGTGGCGAACTCTGGAAGGCAAGCCGGTCGCGGTCGATTCGCCGGACACCATCAACGTGGTCGGTCGCATGGTCAACGGCGCCGAGGTCTCGGTCACCGTGGCTGCCGTGCCGTCGAACCCGAGCGGCAACCGGATCGAGATCTACGGGCGCGCGGGCGCTCTGGTCGTCCGCGCGGATGGCTCGCTCAACATCGGCCCGAGCCACGTCCACGCCGGCAAGGGCAAGGAGCCGGTGGTTTCGATGCCCATCCCCGCGAAGTACAAGGTCGCGCCGGAGAACACTCCCGACGGCCAGGCCTACAACGTCGCCCAGGCGTACGCGCGCGCCACTGACACGCTGCGCGGCCGTGGATCCTTCGACGTCGACTTCAACCTGGCCGTCCAGCGTCACAAGATGATCGACGCGATCGAGCGGTCCTCGGCCACGGGCCGGTCGGTGAAGGTCGATCAGGCCTAGCGCTCGCCGCGATACGCCGGCCGTCAACTGCGAGGAGCTGCGGTAGCGCATCCCTGGGCCGCTTCGGAAGTACGCGGCCGAGCCACCATCCGGCGGCCACGCATCTTGCGATCGGACAATCCACTCGAGCGCTGCCGTGAGCCGAGTCCTGAGCGTTTCGGCTTCCGACGAGGCCACGTACGTCACTAAGACCGGTCGGTTCGTCGACGGAGGCCAGACGGGAGGTGTGGTCAGGCGTCGCGCTGAGGGCGCGCGCCAGTCGGCGTCACGGCATCCCGTTCATGTCGACCCGCGCGTAGTACCGCTTCTCGCCGAGCGCGTCGACGCGCTGCCAGAACTCCGGCAGGGCAGCCAGTCCCTGGTCGTTCACGCCAGCACGCTGTCGCCAGATACACCAGGAATCGGGATGGCGCCGGCTCGCCTCCGCGAGCCAGCGGTCACCCTCTTCGCGCTCGCCGGTCCGGATCAGGAACTGGCCGAGGCGGAACATCGCCTGCGCCATCTGCGTATCCTCGGTGACCGCGGGCAAGTGGGCGCGCGCCCGGTCGGGACTGAATGCGTACTGGCTCTGGGCGCCGCGCCGGACCCAGTCGCGGATGGCGTCGAGGTAGGTGCTCCTCGCCGCCGCCATCGTCTGGGCCACCTGCTCCGGCATCTCCCGCGTCGTGCGGTTCATCTTGCGAAAGCCCTCGTAGACGCCCGCGGTCTCGGCGGGCCGGACGATCCGTCCCTGCTCGTCGATCCAGATCGCCTGCGGAACGTTGACCAGCCCGTACAGCTCGGCCAGCCGGTGCTCGCGATCGATCAGCGTGACGTAGGTGGGCCGGGCGGCCTCGATCCACGGCAATGGATCGCCCTCACGGCTGTCCATGGCCACGGCGATGACCATGAAGCCGAAGCCCGCCAGCTCCTCGTAGAGCTCCTGCCACACGGGCAGGTCGCGGCGGCAGCCTCACCACGACGCCCACGTAACCAGCAAGACCTTCTTGCCGCGATGCTCCGAGAGCGAGTGCAGGCGGCCCGACACGTCGGGCAGCGTGAAGTCCGGCGCCTCGAGGGACCGGAGGGCGGTCGCGCGATCCCCGGCACTTGCAGCCAGCACCCAGGCGTGCCCTCGGTCGCTGCGCACGACGGGCTGGCCGAGATGACGCCACAGCGCGGCCACGTTCACGCGCGGGCCGCGGACGAACTCCTGTTCGCGGCCGGGCGGCAACGGCACGCACACCTCACCCTTGCAGAGTCCCTGGGGCTTGAGCGCCCAGCCCGTCGCAGCCTCCACCTCGCGTGCAGGAAGCCACAACGCGTCCCCGGAGCTTTCCCCGTCGGGAAGGGTCCGTTCGCCCGACTCCGTCAGCACCGTCACCATGGCATGCCTCCCTTGCGGAACCTGTCGACGCTACCCTTGTCGCAGCGTGGGATTTTTCAACTCGATGAGATCCTGCGCGCGAACGGCGATGTACGACTTCACTTCGGGCTGGGCCGGCACGATGTAGAAGCGTCCCTCGCGGATCCCCTGGAACACCTGATCGGCCACTTCTGACGGCGGATATCCGGTGGCCAGCCGATCCGCAAGGCCCTGTCCAAAGGCCTGCGCCATCGGTCCGGCCTTGCCCTCCTCCGAGAGCTCGCCGGGCCGGTTGCGCGCGGATCGCATGATGTTCGTGTTGATGAGCCCGGGACACACCACCGACACGCCGATCGGGGCGCCGGTCAAGACGAACTCCTTGTACATCGACTCCGACAGCGCCACCACGCCGTGCTTGGTCACGTCGTAGACCGACATGAACGGGGACGTCGTGAGGCCGGCCATGGACGCCGTGTTGACGATGTGCGCCTCCTCGCCTCCGGCCAGCATGCGCGGCACGAACGCGCGCACCCCGTGGATCACGCCCCAGAGGTTCACGTTGATGACCCACTGCCAGTCCGCGAGGCTGTGCTCGTGCACGGCCCCGATGACCGCCACGCCGGCGTTGTTGCAGAGGACGTGCGCAGCCCCGAACGCCGCGTACGTCTCCCGCGCGAGGCGGTCCACGTCCCCGGGACGGGAGACGTCGACCTCGGTGGCGACGATCGCCGTGCCCTTGCGTTGGACGCTCTTGGCCGCCTTCGCGAGCGCCGACCCTTCGATATCGGCCATCACGACCTTCATCCCCTCGGCCGCGAAGCGCTCCACGAGCGCGAGCCCGATGCCACTCGCCGCTCCCGTCACCACCGCCACGCGATCCTTGAACTGCTTCATGCCCGTGTCTCCTTCTGGTCTCCAGCTCCTCCACCGTGGACTGCAGCGGTCGGCAGCGCGGACGCCGCCGCCAGTTCCTTCCAGAGCTGCGAGAGGTCGTCCGCGCTCACGGGCCGCTGGTCCGCGAGTGCCGTGACCTTCGCGTACAGCACCCTGCGGGCATACGCGCGGTACGGCACGGGCAAGCTCATGAGCAGCGCGATGAAGGCGTCCTGCAGCGCGGGCGGCCACCGGCGCTCGTGGGCCTCGCGCGCGGGGCCGAAGTGAAACGCTAGCGGCGCAGGCATCACGGCGCGGCGCGTGGCGCGAAGGGCCTCGGTCGCGACCTCGTCGATCGCGCCGTCCGTCATCACGACTCCGTACCCGTCGCGCGCGTGTGCCGGCGTCAGGAGCCCGGCCTCGACGTCCCGCAACACCTCCGGGAGCGGCCGGTCCAGCGGATCACCATGGCCGCCGCCGCCGGGCGTGCGGATGCTCAGGACGTCGCCCGGCTCCAGCGCGAGCAGGTCGATCTTCGGCAGCGTTCGCTCACCTGCCGTATCCGGATTCAGCACGGCGCGGCCGGTCGCGCCAGCGCGGCCCGCGGCGACGCCCCATGGCGCAAAGCGCATGCGCTCCATGCCGCGCGCCGTGACGAACCCCTCGGGCCGGAACACCTGAACGTCGAGGCGGACGGCGTGCCCGCCGCGCCAGCGACCGGGCCCGGCGGAGTCGGGCACGAGGTGGAAACGTCGCACGACCAGCGCGGGCACCTCGGCCTCGAGCGTCTCCACGGGGGTCGTCTTGAGGAAGCCGAGCGAGGCATCGCATCCGTCCACGCCATCCCGATCGGGCCGGCCACCCCCGCCGCCGATCATCGGCTCGATCACCGTCACGTGCCGCCGGCCCGCCTCGAGATCGGGGAGCGCGAGCGCGACCATGCAGCCCTGCCCGCCGCTCGCGGCGGGGATCTCCGCGGGCAGCGCGCGAGCGAGCGCGCCCAGCACGGCGTCGTAGACGCGGAGCACGGTGGCGTAGCGCACGCCGCACGCGGCGGGAAACTCGGGGTTCACGACGGAGCCCGAGGGCAAGGTCATCCGGATCGGGCGCAGCACCCCGGCGTTCAGCGGGATGCTGGGGTCCGTCGTGACGAAGTAGTTGAACAGCGCGACCGCCATGAACGGATGCGCGCGTCCCCCCGTCGGGACGTTCAGCGCCGAAGCGACCTGCACGTCGCTGCCCGTGAAGTCCAGGTGGATCGGGCCATCGTCCACCGTCAGCGCGACCTTGAGCCGGATGGGAATGTCGGTGACGACGTCGTCCTCGATGTAGTCGGAGAATTCGTACCGCCCGCGCGGGAGCCGTCGGATGAGCGCCTCGACCTTCCGTGCCGTGTAGTCGATGAGGTCGTCCATCCCTTTCAACACGATGTCGAGCCCGAACCGCCCGATCAGCGCGTGGACTCGCCGCTCGCCCGTGACCAGGCCGGCGACCAGCGCCTGGAGATCCCCCCAGTTCTGCTCGGGGATGCGACAGTTCGCGAGGATCACGTCGAGGAGGTCCTGGTTCACGCGGCCGCCCACGAAGAGCTTCTTCGGCGGCAGCCTGAGCCCCTCCTGGAAGATCTCCACCGCCCGCGGGGAGATGCTCGCCGGCACCAGTCCGCCGATGTCCGAGCAGTGGAGGAACCCGGCGGCATGGGCGACCAGCCGGTCCTCCCAGAAGATCGGACGGACGAGATGCAGATCGGGCAAGTGCGTCGCGGCGGCGGCCGAGCCGTAGGGGTCGTTCGTGATCACCACGTCGCCCGGCCCGAGCGGTCCCACCGCCTCGAGCGTGCGGGCGTAGTTGATCCCGGCCATGCTGGCCACGCCCAGCTCGACCGGATACGCGAAGAAGTCGCCGCCCGGCGTGAGCAGGCCGCAGGTGAAGTCGGCGGTCTCTTTCACGAACGTGGTATGCGCGGTGCGCTCCACGGCGAAGGCCATGTCCTCCACCGCGCCGTGGAGATAGTTCCTGAGCAACTCGAGGGTCAACGCGTCGAGACGCATCACGCCTCCTTGCGAACGAGAAGATTGCCGAAGCGGTCGACGTCCGCGACGTCGCCGCTCGGGATGAGCACCGTCGTGTCCGGCTGCTCGACGATCGCTGGCCCGACGAGGCGATCGCCCCCGCGGAGCCGCGCGCGCTCGTACACGCGCGCCTCCACGAACCGCCCGTCGATCCAGATCCGGCGCCCGCCCGTCGATTGCGCGCCCGTGCCTCGGCCGATCTCGCTGAGCGGGACGCGCGGTCGCCGGCCCCGGAGCTGGACGCGCAGGTTCACGACCTCCACTGGCGCGCGAGGGTCCGCGTGACCGAAGACCCGTTCATGGGTTCGGTGGAAGGCCTCGAGCAGTCGTGGCGCTCCGCCCGGCCCGAGCCAGTCGGTCTCGAGCGGCACCTCGATCTCGTAGGACTGCCCGACGTACCGCATGTCGGCGCCGTGGAGGAAGCCGATGCTCTCCAGGTCGACCGCGTGCTCCTCGACCCAGGCCTCGAGCTCGGCCTCGAGCGCGCGCCGCTCCGCCCCCAGGGCCGCGAGGTCGAGCGTGTCGAGGCGGGCGTGCACGGTGCGCACGGCGTCGTTCAGCACGTCGGTGGTGATGGCGCCGAGCGCGCAGAGCGTGCCGGGCGCGCGTGGCACGAACACGGCGGGAATGCCCACCTCGCGGGCGAGGAGACTCCCGACGAGGGGACCCGCGCCGCCGAACGCGACGAGCGTGAAATCCCGCGGGTCGACACCCGCGCGGGAGAGAATCCGCGTGAACGCAGCGTACATGTTCGAGACGGCGACACGCACCACGCTCTCCGCACCCTCGTCGAGGCCCATGCCGAGCGAATCGGCGAAGCGACGCAACGCCTCCTCGGCGAGCGCCCGGTCGAGCCGCATCCGGCCCCCGAGAAAGCGCTCCGGGTCGAGGAACCCCGAGATCACGAAGGCGTCGGTGAGCGTGGCCTCCTTGCCGCCCTGTCCGTAGCAGGCCGGACCCGGGTGCGCGCCCGTGCTCTGCGGACCGACCTTGGGCACACCGACCTCGTCGACCCAGGCGACGGAGCCGCCACCCGCGCCGATCGCGGTGACTCCCACCACCGGCATCATCACGGGAATGCCGCCGATCTGCTCGGCCGTGCTGTAGCGCGGTCGCCCCTGCTCCACCACCGCGATGTCCGCGCTCGTCCCTCCCACGTCGAGCGTGATCAGGTTCGCGAGCCCGGCGGCGCCGGCGACATGGGCCGCGCCGATGACGCCGGAGGCGGGGCCGGAGAGGAGCGTGGCCACTGTCTGCCGCCGCGCCGCCGCCACCGGCATGATGCCTCCATTGGATTTCGTGACGTAGGGGACTGCCGGCACCTGGCGCGCCGTGAGCGCCGCCTCGAACCCCGCGAGATAGCGCCGGACCTTCGGCTGCACGTAGGCGTCCAGCACGGCGAGCGCCGTGCGCTCGTACTCGCGCGCCTCGGGCCACACCTCATGCGAGGCGCTCACCGGCACGCCGGGCGCCGCGCGCTCGGCCGCCGCCCGCGCGCGCCGCTCGTGGGAGGGATCCCGGTAGGCGTGGAGCAGGCTGATCACCAGGCCCTCGATCCCCTGCTCCGCGAGTCGACGAGCGGACGCGGCCACGCCGGCTTCGTCGAGCGCGATGTCGACGCGGCCGTCGGCCCGGAGCCTCTCGTGCACCTCCGCCACTCGACTCCGCGGGATGAGCGGCTCGGGGCGGCGGCCGCGCATGTCGAGGGGGTTCGGCAGTCGGAGGCGCTGGATCTCCAGCACGTCGCGGAACCCCTCGGTGACCAGCAGCCCGAGCCGGGCGCCCGTGCGCTGGATGAGCGTGTTCACCGCGATGGTGGTCCCGTGCACGACGACGTCGATCTCTCGCAGATCGATCGCGTGCTCCCGTGCGAGCTGCTCCAAGCCGTCCTCGACGGCGCGCGCGAAGTCCGGTGGAGTCGACGAGACCTTCAGGCCGCTGACTTCACCGGCCGCCCGGTCGTAGAGCGCAAAGTCGGTGAAGGTGCCTCCGATGTCGATGCCGAGCCAGTAGCGCCCCACGTGTGCGCGGCTTCCCCTTTCTCTCTCCGCTTGCCGGCGGAGCCCAGGCCGGGCTCGACCGCCTCGGAGTAGATGAGCGTTCCGTGCGCGAGTCAGGATAACGGGCCGGCGCGGGCCCGGCAAGCGTGGTGTCGCGACGGGACGATCAGGCAGGCGCGCCCGGCGCCGATGCCGCCGGGCGAGACACGCCGCCGCGCACGACCCTCATCGGCACCAGCCGATTCCCGGCGACCAGCG
>Ga0335077_10013240_pt1 | contig 10317 bp, 7 predicted proteins | sample Lox_Sample_31_FD_207151 | JGI IMG/M metagenome (GOLD analysis project Ga0335077, IMG submission 207151) | Soil microbial communities from Loxahatchee National Wildlife Refuge, Florida, United States - Lox_Sample_3.1 | ecosystem: Environmental > Terrestrial > Soil > Wetlands | place: USA: Florida...
CATGACCCGCACCACATCCCGCGCGGCGAAGAGGCGCTGCAGCAATACTCCCGCGTCTGCCTGGAGTGCCACACCGCCCCTCACCCCGCAGCGGTCGCGGTCACTGCCGCGGACTGCATCACCTGCCACATGCCCAAGCGCCGCGTGGACGATGCTCCTCACGTGATCATGACCGATCATCGGATCCAGCGACGCGCGCCTGCCAACGCCCTCCTCGAATTCGCGGAGCATGAGCCCGAGGAGTATCGCGGTCCGGTGGTACCCTACTATCCATCGCCGCTGCCTCAGACTCCCCGGAACGACCTCTATCGCGCGGTGGCCCAGGTGGGCTTGGGAAACAACGTGGCGGCGGGTCTGCCGGAACTCGCGCGGCTGATGGAGCAGATCAAACCGCCGGAAGCGGAATTCTATATAGTCTTGGGCGACGGGTGGAAGTCCGAAGAACGTCTGCCCGAGGCCGCCGCGGCGTACCGGCAGGCGCTGCGGATTGCGCCCGATTCCAGCCGCGCGATGCGCGCTCTCGCGGCGGTCGATCCGGCCAATGCGGAGCAGATCCTTGCCCATGCCGTTCAGATCGCGCCCGACGATCCCGAATCGTGGTTTCGATACGGCGTGCTGACCGCCTCGGCGGAGCGGATTCAGAAAGCCATCGCGCTCGATCCCTGGCTTCCCGATCAGTCGCGGCGCCTGGCCGAGTTGACCCATTCGGAAGCCGCCCTGAAAGATGCCCTGCGAACCGATCCGTTCGACGACGCGGCGTGGGACCTGGGCGGCCGCATCCTGGCGGAAAAAGGTGCGTACCCGGATGCCTGGTTCGCCTTCGACCGGGCCGTCAAGCTGCGCCCCGATGCCCACTACCTCTACGATTACGCGCTCGCCCTGGTGCGCGCCGACCGCTTCGACGATGCCGAGAGCAAGGCCCAAGTGGCCCTGCGCACGGACCCGGCAATTGCCGAGGCGCACGAGTTGCTCGGCGGCCTGCATGCGCGCAAGAAAGAGCTTCCCGAAGCCGCCCGCGAGTACACCGAGGCGCTGCGTTTGAATCCCGGCCTGGCGCGCGTCCATCTCCGTCTCGGGACCGTGCTGGCCGCGCAAGGCGACAAAGATGGAGCGGCCGCGCAGTTTCGCGAAGCGGCGGGCGCCCAGGATGCAGCGGTGGCCCGCCAGGCGGCGCAGGCGCTACGGGACCTGGGAATCCGCTAGCCATGCTACGCCGTACCCACGGACGCGATGTGGCGCAGGCATTCCTGCCGCTGCCCACGGGCCCCGCCGGCCCACAGAACTCCATGAAAACCTTTGCGCCAGCGGCGTGGCGCAGGCACTCCTGCCTGCCGCGCCCCGACTCATCGGGGCGCTTGTCGGACGTGTACAGTGCCAGTGGCGGCGAAGGGGTTTTCGAGGCTGCCGCGCCGAGACTCGTCTCGGCGCTGGCCGGTCGTCCACAGTTTCGCTGGCCGCAAAGGGTTCGACCCCTCTGCCTCGCCGCGATGCTCGCCGGAATGCTCGCAGCCGCGGCGGAAGCTCCCACGGTCCGCTTCGTCGATATCGCCGCGGAATCGGGCCTCACGGCTGTCAACACCTTCGGCGGCAAAGACACCAAGGAGTCGATCCTCGAGAGTACCGGCACGGGCGTCGCGATTTTCGATTTCGATGGCGACGGCGCCAACGACGTCTTCATCGCCAACGGGCCGCCCTCGCGCTCCGAGTTGTACCGGAACGACGGCACCGGGCATTTTACCGAAGTCGGCCAGCAGGCGGGCCTGACGCGCAGCGGATGGGCGCAGGCTTCCTGTGTCGGCGACATCGACAACGACGGGCACCCCGACCTCTTCCTGACCTACTACGGCCACAACAGCCTCTACCGCAATCTCGGCAACGGCAAATTCCAGGATGTCACCGAGCGCGCCGGCCTGCCTGTTACCGGTACGCGCTGGGGTTCGGGATGCGCGCTGCTCGATTACGACCGCGACGGCCTGCTCGATATCTTCGTCGCCAATTACGTGGATCTCGACCTCGCCAAGGTGCCCAAGCCCGGCAGCAGCAAAAACTGCGAGTGGAAGGGAATCGCGGTGTGGTGCGGGCCGCACGGTCTGCCACAGGCGCATCACGCGCTTTATCACAACAACGGAGACGGCACGTTCACCGACGTCTCCCAGAAGGCCGGGATCCTCGCCCCCGGCGGATGCTACGGCCTCGGCGCCGTCTCGGCCGATCTGGATAACGACGGCTGGCCCGACATTTATGTTGCCTGCGACCAGACGCCCAGCATGCTCTACCGCAATCGCCACGACGGGACCTTCGAAGAGATCGGCGATCGCGCGGGCGTGGCCTACAACGCCGATGGCCGTCTGCAGGCAGGTATGGGTATCGCGGTGGCCGATTACGACGGCAACGGCTTTCTGGATATCGCCAAGACCAATTTCTCGGGTGACCGCCCTTCCCTCTACCGGAACGAAGACGGAAAGTTCTTCGAAGACGTCTCCGAAATGGCCGGCCTGGGTCGGAATCAGCTTCTCGGCTGGGGCATCGCGTTTCTCGACGTCGATGAAGACGGGTGGCCCGACCTCGTACTCGCCAACGGGCACGTCTATCCCGAGATCGACCGGACGCCGATCGGCGAAACCTACCGCCAGCGAACGTTGCTCTACCGCAATCTCGGGAATGGGCGATTCGCGGATATTACCGAGTCCGCGGGTCCCGGATTCGCGCCGCGCCGCCCGTCGCGAGGGCTTGCCATCGGGGATATCGACGGCGACGGACGGCCTGAGGTCGTGGTGGTCAACATGAATGACAAGCCCTCGCTGCTGAAAAACGTCGGGCCGCGGCAGAACGCGATTGCGATCACGCTCACCGGGACGCGCTCCAACCGCAGTGCCATCGGCGCGCGCTGCACGGTGGAGGCGGGCGGCCGCAAGCAGACGGCCGAGGTGGTCAGCGGAGGCAGTTATTTCTCCCAGAATTCCCTCACGCTCCACTTCGGGCTGGGGAAATGGGAGAAGGTGGATCGCATCGATGTGCGCTGGCCCGCCGGCGAAACGCAGTCGTGGACGGGAGTGGCCGCGAATCGGACCATCGAGCTGACGGAAGGCAGCGAGAAGACCGCCGTCCGTGCCTGGAAACGCTGACGGTCGCGGCTCAGACTTCAGCCGCGACCGTCCGGTTGATGATGCAGTGAGCGTCAGCGGACCTTGATCATTGCCACGGTGACCATCTCGGTGTGCCGGTACGCCAGCGTCGTGGACTGCTTGTAGTTGAATTGCTGCGCGGTAGCGGAGCGGCCATTCCACAAGCTGCTCAGCGCACAACCGTCGTCAAAGCAGGCAAACGCGATCTTGGGATCGCCCGATTCCTTCCAGGCTTTGGGGGTATCGCTCTGCGATCCCGCGACCACCAGGACCGCCCGCTTGGTCTCGAGATTCTGCACGTAGAACGTTGGCGCGACGCCATGCATCTCTCGAATCAGGTAGGAGCCCGGCTGCATGACGGCGCCGCTGGCGCTGAAAGTCATCGGGACTTCGGCTCTGTAGGTTTGTGCGGAAGCACTTCCGGCAGCGACTACCAGGGCAGCCGCCGCGATCATCAAACGAGTCATCGTAGTTGTCATTGTCGTCTCTCCTTCGGTGCCGCCCTGTCCGGGACCGGCTTTGATTTTGTCTTACGGGCCTCACTATGGCAACCTCGATGCCAAACTGTAAGTAATTGTAAATATGGAACTTCGTTAATGATCGAGGCGCCTGGACGAACGGTTCTGTTCAGACGCGTGAACCAGCCGGTTCATTTTTGAATGTGGGGCGGCCAGGATTGGCCGCCCCACACGTCTCCTCACTTTGAGGAACAGACTACACTGTTAGGAATCGGGTACAACCTATGATGCGTTCTCTCTCTCTTGCCCTGTTCCTTTCTGCTTTGGCGTTTGCCCAGTCCGGGCCCAAAGTCGATCTGCTGAAGAATCTCAAATTCCGCGAGATTGGCCCCGCCAACATGGGCGGGCGCATCGACGATTTCGCCGTGGTCGAAAGCAATACCAACATCGTCTACGTCGCCACAGCCTCGGGAGGTGTGTGGAAAACCGTGAACGGCGGCATCTCGTGGAAGCCGGTGTTCGACGACCAGCCGGTATCGAGCATCGGTGACGTCACGGTCTCCCAGTCGGAGCCCGATGTCGTGTGGGTCGGCACCGGCGAGGCCAACAACCGTCAGAGTTCCTCCTGGGGCAATGGCGTCTACAAGTCCGCCGATGGAGGCAAGACGTGGACGCACATGGGCCTTCGCGAGACCGCGCATATCCCGCGCATCGTGATCCACCCCTCGAACGCCAACATCGTCTACGTCGCCGCGCAGGGCAAGCTCTGGGGACCCAATGAAGAGCGCGGCGTCTTCAAGACCACCGATGGCGGCAAGACCTGGTCGAAGGTGCTGTACATCAACCCCGACACGGGAGTGAATGACCTCGCGATCGACCCGATGAATCCCGACACGCTGTACGCCTCGGCGTATCAGCGGCGCCGCACGGCGTTCGGCTTCAACGGCGGCGGTCCGGGCAGCGGCATCTACCGCACCACCGATGGCGGCGCCACCTGGAAAAAACTGACCAACGGACTGCCCAAGACCGACATGGGCCGCATCGGGCTCGACGTCTATCGCCGCAATCCGAACGTCGTCTACGCGCTGGTGGAGAGCGAGGAGTCCGGGATCTATCGCAGCGACGACAAGGGCGAGACGTGGACCAAGATGAGCAACACCAACGCGCGCCCGATGTACTTCAGCCAGGTGCGCATCGATCCCAATAACGACCAGCGGATTTGGGAGGCGGGCGTCAACATGGCGTATTCGGAGGATGGCGGGAAAACCTTCGTCACGAACCGCGTGCAGCGCATCCACGTGGACTTCCACGCCATCTGGATCGACCCCGCGAACTCCGACAACATGGTCGTGGGGTGCGATGGCGGCATCCACTTCAGCCGCGATGGCGGACGCTCCTGGGACGCCCGCGAACAGATCGCCATCGGCCAGTTCTACGAGATCTCGTACGACATGGCGAAGCCGTACAAGGTCTGCGGCGGCCTGCAGGACAACAGCAGTTGGTGCGGTCCGAGCGCCACGGCCAACGCCCGTGGCATCACCAACGAAGACTGGTACACCGTACAGGGCGGCGATGGTTTCTACGCGCAGGTAGACCCGCAGGAGCCCTGGATCGTGTACGCCGAATCGCAGGATGGCAACGTGGCGCGGCGCGACTTGCGAACCCACGAGGCTCGCGACATACGCCCCCGCGAGGACGACGACAAGATGCCGCGCTACCGCTTCCAGTGGAACACGCCGCTGATGATCTCGAAGCACGACCGCAAGACGATCTACTACGGCGGGAATTTCGTGTTCAAGTCCACGGACCAGGGCGACAACTGGAAGCGGGTCTCACCGGACCTGACCTCGGGCGTGGACCGCAAAACGCTCAGCATCATGGGAAAGAAGGTCGAGGACCGCACCATGCTTTCGCGCAATGACGGCGTGGCCGCGTTCCCCACAATTACCACGTTGACCGAGTCGCCGATGCGGGCCGGCGTTCTCTGGGCCGGCACCGATGACGGCAATTTGCACGTGAGCCAGGACGGCGAGACGTGGAAAAACGTGGTGGGCAACGTCCCGGGCGTGCCGAAGGGCACCTACGTGAGCCGCGTGGTGACGTCCGCATTCGACGCCGGCACCGCCTACGTAGCGTTTGACGGCCACCGCTCCGACGACTTCAACATCTACCTGTACAAGACCACAGACTTCGGCCAGACCTGGAAGTCGATCACCAGCGGCATCCCCAAGAATGGCGGAACGCTGCACGTGATCCGCGAGCATCCCAAGAACCGCGACCTGCTGTTTGCGGGCGGCGAATTCGGGCTGTACGTCTCGTTCGACCGCGGCGAAACCTGGCAGGAGTTGAAGAACAACCTGCCGCGCGTGCCGGTGGACGACATCCAGATCCATCCGCGCGATAGCGACTTGATTCTGGCAACGCACGGCCGCTCGGTCTGGATCCTCGACAGCATCTCCTCGCTGGAACAGATGACGGCCAAGGTCGCGGAGAGCAATTTGCAGGCTTTCGACATCCGGCCCGCGACGATGTGGCGGTTGGCCCGCAAGCGGGATTTCGATGCGCACGACGTCTTCGTCGGAGCGAATCCGCCCGCCGGCGCGATCATCGATTTCTGGGTGAAGAACAAGCCGGATCTGAAGGACGTCAAGATCTCGATCCTGGACGCAGCCGGAAAGTCGATCGCGACGGTGAAGCCGGCGAGTGTCGAGGCGGGAGTGAATCGCGTAGTGTGGGGCCTGAGGACCGACCGTCCCGTGCCGCTGACGGCACAGGAGGAAGCCATGGCCGCGAGATTTGCCGCCGCCGGAGGTGACGCTCCGGTGACCGGCGGCCCGCTGGTGGACCCGGGAGACTACTCCGTGGAGATTTCGATCGGCTCCGACAAGGTGGTGAAGAAGTTCAAAGTAGAGGAGGATCCCCGGATCACATGGTTCTCCGCAGCGGATCGCACCAGGCGCCGCGCGGCGATCGACGAACTGGTGGCCATGACCAAACAGGCCGACGGCATCCGGAAGCGCTTCACGGCCGCCGATTCGGGTCTCACCGCACTGCAGAACGCCTGGAAGCGTCCCGACGCTCCGAAGGTCCCCGACGATGTGAAGAAGATGGCCGATGCGTTGAAGAAGACGCTGGACGACATCCGGCCGAACTTCGTCACCCGGAACTTCTTCGAGCCGCCGCCGCCCGAGGAACGGAAAGCGGAACTGCTGAAGCCCGAGCCGGATTTCGTCCTGCCGGCGCTGATGCAGCGGATCTCGTCGCAGATTCAGGGACTGGAGACGTTCGCCGCCGCGCCAAGCGAAAGCCAGATGAAGCAGATCGCCATCTTGCGGACGGCGGTTGCGCAGGCGGGGCAAAGCGTGGACCGCCTGCGCGACCAGGTCTCGAAATTCAACGACGCGATGAACGCCGCGAAGGTGCCGTTCATTTCGTTGCCGTAATCCTCGGGACACGGAAGAACTGGGACAGCATGTCCCACAGTGTCAGCTAATTCCTTTGTTTGGAATGCAGGCGCCGGAGTGCGTGGGACAACTTGTCCCTAACGCGCCAGCCTCATCAAAGGGATTCACATCGTAGGCGCGCGATGTGGGTGCTTCACATCCTCTACTGCGAAAACGTGGTGATCCGCAACGTGGTGGTGGAGAGCTTCCCGGGCGCCAATACCGACGGAGTGGACGTCGATTCCAGCCGGCACGTCCGCACCTCGGATTCGTATTTCGATACCGGCGACGACGCCATCCGCCTGAAGTCCGGCAAGGACGCCGGCGGGCTGCGAGTCAATCGCCCGGCCGAGGATGTGGCGATCACCAACTGCACGATCCATCGCGGCCACGGAGCGGTCGTGCTGGCGAGACGTCGGGCGGAATCCGCAACGTGGTCGCGAGCAACATCGTTTCGCAGGGAGCCGACCGGGGAATCCGCACCAAGAGCACCCGCGGCCGTGGCGGCGTCATCGAGAATATCCGGTTTGACAACTGGGTGATCGAGGACACGCCCTACCCGGCCATCGAGGTGACCAATTACTACACGCGCGCGCCCGCGGAGCCGGTGTCCGTGCGGACCCCGGTATTCCGCAACATCGCGATCAGCCACATAACCATCAACCGCTGCCAGACCGCCGTGACGCATCAACCCGGATGACGCAATCCCTTTCCTGATCCGCGATTCCTCGGAACTCGACCTCGACGGTGTCCAGACGCGCAATCCCAAGTCCGGAATACCGGTATGCGGCTCGATCGGGCGAAGGGCGTATCGCTGCGCGACAACGTAGCATGGCCGGGGACGGACGTGTTTCTCTCGATGGCGCCCGGCATGAAGATCTTTCAGGCTGCAAACGAATTTGGAGCGGCACGGACGCCATCAAAAGAAGAGGAGATGGACCCCTGGAAGGGAATCAACACGCCCGATCGGCCGCGATAGCATCCGGCCTCGGTCTCCGGCGCAGACGATCGCCGAGGCTTCGTCTTCGCCAGCATCCGACTCCCAGCAGACCGGTGCCGATCAGCAGGAAGCCTCCGGGTTCTGGAGCCGCCAGCAGCGTGAACGCGCGATCGTTTGTGTGGACCACGCCACTGACCTCCATGCCGCTGGCGTCCAGCCCCTCCTGATAGGACGCGTTGTTGCCGCCGGTGCCGTCGATCCAAACCTCCACGATGCTGTTCGTGTTTTGCAAAGCCAGCGGCGAGAACCAGTACTCGGTGCCCCCGGTGGCATTGAACGGGCTGGGCAACGTGGCATCGAACTGATAGACATTGACGCGCGCATTTCCATTAATCAGCGCGGTCCCCAACAAGGTAGCGGTTACCGACGAGGCCGGCTCCACGGCATCATAGATCTTGGCGCCAGGAATGCCGCCGTTGTTGGCGTAGAACGAGATGTCCCAGGTGTCTACCGCCGGAGCTACGGGATTCACGGTGGGATCCTCGTAGTACCAGGCAAACATATCCCACTGCGCCTGAATGACCGCGCCCGTTGATGCGACGGTGAAGTTGTCAAAGACCCGGAAGCCAGTGAAGCCGGCCGCCAGGTCGCTGGTGTAGCCGGATTGAAAGCCGCCGGAAGTCCCCATGTAGGTTGGGGGCTGCTGGTAAAGGATGGTGTCGGCCAGCAGGGGAACTGTGGCCAGGCAGCAGGATGCCGCCAGGTGGAAGAGTCTGCTCATATGTCCTCGATCTGTGTTTCTGCCTCCTCTACCACAGGCGCAAGAACGCCGGCAGAACGATCAGGCCGCGACGGCGGCGTTAACCATCGCTAATCTTGAGATGCGCCCGGTCCGCGGCCCACAATCGATAGGGATGAAGGTCTTTCTAGCGGGCATCGCCATGCTGGTCGCTCCGGCTTGCCTCCGCTGCCAGCCGGTTTTGCCGGCGTGGCTGTTAAGCTATCCAGGCGCGAACGTCACGAGACAGAATCTGTCGGCGATGTCCGCGGCATCATTCACCACCAACGATCCACCGCAATCCGTCTTCGATTACTATCAGCAGTTGTTCGGAGAGCAGGGCTTGTCTTATTCGCCGTCGACCAATCGCTTCGGCGCTGGCATTAAAGCCACCGCCGACTGCGGTGAACTCTCCATTTCGATTTCGAGCAGGGGAAGCGGTTCGGCCGTGCGCCTGAGCTGCGGCGTGAAGTTACAGCCGCGAGTCGCGAAGTCCACCGGCAACTATCCACAGGACGTCGCCAACATGCTGGAGATGCATCGGCAGGCCGCGGCCGAGATGGGCATAGGCCGCGCGCGGCCCGCCGCGCCCGCACCACCACTCGAGTGGCCAACCTGGCTGGAACGGGTGCAGGGCGGTGTGCCCGCTGTTCAAAGGGGCTCCGACCAGGCGGGCAACGGCATGCTGAAAGCCCAGTATGTATCCAGCGTCCCGATGAGCCAGATCTTCGCGTTCTACAAGGAACTGCTTCAGGCCAACGGCTATCAGATCAACCGCGGCACGGTGCAGACCGGGCGGACCCAGTCGGGCGTCAAGCAGAATGCCCTGGGCTCGGTCGAAGGCAGTGTGTACCCCGACGGCTTTCCCGGCCCCCGCATCGAGATTCGGGTGGATTTCTCCCGCAACTACGTGAATGAGCCGATCTCCGTGAGGATCCGCTTTACGACCTTCGACTACAAGGGTTCGCCCGGGCTGAGCCGGTAAGCATGGCTTCCGCCCAATCTGCGTTGCTTGTCTTTCTCCTGGCCGGAATGGGGCACCTGGCGGGTCAAACGCAGTTTTCCATTCCGTCGTGGCTCGAGCCCTACCCGGGCGCGAGCGTGGAGACCAACGCCACCCGCGACCGCGCGACCGCCACCTACCAGACATCGGCTTCGCTCGCGGATGTGATCGCCCACTTCAACGAGCTGTTCACTGCTCAGGGCGTACCGTTCAATCCCCAGATGTACGGATCGGCTGCCGTGATTCAGGGACAGGTTCCCGGGTGCGGTATCACCATCCAAATCCGCAGGATGAACGGCAGGACCTTCGTATCGGTTACGGCGAACCAAAGGCCGATAATCCCCCATATCACGGAGCAGGATGTCCGGCAGGCGATGGAGAAGTATGACCGGCCTGTCTATCCCAGCCCCAAGGCGCCTCTTCCGGCGTTGACATGGCCGCCGTGGCTGACCGCCTGCGATGCAGTGACGCTCATGGTCCAAAGCGGTGTGGACCGCTTCAAATTGCGATACCTCGCATCGGAGTTCGATTCGGCCCAAGCGAGACCGGAGATCCAGCGCTTTTACTCCG
>Ga0335077_10013241_pt1 | contig 10317 bp, 9 predicted proteins | sample Lox_Sample_31_FD_207151 | JGI IMG/M metagenome (GOLD analysis project Ga0335077, IMG submission 207151) | Soil microbial communities from Loxahatchee National Wildlife Refuge, Florida, United States - Lox_Sample_3.1 | ecosystem: Environmental > Terrestrial > Soil > Wetlands | place: USA: Florida...
GGCGCAGTCGAGCGGATGAAAAAGTTCTCGCTCGCCGGCGTCGCTGAGCGCGTCAACTGCCCGTTCCTGGTGGTGCACGGAGAGCATGACCGCATTATTCCGCGCGAGGAGGCGCAGACGCTTTATCATGCGCTCGGCTCCAAGAACAAGACGCTCAAGATCTTTACCGCCGAAGAAGGCGGCGCCGAGCACTGCCAAGTCGATGATCGGCAGGCAGGTATCAACTACGTCGCCGACTGGATCACAGCGAACGTCGTGGCGCCGAATGCGACGAGAACTTTTCGATGAGCGCGGAACACAAATGTGTTCGCAACTGATTATAATGGGCGACGTACAAAGTCAGAAATTATTGCCACCAGGCAAGCCGGCGCTAATCCCTAAGGGAAGCTTCGATGATCTGAATTATGCACATATCGGTAGGGACGCTCGCATCAAATAATTGGAGGAGACACCGCTAATTTTATATTCAAATGGGAAATCTGGCATGCGGGTATCGGTGCTTAAATTTTCTTCGAGGAAAAGACTCTACGGTCGATAAAATCGTTCACCAGCTCGGCAAATACTTCCGGCGATTGATACGGCACAAAATGCGCCGCCGATTCAATCATCGAAAACTCGGATTCTTTCAGCAGCGCGTGTACGCTTCGCGACATTTCCGGCGGCAAAAGGATGTCATGGACGCCAACGGTCACCAGACTTGGACACGTCAGCAATGACAGCCTTTGCGTGTTATCGGTGCCAACCATGCCCAAAGCGATTGCGCCGTAACCGCGTGGATCGTTCTTGCGAAAGCGCTGCATATAGCGAGTGTAGCGTTCGTCCTTTGGCAGCCCATTGAACGCCATATCGATGACCATCGGCAGCAACGCGTCCAGTCCCCTCTCCGCGACCAGCTTGAGTCGCGACTCGTGACGCTGGCGCGACTCTTCGCCGAGCCGTGTAGTCGTATTCGACACAACCAAGCCGCGCACCACGGAAGCGTCAGCGACGGCATAAGCGGCGGCGATCAAGGAGCCGATCGCGCAACCGATCGGAATAACATCGCGCAGATTCAGCGTTTCGCGGACAGAGATGATGTCCCGGACGTGATCGTCCACCTTCCAGGGGCGACCGGGAATTGGCGAACGCCCTGCGCCGCGCAGATCGCAGGCGACCACATGACACCGCTTGGACCAGTTCGCCACGCATTCGTCCCAGAATTGATGGCTGGAGCCGAGCGGGTGCAATAATAACAGCGTCGGCGTGCCAAGCACGCCGCTGGAGACGTAATGAATATCCGTCGGCATAGGCGTTCAAGCTATCCTTTGGCGAACTGCCGCCAGCTTACAGCCGCGTCGCCAGCCAATCGCAAATATAGTCAATACCGACCTGACGGTTATCGACCTGCACGTGATGATCGCCGCCTTCTTCGGCGGAGAAGATCTTCAACGTCTTGTCGCGCGAGCCTACATTGTCATAGAGCTGCTTGGCGATCGACGGCGGCGTGAGCAGATCGCTGCTGCCATGCGCGATCAGAATTGGGCATTCGACCAAGTGTGCCACGCCTTCGAGCGTGAACTTCTCCACAATCTTCATCGCCGCTTCCATGTCAGGCACGCCAAGTACCCAGGGAAGCTGGAAGTGCGAGGTGGCCGCCGCGTTCGGATTGGCCTTGATCTTTTCCCAGCGCTCCACCCAGGCCGCGTGATAGTCGTAATGACCACCCCAGGCGACGAGCGCCTTGTAGCGTTTCTCGAAGGCGCAGGCGCGCGGCGCGTAGTAACCGCCGGCGCTATAGGCCATCAGCGCCACACGATCCTTCGCAACGTCGCCGCGGCTCGCAACATAGTCATAGGCCGCCTTGGCCGGCACTTCGTAGTCGTAACGCGACGGCAGATTGCGCAGGCGCAAGGCTTCCCCCTGCCCCGGTCCGTCAATCGCCAGCGTGTGGAAGCCGCGGTGAGCCAGTTCGATGCCGGCGAACAGGACGCTCATCTCCTTGCAATTATCGAGCCCGTCGAACAGCACCACCGTCGGTGCCGGATCTTTCGCGACCGGAGACTTCATGAAGTACGCAGGCAGCGCAGAGCCTTCGTAAGGCACGTCCACGAAATCGATATTTGCATAACGGCGTTTGAGCCCTTCGTGGAAGCACCGAAGACTCTTTTTGTATATGGCGGTCTTCTGCTCGCCCGGTGGCACCATGCGTTCGCCCGTGTAATAGTAATTCCCGGCGCGCAGATAGTAGTTGCCCGCGGTAGCGTCACGCTTTTCCGCCGCGGCTTGATCGCCGGTCTTGGCGACGCGGTCGCCCATAGCGCACCATTCTTCCCACCACGCCTGCGGCTCGTTGATACGCGCATGCAACCGCTGGATGATCTGATCGATTTCGCCCATAGCCACGACACCCCACGGCGCCATGCCTTTGCAAACGAGGGTGGCATTGGACCATTGGTAGTGATCCGGGAAGCTGTGGATCCAGTTGCCTAAGTAAGGTGTTGGCTTTCCGGTCATATCAGGCCGCGCTCGTTGTTGTACCGCGCACATGGTGCAGGAGCGCGCTGAATTCCTGATCAGTCAATGCACGCTTGCGCCATTGCATCTCGTCGGTCAGCGCTTCGAGCATCGGCGCGATCTTGTTGTCGGGAATGGTCTCGCCGAGCGCCTTTGCATGCACGCGCAAGCCGAATGGACCGGCCCACTCGCTGAAGCCGACACGACCCTTGTTGCCGACCATCTCCGGCTTCATGGGCACGAACATGAAGGGATACTCGGGATATTGGTGATGCTTGTCGTGCATTACCACAAAGGCGTCGTCGCCGACCAGCGGCGCGACCTTGGACAGCGGATGTTTCATAATGTCGGCGATCATCACTGAAGCCGGGCGCAGATTCTCGAGCTTGATGCCGGTGTCAAAGTCATAGAGCATTTCAAGGTGGTAGACCGTCTCGGCCAGCGGCACGTGGCCAGTGCCCTCGCCGTAGCCATTGACGCCGATGGTGATGAGCTCGCAGCCGCCCTCGACCGAGGCCAGCGCCGTCGCCACCGCCATGCCGGCGTGGTTATGGGCGTGAATGCCGAGCGCGGTCTTCGCGGGCGTCACCTTGCGGACCGCTTTGAAGATTTCTTTGTAGAGAATCGGCAAGCCGATGCCACCGCCAAAGTCGTCGAGCACAATGGTGTCGGCGCCGGCCTCGCCCACGATCTTCGAGAACTCCTTGAGAAACTCGAGATCGGCGCGCAGGAAATCCTGGAAGTTGACGTTAACCTCAGGGATGCCTTTGTCACGCGCGTAGCGGATGGCGGTCAATGACGTTTCGATTTCCTGTTTGCGCAAATCGTCCTTTGACATGTTGCCGTCGCCGCGATGCTCCGCACAGGCGCGCAGGAACGCGTCGGATGACGCGATGCACAGCACGGTGCCGAAACCGCTATCGGCGATGATGTCGAGCGTGCCGAGCAGTTGCTTGACGCTGAAGTTCGGCGAGTTCTGGTGCGCGCTGGTCATCGCCTCGGTGCGCACCTTGCGGCCGCAGGTGTCGAGGAACTTGCGCACGGCCTTCATGAAGGCACGGTCGCGCGGCTTGTAGCCGCCCATCTGAATCATCGGCATGTTCAGATCGTGGACAAGAATCTCCGCGATCTTCACGCATTCGTCGGTGGTGAGGATTGTTCCCTCGAATTGCCGTCCTTCGCGCAGCGTGATGTCGTTGAGCACAATGCGTGCTGGTAAGTCCATCTGCTTTCTCAACTCGGGCGAGAAATTCAACGGCGTCGCGCCCGTCAGCTTGCCAATGGCGTCCTGTCCGCGAAGGCTGGACATGGTTTGCACCTCCCGAAAATCCCATAAGTTATTTTTGCCGGTGACGATTTCTTGTTTACTACCATATCGGAATCGTTGCGACCATGTTGTAATGGACGATCAGGCATGCCGGTAACGTCGCTGACAGGGGACAGAGAAGTCTGCGACAAACGGGAGGAGATCTATGCATAGAACCACACGACGATTACTGCTCACAGCGCTCGCGATTTGCGCGTGCGCTAGCTCCGTGGCCGCACAGACCTATCCGGCGCATCCGATCCACATCGTCGTGCCGTTCGCGCCCGGTGGATCGACCGACGCGGTGGTGCGTATCCTCAGCGCACAGCTTGAGAAGGAACTCGGCGCTACAGTCGTCGTTGACAATCGCCCAGGCGGAGCCGCAACCATCGGCATGAATGCGGTGGCCCAAGCCGCGCCTGATGGCTACACGCTCGGCGCCGCTAATATTTCCTTTGGCGCCAATCCATCGCTGCTGAAGTCTGTGCCTTACGATGTACGCAAAAACTTCGCGCCGATCGCACTGGTGGCGCGCGTGCCGCTGGTTCTGGCAGTGCATCCATCGGTGCCAGCGAAATCCGTAAAGGAATTTGTTGATGTCGTGAAATCGAAGCCCGGCAGCATCACTTACGGCACCGCAGGTCACGGCAGCGGCAGCGATCTGAGCATGGCGCTGTTTGCCTATCTGACCGGTCTTAAAATGGTGAATGTGCCGTTCAATGGCGGTGCGCCGCAAGTCGGCGCCGCGGTCGGCGGGCAAGTTCAGGCGCTGTTTGCGACAATTCCTTCGGCACAAGGCTTCTTCAAGACAGGGCAGTTACGGCCGCTCGGCATCTCAACAACAAAACGCGACATCACCCTGCCGGATATTCCGACCATCGCCGAGGCTGGCGTGCCGAATTACGAAATGGGCGACTGGATTGGCATCGTCGCTCCGGCGAAAACGCCGTCGACCGTCATCGACAAGCTCAACGCCGCGATCAATAAGGCGCTGGCCGTGGCCGACGTGCGGACAAAAATTGAGAAAATCGGCACGCAGGCTGCAGGCGGAACACCTTCAGAATTTGCGACATTCATCTCAGGCGAACTGACCAAATGGGACAAGGTCGTCACCGCCATGGATCTAAAGGTCAAATAAGAACAGAGCTGGCGGCACGCGCATTGAGGCCCGGAATGAAGATCATCGACCTGCACTCGCATGTCGTGCCGCGCAATCTTATCGACGCCATGCTCAAGGCGCCCGACCGCTTCGACGCCGAAGGACGATCGGGCAATGGCGTCAAGACTGTCGAGCGCGACGGCATCCCGTATTTCGAAAACAACGGCCGGCTAAGCCCCATTGACATCGAGCTTTATGACGTGGAGGCCAAGCTTGACGCTATGGATCGTATGCGCGTCGATGTTTCGGCGCTTTCGGTCGCACCGCCGACTTATTTCTACTACCTGCCGGCGGAAGCCGGGCTCCTTGCATCAAGGCTCAGCAATGATGGCATTGCGCAGATGGTGGCGAAAAAGCCTGACCGCCTGCGCGGCATGGCGACGCTGCCCATGCAGGACCCTGACGCCGCCATTACCGAACTCGAACGTGTGGTGAAAGAATACGGCTTTAAGGCAGTGGAACTGGGCACCTCCATAGAAGGCGAGCAGCTTGCGCATCCGAAATACCGCAAGGTGCTGAAAGCAATCGAACAGCTCGGCTGTTTCATCTTCGCACACCCTTATACCTGTACTGCAAAGGGCGGCATGGAGGGCTACGAGCTTTTCAATACGATCGGTTTTCCCCTCGACGAAGTGATCATGGCGGCGCACTTGATGTTCAGCGGTGCACTCGACCAGCTAAAACAGCTCCGCGTCTTGGTCGCGCACGGCGGCGGTTATATACCGTATCAAATCGGACGATTCGATTGCGCCCACCGCAATCGCGCTTCTGCGCGCATCAATACGCAAACCTCGCCACGCGAACTGCTGCAACGCTTCTATTTCGACGCCTTGACGCACGACCCGCATTCGCTGCGGCTCTTAATCGATCAGGTTGGTGCCGAGCATATCGCCATAGGCACCGATAACCCGTTCGATATGGGCTACCAGGATCCAGTGGGCGAATTAGAGAAGGTCGCAAACCTAACCATACGTGAAAAGGAATGCGTGTGCTTTAGGACAGCATTATCTCTGCTTGGCGAAGACGGCGCGATAAGCGGCGCGGGCTAGCGAGCGACTTTTATCTCATTGCGTTCGTTTGCTTCGATGATCGATTAAGTTTTCGGTACACACAGGCGAAATATTGTCGCTAATATCATTGGCTCCAGCGGCGACGTAATTTGATCGCGGTTTTGTGCCACCTCTAATAAAGGGACGGTTGTAAGGCGCGACATTCCATAATCTTTCAATTCTGCGAATCCCCGTTCATCAAACGGAGTCTGATTTAAATATACGCTCGTTGATCACACGAATAGCAGCCGGCGTTCGCCGCCTTCGATCATCAATTCAGTCAATGCCCAGACGAGCGCGTCGATCCGATCGGGCGAATAACCCATCTCCTTGCGATTGAAGTCGACCGTAAAGGCACACATCTGGTCCTCGAGCCGCGGGAATGGACCGACATGGTGCACTCGCCCCTGTTCATAAAGGGCGCTGATTGGCTCTGCTCGCGTGATCTTACCGCGCGAAGCCCACACGGAACGATATGGCACGTTCGGGTCGATCATGCGCAACGTGTTCTCGACCATGTCGCCGCCATTGTTCACTTCGGCAATGACGCGGTCGCCCCGTCGAATATTCAAAAGTGAGATGGCCTCTCGCGCCCACTCGTGTGGCGCCATCACGCCCGAGATATCGTCGAGTACATAGCCATGGCCGTCACTGCCGAGGCCGGCGCAGATGATGCCGCATTCGTTGGCATCTTCGGTGCTAGAGGCGTTCGGATCGATAGCAACAACGACGCGCTCAAGCGGTGGAAGCTGATGCTCTTTAATGCGGCCTGCGTCGATTAGGCCACGCTTCCACAGGGCGCCCTCTATATCCTCCAGAAGCTCAGCATCAAGCTCCTGCCGGCCAAGGCGTGTTCCCTCATATCGGCGTTTGATGGCTGATATAAAGTTACGCGCGAGGTGGGCGCTGTTGTCAAAAGTGGAGCCGCGGGTGACGATCGTTCCGGGGTCGCCGATGATCTGCTTGAGCAAGCTAATGGGGCGTGGCGTCGTGGTGATGCAGACCTGCGGATTGATGCCAGTGCGCAGCCCGAATTGCAGCTGGTCCCAGGCCTCCTGGGCGTATTGCCACTTGGCCAGCTCATCGCACCAAGCGGCGTCGTGCTGCGGCCCACGCAGTTGATCGGGCTCCGTGCCGTTATAGATTGAGGCAACCACGCCGTTTGGCCAGGTCAACCTGCGCTTCGAGGGTTCGTAGGTTGGGCGATAATGCCGCGGATGGATCTGCAACAGCCCGGAACCTGCTTTGGGATCCGAGTTCGCCTTGCCGTCGCCGACCATGACGTCGCGCGCATCGGCCGCGGTCTCAGCAATCACCGCGATATGACGCCAGCGCCCGGCCCTGAGTGGGGTATCGCCGCACATATTCGCGCGCACCCACTCGGCGCCGGTACGCGTCTTGCCAAAACCGCGCCCGGCAAGGATGAGCCAGTTCGACCAGTCACCGGGCGGTGCCAACTGGCTGGAACGGGCCCAGAAAGGCCAGTGGAATTTCAAGAACGCGAGCCTTTCCGTTGTGCCGAACCGCGCCAGGAACTGCTGCTGCAGGTCCGGCGATGCTGCGATTAGTTCTGCTATCGAGCGGCCTTGCTGCGCGCCAGGAAATCCGCTCAGCTGCATTGCATTGTCGTCCATGTTTGACTGCCGCTTCCCGAAAGAGATTTGCTTTTTACTCGGACGAAGGCTCGTCTTTTGCCTCTGGCGGGTTCGGCTTTTCCTCGGACGAGTCCTTCGATTCTTCGTCTTGCGGCGTTTTGCGCCCAGAGCTGTCGGGGAGGTTCTCAGCGATCTCTTTCAGAAATGACTCGAACTCCTTTCTGCTCTGCGCATCCGATTGCGCCGAAGGCTGGTCGTCCGTTTCGTGGCGGGCATTTTGTCTCGCCAACTGTCCGACGATTAAGCTGCTGGAGGGGTGATGGCCCTTGATGGCTCTGTTAACGAGCTGCGTGTAAAACAAATGCAGCTTGCTGATTTTTCGTGGTCTTCCGTTGTCGTTTACCGGGACAAGCGCGCTCAGAACGGCATCGAGCGCCGCGTCGGCGTCAATCCTTGTGACCTTGCCCTTTGGCCGGCCACTGGGATTACCCGACTTGCCCTTCGGGTAGCGTGAATGCACCGGCGGCTTTCCGCGGCCGACCTGATAATTTCGCTTATTATCACTCGACATCGCCCGCCTCCTGCGCGCAACCATCGAAGCTGCGTTCGTCGGAAGCCCTGACCGCCACTGCGCCAGTGTATTTTTGCCAACGGCGAACCGCAGTGTCGACGTAAAGGGGATCGATTTCGATGCCGCGGCAGACACGGCCGGTACGTTCGCTGGCAATCAGCGTCGAGCCGCTGCCGAGGAAGGCGTCGAGGACGATGTCTCCCCGGCGCGAGCAGTCGAGGATCGCATCTGCGACCAAGGCTACTGGCTTCATCGTCGGGTGCATCGCGAGAAGATTGCCCTCCTCGGACGGTCGCCCGAAGTCGTTGATAGCCGGGTAGTTCCACACATTGGTGCGGTTCCGGCCGAACCTCCCAAGCTGCACGTTGTTGGAGTGGGGGGCGTTGCCGCTTTTGAACACCAGCACCAACTCGTGCTGGCTGCGGTATAGCGAGCCCATGCCGCCGTTGTGCTTGACCCAGACGCAGAGGTTGAGCAGCTCGGAATAGGCTGCCTCCCCTGCCGCCAGCAGCTCGCCGAGGTGCCGCCAGTCCATGCAGACGAAGTTGACCGCGCCGGGCCGGCTGTGCGTCGCCAGCAGGGTGCAGGTTTGCCGTAGGAACTCTGTGAACTCGGTCTTGCTCATTTCGCCTGACGCCATGGCGAACTCGCGGTGCTGGACGGCGCCATTGCCCGAGACGTGACCTTGCACAGGCACGTTGTATGGCGGGTCGGTGAAAATAAGTGCCACCTTGTCGCCTTTGAGCAAGGTGTCGTAGGTCGCCGGCTCGATGGCGCTACTGCAGATGATGCGGTGCTTGCCGAGCAGCCATAAGTCCCCCAGCTTGGTCACCGCCCGCCCCGTCACAGCGGGGATTTGATCAGCCGGGTCGTCCACCTCCGCGACGGCTTCGTTAAGGCCTTCGATTCGCAGGTCGATCTCGGCCATTTCGAACCCGGTCACATCGAGCTCAAAATCAGGGTCCAATAACGAGAGCTCCTTGAATTGTTCGGCCAGCAGTCGCTCGTCCCATTCCGAGTTTTCCGTCAGGCGGTTGTCGGCGATCAAGTACGCCCTGGCCTGCGCCGGCGTGAGGTGCGCGAGCGAGATTGTCGGCACCGCCGTCCAGCCAAGCTGCCGGCAGGCAAGTAGGCGGCCATGGCCAGCAATCACCTTAAGGTCGGCGTCGACCAGCACCGGCACGTTGAAGCCGAAGGTCTTAATGCTCTTTGCGATCTGACGAATCTGTTGGCGACTATGGGCCCGGGGATTCTTCGGGTCGGGCTTGAGGTCGTCCAGCGGACGGTAGACGATCGAAAGCCCCACTTGCGGGGCTTTCGCGTTAGCGGTCTCCAACGAAGTGGTCTCGCTGGGTAAATTCAGCGACTCAGTCATGAGGGGCTCCTTAGGTTAATGGAGCCCCAAGTCTGCCTTTCTTCGTTTCCAACTTAGCCTAGGGGTTCGCCGGAATTGTCGGAGGGATCATGTCCGGCAAGACGCCTAACAGAAATTGGGCAGCCTTTTTCGGCTCTTTGGGGTACTTTGATTTTAGTTCGCTCAATATCGTGGCGTAGCGGTCGGCGGCAATATCGTTCTTCCCTTGCCGCTCTTTCATAAGATCGCGCCAGTTTTCCACTTCCTTTGCGGTAATGCGCTGACCATTCTCGCTTCGATATCCCAGCTTATTCAATTTACGGGCCGCGTGGGCCGCCGCCTGCTTTCGTGGCATTTTGTCCAGCTTGTAGACCTCCATTAGTGCGGCAGCGGTCGCACGAAATAGACCGTTGGACAGCGGATTTGGAGGCCGGTGGTCCACCTTGGCGGGCTCGACTAGCTCTAGCACCTTGCCCCGATCGAGATCGTCGATGGCGTAGAGTAGTTCGTTGATTGGCAGCCGCAGGTCTTGATCGAGAGCGTACACATTCCCTAAGAAATCACTCAAGGCGTTTAGGGCAATTCTGACGGCGGGACGGCGGCCATCACCGCCACTGCCCCGATATTTGTTTGTAGCAAATTGAAGCTTATGATGCAGCTTGACCAGTTCTGCCGTTAAAGCAGGCAAGGAAATACGCCCTTCAACCATACGCGATCTCACTCTTGATCATGTAATTCGCCCTAGTGGCGCCCCTCTGTATTGCGAGATTCGTACCTAAGAGGATAGCTC
>Ga0335077_10013242_pt1 | contig 10316 bp, 8 predicted proteins | sample Lox_Sample_31_FD_207151 | JGI IMG/M metagenome (GOLD analysis project Ga0335077, IMG submission 207151) | Soil microbial communities from Loxahatchee National Wildlife Refuge, Florida, United States - Lox_Sample_3.1 | ecosystem: Environmental > Terrestrial > Soil > Wetlands | place: USA: Florida...
GTGCTGCCGCGACTGCCAGGCACCAAGGAATCGCGCTTTATGCACCTGTTTTCGGGAGATGCTGGGCCTGTGCTTCCCGCAGAGGCCGTGCCGGAGACGCGGGTGGAGAATTCGGCTATGGCGTCTGGAGACCACGAACGGATCACGCAGCTCGAAGCTGAAGTAGCCGAATTGAGAAGGGAACTGGAAACGCTGCGCGAACAGTGCGCCTCATTTCAGAGGCAGTTCCAGTAGCTCCAACGGATCCTTTCACTTTTTTTGAAATACGGCGCGGACAACTGCCGCGGGGCCGCGGTGCATGTTGCCCTCGTCCAATTCCACTTCCCTTTCTTCAAGCAATAGCACTTCGGCGGGAGAGAAGTCCTGGTGCAGCATTTCTGCCGTGTACAGCAGTTCCGCCTGCTTGGGCCCGCCGGAAGAATGCTGCAATTGTGCGGGCGTGAAAGCTTCGAGGAGCACCAGGCCGCAGGGCTTGGCGGCTCTTAAAATGTTCGCGTGAATCTTGCCGCGTACATCCGGCAGCAGATGCAGGAAGATGGAAGCAATGGCGTCAAAGGCATTTTCCGGCCAAGGCCATCTCGAAAGGTCGGCCTGTTCGATGGTCATCTTCACGCCGGCGGCGCTAGCCCGTTTCCTGGCCTTTTCCACGCCGACAGGAGACAGGTCCACGGTGTGAACTTGCAGTCCTTGCTTTGCCAGCCAGACGCCGTTGCGGCCGTAACCGTCCGCGGGCACGAGCACCTTCATACCGGGCTTCAAGCGGAACGCCTGCTCCTGCAGGAAATGATTAGGGTGCTCGCCGTAGACAAATTCTTCCCCTGAGAAACGCTCGTCCCACATCTTTTGGGGATTGGCCCATTTATCGTTCATCGTCTTTGTCCGTTACAGGCTATTGCCGTGGCCCTCCGCAGGTGGGAGTCTGCACCGCCTGGAGCACGCGGCTGACCAACGCCGTGATCGGGGCGGGGTCCCCCAAAATCTGCCAGCCGGTAAAGACGACAATCATCCGCTCTTCTGGAAAAACCATCAAGCGCTGTCCGCCGAATCCTAGGCACATCCATATGAACTGCGCAGAATCTTTTCTCGGAAAAAGCCACCATTTGTACCCGTATTTCATTCCCCACTCGGCGTCAATGCGCGGCGTTAGCGATTGCTTCACCCAATCCGAGGAGACAACGCGCTTGCCGTTCCACATGCCATCGTTGAGATACAAGTAGCCGATTTTGGCCAGATCCTCGCCGCGAAGATACAGTCCTCCTTCCGTGTCCACCACGCCGAGCGGCGTCCGCTTCCAGAAATATTCGATGGCCAGCGGCTTGAATAGATATTTCTTCCCGTACTCCTCGATGTCCTGTCCGGTCTCTTTTTTGAAGATATAGGCGAGCAATTCGGTTGCTCCGCTGCTGTAATTGAAGTGTTTTCCCGGTTCTTCCGCCATGGGCTTATCGATCACGTACTGCACCCAATCGTCGCTTGCTTCCATCAGGCTGGAATCGCTGCGGGGATCGTCGTATGAGACATTTTCCTCGTTCCATTCGAGTCCGGTCGACATGGTCAAGACGTTCTGCAGCGTCATGCGCTGCTTTCGGTCGTCGACGTTCTTGACTTTGGCGATTTCGAAGTAGTGGAGCACATGCGTATCCAAGCCTGCCTTGAAATCGCCGCGGGTCATGGCGATTCCGATGATGACCGAAGTGACCGTCTTGCTGACCGACTGCATCGAGTGCATCGGAGTGCCGTAGTAGTAAGGGTGCCAGGCTGGGTCGAAGTAATTGTAGGGACCGGTGAGGCGGGCATTGAGAGGTCCGCGAGTTTTCGATTCCTTTCCGTAAATTGCCCCATACTCATGCGTATAGGTCCGGTGATAGACCAGCTTGCCGCAGCGGGTCACGTCGAAGCTGTCGATCAAGCTGTATTTTCCGCTGCCCAGGTCGTCCGCGAACGCCGCCAGGATGTTTTCGTCCAGACGGACTTTGGCAGGAGCATCCTTGGGCCAGTCTTTTGCTGGCCACATCGTTTGCTCCGGCCGCGCAAAACGCAAAACCCCTGCCAGTAGCAAACATATGGGAAGGAAGAGCACGCCGATCGTAAAGACGACAGCGCGCGAGGTCTTGGTCATCGGTTCATCTTGTTAGGCAAATAGTTAAGACGAGGACGCCTGTTGCCAGCAATTCGTTCCGTTGGACGGGGCGCCTACGCCGCTCTGCTGCACAACCGTAAGGCGTCCCCGGTGCACTGTCAAGCGCGTGCGGCTGGTGCGGCTGGTTTGCAATTTCGTGCCTAAGGCGTAAGATACGAAACTGGTTCAGGGCACCACAAAAATCGGAACTGCTTCGAAAATGGTCACTTACGACGACGGGGCGACGGGACCCCCCACTCCGGGCCGGGGCACGGCTTCGCGCGTCTTTTCGACGCGCCACAAAACGATCGGCTTGCAATATTTGTGGCTTTCACTGGCCAGTGTGCTGGTCGGCATGGTGCTTTCCGCACTTCTGAGAGTGCACACTTCCTGGCCGACCACGGCTATCCCATTTCTGTCCGGATTCGACAGCACCCCGGAGCGCTACGCCGCAATGCGCTTGTTGCACGGCTCCCTGATGGTCTTTTTCGTTCTCACGGCGGCGCCACAACTGGGCTTTGGCAACTTTCTCCTGCCGCTCCAGATTGGCGCGGAGGAGATGGCGTTTCCCACCCTGAATTGCATTTCCCTTTGGATGACGGTTGCTTCCCTTGCGGGCATGACCGCCTCTTTTTTCTGGCCGCTCGGCCAGGGCATCGATCTCTGGCTCGTCAGTGCCGCTCTCTTCTCCCTGGCGGCACTGTTCAGCGCGTTGAATTTTGCAGTCACCACCATTGAATTGCGGACCACGGGAATGACCTTGCCGCGATTGCCAATAACCGTGTGGGCGTGGTTTGTGAACGCGATTCTCAGCATGTTGATTTTCGGCGTGTTGCTGGCGGGTTCCGTGGCCGTGCTTTCGGATCGTCTCTTGGGCTCGAACTTTTTCAGCGCGGCCGCCTTCCTTGCCCAGCAGCCGTACAATCTTGTGCGACAGGGAAGCCTGCCGGTGCTTTGGCAGCGCCTGTTCTGGTATTTCGCGCAGGCCGAAGTGTATGTCGCCATGTTGCCTTGTTTCGGAATCATCACCCACATGATCGCCACGTTTGCGAGGAAACCAATCTGGAAAGAGCGGCTGGTTGTGCTGGCGATCTGCGCCGTGGGGCTGATTGGCTTCTGCGTGTGGGGCTATCACATGTTTGCGACAGGAATGAATCCTTATGCGCCGCTGGTCTTTTCTGTGCTTGCCTCGTCGTTGGGGATTCCCGCAGCGTTCTTGCTGGCAAGTTGGTTGGGCACGCTGTGGGACGGACGCGTGCAGTTCACGACATCGGTGCTGTTTGCGATCGGCTTCATTTCACTGTTCATTGCAGGGGGACTCTCCGGACTTTTTCTGGCCCGCCACGATTTGGCTCATGCGGCTGTAAGCGAGGATTTCGTCGTCGGACATTTTCACCTGGTCATGGGGGTGGCGGCGACGTTCGCAATTCTTGCCGCGCTATTCTTCTGGTTCCCGAAGTTTTTTGGCGCGCGAATGAACGAAACACTGGGGAGAACGCACTTCTGGATGACGTTCGTGGGAGTCTACTGCATCTTCATGCCCATGCACTGGTTGGGGATCCTGACGCAGTCGACGCTCTTGCCGGACACCCAGCGCATGGCCCTGGCTTCGGCGGGTGCCTCTATTCGCACGCTGGTCACGGCGGCGACGATCTGGACGGTTGTGGCACAAATCCTGTTCGTCGTGAACTTCTTCGGAAGCCTCTGGAGAAGGAAAGGTACAGTAGAAAACAACCCATGGCGGGCTACCACACTCGAATGGAGTGTTGCCTCGCCGGCTCCGCTAGACAATTTTGGGGGCGAGGCTCCGGCCGTCTACCGGGGAGCCTACGAATTCCCGGCAGAATCCCCGGCTGATTTTGTTCCTCAGCACCTCGCGCCTGAATTTCTGGAACAGACGACTTCTGACTGAAGGAGAGGAAAGCATGCCGGGGACCACCACACCACACGACATCGAACTCATCATCGAGAAAAAGACCGGTGATGGCGGCCGCAAACTGCCTCCGGCAGGCCGCAACGGCGGCGGCGACGACGGAAAAAGCCGGCCGAAGCGCCAACCCTCACCGAACCGCTATTACACGGGGATCGCGGTCGGCATTGTCTCCGTGCTGATGTTCTTCATGGCGCTGGCCAGCGCGTTTCTGGTACGCAAAGGAAGTGCGGACTGGGTACCGGTGCACATCCCCTGGTTACTCTGGCTTAATACGGTTATCCTGGTCACCAGCAGCGGAACGCTGGAAATGGCGCGGAAGCGGCTTGCGAAATCCGACTTGGCGGCTTTCCGGAGTCTTTGGCTGGCTACGACTGTCCTAGGTGTTCTCTTCCTGACCGGCCAGGTGGTGGCCTGGAGAATCCTGGTGGGGGAGGGGATTTATCTCGCGAGCAATCCGGCGAGCAGTTTTTTTTTCATCTTTACCGGTGCGCACGGGCTGCATTTGATTGGCGGTGTCTGTGCACTGATTTACGTGGCGCGGCGAAATTTTGATACGGCAAAGCTGACCCGGGCGGTAGCCGCGGAGGTCACATCTTATTACTGGCACTTCATGGATGGCCTGTGGCTGTTTCTCCTGGCTCTACTTTACCTCGGAGGATAGGCGGCAATCACCACACTTAAGGTTCCGCCTCAACGAAGGCGGGCCGGGGGGTCCGCGGATGGTGGAAGCGGCTTGAACCGGGCGTCTGTGCCAGTGTTTTCCGGGACCTTTGCCGGGGCGGGCTGGGGAATACCGACACCCGTGTTCCGCTCCAAATGATCCTTCGCGCAAGCCAGGCAGTAGCCCTTGCCCGTATCTTCATCGCGCTGGCTGGCCAATTCGTAACAACCGCAAATACAATCGCAGTATCCGGTCTCAGAGGCCGTCTTGATGGGTATAAGTGGCATGGCGGTTCTCGAGCAAAAGATAACATGAGCGGCCAGTTGATGAAAAGAAAAGAGGGGTGGGGATCCACGCGTTCCGGATCCGGGTTCCTGAACCCCGATTACGACTTCAGGTTTTTCAGGTGCGCCAAGCGGAAAGGTGACCCCAGATTCTCCCGCAAGTCAATCCAGTGTTGTTCGGGGATGGTGAGGAAAACCTGGACAATTTTTGGATCGAACTGTGATCCGGCGCACCGATGAATTTCCTCGCACGCGTGCGACATCGGCAAGGCTTTGCGATAGGGCCGGTCGCTAATCATGGCGTCCAGAGCATCGGCAATCGAGAAGATTCGCGCACCGAGCGGAATCTGTTCCCCCCGCAGTCCGCGTGGATATCCGCTCCCATCGAAAAATTCCTGGTGGGCCAGCACGATTTCCGCGGCATCGCGGAGAAACGGGATGCGTGTCAAGACGTTGTAACCGATCTCGCAATGGGTCCGCATGATCTGCTTCTCATCGTCGTCCAGCGGCCCCGGCTTACGCAAAATGGAGTCCGGGATGGCCATCTTCCCGATGTCGTGCAAAAAGGCGGCGCGCGCGAGAATCGGCAGATACTGGAGCGGCACAGGAACGGCCTTCGCGATAGAGATCGTGAACGCCGTGACCCGCTGGCAGTGACCTTCGGTTTCGGCATCCTTTAAGTCCAGAGCGCTGCCCAAGGCTTCCAGGGTGTCATCATAGGACTGTTCTAGCTCCAGGTGCTTTGCAGTCAATTCCGCGGTTCGCGCTTCCACCTTCATTTCCAGGGTGCGCTGGTAATTTCGGTTCTCCACCACCAGGCGACGGTGTTGCAGGGCGCGGCCCACACCATGGAAGAGCTGGTCCTTCTCAAAAGGCTTCAGGATGTAATCATAGGCGCCGCGGCGAATCGCTTCGAGAGCGGTAGAGATGTCATGGATTGCGGTGACCATGATCACCGGGATCTCCGGGTCAAAATTGCGCAGCCAATCGAGCAGTTTGATCCCGTCCATCTCCGGCATAATCATGTCACTGAGGACCAAGTCGGGCGTTTGCCGGCGCACATAGTCCTGAGCGGCCCGGCCGTTGCTCACGGCGGCACACTGGTATCCGCGGGATTCGAGCATGGTCGAGACAACTTCTCGAATCGCTTCTTCGTCGTCTACTACCAAGATGTGATCTGCGTCCACGGTGGTCCTTCCCCCAAATAGCATTATATGGGACGGCACACAGAGATTCAGGTACCCTTGCCCAGTCAGAAAATAGCGTGTTAGCGTCAGACAGAAGTGCTGCTGACGGCTCTTTTGAGCGTCGGCGCGGTGCCTGGTTCCACTCTCTAACCCAGTCGACTACTTGGGAGAGCCATCTTCATGCTGAATCAAGGCCTCCAGGGCATTGCTTTCTTTGAGGCAACCGTGTGCCTCACCCTGTTGGTTTTGTTCGTCCACTTGCGGCGGGACAACCCTGCTCCCTTCTACCGGTTATGGCTCCTGGGCTGGGTTTGCCTGACGCTCTCCTCCTTCTCCGAGCTGGGCATGTTCTACAGCCAACGGCCCTCTCTTCATGTCCTGGTTTCGGGCGCCGGAGTCGCGGCGCTGGCGTTGTTCTTTGCTTCCATCCTGCAACTGACCTCGGGCCAGAACCGCTTGTATTGGCCCATGCTTTGGCTGGCGGCGTTGCTTGGTCTTACGTCCAGCTACTATGAGACCCGCAACCCGGCATGGGGCCAAACCCACTGGGAAACGGCCATCCTGGAGAGTGTAATCTGCCTGACCGCCGGATGGTTCCTCTGGCGCGCCTCCAGATATAGACCCGGGCATGGGGCAAAGCTGCTCGCCGGCGCTTTGACGCTCCTGGGCCTGAACAACATCGATCGGCGTCAGTGGACTCACGACGAAATCAATCTCATCCGCTTTGCCTTCGACCATTTCCTTAATGCCAGCTTGGGTATCGGTATGATTGTCCTTCTGCTGGAATCCGCCCGCTCCCGCTCTGAGGAAATCAGCGAAAAGATGCAGCAGTTTACGATGCTCACCGCTTCCAGCAGCCAGTCCGTGGGTTTGAAAGAGCTGCTTCGGAAGGTATTGCGGCAGATCGTGAGCAGCGTAAATGCCACGCACGGGATCATCCGCCTGTTGGAGGGCAAGGGAGACACGGCCGAGTTTGTCGCTTGCGCTTCCGTAGGGTTCTCGGAGAACTACCTCAAGCAGAACCAGAGGTTCTCTCTCAACGGAGTTTGGGTGCAGGAAGTCTTGAAAGAGGAATACCGGATTTCCCGGTTTGAAGAGGAAAAAGACATCAAAATTCGGCGCAGTATGGCGGAGTCTGGCATCTCGCAACTCGTCACCGTGCCCCTGTGCGGCAAGGAAGGCCCCGTCGGGTTAATTAATATCGGTGCGCTGCCTGGCAAGCGATTCCAGGAAGATGAGTTGACCTACCTCGTCAACGTCGCCAATTTTCTGGGCACCACCATCGAAAATGTGAATCTTTTCGAGCAAATCAAGTCGGTACAACAGCAGTGGGTCTACACCTTCGACTCCATCGGCGATCCGATTCTCGTTCACGACCAGGAGGGCCGCGTCCTGCGGACGAATGCCCGCCTGGCAGACCTGCTGGGCCGGAAGAGCGTGGCGCTGGTGGGCCGCGCGGTGAGCGACCTACTCAACCCCCGCGAAGTTCCTTTTGCTATTTGCCCCTACTGCGAGGGCATTTCGGGCGAAGGCGACTCCTCCGACCCTTGGTTATCGGGCTTCTTCCTGGCGTCGAATTCGCAATTTACCGATCCGGCTGGCAGAAAGCTGGGCACCATCCATGTCCTAAAAGACATTACCGAACGGAAGAAAGCAGAGGAAAAATATCGCACCCTCGTTGCCAGCGTTCAGGAAGGGGTATTCATCGCCACGCCGCAAGGGCGATTCCTCGACTTCAATGACGCCCTTATGCGCATCGCCGGATACGAGAATCGCGACGAACTGTTGAACCTCGACATCGGGCAAGCACTGTATGTCAGTCCTGGCGACCGTGAACGATTGCTGAGAATCTTGAATGAACACGGCTCTGTAAATGACTTTGAATTTGAGATCCGACGCAAGGACGGTGAAGTCCGCACGGTCAGCGAGTCCTCCACGGCCGTGCGGGATGCTGCGGGAAGCGTCACGGCGTATCAAGGTTTCCTCTTGGACGTAAGCGATCGGCGTCGCGCTGAAAAACAGATCCGGCGTCGCAATCGCGAACTCGTGGTGTTGAACTCCATCGCGGAAACCCTCTCCTACACTTTGGACCTGAACGATTCAGTACACCGCACCCTACGCCAGATTCTGGAACTCTTCGAATTGGACGCGGCCTCCCTCTATTTGTTGGATCGGGATGGCACAACCTTGCGCCGCCTGGCGGCGGTCGGACACCGGTCCGAGTTTGCCAAGGGTTTTCCCGCCATGACCGTCTCGAGTGAATTGCTTCACCAACTCCATTCCGCCCATGCCACCTTTCTTTCCGTGCAGGGGATGCCGTTGCCTCCCCTCATCCGTGAAATCCAAAGGAAGGAAGGTCTTCAATCGGCGTACGTGGTTACTCTATGGTCAAAGGAAAGGATCATCGGCTGGCTGGTTGTGGGCACGCGCACCGTCAGGGAATTTACCGCCGCAGACATCAGCTTGCTGATTGCGGTGGGAAGCCAGGTCGCCGGCGCGGTGGACCGCAGCCGTTTGTACGAGGAGACCCGCCAGGCCTACGAAAATCTGCGCAGGACCCAGGAACAGTTGGTGCACAGCGAGAAGCTGGCCGCCGTTGGTCAGCTCATTTCCGGGGTGGCTCACGAATTGAACAATCCGCTCACCGCCATTCTTGGCTACAGCCAGTTATTGAGCGCCAGCGGGCAAGTGGGCTCGCAGGCCTTAAGCTACAGTGAGAAGCTGTACAAGCAGGCGCAGAGGGCCCACCGCATCGTGCAGAACCTCTTGAGCTTCGCGCGGCAGCATAAGCCGGAACGTATCCCCGTTCAACTGAACGTCATCCTCGAAGACACGCTGGCTTTGCGCGATTATGACCTGCGCATGAGTCGCATCGGGCTTCATCTGGACTTGGCCAGTGACCTACCCGAGGCCCTTGCCGACCCGCACCAACTTCAGCAGGTGTTCCTGAATCTGATCAACAATGCGGTAGACGCCATCCTGGAGAAGAGTGCCGAGGGTGATCTTTGGGTGAAGACGGGGGTCGAAGCGGACCACATCTTCATCGAGTTTACGGACAGCGGAGCCGGGGTCAAGGATCCCTCCCGCGTGTTCGATCCATTCTACACGACAAAACCTGTGGGCAAGGGGACCGGGCTTGGCCTCAGCATCTGTTATGGAATCATTACGGAGCACGGCGGCACAATCATCGTCAAAAATGAGCCAGGACGCGGGGCAAAATTCCGTATTGAGCTGCCTTTGCAAGGGAAGTTGGCGCGCTCAAGTCCTTCTCAGTCTGCAGCACCACGAGCGCGAAGTGGACGCATTCTCGTAGTGGAGGGCAGCGAGTCCGCCCGGGAGAATCTCATCAAGTTGCTGTCCGAGAATGAACACACGGTCACCGTCTCGAGGACCCTGGCCGAAGCGCGACGATTGTTGACCCACCAGGAGTTCGATCTGGTTTTGGCTGATTGGCAGACGGTTTTCCCGGGGAAGCCAACCCATCCGGAGGCAGTACCTTTGCCTGAGGAACATGGCCTCGGCCATCGCATCCTGTGGATGACCTCGCCAGGAACCGACGGACACGGATCGGCTCGGACTCTCCCGCCGGATATGGCCGTCCTGCAGAAGCCGCTTCGCGCAGCAGATTTGCAGGCTGCCGTTGAAGCAAGATTACTTGGTGTCGCTGCGCGCCTTGTTCAAAAATAAACGGTAATCCGCGGCCAAGGCGCGTTCTCCCAGTCTCGCCGTGGTCATCTCAAGGCGCAGGGTCATTTCCCCAGCCATATCCGAAATACTGGCAAAGACGTTCCAGGGCTGCAGGCCAAGCCGCAACCTCCAGCGCAGATAACCGCAAAGCAGAACAAACCGCAGATTCCGCTTCAAGCGCTCATGTTCGCCCATGGCGCTGAGCTCCGGTGCGAGGGTCGCGCTGCCTGGCCGAAGTAATGGCTCCATGGGGCGGTCGGATCCGTAGTGATACCGGCCACTTCTGGACGTGTCCACATTCCGCATCGGTACAATCGTGGCCGGTGGCCTCTGCAATTAGCTTGTGATTTCCACATTGGAGGAATTCTGGGAGTCTCTGGGTTCCGCGGATGGGGGGAGAGAGGATTCGCTCAAGTGGGTACGCGGGGGTGGAAAACACGCCCCA
>Ga0335077_10013243_pt1 | contig 10316 bp, 6 predicted proteins | sample Lox_Sample_31_FD_207151 | JGI IMG/M metagenome (GOLD analysis project Ga0335077, IMG submission 207151) | Soil microbial communities from Loxahatchee National Wildlife Refuge, Florida, United States - Lox_Sample_3.1 | ecosystem: Environmental > Terrestrial > Soil > Wetlands | place: USA: Florida...
TCCAGGAACTCCGGGCTGAAGTGTGCCTGCAGCTCGGCCATTGCCTTTTTACCCGCGGCTGCAAAAGCTTCGGGGGAACGCAACGCATATCCCTGCAGGTGGGCCGACCCGATGTTCGAAGTCATAATCAGGACAGTGTTCTTGAAATCGACAGTGCGCCCTTTGCCGTCAGTGAGACGGCCGTCATCCAGCACCTGCAAAAGGATGTCGAACACGTCCTCGTGCGCCTTTTCGATTTCATCCAGGAGCACGACGGAGTACGGCCGGCGGCGCACCGCCTCGGTCAACTGCCCGCCCTCTTCGTAACCTACATATCCGGGCGGGGCGCCAATCAGCCGGGCAACGGCATGCTTTTCCATATATTCGGACATGTCGATACGCACCAGGGCACGCTCGTCGTTGAAGAGAAATTCCGCCAAGGCCCGCGCCAATTCGGTCTTGCCGACACCGGTCGGACCCAGGAAGACGAAGGTCCCGATAGGATGCTTGCCGTCGGAAAGACCGGCACGCGCACGGCGTATCGCGTTGGCTACTCGTTCGAGCGCGGCGTCCTGGCCAAGGACCCGCTCTCGCAGCCGGTCTTCCATCCCGACCAGCTTCTCCACTTCACCCTCGAGCATTTTGGCGACTGGAATTCCTGTCCACATCGAGACGATGCTGGCAATGTCCTCGTTGGTCACCTCTTCCCTGACCAAGCGTGGACCGCGCCGGCGATCAAGGCTGGCCTGCACCTTGCGCAATTCCCGCCGTGCCTGTCGAAGCAGGCCGCAGCGGATTTTCGCAACCCGGTCGGGATCGCCACCTCGGGCCGCCGTCTCCTCGTCCCGCTTTAATTCGTCGATGCTCTGCCGGGCGCGATGTAACCGGGCAACGAGCTCACTTTCGTGCTGCCATGAAGCGCCCAGGATGACAGCTTGCTTGCGGACGGAGGCGAGTTCATGTTCGAGGGCCCGTCGGCGCTCCTGCGAACTGCCAGCGTCTTCTCCTTCCAGAGCCTGCTGCTCGATCTGCAACTGCTGGGCACGTCGCTCGATCTGGTCAATTTCGGCGGGCTGGGAATCGATCTGAATACGCAGCGCGGCCGCTGCTTCGTCCACCAAGTCGATGGCCTTATCGGGGAGAAACCGATCCGACACGTAGCGATGCGAGAGCGTGGCCGCTGCCATCAGTGCCGAGTCCCTGATGCGCACGCCATGGTGCGCTTCGTAGCGCCTCTTAAGGCCGCGAAGTATGGCGACCGTCTCTTCAACACTGGGCTCGGCCACGAAAACCACCTGGAATCTGCGCTCCAGTGCAGGGTCCTTCTCGACGCGCTTGCGATATTCAGTGATAGTCGTCGCGCCGATGGCCCGGAGTTCACCTCGGGCCAGCGCCGGCTTCAGCATGTTGGAGGCGTCCATGGCGCCTTCGGCCGCTCCGGCGCCCACCAGGGTGTGCAGTTCGTCGATGAACATGATGACCCGTCCCTCGGAATCTTCGATGTCGTGCAGCAAGGCCTTCAGGCGGTCTTCAAACTCGCCACGATACTTCGATCCCGCAATCATGGCCCCCAGATCGAGGGCAACGAGGCGCTTGGTCCTGAGGATCTGCGGGACGTCTCCGGCGACGATGCGTTGCGCCAGTCCCTCGACAATAGCGGTCTTTCCCACTCCGGGTTCGCCGATGAGCACAGGATTGTTCTTTGTGCGGCGCGAAAGCACCTGAATCACGCGGCGGATCTCGCCATCACGGCCGATCACGGGATCGAGTTTGCCGCAGCGTGCCAGCTCAGTAAGGTCGCGCGCATACCGCTCCAGGGCCTCATAGTGAGCTTCAGGAGTTTGCTGCTTCTCCGGCGGCTGGCCGCGCATGGCGAGGAGCGCCTTCAGAAGGGCAGCGTGGTCGGCGCCCTGACGTTCCATCAGTTCCTGAGCCGGATCATCCGCGAGCGCCAGGACGCCCAACAACAGGTGCTCGGTCGAGACGTACGTATCGTTCAATGCCGCCGCTTCTGCAAACGCCTGCTCGAGCACTTTGGTGGCAGCGGGAGAAGGAACGGGTTTCAAAGCGCCGCCACCCCAGACTTCCGGCAGGTGATTGATCTGATGATGAGCCTCAACCAGCAGCGCCTGCCGGTTCGCCCCCATGGCACTCAGGACCGGCGGCAGGATGGACTCGCGATCCTCCAGCAGCACAGTTAGGACGTGTAAGGGCAGCACTTCAGGGTTGCCATGCCGAGAAGCCAGGTAATTGGCCGCCTGCACGGCCTCTTTCGCCTTGTGCGTCAACTCATCCCAGCGAACTGCCATCATGGCCATGTTGTTCGTTCCATCAAGGTCCATGCCGCTCCGCCATCCGTAAGAAGCTGCCGGTACCGAATTCTTGATCCCAGAACGGCGGTACCTAATCGGACGCGATTTGCGGCCGCAGAGCAGCGAGGGACCCCGCACGCTGGTAGCGGCGATTAGCGATCTGTTCCCGCACGGCCTGCTGATGAACGGAGAACCTATATTCAAAGTTAGGCTCAATCGCCGGGCCACACCGTGACGCCGGCCACGCTATCCTGTGACCTCGGACACCCTCAGAGTGTGGTCAGAACCGGCCATCCGCGGGCCTCCGGCGCACGCAAACCAAGAGCAGTAACCCAGATCACAGCCTTCCGCAAGCAGACGAATTATGCTCACAAGTGCGGAGGAAGAAATGTCGACTCCTTGGATTGATCGCTTCGCCCAGCGCACAAAAGTCGTCAAGAGCTCGGTCATTCGCGAGTTGCTGAAACTTACCCAGCGTCCTGAGGTGATTTCTTTTGCTGGCGGCCTGCCGGCGCCGGAGTTGTTTCCCATCGAACGATTTCAGGAAGCCTGCCACCGGGTGCTAGCTGAGAAGGGGGGTGCTGCTCTGCAGTACGGCACGACCGAGGGCTATGCTCCCTTGCGGGAGATGATTGGCCACAACATGTCCCGTTACGGAATCGTTGCCAGCGTCGAGAACGTCCTGATCACATCCGGTTCGCAACAGGCGCTTGATTTGATTGGGAAGCTGTTAGTGAATCCGGGGGACCGCTTACTGGTCGAGGCGCCGACCTATCTGGGTGCACTGCAGGCGTTCGATGTCTATGGCGCCGAGTATGTCTCAGTTCCCATCGATAACGATGGCCTGCAGACCGAATTGCTGGAGGGGGCCCTGCGCTCTGGACCTAAGTTCATGTATGTGCTGCCGAATTTCCAGAACCCGGGAGGCGTGACCCTGTCCGAAGGCCGCAGACACGAACTCGTGTTCCTGGCCGAGAAGTACGGCATTCCTATCATCGAGGACGATCCGTACGGACAACTGCGGTACGAAGGGGAGCACTTGCCGCCTCTGGTCGTGATCGACCGTGAAAACCTGCGGCACGATGATGGCTACCATCTGGGCAATGTGATCTATCTGAGTACATTCTCCAAGACACTCGCTCCCGGCTTGCGCCTCGGCTGGATTGTCGCTCCAACCGAGGTGATTACAAAATTGGTGCAACTCAAGCAAGGGGCAGACCTTCACACCAGCACGTTCGCTCAGTTTGTGGCTTACGAGGTGGCGCGCGACGGCTTCCTCGATGAACACGTCAGGACTATCCGCCGGGTTTACAGCCAGCGCCGCGATGCCATGCTGTCAGCTCTGAAAGAGTTTTTTCCACCGGAGGTCACCTGGACCCATCCCGCGGGCGGCTTGTTCTTATGGGTGAACTTGCCAGAAGGGATCGAGTGCCAAACGCTCTTCAAGGTCGCACTCGGAGAAAATGTGGCGTTCGTGCCCGGCGACTGCTTCTACGCGAGCGGCGACGAAGGCCGTCGCCACATGCGGCTGAATTTCTCCTGCGCACAGCCCGAGCAGATCCGTGAAGGTATCCGTCGCCTATCCGTAGCGGTACGGGGCCAGATGAAGCAGGCTGAGCTTATCGCGGTGTAGGTTCTCAAGATTAGAACGAGCTGGGGCTTCTCACGCCGCTTCAAAGGCGCGTTCCACAAGTCTGCCGCTCAGCCCGCCGATGATGGCTCCGACCAGAACACTCGCGAGGAACGTATAGGCAACCTCGATCCTCAGCAGATCACTTGACAGTCCCGCCACGCCCGCGGCGGCCACACTGGCTGCCGCAACTGCAAACCAAAGAACCGTCGCTGCGAGGATCCCTTGCCACGCGCCTTTTCGTCTGCGGTAAGCCAGCAAACAAGCCACACCATAGGCGAACAGAAGGCACGCCGCGACGCTAAGCAGGTGGGGAGTCCACCATCCCACGATCTGCCGCAAGTCACCGGGGTCAAGTCCCACCGCTTGCACCCAGCGCGTACGCAGCAGGTGTTGCGAGTGCGAGATTGCTCCCAACACCCACGCCAAAAAAGCGGCCGCCACCACTGGAAGGTGGTAGATTCTCTTCGTTTTCGGCAATTCGACCTCTCCTTGGGTGTACGGAGCGGTTCGCAGCGCTTGGGGCATGCATTCCTGGCCACAATCCGCGCGCATGGGCCACCGAGTGCAATCTGCCAGACGCGAAGCCGGCCTTCCGGTTACCTCAGCTACCGTTGCATATAAAGCATCGAACCTCACAGCGACCTGCTGGCGAGTTTCCGGGCATGTCACGGCCCGGCCTCCACGATAATGGTTGTAGACTTGCAGTGCCCAAGGAACAAGCATCAGCACGAACAGGCAGGTGCCCACTAGAAAGAGCAAGAGCCAGAAAACCGGCAACATGAGTCACCTCCTAGCTTCGTTGTGTCGGCCTGAGGTTATTTTTATTAGAATATCTCTCCTTGCCAGCTTGAGCAGTGACTGAAGACACAAAGAGTAGTGATCGGCTTTCCGGACATTCTGGCAGTGAACGCGAGCCTCGCTGCAGCGGAAGCTTGGGCAACCACGATGGCCTGGCTCCGACCGTACTCTGCATTGTATCTTTTGCTCGGCGCTGGTGCAGAGCGGTCGGACTCACAGACAGGCGTGAGCATGGTCACTGACCTGTGGCTGGGTCCATGGCATCTTACGTATACGAAGGTAGCATATGGCCGAATTTCTGATCATCCTTTTCGTGGTGGGGGCTTTCCTCGCAGTGTTTTTCTTGGTGGCCGTAGTGCGGAACCGCAAGCTGCTGCGCGATGAACGCGAGGAAAAACCGCAGGACAGAAAAGCGGCGTGAGTTACTCCTGACGCCGCGCTGTGAGCTCTTGCGAGCCGTGCCTATGCGGAGTAGCGCGGGCCACGAGCAACGTCAGATCATCGTCCTGCTCACCTGCCGCGAACCGCTGAACGTTCGCCACGACCGCTTCGATCAGAGAGATTTCACACCACGCCCTGCCAATTCGGCATCGGGCTCCTCGACGGAGTTCGGACGCGTACTGATCATCAGACCGCTGGGACCGGGCAGGCGTATGCGACGAGTCTCAGAGAAACCGGCCTCTCGCAACCAGTCTGCGTATTCCGGTTCGCTGTAGCTGGCGCCGCCGCGCGTGCCAACCAGCATGTTGACGGAGAACAGCGCGGCCCAGCTTGGAGCCGTCTTGTCGGGTTCCAGGATGAAATCCTGCACCACCACGCGGCCATTCGGCACCAGCGCCTCCAGTGCCCGACGCAGGAGCGTACGGTTCTGCTGAGGGTCGAACATGTGGCATATGGCGGAGATCAGCACCAGATCGAAACCGGTTCCAAACGGTTCGGAGAACATGTCACCCGCTCTCGCGCTTACCCGCCCTTCCAGACCAGCTTTGCGGATGTATTCGCGCGTCAGCGGAATGACGTCGGGGAGGTCGAGCACTTCCGCTGTCAGTTCGGGATTGGCCTTGGCGAATGCTAAGGAATATGCCGCCGATCCTCCGCCCAGGTCAAGTATTCGCCTCACGCCCGACGCCCCTACTGCTTGGACAACGGCCTGCGCTCGTTCGCGGGCGTTGCGATCCATCGCGGCGATGAAGGCTTGCACGAACTCGCCATCTCGGTCCCGTGGCCCTGCGGTACCCGTTCTCACACACTCCGTCAGCGTCGACCAGCGCCGCCACAGGTTCGCTGTATGCAGCAACCCGGGGCGCGCATTGTCGGGCGAACCTCCAGCGAAAAAGCGAGCGGTAAGCGGCGTGTTGTGGAATGTTCCGTTCTGCTTGTTCAGCAGCTTCAGCGCAACCAGCGCGTTGAGCAGAACCTCGGTGGCTCGTGGATCACCGTGAATTTTTGCGGCGACTTCCTCCGCGCCGGACCCACCGTTGACGGCTGTGAACAAGTCGAGTTCCAGCGCCGTGAGCACCACGCGGCTGGACATGAAGCCGCGTGTCAACTGGTTGAGATTGTCCGGCAGCACTCCCGCGGCATCTTTGGCTTTAATCATGGCCAGATATTGCTCGTGGTGCTGCAGGATCTCACTCTTGAGCACCTGCGTGTCCGACCTGACCAGGCGGCTCACGATTTTTTCGGAAACAATGTGGGAGCGGACGATCTCGGAAGCGTCCTCTGGCCGCACGCCCGAGTACCATGCGCCCTCCGGATAGACAATCACAACTGGACCATGGTCGCACGCACCTAAACATCCACAGGTTGTGAGCAGTACGTCGTTGGCCAAACCGCATGATTCCAGCTCTCGCCGGAACGCGTCCAACACGTGTAACGACGCGCTGGCCGAGCAGGACGGTACCCCTTCGGGCTTTTCCTGAGTGCACACGAAGATATGGGAACGGAACGGTTCCATCATCGAATCTGGTCCTCCGGTGTCTATTGTCTTCTGTCTTCCTTTCCCTCAAATTGGCCGAGCCCAGAGGGACGACCGGTGGGGCCCGCGCGGTTTAGCAGCTGCAGCGCGACGCGGAGATGCCTTACTTCGCGAAATGCAGAACATATGGCACTCCCACCAGAAGCAGAATGCCGAGATAGATTGAACCCATGATGAATCCCATCCGCCAAAAGTCCTTGGTCGAGACATAACCGCTGCCGTACCAGATAGGCGACGGCCCGGTGGCGTACGGACTTATCACACCCAAAAGCCCCAGCGAATAAACCAGCAGCAGCGTAACCGCTTTGACCGGCAGTCCTTTGACCGTAAGGATCGCCGCCAGAAAGACGGGCAGCACGGCCGCGGTGTGCGCGGTCGAACTGGCAAAGAGATAGTGAACGTAGAAAAAGATCGCCACCAGAGCAAGGATGAGCGCCAACTGCGGGATGTTGGCCAGCCAGACAGTCGTACGGTCAGCAAACCACTTCAGGAAGCCAACGGTATTCAGCGCATCTGCCATGGCGACCAGCGTCGCGAACCATACCAGAACGCCCCACGCCTGTTTGTTGGAGGCAATGTCCTTCCAGGTGATCACATTGCTCAGGAGCATGAGCGAGATCACAGCCAAGGCAACGGTAACCGGCGCAAGCCAGGGGCCGCCCTTAATCCATCCGGCCAGCGCCAGCACGGCGAGCACCGCCATCGTTACTTCACGCCGCGAAATGCGACCCAACGCAGCCAGCTCGGTCCTCGCCCAGCCCACAACCTCATCTCCCCGCTTAATCTGCGGCGGATACAGGACATACGCAAGCAACGGTGTGGCCGCGAACAACAGGATCCCGACCGGCAAGAATCCCACCATCCATTCGGTCCAAGTGATGTCAACTTTTGCAACCTTCCTGGCAATCTCGACCGCGAGCAGATTCGGCGCCAGGGCCGTGAGGAACATGGAACTCGTAACGTTGGTGATCGCGAATCCCGTCCACATCAAGTACGACCCGATCTTTCGCGGATCGTGGTCCGGCGTTGACCCGTACAGAGGCGGAATGTTCTTCACCACCGGATAGATCGTGCCCCCGCTACGAGCGGTGTTCGAAGGCATGAAGGGTGCGAGGATCAGGTCAGCGAGCGCGACGGCATAGCCCAGCCCCAGGGTGCGCTTGCCCAGCGACTTCACGAGCACCAGTGCGATCCTGCGGCCCAACCCGGTGGCTTCGTAGCCGATGGCGAACACGGTGGCGGCAAAAATGAGCCACACGGTGTCATTGGAGAATCCAGAGAGTGCCCATTTGACGGCTTCCGCGGGCGTCTTACCAACGAACATACAAACCGTGGCGCCTGACACGCCAATCAGCCCGATCGCTGCCCCCGGCAGAGGTTCCGTAATCAGCGCGGCAATAATCGCCGCGAACAATGCAAAGTAGTGCCAGGCATTCGGAGTTAAGCCGGCTGGCGTTGGGGCAACTCGGATAACCAGTCCCAAGGCGACAGGTACAACCCAGCGAAGCACGGATCTGGCAGCCGAGGGCGGGGTGACCTTTAGCGCAGGCTGCTCTGCTACCGGACGTGTGACTAGTGTGGCCACAGTTGCCTCCCATTTCGCTTGCAAGAACTTTGCTGCCGTTCTGGGAACGACAACCCTGTCTTGTGCTATCGGCGTTTGCTTACCGCACGCGCCCGCACAACTACAAACTATCTTGGCTCGACTCTGGACGCGGTGACGCCAATCACCGACCGGTGTGAATCCGCGCACCGCCGCCGCGTTATATAATCCCGCCTCCGACTGCTTCCGGAGGGCCGCGTTCTGAATCGCCGCGAATTTCATCTCTTTGCTTTCAAGCTCTCTGCAGCGGCGTTGGTTTCCCAGCGTGTGTTTGCGGGGCAACGCGCAAACGCTTCACTCGATCTCACTGAGCTTTACAAGAACGCAGTCGTAATCGATTCGCTCTGCAGCCCTTTTCTCGATCCGGAGAAGCCGCCCAGTCTGGAGACACTTGCGGCGATCCACCAATCGGGGATTACAGCCGTCAACTGCACCATTTCGGAGCGGGATTTTGAGGGCACGCTCAAGAATCTCGGCTGGATCGAAGCGCTGGCTGAAAATTATCCCGACACGCTCGCGATTGTTCGCAAATGCTCAGACATCGCTCGCGCCAAGCGGGGAAACCAGATCGGCATAATTCCAGGTTTCCAGTACACGGCGTTTCTCGAGGAAAATCCCGAGCGCATCGAGATGTTCCGCAATCTGGGCGTGCGGATCATGCAGATCACCTACAACAATCGCAGCGCTTTTGGCGACGGCTGTCTCGAGCCAGGCAACGCCGGATTGAGCACCGCTGGAACAGCGGCGGTCAAGAAGATGAACCAGCTCGGGGTCGCCGTCGACTTGAGCCATAGCGGATATCGCACCACGGCTGAAGCTATCACTACCTCCTCGAAGCCCGTGCTGATTTCACATTCGGGATGTGCTGCCGTCTATGCGCACCCTCGCAACAAGCCGGACGAAATTCTCAGGTCCTTGGCAGACCGCGGTGGCTATTTCGGTGTGTATCTCATGCCCTACCTGGTCGCCTCTCCCACGGTGCCGACGCGCCAGCATGTGCTCGATCACCTGCTGCACGCCATCAACGTATGTGGCGCCGACCACGTGGGGATCGGTTCCGACAACGCGATTGAGCGGATCGTCCTCACTCCCGCTCTGAAAGCCATGTTCGACGACGACATCGCGCGCCGCAAGAAGCTCGGGGTCGGAGCGCCGGGCGAGGACCGGTATCCCTTTGTACCCGATTTGAATGGGCCGGACCACATGCAAATCATCGCGGCGGAACTTGCGCGCCGCGGCCAGCCTTCGTCCACGATCGAAAAAGTGCTGGGTGCAAATTTTCAGCGCGTGTTGGGTGAAATCTGGGGAACGGGGTAGAGCAAACTACATGCACAGCCCTACATCCTTCGGCCGAAATCTCGCGCACGCAGCAGTGGTGACGCTGTTACTGGTTGCCAACTGCTGGGCGCAGAGGCCCCAACAGACACAGAGTGCGGTCCCTGCGGTGCCGGAAGACATTCCCCGCACCGCCGAGCGCTATTCCGTTCTGATCATGGGAAATCTTGCGGGACAGCAGGCGGTATGGACTGCGCCGGACGGCCAGCTTCACATTTTTTATCAATTCAACGACCGCGGCCGCGGGCCGAAGACCACCAGCATTCTCAAGCTCGATGCGAATGGCGTTCCGATAGCAGAGAGCGTCGAGGGCAACAACTACCACAAATCTCCGGTGCACGAGAGCTACACGCTCGCATCGGGCACCACCCGTTGGAAGAATAATTACGAAGACGGCAAGAAGACGCTTACTGTGCCGGCGGTATATGTAGCCATCGACGGCGCGCCTGCGGAGTTGGGAATCCTCGCTCAGGCAGCGCTTCGCAATCGAGGTAGGGTCGCCTTGCTTCCCGAGGGCGAGGCCAAAGTAGATCGAGTCAACGACCTTACGCTCGAAGCCTCCGATCAGAAAAAGCACGTCACTCTATATACCGTCACCGGACTGGACTTCTCGCCGACCTACGTCTGGCTGGATGACCACCGCTCCTTCTTCGCATTCGTAAGCCCCTGGAGCACAGT
>Ga0335077_10013244_pt1 | contig 10316 bp, 4 predicted proteins | sample Lox_Sample_31_FD_207151 | JGI IMG/M metagenome (GOLD analysis project Ga0335077, IMG submission 207151) | Soil microbial communities from Loxahatchee National Wildlife Refuge, Florida, United States - Lox_Sample_3.1 | ecosystem: Environmental > Terrestrial > Soil > Wetlands | place: USA: Florida...
AATGGGAGGTCGCCTCCATCCGCCCTTGCGATAACAACGCCGATGGCGGCAGGAAGGGCGGCCGCGGCCCGACGCCCGGAAGATTGAGCGTCAACTGCTCGACCGTGATGCGCCTGATCGAGAGCGCGTATGGCTTCTACTCCAGCGGCCACGGCGCCAACATGAATCACATCGCCTTCGAAGGCGCGCCCGCGTGGCTCAACTCCGAACGCTACACCATCGAGGCCAAGGGCGAGTCCCCGCAGGGCCAAGCCATGATGCGCGGGCCGATGATGCAGGCGCTTCTCGAGGAGCGATTTAAACTAAAGATCCGCCGCGAAATCCGCGAGGTGCCGGTCTATAACCTGACCGTCGCCAAAGGCGGGCCGAAGAATCTCCAGCCGTGGAAGCAGGGAAGCTGCGTGCCCTTCGACTTCGACCACCCACCCGCGCCGAGACCCGTCGGACCGGAAGACAAGTTCGAACTCTGCGCCATGGTCGGCCGCCGTGTGATCTCGGAGGGAGAGCGCGAATTCATCGACCTCGGCGTCACCATGGCCGCCTTCGCCGAAGGCATATCGCCGCTGCTCGACCGCAACGTGATCGACAGAACGGGCATCCCGGGCACATTCGACATCCACATTCAGGTCTCGCTCCCCGACCCGCCGCCGCGCGATACCGCCACTCAGCAGCAGCGCGAGGATGATGAGAGAGACCTGATCTTCGCGGCAGTGCAGAAACTCGGTCTGAAGCTCGAGAGCGCCAAAGGCCCCGGTGAGTTCTTCGTCATCGAGCACATCGAGCGCCCCTCAAACGACTTCGACCCCGTCCCCAGGCCGAAGCCATGAGGCTTTACTGGAGAAGCCTGGCGTACACGTCGTACGCCTGCCGGCCAAACAGCACGAAGATGACCGTCCGGACTGACACGTCGGGCTTTTCGAGATGGGTCTTCACCTCGCGGATCGCGATTTGGGCCGCCTCCCCGAGCGGATATCCATAGACTCCCGTGCTGATGGCCGGGAAGCTGATTGTCGCCAGGCCGCGCTCCTCGGCCATCTCCAGGCACTTGCGGTAGCACGACGCCAGCAATTCCGATTCGCCCCGCTCGCCGCCACCGTATACCGGCCCGACTGCGTGAAACACGTATTCCGCCGGCAATCGTCCCGCGCCCGTCGCCACCGCGCTTCCGGTGGGGCAGCCGCCGGTCTGCCTGCGGATCGCATCCAGCTCCCGCATGATCTCCGGCCCTCCGGCGCGGTGAATGGCGCCGTCCACGCCGCCGCCCCCGGCGAGTGCGGCATTCGCCGCGTTCACGATGGCATTCACCTTGACCCGCGTGATGTCGCCTTCCTGCAGAACAATCCGCCGCCCCAAGACGCTCGTCCATTCCATACAGCTATTCGTAGCGCAACGTGATCCACGGGTGGGAAGCGACACTCTGCATCTCGCCGGGGGCGGCCGGGTGTTTTGGGGTGATCTTCCGTTCCCAGGTAATCGCCGGCCGGGGGGCGCGAGGAAGCCGGAAATGCCCTGTGGTAGGCTGGCATCTTATGAAGTTCGCTGCTGCCGTGTTGCTTGTTCCCCTCGCGATGGGAACGGCCCAGGTACCCACGCCGGAGTCCGTGCTCGGACACAAGCCCGGAGACGATTTCTTCCTGGCGAGCTACGACGAGTCGCTGGCCTATTTCCAGAAGCTCGCCCAGGCCACCAACAAGCTCAAGCTCGTGCGCGTAGGCAAGACCACGCAGGGCCGCGACTGGTACATCGCCGTGATCTCCGCACCCGGAAATCTCGCCCAACTGGATAAATATAAAGACACGGCGCGGAGGCTCGCGCTGGTCAAGGGGCTGACCGACGCGCAGGCGCATGAACTGGCGCACGGCGGCAAGGTAATCGTGCATATCGACGGCGGACTGCACGCCACGGAGGTGGCGCCCGCGCAGCACGCCATCCAACTCGCCTACAACCTGGTGACCGCGAGTAATCCGGAGACCGCGGCGATTCTCGATAATGTGATCCTGCTGCTGTGGTTCTCCATCAATCCCGACGGCCAGAACATGGTGGCGCACTGGTACAAGAGCAATCTCGGCACGCAGTACGAGGTCAGCAGCATGCCGGGGCTCTACCAGGAGTACATCGGGCACGACAATAATCGCGACGGGTACATGAACAACATGCTCGAGTCGCAGGTGATCACGCGCACGGAGCTGGAATACTACCCGCAGGTGTTTTATAACCAGCATCAGACCGCGCCATTCCCGGCGCGGATCTGGATTCCGCCCTTCGGCGATCCCGTTTCGTTGAATCCGCATCCGTTGATGTATCGCTGGGTGAACGTGTTCGGCGCGGCGATGGCGGCGTATCTCGACGAGCACGAGATGCCGGGCGCCATGCACCGCGGCCGCTTCGACGACTGGTACCCCGGCTTCGTCGATCACGTGAACAATTTCCGCAACACCGTGAGCTTCCTGACGGAGACCGCGCTCTACCGATACGCCACGCCGCACTTCTACACCACCGACGATTTCCCGCGCGAGAAGCAGGATCTGCGCACCGAGGTGTTTTATTCGAGCCCGTGGGCGGGCGGCTGGTGGAGGCTGGGAGACGCGGTCCGCTATAACATCGGCGCATCGATGGCGGTCCTCGACACGGCCGCCAAGAATCGGGAAGAGCTGCTGTTCGACCGCTACCGTGCCGGCCGCGATGTGATCGCGCGCTTCACCAAGGACCCGCCGTACGCCTACATCATTCCGCGCGAGCAGCGCGACCGTCCCACGGCGGCGACGCTGGTGGAGAAGCTGCTGATCGACGGGATCGAGGTGCACCAGGCCACGCGCGAGTTCGCCGCCAACCGGGAGACCTACAAGGAGGGCGACTGGGTGGTGCTGATGGACCAGCCGTTCGCCGCGCTGGTGAAGGAATTATTCGACGTGCAGAAGTACCCGGAGCTGCCGCATCCGCCCCCGGTCTCGGCTGCCGCCGGTGGGCGCGGGGGCGCAGGTGGTGGAGGAGGTGGAGGTGCTGCCGCGCCGGCGGCTGAAGGCGGTGCGACTCCGGCGGCCGGAGCGGCGCAGGGTGCTGCTCCCGCCGGTGGCGGCGGCCGGGGCGGTGCGGGAGGTCGAGGCGGCGGAGGCGGAGCGGGCGGACGGGGCGGGGCCGGAGGTGGTGCCGCGGGAGCGGGTGCTGGTCAAGCGCCGCCGGCACAGGTCCCTTACGATGTGACCGGCTGGACTCTGCCGCTGCAGATGGGGGTTGAAGTCGTGGCGGTCGGTGAGCCCGTCAGCGATGCGACGCGGCGCACGCTGCGCAAGGTCGAGCACATGGACCCGATCCAGGGCAAGGTGGAAGGCTCCGGCCCGGTGTTTTCCTTCTCGCACAACTCCAACGCGTCACTGCGAGCGGTCAACGACATTCTGGTGGGCGGTGGAACGGTCAGCTTCGCGAAGTCGGAGGGCACGATCTACGCGAAGGGGAATGTGGCGGCGCTCCTCCAAAAGGACGGGGTTAACGCCACCTCCCTTAAGGACGTGCCGGATGCCGCGTGGGCGGTGAAGGCGCCGCGCGTGGGCCTCTACGAATCGTGGTCGGGAAACATCGATGAAGGGTGGACACGCTGGATCTTCGAACAGTTCCATTTTCCGTTCACCAGGCTCCACAACGCCGACATCCAGTCGGGCCATCTGCGCGATCAGTTCGACGCCATCGTGTTTCCGGAGGCCGGGACGCGGCAGATCATGGACGGGATGCGGCCGGGGACGGTGCCCGGCCAGTATGCGGGTGGCATCGGCGACGACGGCGCGCAGGCGTTACGTGATTTTGTCACGGCGGGCGGAACGCTGGTGGCGCTGGGCAATGCCAGCATGTTTGCGGTGGACGAATTCAGCCTCCCGGTGACTAATGTGGTGGCCAATCTTCGGCAGGATCAGTTCTTCTGCTCGGGCTCGCTGCTGCGCGCGGAGATCAAAGAGCCGAACCACCCGGTCGTCGCGGGATTGCCCACGACCCTGCCGGTGATGTTCGAGCGCAATCCGGTGTTCGACACCAAGACCGGGTTCCGCGGCCGGGTGTTGGCCAGCTACGCGAAAGATCGCAATCCGCTGATGAGCGGCTTCCTGCTGGGCGCGGACTTGATTCAAGGCAAGGCGGCCGCATTGGATGTCAACTACGGCTCGGGCCACATCATCCTGCTCGGTTTCCGGCCGCAGTGGCGCGGGCAATCGCACGGTACGTACAAGTTCGTATTCAACGCGCTGTTCTACAACCCGTCGATGGCTCCCGAGGCGCCGGAGGGCACGGGAAGGCGCGGCGGCGGGAATCCGCAGCAGACGGCCTGGCGGCGCGAAGCGGAATCGGTGAAAGGCGAGTTGGCCCGGCTGCTGGACGCCAATCGCGCCTACTTCACGGCTCGCGGGCCGGCGGCGGCGGATCGCGGAAAACAACTGGAGGCGGCACTGGATGCCTTTCAGCGCGATCGGCTGCCGCTGCTCGACGATCTGCGGGCGCAGGTGGAGGATGCCGCGATGGCGCGCAACGAAGCGGCGTTCTCCGCGCAGTTGAAGAAGTTCGCGGTGGACTTGCGGACGAAGGATCTCAGTACATCGAAGCTGGAAGATCTGGTCGAGCAATACAAGCTGGCGGTGGTGCCATGAAAACAGGATTCCTGCCCCTGACTTCCTCTTTTTCTGTGCTGGATGTGGCGCAGGCACTCCTGCCTGCCGCGTCCCCACTCATGGGGACGCTTGCCGGGACGGACCGGCATGCCGGCTCCGCGAGCGCCAAAAAGCGTCGAGACGAGTCTCGACGGGGCGGACACGAGTGTCCGCGCCACGCCGGCATGCTCGCGGCCCTCCTACTCCTCGCTGTTTCTGCATCCGCGCAGATCCCCACTCCCGAATCCGTTCTCGGGCACAAGCCCGGCGATGATTTCTACCTGGCTACCTACGAGGACTCTCTCAACTATTTCCGCAAACTCGCCGCATCGTCCAAGCGTATCAAGCTCGTGGAAGTCGGCAAGACCACGCAGGGGCGGGAATGGTACATCGCCTTCATCTCCGATCCCGAGAACCTGGCGCAGCTCGACCACTACAAGGAGATTTCGCGCCGTCTCGCCCTGTCCCGCGGGGTGTCGGAGGAGCAGGCCCGCGCCCTGGCGCGCGAGACCAAGCCCATCATCCACATCGATGGCGGCCTGCACGCCAGTGAAGTGGCCAACCACCAGCACACCATTCAGCTCGGGCACGACCTGGTGGCCAATGAGGAACCTGATTTTCAGGCCATCCGCAAAAACCTGATCGTCGAGCTGTGGTTCTCCATCAACCCCGACGGGCAGTCGATTGTGGCGAACTGGTATCGCGAGAACCTCGGAACGCCATACGAGGTGAGCCCGCTGCCGGTGCTCTACCAGGAGTACGTGGGGCACGACAACAACCGCGACGGCTACATGTTGAACATGCTCGAATCGCGGGTCATCACCAAGGCCACGCTCGAGACCGAGCCGCTGGTGTTTTACACCCAGCATCAGACCGCGCCCTTTCCCGGACGCATCTATCTGCCGCCGTTTGCCGACCCGATTTCGGGCAACATGCACCCGCTGATGGTGCGCTGGCTCAACCTCATCGGCATGGCCATCGCGCAGCATCTCGACGATCACGGTCTGCCCGGCTCCATGCACCAGGAGACTTTCGATGTCTGGTATCCGGGATACATCGACAACATCGGCAACTTCCGGCACACCATTTCGTTCTTCACCGAGACAGCGCTCTACCGCTACGCCACACCGCACTTTTATACGGTGGACGAGTTTCCGTCCACGCGCCAGGGATTGGGAACGGAGATGCTGTACTCCAGCCCCTGGAAGGGCGGATGGTGGCGCCTTGCGGACGCCTGCAAATACATGTATGAGGCGGACATGGCGGTGCTCAACCTCTCGTCGAAGTACCGCGAGCAGATGGCCTACAACAAGTACCGCGCGGCCCGCGACACCATCGAGAAGTTCGAGAAAGAGCCGCCCTTCGCCTATGAGATTCCGCGCGAGCAGCACGATGCCCCGGCAGCCGCGCAATTGCTGGAGAAGCTCATGCTGCACGGCATCGAGGTCCATCAGAGCTCCAAGCCCGACGCCTGGGTGATCGTGATGAACCAGCCGTTTTCGGGCCTGGTGAAGGAGCTGTTCGAGCCGCAGGTCTACCCCGCGCTGACACAGCGGCCTTACGATGTCACCGGCTGGACCCTGCCTTATCAGATGGGCGTGGAAGTCCATGCCATCACCACGCCGCTCAGCAAGCAATATCGCGACTCCCTGCAGCCCATCACGGAGATCAAGGGCCTGGCGGCTCCCTTCAATCACGGGACCAACGCCAGTTTCCGCGCGATCAACGAGATTCTCGCGGACAAGGGCGCGGTCTCGTTCTCCGGCAACGGTATTACGGCGTCGGGCCTCGATAAGAGCAAGCTCGACCGCATCCTCAGCGAGAACCGCCTGCGCGCCGTGGAATCCAAGGACTCGGGCAAGCCCATCAAAGCCCTGCGCGTCGGCCTGTACCGGCCGTGGGTGGCGAGCATTGACGAAGGATGGACGCGCTGGATCCTGGAACAGTACAAGTTTCCGTTCACCGGGCTCTACAATGCCGACATCCGCGGCGGCCACCTGCGCGAGCATTACGACGTCATCGTGCTTCCCGACATTTCCGAGCGGCAGATCATCGACGGCCATCGGCCCGGAACGATTCCCGAGCGTTACGCCGGCGGCCTTGGCGATGACGGCGTGCAGGAGTTGCGCGACTTCGTGAACGATGGCGGCGCGCTGATCACGTTCAACAACGCGTCGATGTTCGCCGTCAATCAGTTCAAGCTGCCGGTGGAGAATGCGCTGGCCGGCCTGCGGCCCGACCAGTTCTTCTGTTCCGGCTGCCTGGTATCGGTGCACGTGGAAGATGCCAGGAACGCGCTCACCGCCGGCATCACTCCGGACACCACCGTGATGTTTGAACGAGGACCCGCCTTCGACACCAAGACCGGCTTCAAGGGAGCAGTCCTGGCGCGCTATCCGCGGGACCGTTCGCCGTTGCGGAGCGGCTACCTGGCGGGCCCGGACCGGCTCCAGGGCAAAATCGCCGCTCTCGCCGTCGAATACGGCAAAGGCCGTGTCATTCTGCTGGGCTTCAAACCGCAGTGGCGCGGACAGTCGCATGCGGCGTACAAGTTCTTCTTCAATGCGTTTTACGCTACGTCGGGAGAATAGCGTGGTAAAGAACGGTCGCATCCGGCAGTCGCTGGCGTATTGGTGTCTGAACGCCACCCATTGGAACTGGGACATTCATCAGGTGTGCGAGACGGCCCGCCGCCTCGGTTGCCGGAGCGTCGAGCTGGTGCCGCCGGACCTCTGGCCGGTGGTGCGCGAGTATGGCCTGGAGAACGCGATCGCGCTCAACGGGATGCCCGACCCGGTGTTTGCCAAGGGCCTCAATAATCCGCGCTACCAGGACGAGGTGATCACCCGGACGAAGCAGACCATCGACCGGTGCGCCGACGCCGGCATCCCCAACGTGATTGCCTTTACCGGGTATAAATGGCGCGACGCGGACGACCCGGGGAGCGGAGAGATCTCCCTGTCCGATGGGGCCGCCAACACGGTGAAAGGCCTTCGGGAACTGGCCGGCTACGGCGCCGCCCGCGGAGTCACGGTCTGCATGGAGCACCTCAACACCCGCGACGATTCCCATCCCATGAAGGGCCATCCGGGCTACCAGGGGGACGACATCGATTACTGCGCCGAAATCATCCGCCAGGTAGGCTCACCCAGGGCCAAATTGCTGTTCGACATTTATCACGTTGCGATCATGAATGGCGACCTAATCCGCCGCATTCACCGGTATCGCGACTGGATCGGACACGTCCACACGGCGGGGGTTCCGGGGCGCGGGGAGTTGGATGACCGTCAGGAGGTCCATTACGCCGGTGTGATGCGCGCGCTGGTCGAGGCCGGGTATCAGGGCTACGTGGGCCAGGAGTTCATTCCCACGCGCGATCCGGCGGAAGGTCTTCGCGAGGCTGTGTCGCTGTGCGACGTGTAATCCTCTAATGGATTTCCAGACAAAATGTCCCGAAATTGATGCTATATCGTTGATTCTTCGAGAGAGGCTTCGGACACTCTGTCCGACCGCCCCTCTCCCGCGAATCAGAGCCGCGGCCGTCAGGGAGCGGTTGCCACATTAATTCTTCAGCATCCCAGTCCAGTTCGTCACGACTTCGATCGTGCCGGTGCTGGTTGTCTCCCGCGGAATGTTCATGAGAAACCGCTTGCCATCGGGCGAGACGTCGAAGAGGTTCCACACCCTGGGCAGGCTTGGCGTGCGAAACAGCAGGTGGGGCTGGTCGAATTCGAACTCGGCACCCGCCGGCTTCACAGCCGCGGCCATTACCGCTCCCGTGCCGGTGAGAAAGAAAAGCTCCCGGCCGTCGCCGCGCCATCGAGGCAGTCCGCCTTCGCCCGCCGACACCGTCCAGCGCCGGCTGGTGTTGTCGGAGATGCCCTCGAAGCGCCGGACGTAAACTTCCACTTGCCCGTTCTCGTCGGTCTGGTAGGCGAGCCACTGGCCGTCCGGCGACAGAACCGCGTAGTTCTCGGAGTGGATCGTGTCCAGGATGGGGCCCGCTGGTTGGCCGGAGGTGCGATGGTTCACGTCCAGAACCCAGACGTCCTCGTTGCTCCCCACGTTGATCGCGGTGAAGAAGAGATAGCGGCCATCGCGCGACCAGTCGGTGGGGTACTTCGCCGAGCCGCTCTGATACAGCGGTTCGATCCGGCCTCCGCCGGCCGCCTTGGTGAAGAGATCGAAATTGCCCTTATCCGCTCCCATCATGAAAAACGCCACGCGACTTCCGTCGGGCGACCAGACGGGCGCGCCTGCGTGCGCCGCGGCATCGGTGAATGGAGTGGCGGACCCGTTGGCGTCCAGCATCCACAGGCCGGCCTGATTTCCGCCGGGCGCGAGCTTGGCTGCCACCGCCCGGTTGCCGTCGGGCGAAATCCGGGGCAGCCCCCATTCGCCCGAATCCTTGGCTGCAGCGAGCGGCTCGCCTTCGCGATCTGTCCACACCAACTGCCGGGCCGGGCGGCCAATGGCCTGGTAGACCAATAAGGCGTCCCGGGAAACCGAGACGGGCGTGAGCGAGAGGCTGTGCATCGCCCCGACATCGTCTCGAACCACCCGCGGGCTGCCCTCCAAGGAGAGTTTCGCCGTGTCGAAGGGCTGTGCCAGTAACGCGCGGTCCTTGACCCAAAGCAAGTACCCCTTTTTCGACGACTGAGTGCCGGCCAGGCTCGAATATACGGCGTTGGTTTCGGAATGAAACAGCCGGGAATGTCCGGGAGGCGAGAGAGCGCCTACATAGACGCCCGTCCCTTCCGGGGAGTCGGTGAGCGTGTAGAACAGGAAATGATTGTCGTCGGGCAGGAACTGCGGCCATAGAAACGCGCGTTCGGACTGCGCCGCGTTCAGTTTCAGCAGAGGCAGCGGCTGGCCTCCGGTGGCCGGCACCCGGAAGAGTCCTTCGGACAGGCTGGGTGCGAAGAGGATCGTGCCGTCCCGGCCCCAGGCGCCGCCCCCGGCGTGTGCCTCCACCGGGCAGATGGATTCCGAAGCGCCTTCGCCGAGCGTCACTTTGCGCAGCACTTTGCCGGCGAAGAATCCGATCTGCCGGCCATCCGGTGACCAGAATGGCGAGTAACCGCCTTCGGTGCCGGGTATCGGCTCGGCGCGCTCGGAATTCAGGGGCCGCAGCCATAACATGCGGCGCCCATCGCGTCCCAGCGCCGAGAACGCCAGGTACCGGCCGTCCGGAGAGACCGATGGCAGCTCGGGGTCGGACGCATTTTCGGGCGCCGCCAGATGAAACGTGTAAACCGGAGTGGCGGGCGTCTTGTGAAAGAACGGCGTCTCCCCCAGAAGTCCTCGAAAGAGCACCGCCGAAAACGCCACGGCCAGGAGCATCATGGCGGCTACCAGCGCCAGCGGACTCGAACGCAATCGCTCCAGAAGGCTGCGGCTTTCGAAACCCTCGAGTATCGGGGAATCGCCGGCCTCGCCCGCCGGTTCGATGGTCTGACCGTCGAGCGACTGCGCGGGGCCCTCGGGCGATGCGTGCGATTCCGCGGTTGCGAACACTCCGGCGAAACGCGCCGCCAGTTTCAGCTCGATCATCGCATTTTGGATGCGCTGGCGCCGCGCGGCGGGACTCTTGGCCAGGCAGGCCGAAGCTACCTTAACGGCCGCGCGATGAACCGGCGATTCCTCATCGAGCCGGGCAGGCGCTTTTTCCAGGATTTCACGATCGAG
>Ga0335077_10013245_pt1 | contig 10315 bp, 5 predicted proteins | sample Lox_Sample_31_FD_207151 | JGI IMG/M metagenome (GOLD analysis project Ga0335077, IMG submission 207151) | Soil microbial communities from Loxahatchee National Wildlife Refuge, Florida, United States - Lox_Sample_3.1 | ecosystem: Environmental > Terrestrial > Soil > Wetlands | place: USA: Florida...
GAATCAGAGCGATCGGCGGCTTGCCGGCTTCGTGATTAAAGCTGCTGGATTCGAAACCATACTGGCGGTCGCGGTAGTTGACCACGGGCCACTGGCCCTTTTCTCCCACGACAACGATGGCACGCAGAAAATAGTCGCGCTCGGTGGCGGCCTGCTGGAGGAGACCGCCGATGGGGAAACGATAGTGAAACGCGGCGTCGTCGGCGCCGGCCGCGCGATAGATTTTCCCCGAATAGGAAATGCCCGCGGCGCCGGTATGGCGCGTGGTGGTGAAGAGTGTGACTCCGCCGAGCCGGGCCTCGGCAGCAGATTGCCCGAGTTGCGCGAGTTCATTGGAAGAAAGCGGAAGCGCGTCCGCCGCGGCCAACGGGAATTTGTCTTCGTCCACCAGTTGATCCGCAAAACGCGTGACGCGCACGGTGTGATCGGAGGATTGACCGCAGACGATCAAGAGATGCTCGTAGTCGGTGACGGCGTGCTGATAGTCGCGGCAATCGCCGCAACTCCCGCTGAGGCCGCAGCGCTGCGAGAAAAAGGCGACGAAGCGCACGGCCTTGCGTGTGGTCTCCGCTCCATACAGCGTGGTGACGTGATTGAGCAGCGAGGATTCGCCGTGAATGGCCTCGGGAACCTGGTATTCCGTATTGCCGCCTAGGACGACGTGGTCTTCGCCGTTGACGGTAACAACGGTGGCTGCGCGGACCTTGAAATGCGAAAGGGAAGGATCCGTGCCGGCGTTTTCCGCCGCGTCCAGTGCGCGAAAGACTTGCGCACGCAGCGCGGGATCCGGCACCAACGCCTCGGAATCGGAGGTGAGCCGCCACCCATCGGTAGCCGGCCGCGTGGACGCGGCCAGCGCGGCGAGGATGGCCACGAGAAAAAGACCTCCGGAGAGTAAATAGCGGCTCATGAGCGGCTCCTCAGCTATTTGCCGTCAGGCGCGGCAGAAGCAATGCGAAAAATTTCTCGGGATCCACGCCAACAGCCACTTTGCAATTCGGTTTGTACTCTTCCGCCGGGATCGCCCCTTCGTCCATGCCGGTAGCCATGGGCGGAGAGCGCCGCACGGGCGCACGATAATACCCAACCGACATACCTGCGGTCATTTCGCCGGTGGTTTCGATTTGCACGTAGTAGTCCTTGAGCGTGACGACGGAAGGATCGATGAGGCTCGCGATGGTCAGAGGGTCGTGCATGGCGACGACGGTCTCATCCTTCGTCGGCTTAATGCGGCTCATTGTGGCGCGCATGATTTTCCCGGCGGCTTGGCTCACGGGATTTTGCGCCGCCTCCAGAATGCGCACCTGGGATTCATGCAGCAGAACCTTGTTGGTGACGTCGAGGCCGACCATGGTAATTGGGACGCCGGAGTCGAAAACGATGCGAGCGGCCTCCGGGTCCACGTAAAAATTGAACTCCGCGGCAGGCGTGATGTTCCCCCCGCTGAGGCTGCCGCCCATCAGCACAAAGGACTTGATCATGGGAGCGATGCCGGGGTCCGCTTTCAGAACCGTGGCGACATTCGTGAGCGGCCCGATGGCGACGATGGTGATCTCGCCGGGATTCGCGCGGACGACGCGGCGAATGAGGTCGCTGGCATTTTCCGCGACCGGCTTGATTTTTGGCTCCGGGAATTCCACGCCGCCCAGGCCGTTATTCCCGTGAACATACGCGGCGGTGACGAGGCGGCGCATCAGCGGCACTGCGGCGCCCGCGGCCACCGGAATCTCCGGCCGGCCGGCGATTTCAATCAGCCGTAGCGCATTGGGAAGCGTGAAGGCCAGCGGCACGTTGCCGGAAACCGGTGTGATGGCCTCCACTTGAAGCTCCGGCGAGCGCAACGCCAGAAAGAAAGCGATGGCGTCGTCGACCCCGGGATCGGTGTCGAGAATGATGCGTTGCGGCTTGGAGGGAGTCCCGGATATTCCGTGGACGGAGGTCTCTGGCGCCGCGAATGCCGACGTTGGGACTGCGGGCAGAGCACTCGCCGCTAGGGACGCCGCAGCAGCGCGAAGGAACTCTCTTCGGTTCTGAGACCACGATGGGGAGCGCATAAAGTCCTCGATCAAACATAAAGTTGGGAAAAAGTGCAGCCGAGGATGTTAGCGCAAAGCGAGCCGCCTCAGAAGAAAAACCGCATCGCAGGATGAACGAAGTGCGATTGACACTTGAGCAGGAGAACTCTACAGTGGCCGTTCACGCCGAAAACAGAGGGGACCGAGTTGCTCGAGCGCCTTTTCAAGCTGAAAGAGAACTGCACCACCATAGAGCGCGAGATGCTGGGCGGCCTGACGACGTTCATCACCATGGCGTACATCATCGTGGTGAACCCGCAGGTATTGTCGCAGACGGGGATGTCGGTGGACGGCGTGGTGTTTGCGACGTGCGTCGCGGCGGCAGTGGCCACACTGGTGATGGGCGTTTATGCCAACTATCCGATCGCACTAGCGCCGGGGATGTCGCTGAATGCGTATTTCACCTACACGGTGGTGCTGGGGATGCACGTGCCTTGGCAGACAGCGCTCGGCGCGGTGTTTTTTTCCGGCGTGTTGTTTGTGCTGCTGACGGTGACGCGGGTGCGGGAGCAGATCGTCAACGGCATTCCACTGGGGCTGAAACATGCCACGGCGGGCGGGATCGGAATGTTCATCGCGTTTGTGGGTTTGCGCAGCGCAAAATTGGTGGTAGCGAATCCGGCGACGTTTGTCAGCCTGGGGAGCTTTGGCGATCCGAGTGTGCAGGCCGCGTGCGTTGGGATTTTGCTGACACTGGCGCTGATGGTGCGGCGGGTAAACGGGGCGATTCTGCTGGGAATTTTGGGGACGACCGTGTTTGGGATTTTTCGCGGGCTGACCCACCTGCCGCAGCGCTGGGTGGCGTGGCCGCATGCTTCGGCCACATTCTTGAAACTGGATCTGCGCGGAGCGATGCACCTGGGATTGTTGGAGATTATCTTCATTTTTCTTTTTGTGGATTTGTTCGACAACGTGGGCACGATGGTCGGCGTGTGCGAGCAAGGCGGCTTCGTGAAGGATGGGAAGATTCCTCGCGTGGGGAAGATGCTGATGGCCGACGGTATCGGCACGATGTTTGGCGCGTTGTCGGGGACGTCCACGGTGACGAGTTATATCGAAAGCGCGGCGGGGGTGGCCGCGGGCGCGCGGACGGGCTTGAGCAACGTGATGGTGGCCGCGCTGTTTCTGGCGGCGATGTTTTTCTCCCCGGTGGCCGCGTCGATTCCTGTGTTTGCCACCGCGCCCGCGCTGGTGCTGGTGGGTGCGCTGATGACGGAATCGATCGCACTGGTGGACTGGCGGGAATTTACGGAGGCCTTTCCGGCTTTTGTGACTTTAGTGGCGATGCCGTTGACTTTCAGCATCGCGACGGGCTTGAGCATGGGAGTGATCACGTATACGGCGGCGAAGGTTGCGGCGGGGAAGTGGAAAGAAGTCAGCGTGCTGCTGTGGATTTTGACGGTGTTGTTTATCGTGCGTTACGCGGTGCTGGCAGCGGAGTGAAAAAGACGTCCGGCGTTCAGCGGCCGTGGCCACCTGAAGGTGGACGCTACAAGATACTGGCGCTAGTCACTGATCACTATTCACTGCTCCGCGTCGACCACGCAGCGGAAACCGATGGTGCCGGCGCGGTCACGGCTGGGTGCCATCAGCAATAGCTTTTCGTGTTCGTCGAGGCGGTAAGTCTGCGGGAAATACCAGACAGAACCTAACGGTTGGTAGGCGGCAGCGCCGCGGAGGATGGCGGCGCGTGTGTGCGGATCGCGGAATTCGTCCGTCCACTGTGAAACGCTGCCGATCATGTCCAGGACGCCGAACGGGCTGGCGCCTTGCGGACGCGCTTCGACATCGGAGAGCGCACCGCGCGTACGGCCGCGGTCGGCGACGGGAACGTTCGCGGAGCTCCATTCATTGCCCCAGGGGTAGACTCGGCCGTCCGCAGATTGCGCGGCATATTGCCATTCCCATTCGTGCGGCAGGCGTTTGCCAGCCCACGCCGCATAGGCGCGCGCGTCCTCCAGCGAAACCCAGGTGACCGGTTTGTTTTCCCAACCCGGGGGGAATGCGCCCTTGGACCAGTCGCGGAGGAAATTGTGGTCGTCGGCGGGACGGTAGTGCGCGGTGTCGAGGAATTTTTTGAATTCCGCGTTGGTAACGGGCGTGCGATCGATGTAGTACGCGTGCAGATGCAAGCGGTGAAGGTGGGAGCGGCGAGGAGTGTCTTCCCAGGGATATTGGACGTCGACGCCCGGATCGTTTCCGCCCTCGATTTCGATGCCGCGAACCGAAAAGTCGAAGTCGCCTTCGGGAATTTTAATCATCCCGGGAGGAGCGGAGGCGGCGGGTTTCGTCGAGGGAATCTCGACGATGGTTTGTGGGACGGCGGTCCAGACTCGGGAGAAATCACGGAGCGGCTTGCGGGAACGCTCGGCCATGAAGGGAAGCAAACCACGGAGCGCTTCTACGGAAGAAGATTCTTCCGTGGCAAGGACCGCACCGTAGCCGAGACCTTCGAGCGAAAAGCTGAGGATCGCTTCCTGGCCATTAATGCGGGGCTGAAGTTCGACGCCGTGCCAGAGATCGTAGTAGTGGATGCCGGCGTGATAAGGAACGCGAAGCTGCTCGCCGTTCACATCGAATTCGTTGCGATTAACGATGGTCCAGAGCGTGCGTTGCGGCAGGGGAAATTTGCTGGCGAAGACGCCGGATTGCAGCGCGGGCGTGTGCGGCTGCCAGTCCGGGCTGACGAAATTTGCCGCGAATGCGCGCTCAATGCGGGTGAAGCGAAGAACCGCTTCGGCGTCGTGCGGCGACATCGGGTACCAGAAGCCCCAAAGATTTTCGAGGATGGCGTAGCCGGAACCGTTAAAGAAGGCGTGCTGCAGGCTGTCGGTCTTGTCGCGTGTGAAGCGGTCGGTCACATTGATCATGTGGCGGGGTTCGAGCCAGCGGGTTTTGCTGACCATGGGCGTGAAGGGGTACGGCACGTCTTCCCAGGTGACCCAGTCGTTCCAGCCGAGGGTGCTCCAGGCGAGCGATTCGTCGCGAATTTCAAATTGTGGTTCGAAGGCGATGCGATGGCCAGCGGCGATGGAAGCCGCGCGAAAATCGGGAGGAACCGATTCGAGCGTGTCGAAGTTGATGCCGTCCGCGCCGATTTCTTTCAGGAGTTGCGTGAGCGCGATGGATGGCGGCGCGCCTTCTTCGCGGGTGCCGGAATCCCAGGCAAGGACAGGAAAGAGCACCTTGATGTTGTGGCGATGAAAATCGTCCACGAGTCTTTTTAGCGCGGGCAAACCGCCGGGAAGATCGCGCAGAAGATCGAACTGATTGCGGTCGTCCACGCCAAGGTTGGGATAGACGTGCCAGAGAAGGACGGCATCGATGGGGCCGATTCGGCTTTCGGTTTCGGCGAGAAATTTTTCGGGCGTATACTGGCGGGTTTCCGGATTGTAGATGGAGCGGTCCCAGACGAGCAACTGGACCTGCGAGAACGTGCGCTGGGTCCACGCGAGATCGGGATTGGAGTAGTCGACGAGATCCATGCGCAATTGCGTGCGGCGCTCCTTGCGCCACGCTTCCATGCCGGGGAGCCACGTGGGATCGGAGGGATCGGCGGGGCCGGCGAAAAACACTTCAGATGGGGAAGGCGGGATGGTCAGCGTCATGGTCCCGTTGGGGGCGACCAGGGCGTGGCGGGCTTTCCATTCGTCGGAGTGAAGGCTCACGGCGCAGACGAGAAGAAAGGCCGCGAAGAAGGCGGCAGACCACAAACGGGAACGGCGCGCGGACGAAGTCATAGAGCAAAAGAATACGCGAAGGACGAACAGAATTCAGCGGGGTGATGCAAAGCGTAAGTGAAGGGGAATCAGAAATGGTGCCCGGAAGAGGACTCGAACCTCCACGACCGTGAGGCCACTAGCTCCTGAAGCTAGCGCGTCTGCCAGTTCCGCCATCCGGGCACAGCCAGTGCAAACAGGCAAATCTTATTTTGGGGTGGGAGTTGGCGTTTGTCAACGAAACGCGGAGCGCGCCGGAATAGATTCCGCGCGAGAATCACGGGAGAACGCGACTCGGCCTAGTAGGCGCCGGCACCGGCAGGACCGGGCTGCTTGTGGTGCCAACCAACCGAGCGCGGACCTGGAGTGGTCACAACGCCGCCATTATCCGCGGCTTTCGCGGCCTTTTCATGGTGGTGTTTAGCTTTCTTGGCCTTGGGGGGCTTTGGCGCCTTTGCTGGTTTGGACTTCGAAGACTTAGCGCTGGGTGCGGGTGTAGAAGTGGCGCCGCTGCCGGAATTTTTGCTGTGGCGGTGCCAAGGCCACCAACCAGCCGAAGCGCTGGGAACCGGGCCGAACGCGCTGAGCAGCAGCGCGCCGCAGAAGACCAGAAGTAGTCTCTTCATCGCACACCCCTTTCCTCTTTTCTAGCACGCGCCTCGAGAGGGGCAATACTGTACGGAAGTACATGTATGCGAAATCAGGTACGGGGGGCCAAGCGGCAGGCGCGGGGGGCGCGGAAGGAGGGGCTCTGCCTGCGGGAGAAAGCGTGTCGGGCGAGCTTACCGCCGTCGAATCTGCGGGATACGGGGAACTCGAGAATCTTGTGAAGCAAGCATTCAAACGATGGTTTGTTCCTATCGGGAATACTGGTTTTTTGAGTGCGGAGTGCTATACTCCGCGTGGAATGCACTGCCTGCTGTCGAGGGCAGGCACTGGACGGTTCCAACGGAGGTTGCCATGGATGCCATGGAATCGGCGTTTTCGGGGCCACTGCTGTATCTCTTGATTGTCTGGGGAGTCGTCACCGCCATCTTTCTGATTCTTATCGCGTGGCGCAGCGTACTCTCCAGCCATGAAGACGATCAGATCTTCATTGATTCCGCGCAGGAACATATGGCGCAGGACCAGCGCGAATTGATCAAAAAAATCGAGTCGCTGGGGAGGCCGCTGATGATGAGCGGCATTACCTCGGGTGTGCTGCTGCTGGTGATCGCCGGGATGTTCGTCTATCACGGGCTGAAGAATTTTTGATTAGCCGCGTGGCTGCCCGGGTTGAGCTCGCCAGGGCTCAGGGTTTGGCAGGTGTAGGCGTTGCCGCCGGCGGCGTCTGCGGCGCGGATGCCTGCGAAGCCTGGATCAGGGAAGTGTGGTTGTGCACGATTAACCAGACATCGTTGCGTTTCTCAAAGACCAGCGTCGTTTGTCCAAAAGCCGAAGTTGGAGTTCCATCCACCACCGCGGAAAATTCCCACTGATAACAGGCCCAGGCGGTGTTGCCGCCGGGAGCAATGCGAATCAGCGTATTGCTGCGGTCCAGGCGCACCTGCTGCGAGCGGGCGCGCTGCGATTGGTAGCTGATGAGGTAGCTGGGCCAGCCGATCACCGGCGGCGCCCACATGCCGTTGACCACGTCCACGTCGTCGGCATAGTGCGCGTGAAGTTTTTCAATGTCGCCGAGTTGCCAGGCGCCGAGCATTTCGCCGATGGAGTTGTCGATTTTCTGCTCGTCGGGAGCCTGCATGGTGGGGGCGGGCGTGGAAGACGTATCGTCCTTTTTCTTTTTCTTCTGCGCGGAGGCGGTGGAGGCCAGGGTCAAGCCGAGAAGAATGGACAAGCCCACAAATAGCATGCGGTACGGAAAGGCAAGCTGGCGAGAAGGCTGGTGCGAAACGTTCATTTTCGATTCACTCCCAAAAATTTAAGCGCGCTTCGATGCTTTTGGTCGAGGGAAGCGCGGCGATCGGCGTTGTGCTGGACAGAGAGAGCATAACGCAGGGCAAAGGCGTGCGCGGGCGCATGTGCCTAGTTGGTTTACCGGCGAATATTGGCAGCCCCGCCATCTCGTTTCCCCTGAAGTTCAGACGGGGCGACAAGCGGATAGAAGCAGGCGCTATCGTTGCGAAGCGCTGAGGAGATTCACAAAAAGGCGGTAGGCCCCGGGGACGCCTTCAGGGAGCTGGCGGAAAAAGGCGAGGCCGGTGTAGATGTAGACGCCCTTTCCGTAGGGCGTGTAGACGAGGCCGCCGTTGAGATCTCTTTCGCCGGGGTCGTGCATGGCCAGCAGGGGCGTGTATTTGGAGTCGAACTCGCTCCAGTAGTAGAGGCCGCGTTCCTGGATCCAGTTCTGGAAATCGGCGGAGGTAATTTTGTTGGGCCAGTTGAGCAGGCGATCCTCGGGCTTGAGGAATTTTACTTCGGCGTTTTCGTCGGTGGTGCGCGGCGTGGGATTGCCGATGGTCGCTGGGTAGGGAGCGGGAAGGAATTTGTTCCAGATGAAATCGCGGTTGTATTGCACCACGAGCGTCCCGCCATTGGAGACGTACTCGAGCAAGCGCTTGTTGGCGCTGGCGAGCTCCGGGCGCAATTCGTAAGCGCGCACGCCGACGACAATGGCGGAATATTTCGAGAGGTCGCCGAAGTTTAGCGCGTTGGCGTCGAGCATTTCGACGCCGATGCCGAGGCGCTGGAGGGCCTCGGGGATCATCTCGCCCTCGGCGGAGATGTAGCCGACGCGGAGGTTCGCGGGCACGTTGATATCGAAGGCATGCACGACGGTTTGCGCGGGCTCGCCCCAGAGGATGGTGGGCATGGTGGGAAGCGGTTCGAGCGACGTGGAGAATTTTTCGTCGCCGCGCTTGGCATAAGCGGTGATGGTGTAGTTGCCAGCGGCAAGCTGCGCCGGCGGGGTAACGGTCAGCTTCGCGTATTGATCCCCGATGCCGTCAAAGGAAACCTCTACGGGCGCGCTGGCGGTGAAGCCGTCGGGCGTGTCGAGGCCCACGGAGACCTTTGCCGTTTTTATCGAGTACGAATGAACGTGAACAAAAATATCAAAGGTCTTATGCGACTCTCTCAATACTTCGACTGACTGTGACGGATCTACGGAGAGCGCGTAGGCAGGAGCGAGTCTCACGGCGACACGAGAGACATTGGTCGAGCTAGCGTAAGTGTGCACAACGGGAATTGTGATTGGCTGCGAGTGTTGTGGGTCAATGTGTTGCGTGAGTGATGCGATGAGGATAGCGGGCGGATCTGGTCGCAGCCATTCATCCGGGCCGGATTGTGTCGGCGGAGAGTCGAGTGTCACCGCGAATTGCAAGCTGTGTTCTGCGTCACTCTCCGAGGAAGAAAATTCTTTCGTAGAGCCCCAGACGGTTGCCGGGCCCTGAAACGGGCACTCCACGCCAATTCGGCATCGGAAAGCTACGGTCACCTTCAGCGGATCGTGCAGCACTAGCTCCCCTCGCTCGGCCTCTGCTTCAAAAGTAAAGCCCGAGGTCTTCTCAAGAGCGCCAAGCACCCTACCTAGTTGCGTGTAAAGCAGTGTCGACGTTTCGCGTCCCGGCGCTCCATATGAGGAGATCGCATCTGAGGGAAGGATTTTTGCAATGTCTTGCTGGGCGTGCAGCACCAATCCTGTTGCCTTCGCAAAGTCCAATTTCAAGACTTCGCTGCGCGCCTGATCTAACTCCTCGTCGGCTTGCTTTAATTGGACGCACCATTCGCGATGTTCCTTGCAGACCTTGCCGTCCTCTTCCCCTAGGAGTCGTGGCAATGGCTCAGAGAGGCTCGCGGGATCGAGCTTGCTACCGTCTTCGGGGATGAGGCCGATGGGGCGGCGGAGAAACGGGGAGTTGAGAAAGCCGGCAATGCCCTGGGTGCGATGGTTGACGAAGGCGTCGAGGCCGATTTCGCGCCAGGTTTTTCCGTAGAGCGGGGAAACGTCATCGAGGGGCAATATGTAGGCGTTCGGATTGTCGGAGGAGCCGCGCACCATATCGAGAATCTGCACGCCCTGGCCATTGTTGTCCCAAGCGGGAAAATTCCAGGGTTTTAGGACCATGAGATATTTTGGATCGGCGGCGTGCTTCACCGCTTCCGGCGTCCAGATGCCGGAAACCTGGTGATGCCCGTGGCCGCCATGAACGCCGCCCCAGTTGTTGATGACGATATTGGGGCGAAACTCGCGAATGACGCGAACCATATCTTCCATCACGGGCTGCCCCCAAACTTTTTCCGTTTCCTCAGGAGTTTTGGAGAAGCCAAAGTCGGCGGCGCGGGTGAAGTAGAGCTTCACGCCGTAGCCGCGCGTGGCGGCGAGAAGTTCCTGCGTGCGAATCAGGCCGAGTTGCGGAGCTTGTTCGGGACCGAGAGCGTTTTGCCCGCCTTCACCGCGGGTAATCGAAAGCAAAGCAACATCGGCGTGGAGACCACGCGCGAGATAGGTAAGGGTGGCGGCGGATTCATCGTCGGGATGCGCGGTGATGTAGAGGATGCGCGTGGTGACGCGGGCAGCGT
>Ga0335077_10013247_pt1 | contig 10315 bp, 11 predicted proteins | sample Lox_Sample_31_FD_207151 | JGI IMG/M metagenome (GOLD analysis project Ga0335077, IMG submission 207151) | Soil microbial communities from Loxahatchee National Wildlife Refuge, Florida, United States - Lox_Sample_3.1 | ecosystem: Environmental > Terrestrial > Soil > Wetlands | place: USA...
TCGGCGCCGGACGAGAACCACTTGTGCGCGTCGATCACCCAGTCGTCGCCGTCGCGGACGGCACGGCCGCGGAGGAGCGTCGGGTCGGAGCCGGCGACCTCCGGCTCGGTCATCCCGAAGAACGAGCGCGTCTCGCCCGCGACGAGCGGCCTCAGGAAGCGCTCGCGCTGCTCCGGCGTCCCGTAGAGGTGGAGGATCTCGCCGTTGCCGGCGTCCGGTGCCTGGCAGCCGAGGATCAGCTGCGCGATCGCGCTCCGGCCGATCTCCTCGTTCAGGTACGCGTACTCGATGAAGCCGCTGCCGGAGCCGCCCGCCTCCGGCGGGAGGTGGGGGGCCCAGAGGTCGGCGTCCTTCGCCTTCTGCTGGAGCTCCGCGATCAGGGCGTCGGCCGCGTCGTCCTCGGCCGCGAGGGCGCGCTCGTTCGGGTAGACGTGCTCCTCCATGAAGGAGCGGACGCGCTCGCGCCGGTCGACGATCGGCTGGGAGATGACAGCGGACACCGCTGCCGCGATGATCGCAGACGTGCGCGAGGCGATGCAGCGGGCAGTGTCGGAGGTCCTGGGGCGGGAGGTCGAGATCTCGGAGCCGGTGCTCCTGGCGGGCGGGGCGTCGAAGGAGGCCTGGGCGGTCGACGCGGACGGCGAGCGGCTGCTCGTGCGGCGCGCGGCGGCCACCGTGATGCACCACGACACGCTCTCGCTCGCCGACGAGTTCGCGGTGCTGGAGGCGGCGTTCGAGGCGGGGGTGCGGGTGCCGAGGCCGTACGGCTACGTCGCGGGCCTCGCGGGACGCGAGGCGTTCGTGATGGAGCGGCTCGACGGCGAGACGATCGGCAGGCGCGTCGTGCGGCGCGAGGAGCTCGCGGCGGCACGGGCGCGGCTGCCGGTCGAGATGGCGGAGGAGCTCGCGAAGATCCACGCGATCCCGGTGGCACGTCTGCCGTTCCTGCCGAATGCGCGCCTCGAGCGGATGGTCGCCGAGCTCGACGAGGTCGGCGAGCCGCACGCCGCGATCGAGCTCGGGCTCTGGTGGCTGCGCGAGAACCGGCCGGCGCCGCGTCCCGCCGTCGTCGTGCACGGCGACTTCCGGATCGGGAACCTCGTCGTCGGCCCGGACGGCCTCGTCGGCGTCCTCGACTGGGAGTTCGCGCACATCGACGACCCGGTCCGCGACGTCGCATTCGGGCTCGTCCGCGCGTGGCGGTTCGGGGTGCCGGAGAAGCGGCTCGGCGGGATCGGCGACGTCGAGCCGTACCTCGAGCGCTACAACGAGCTGACCGGCTTCGACGTGTCCCCGGCCGAGCTCGACTACTGGGAGCTGGCCGGAAACGTCGGCTGGGCCGTCGGCTGCCTGACGCAGGCGCAACGCCACCTGAGCGGGCTCGACCGGAGCGTCGAGCTCGCGATCCTCGGCCGCCTCGGCGCGGAGGTCGAGTACGAGATCTGCCGCTTGCTCGAGAAGGCGGCCGCATGAGCCGTGTCCTTCGGGCGTTTTCCGACTTGCAAGCGTGGCGTCGCCACCACATTTGTCGTGGCGTCGCCACGCCACGCCACCTGGCGACGCCACGCCACGCCACTCTTGGGAACGGCCCGTGAGCGAGCGGCCCACCGCGCAGGAGCTCGCGGAAGCGATCCAGGAGTTTCTCGCCGGCGAGATCCTGCCGACGCTCGAGGACCACCGGCTGCGGTTCCGGATGCTCGTCGCACTGAACGCGCTCGGGATCGTCTACCGCGAGCTCGCGGCGCTCGAGCCGGAGGACGACGCCGAGCAGCGCGAGCTCGCAGCGCGGATTCGCGCGGGCGACGTGCCGCCGGGGACGCTCGAGCGCGTCAAGGCCGACGTCGAGGCGAAGCTCCGCGTTGCCTCGCCGAGCTTCCTCGACGGCTACGACAAGGCAGCAGAATGAGGCTCTTGCTCGTCGGTGTCGTCAGCGCGCTCCTAGCGGCCACGGCGGCGACGCAGTCCGCGCCAGCACAGGCGCCCGCGAGACACTGTCCCTCGGGTGTCAACGGTCGCACCGTCCTCCTCGCGGATGTGGATAGCGTGGTCGCCGCGGCACGCGCCGTGGTGATCGACCACAAGACGGAGACGAACCAGGGCCGCGTCACCAAGCGAACGGTCGTCAACTACCCGGTTGTCGAGGCTGTGGATCTCTCCCAGCTCTCGACGCTTCGCGGAGCTACCTGGCTCCGACGGCTGGCGGCGGAGCGCTGCGGCGGGGTGAACGCTCGCTACGCGTGGGCCGTGGTCTTCCGCGACGCGAACTCTGTCCTCTGCTGCGTACGCGACGTCGTCTTCGTCGTGCACCAGCGACGCGGCTGGAGCGTCTTCTAGACGAACGCGCCCTCGCCGGTCAGCGCGCGCCCGATCAACAGCTTCTGCACCTGGCTCGTGCCCTCGTAGAGGGTCAGCACGCGCGCGTCGCGGAGATACCGCGCCACGGGGAACTCGTCGACGTAGCCGTAGCCGCCGTGCACCTGGAGCGCGGCGTTCGCCGCGCGCACCGCGACCTCGCTCGCGTAGTACTTCGCCTGCGACGCCGCGAGGGTGTACGGCTCGCCGGCGTCGCTGAGCGCGGCCGCGCGCCACGCCATCAGCCGCGCCGCCTCCGTCTCGACCGCCGCGTCCGCGATCAGCTCCTGGACGAGCTGGAACCCGGCGATCGGCTTCCCGAACTGCGTCCGCTCGGTCGCGTACGCCGTCGCCGCCTCGACACAGCCGCGCGCCAGCCCGACGGCGCCGGCCGCGAGCGAGATCCGCCCGTTGTCGAGCGCCGACATCGCGACCTTGAACCCCGCGCCCTCGTCGCCGAGCCGCGCCGAGTCCGGCACCCGCACGCCGTCGAGGAAGAGCTCCGCCGTGTCCTGCGAGCGCAGCCCGAGCTTCCCGGTGATCTTCCGCGCCGAGAACCCCTCGGACGACGTCGGCACGAGGAAGCACGTGATCCCGCGCGGCCCGGGCCCGCCGGTCCGGGCGAACACGAGCGCGACCCCGGCCCACGACCCGAGCGTGATGAAGATCTTCGAGCCGGAGATGACCCAGTCGCCGCCGTCGCGCTCCGCGCGCGTCACGAGCGACGCGGGGTCCGACCCCGACCCGGGCTCCGTGAGCCCGTAGCAGCCGAGCGCGCTCCCGTCGGCGAGCCGCGGCAGCCACTCCGCCTTCTGCTCCTCCGTCCCCCACCTCGCGATCGTCTTCCCCGCGAGCCCGTTGTTGACCGAGACGATCCCGCGGACGGACGAGTCGGCCCGCCCGAGCTCCTCCATCACGAGGCAGTACGAGACCGTGTCGAGCCCCATCCCGCCGTGCGCCTCCGGCAGCGCGCAGCCGAGGAACCCGACCTCGGCCAGCTTCGGAACGATCCCGCGGTCCATCGTCTCCGTCCGGTCCCACTCGCCCGCGAACGGGACGATCTCCCGGTCGCAGAACTCGCGGGCCGATTCGCGGATCAGCTCCTGTTCCGGCGTGAGGAAGAAGTCCATCCGCGTATTCTCTACGCATGCCGAATCTCACGGGAAAGGTCGCAATCGTCACGGGCGCGGGTCGAGGGATCGGTCGCGCGCACGCACTCGCGCTCGCTGCGGCGGGCGCTACGGTCGTCGTCAACGACCTCGGAGGGTCGCTGGGCGGCGAAGGAACGGACGCCGAGCCGGCCCAGGAGGTCGTCGCGGAGATCGAGACGGCGGGCGGCGAGGCCGTCGCGAACGGCGAGAACGTCGCCGACTTCGCAGGGGCCGGGAGGCTCGTCCAGCAGACGGTCGATCAGCTCGGCCGGCTCGACATCCTCGTCAACAACGCGGGGATCCTCCGCGACCGGATGCTCGTCAACATGACCGAGGCGGAGTGGGACGCCGTCATCAACGTCCACCTGAAGGGCCACTTCTCCCCTACGCAGCACGCCGCGACGTACTGGCGCGAGCGCTCGAAGGCCGGCGAGGAGGTGCGCGGGCGCGTCATCAACACCGCGAGCCCGTCGGGCGTCTTCGGGAACGTCGGCCAGGCGAACTACGGGGCCGCCAAGGCGGGCATCGCCGCCTTCACGCTGATCGCGGCGCAGGAGCTCGGCCGCTACGGCGTCACCGTCAACTGCATCGCGCCGAACGCGCGCACGCGCATGACCGAGGACACCTTCGACATGGGCGACGCGCCCGAGGGCTTCGACCCGCTCGACCCCGCGAACAACTCGGCGGTCGTCGTCGCGCTCTGCGCCGACGAGGCGCAGGGGATCACGGGCCAGGTCTTCCACGTCTGGGGCGGCGCCGTCAACGCGCTCCGCGGCTGGAGCGCCGGCGAGCTGTTCGAGTCGCAGGACGGGTGGGAGCCGGACGCGCTCCTCGCGCAGCTCCAGGAGCGCTACCCGAACGGGGTCGGCGTCCCGGGGATGGCCGCGAGCATGGAGTCGGTCGGGGCACGGTCGCTCAGCACGAAGTGACCCGTCCCAGGCGCCGCATCTACCTGATGCGCCACGCCCAGGTGCGGTACTTCGAGGGCGTCCACCCCGAGCAGGTGCTCCTCACCGACGAGGGCCGCCGCCAGGCGCAGGCGGCGGCCGGCGCGCTCGCCGGCCTCGGCTTCGACCGCGTGCTCACGAGCGGCCTCCCGCGCACGCTCGAGACGGCGCGGATCGTCGCGCCGGGCACGGAGCCGGAGGAGCACCCGGCGCTCCGCGAGATCGAGGGTGGCGACATCCGCGGGCTCGACCCCGACGAGGTGCAGGCGATGATGGCGACCGCGTTCCGCGGCGTCGTCCCGCTCGAGACGCGGTTCCTCGGCGGCGAGACGGTCGGCGCGCTCCTCGACCGTGTCCTCCCCGAGCTCGACGCGCTGCTCGCCGACGCGTCCTGGGACGTCGTCCTCCTCGTCCTCCACGGCGGCGTCAACCGCGCGATCCTCAGCCGTGCGATCGCGGGCGAGCGCGTCTTCCTCGGCGGGTTCGAGCAGTCGCCCGGCTGCGTGAACGTCCTCGACGTCGGCGACGGCGGCGAGTTCATCGTCCGCGCCGTGAACCACACGCCGTACGACCCCGCGCACGTGGACGCGCCGCGCGCGACGACGATGGAGAGCCTCTGGGCCGAGTACGTGGAGGCACGGCGCCGCCGTTCCGCGTCGGAGCTATAGGGTCCCGCTCCGGATGGCTCTCCTCGAGATGCGGAACGTGGCCCTGCGGTTCGGCGGCATCCTCGCGCTCGACGACGTGTCGCTCGCGGTCGAGGAGGGCAAGATCGCCGGGCTGATCGGCCCGAACGGCGCCGGCAAGACGACCGCCTTCAACGTCATCACGCGGCTCTACCGCTGCGACTCGGGCGACGTCCTGTTCGACGGGCGCTCGATCCTCCACACCGCGACGAGCGGCGTCGTCAAGCTCGGGATCGCGCGCACGTTCCAGAACGTCGAGCTCTTCCCGACGATGTCGGTCCTCGAGAATGTGCTCGTCGGGGACCACGCGCGCTCGCGCTTCAAGTCGGAGCGGGCGGTGCAGCGCGACGCGCTCGAGATGCTCGAGCTCGTCGGCGTCGCCGACGTCGCGAACCGGCCGGCCGCGGGCCTCCCCTTCGGCACGCTGAAACGGATCGAGCTCGCACGCGCGCTCGCGTCGAAGCCTCGCCTGCTCCTGCTCGACGAGCCGGCCGGCGGGCTGAACCACGAGGAGGTCGCCGAGCTCGGCACGTTCATCATGCGCCTCCGCGACGAGCGCAAGGTGACGGTGCTCCTCGTCGAGCACCACATGAACCTCGTGATGCGGATCTCGGACCACGTCCACGTCCTGAACTTCGGACGCACGATCGCGAGCGGCCCACCCGAGGAGGTCCAGCGTGACCGGACGGTGATCGAGGCGTATCTCGGCGGCGAGCTGGAGGACACCGGGTAGGTGGCCGCGCTCCTCGAGCTCGACAACGTCGAGGCCCGGTACGGGCCGGTGAAGGTCCTCCACGGCGTCTCGCTCGCGGTCGAGGACGGCCAGATCGCCGCCGTGCTCGGCGCGAACGGCGCCGGGAAGACGACGACCCTCCGCGCCGTCTCGGGCACCGTCAGGCGCACCGGGACGATCCGCTTCGCCGGCAAGGCGCTCGGCCGCACCGGCCCGGACGGCGCAGCGCGCGCCGGCATCGCGCACGTCCCCGAGGGCCGCGGCACGTTCGCGGAGCTCACCGTCTGGGAGAACCTCCGCCTCGGCGCGTACTCGCGGCGGCGGGTGCCGAAGGACGACTACCGGCGCGTTCTCGAGTACTTCCCGTGGATCGACGGACGCCGCCACCAGCAGGCCGGGACGCTGAGCGGCGGCGAGCAGCAGATGCTCGCGCTCGCGCGCGCCTTCATGCAGCGGCCGCGCCTGCTCCTCCTCGACGAGCCGTCGCTCGGGCTCGCGCCGGTGCTCGTGACGGAGATCTTCCGGATCATCCAGGAGCTGAACCAGCACGAGGGGCTGACCGTGCTCGTCGTCGAGCAGAACGCGCACATCGCGCTCCAGCTCGCGCAGACGGCGACCGTGCTCGAGGTCGGCCGCGTCGCGCTGTCCGGCCCGAGCGCCGAGCTCGAGCAGGACGAGTCGATCCGCCGGAGCTACCTGGGCTACTGATGTCGAGCATCGCCCAGAGACTCGGCGCCCGCGGCGGCGCCGGACGCGTCGGCACCGGCGCCTCGCCGATCACGGTGCTGTGCCTCGTCGCCGCGGCGATCTTCCTGCTCGTCGGCTCGCTCGTGAGCCCGATCTTCGCGCAGCAGACCGTCGCCGGGCTCGCGCAGGGCGCGATCTTCGCGAGCCTCGCGCTCGCTCTCGTGCTGATCTACCGCGCGACCGAGGTGATCAACTTCGCGCAGGGCGAGATGGCGATGGCGACGACGTACTTCGCCTACCAGCTGACGCTGTGGGGGCTGACGTACTGGGCCGCGTTCTTCCTCGCGCTCGTGATGGGCTTCTTCCTCGGGCTCGTGATCCAGGTCGTCGCGATCCGCCCGGTGCAGCACTCCGTGATCGCGGTCGTGATCGTCACCGTCGGCCTCTTCGTGCTCATCGACGGGCTCGTCACGTGGAAGTGGGGCGCCGACCTGAAGTTCATGCCGGCGCCGTTCGGGAACCAGGTCTACCACGTCGGCAGCGTCGCATTCTCGCGCCAGGATCTCGGGACGCTCGTCGTCGTGATCGCAACGGTGCTGATCCTCTGGGTCCTGTTCCGCTTCACGAAGCTCGGGCTCGCGATGCGCGCCGCCGCGCTCCGCCCGGCGTCCGCCTCGCTCGTCGGCGTCCGCGTGAACTGGATGCTCGCGATCGGCTGGGGCCTCGCCGCGGTCGTCGGCGCCGTCGCGGGGCTGATGACCGAGCCGACGGTGTTCCTCCAGCCGACGATGATGCAGGCCGTCCTGCTCTACGCGTTCGCCGCGGCGGTGCTCGGCGGGCTCGAGAGCCCGGCCGGCGCGGTCGTCGGCGGGCTCGCGCTCGGCGTCTTCCTGAACCTCGTCGGCCAGTACGTCGGCTTCGCGACGTCGGAGCTGCGGCTGCCGATCGCGTTCGCCGTGCTGCTCGTCGTGCTCCTGATCAAGCCGCAGGGCCTCTTCGGCCGGAAGCAGGTGCGGCGCGTATGAGGAAGCACCTCCCCGCGATCGTCTCGCTCGCGGTCGTCGCCGTCGTGATCGCGCTGCTCCCGTTCCAGCTCGACGGGTACCACGAGGGCCTGATGGCGCGCGTCGGCGTCTTCTTCATCGCGATCCTCGGGCTCAACATCCTCACGGGCTACACCGGCCAGATCTCGATCGGCCACGGCGCGTTCATGGCGATCGGCGGCTACACGACCGCCGTCATGTCGCACTACCACGACACGAACCTGATCCTCACGCTGCCGCTCGCGTTCGCGATCTCGTTCGGCTTCGGCGTGCTCGTCGGGATCCCGGCGCTGCGCTTCTCCGGCGTCTATCTCGCGCTCGTCACGTTCGCGCTCGCGGTCTCCGTGCCCCAGTTCGCGCTGAAGTGGTCCAAGTTCTTCGGCGGCAGCAACGGACTCCAGACCACGACGACGCCGACACAGCTCTGGCTCTTCGTCGTCACGTGGTCGAGCGCCGGCATCCTCTACCTCGTCGCGTGGCTCGTCCTCCGCGGCCGCACCGGACGCGCGTTCCGAGCGGTGCGCGACAGCGAGATCGCGGCCGCCGCGTCCGGCGTCGCGCTGCCGATCTACAAGACGCTCGCGTTCGGGATCTCGGCCGCGTTCGCCGGCGTCGCGGGCTCGCTCCTCGTCCTCGCGACGAACGGCTTCGCGCAGCCGAACGAGTTCACCGTCTTCCTCTCGCTCGAGATCCTCGTCGGTGCGGCGGTGGCCGGGTTCGGCTCGCTCTGGGGGATCCTCGTCGGCGCGCTCTTCATCGGGCTGCTCCCGACCGTGTCCGCGGACGTGCCGCTGATCGGGTCGTCGCACGGCCAGGACGTCGTCTTCGGCCTGATCGTGATCGGGATCATGCTCCTGCTCCCGACCGGCTTCGCGGGCCTGCTGCGCCGGATCCGCACGCTCCCCGGGATCCGCACCAAGGAGACGTAGTGCGAAGCGGGCACCCACTAACAAATGGGATCCGAAAGAGTCATACTCCTGAACTCGAAACGGCTCGTTCCAAGCGGTGAACCCACTCTGAGGAGGGTCGGATGGGCATGAAGACCAGGATGCTGGCGGCGCTCGCCGGCGTACTGATTCTCGCGGCGGTCGCGACGACCGCAGCTTTCGGGGCGCACAAGGCGGATCCCGGTGTGACCTCGACGTCGATCTCGATCGGGGGAACGTTCCCGCTGACCGGCGTGGCGTCGCTCTACAAGACGATCCCCGCCGCCGAGAAGGCGTACTTCGACTACATCAACGACAAGGGCGGCGTCAACGGGCGGAAGATCAACTTCACGATCCTGGACGACGCGTACAACCCGGCGCAGACGGTGCCGCTGACGCAGCAGCTCGTGCAGCAGAACAACGTGTTCGCCGTGTTCGGCAGCCTCGGCACCGCGCCGAACCTCGCCACGTGGGGCTACCTGAACCAGAACAAGGTCCCGCAGGTGCTGCTCGCGACCGGCGACTCGTACTGGGGCTTCTCGTACAAGAAGTACCCGTGGACGACCGGCTGGCAGCCCGACTATCCGGGTGAGGGCAAGATCTACGGCAAGTACATCGCCGCGAAGATGCCGAACGCGAAGATCGGCGTTCTCTATCAGAACGATGCGTTCGGCAAGAACTACTACGCGGGCCTCCGCGTCGGTCTCGGTGCGAAGAAGAACCTGATCGTGGACGCCGAGTCGTACGACGTGACTGCGACGAGCTACACGCAGCAGATCCTCGCGATGAAGGCCAAGGGCGCCGACACGCTCGTCATCTTCGCGACGCCGTCGGCGGCGATCACGAGCCTCGTCACCGCGACGAAGGTCGGCTGGACGCCGACCGAGTTCCTCGGGAACGTCTCCGCGAACCCGGTCTTCATGCACCTCGCTGCGGCGAACGGCGCGAACATCAACGGGCTCATCTCGACGAGCTATCTCGTCTCGGCGACATACGCCGCGCAGGCGAACACCGTCGGCGTGAAGCTCGCGAACCAGATCATCTCGCAGTACGCTCCCGGGCTCGTGGCCAGCCTGAAGGGCGGCGACGCGAACGTGATCTACGGGCTCGGCGCGGCGTGGACGATGGTCTACGCGCTCCAGCACGCCGGCAAGACGCCGACGCGCGCGGGCCTGATGAAGGCGCTGAAGAGCATGAAGAACGTCGTCGACCCGTTCACCTACCCGGGGATCAAGATGAACACCTCGGCGACGGACAACTTCCCGATCGAGCAGGAGATCCTGGTCAAGTGGAACGGCGGGGCGACCGGCGACTTCACGCCGTTCGGCACGCTGTACAGCGGCGTCCGCTAGACGGCTCCACGATCTGATGGACTACGGGGGAGCTTCGGCTCCCCCGTTCTCTTTGCCATGACGAGCGTCCATCCCACCGCGCTGAAGGTCCAGGAGCGGCTCCGCGACCGCGGCCTCGAGGTCGTGGCGGTCGTGCTGCCGGACTCGACCAGGACCGCGGCGGACGCGGCGGCGGCGTGCGGCTGCGACCTCGGCGCGATCGTGAAGTCGCTCGTGTTCGTCGTCGACGGCGCGCCGACGATGGTGCTGTGCGCCGGTGACCGGCGCGTCGATGTCGGTGCGCTCGGCGGTGAGGCACGCACGGCGACGGCGGACGAGGCGCGCGCGGCGACCGGGTTCGCGATCGGCGGCGTGCCGCCGCTCGGCCACGACGCGGAGCTGCCGACGCTCGTCGACGAGTCGCTCCGGCGGTTCGAGCGCGTCTGGTGCGCGGCCGGG
>Ga0335077_10013248_pt1 | contig 10315 bp, 10 predicted proteins | sample Lox_Sample_31_FD_207151 | JGI IMG/M metagenome (GOLD analysis project Ga0335077, IMG submission 207151) | Soil microbial communities from Loxahatchee National Wildlife Refuge, Florida, United States - Lox_Sample_3.1 | ecosystem: Environmental > Terrestrial > Soil > Wetlands | place: USA...
GTGCGAGAAGGCTTCTCGGAGCGCTACCTGAAGATCGGCGGGCGGTGGCGCGACCACGAGCACTGGGCGATCCGGGCCGAGCAGTGGCGCGAGCGCAACCGCCGCCGAGTCCGCTAGCGATTCAGGTGCCCCGCCCGAGGATCAGCTCGACCACCTCGCCAGCCCCGTCCGGAGGAAAGGGCTCAGCGGTCATCGGCCGGCGATAGAAGAGCACGCCGAGCAGCGCCGCGGTCGCGAGATCTCGCTACTTCATGCTCGGCATGCTCTTGGCGCTCTTCGCACCGGGCATGCTCTTGGCACCCTTGCTCCCCAGCGTCGTGGTCGTGCTCGTGGTGCTCGACCCGCTCATCGGACCCTCCATCGCCATCATCATGTTCGGTGATCCCGGCATGACGAGCGAGTGGTGGACCTGCCGCCACCACACGTACGCATCGACGTGCGGTGCCCCGCTCAACTCTCCGAGCACGCGACCGTCGTCCTGGGTCCACACCAGGTACAGATCCGAGTTCTCGAACGTGCAGTACACGCGGCCGGCCGCCTGGTCATCGGTGATCCGCCCGGAAGTGAAGTCACGCATCGGGTACATGCTCGGATGCTTGAAATCGTGGTTCCAGCCGACTTCACCGTTGGTCATGGTTTCGGTGCAGTTGCCGTAGTTGGCGCGGAACGGTCCCTGGGCGATCTGGCTGACGCGTGCCTCGTACGCCGCGTACAGCGCCTTCAGCGACGGGTAGGATCGAAAGATCACGACGTCGACGGCGGGAGCCGGCTGGAGGCACGTCACCTGCGTGGGGTTCGTCAGCTTGCACGAGGAGAGCGGCAGCATGCCCTTCGCGGTCACGCTGACGTCGATCCCGGCCACCGCCTTGGCGAGGGGGTCGTGCGCGATCGTGTTCGAGGTCAGAGCCACGGCCACCGGGGCGCGCCGCTTGGCGGTCGCGGTCGGGGCGGGCGCGGGTGGCTTCGACCCTGGTGGCTTCGACCCCGCTGACTTGGACCCACCGGTGCCGAACACGAGCAGCGCGACGACCGCGATCGGGACGAGGACGGCAACCCCGAAGCCGACCAGGACCGAGCGCCGGATGCCCGCCAGCTCGAGGTGCTGCACCGGAGGCCGCACCGGTCGCACCCCGTTCCCCCGCCGAGCTGACCGCTCATCTGCCACGCAACCACTCCCGCATACTCGCCTACTGCTGTGCTCGAGCCGCTAGTCCCGCCCGAAAAGTATGTAGCTGCGACCGTGGCAAGTCAATTTGGAAGCGCCGCCTCGAGCATGCGCTCGTCCCGGATTTGTCAAGCTGACCGACACCGACCCGTCGGCCTGCACAACGCGTAAAGGGGGTCAGGGGACCAGGCTGTGGTACAGCGCGGACGTCTGCTCGGCGATCATCGACCAGGAGAACTGCTCGATCGCGCGCCGGCGGCCGGCGCGGCCCATCGCGGACGCCCGGTCGGGGTCAGCGATCAGCGCGTTGACGCGCTCGGCGAAGTCGCCGGCGAAGCGATCGGGGTCGCGCGGGGCACCCGTGCCGTCGTCCCCCGGGTCGATCGGCACGAGCAGTCCCGTGTCGCCGTCCTCGACCACCTCGACGATCCCACCGGTGGCGGTCGCGACGACCGCCGCCTCGCAGGCCATCGCCTCGAGGTTGACGATGCCCAGCGGCTCGTAGATCGACGGGCACGCGAACACGGTCGCGTGGCTGAGCAGCTGGATCACATCGGTCTTGGGGAGCATCTGCTCGAGCCACACCACCCCGTCGCGCTCGGCTCGGAGCTCGCCGACGCGCCGCTCCACCTCCGCGCGGAGCTCCGGCGTGTCCGCCGAACCGGCGCACAGGACGAGCTGGGCGGCGGGGTCGAAGGCGACCGCGGCGCGCAGCAGATACTCGACCCCCTTCTGGCGCGTGATCCGGCCGACGAACACCACGGCTGGCCGCTCGCCGTCCACCCCGTAGCGGTCGAGCACCTCGGTGTGAGCGTCCGGCGTGTACTCCCTGGTGTCGATGCCGTTGTAGATGACCCGCACCCGCTCGGGGTCGATCGCCGGATACACGCTCAGGATGTCGTCGCGGGTGCCTCGCGACACCGCGATCACGGCGTCGGCCGCCTCGAGCGCGGTCTTCTCCGCCCAGCTCGAGATCGCGTAGCCGCCGGATAGCTGCTCCGCCTTCCAGGGACGGAGCGGCTCGAGGCTGTGAACGGTGGCGACGTGCGGGATCCGGTGGATCAGCTTCGACAGATGGCCACCCATGTTGGCGTACCAGGTGTGGCTATGGACCAGCTCGGCGTCCGCGGTCCGCGCGGCCATCGTCAGATCGACCGACAGCGCTCGGAGCGCCGCCAGCGACGGCTCTTCGCCGGCGAGCTCGTACCAGGGGTGGTGGTGCACGTCGCCGGCGTCCCAGGCGTGCACGGTCACCTCCTCGAGCCCGGAAAGCGCACGCGCCAGGTACTCGACGTGCACGCCCGCGCCGCCGTACACGGCGGGCGGATACTCGCGGGTGAGCAGCGCCACCCTCACTCGACGACCTCGCCCTTGGGAATCACCACGACGCCGCCCTCCGAGACCCTGAAGCGCTCGCGATCGGCCTCGGGATCGACGCCGATCTGTGCGTCCGGCGCGATCCGGACGTCCTTGTCGACGATCGCCCGCCGGACGACGGCGCCGCGGCCCACATCGACGTTGTGCATCAGGACTGCATCCTCGACTTCGGTGTACGAATGGATTTGGACGCCGGGAGACAGCACCGAGCGGCGTGCGACCCCGCCGGAGATCACGACGCCGGCGCACACCATCGAGTCGAGCGCGTGGCCGCGACGGCGGTCGTCGTCGAATACGAACTTGGCCGGAGGCATTGGATCGGGCCACGTGTGGATCGGCCACTCGTGGTTGTACAGGTTGAACGTCGGGGTCACCGACACCAGGTCCATGTTGGCGTCGTAGTAGGCGTCGAGCGTCCCGACGTCACGCCAGTAGCCACGGTCGCTACCGGTGGCGCCGGGGACCTCGTTGGTGGCGAAGTCGTACACGCGCGCCTCGCCGCGCGCGACCAGCATCGGGATCAGGTTGCCGCCGATGTCGTGTGCGGACGTCTCGTCCTCGGCGTCGGTGGTGACGGCGTCGATCAGCGCCTCGGTGGTGAACACGTAGTTGCCCATTGACGCAAACACCTGGTCGGGCGCACCCGGGAGCGGCTTCGCGTCGGTCGGCTTCTCCCGAAAGGCGTCGATCGAGCGACCGTCCGCGGCGGTCTCGATCACGCCGAACTGATCGGCCTTCCGCAGCGGCGCGCGGATCGCCGCCACGGTGACGCCGGCCCCGCTGATGATGTGTTCGTCGACCATCTGGCGCGGGTCCATGCGGTAGATGTGATCGGCGCCGAACACGATGATGTGCTCGGGCCGCTCGTCGCGGATCAGGTTGAAGTTCTGGTAGATCGCGTCGGCCGACCCCACGAACCAGCGCGGCCCACGACGCATCTGCGCCGGGACCGGCGCCACGTAGCTGCCCAGCAGTGGGGACAGCCTCCAGGTCAGCGAAATGTGGCGGTCGAGCGAGTGGCTCTTGTACTGGGTCAGCACCACGATCCGGCGGTACTCGGCGTTGACGAGGTTGGACAGGGCGAAGTCGATCAGCCGGTAGACGCCGCCGAACGGCACCGCGGGCTTCGCCCGGTCGGCGGTCAGCGGCGCCAGCCGCTTCCCCTCCCCGCCCGCCAGCACGATGGCAAACACTTGCGCCATCGCTCAGACCCCGAGCGCGGCGTCCACGACGGCCTGGGCCTCCTCGAGAATCCGCTCGAGGTGCTCGGCGCCCTTGAAGCTCTCGGCGTAGAGCTTGTACACGTCCTCGGTGCCCGACGGTCGGGCCGCGAACCAGCCGTTCTCGGTGACGACCTTGACGCCGCCCAGCGGAGCGCCCGACGGCGCGGCGGTGAGCACCTGCAGGATCGGTTCGCCCGCCAGCTTGGTCGCGGTCAGACTGTCGGGTGAAAGGCTGCCGAGCACGCGCTTCTGCTCGGCCGTCGCCGGGGCGTCGACGCGCCGGTAGGCCGGGGCGCCGTAGCGGTCGGTCAGCTCCGCATACATCCGCGCCGGGTCCTTGCCCGTACGCGCGGTCATCTCCGCCGCCAGCAGGCACATGATCAGCCCGTCCTTGTCGGTGCTCCAGGCACGGCCGTCGCGACGGAGGAAGCTGGCGCCGGCGCTCTCCTCGCCGCCGAACACCAATGTCCCGTCGATCAGCCCGCTCACGAACCACTTGAAGCCCACCGGCACCTCCTCGAGCCGGCGGCCGAGGCCGCCCACGACGCGGTCGATGATCGAGCTCGAGACCATCGTCTTGCCGACGCCGGCGCCCTCGGGCCAGTCGAGGCGCACGCCGCCGAGCAGATACGCGATCGCCGCCGCGAGGTAGTGGTTTGGGTTCAGCAGCCCCGCGTGGGTGACGATCCCGTGACGGTCCGCGTCGGGGTCGTTGGCAAAGGCCACGTCGAACCGGTCCTTGATCGCGATCAGATTCGCCATCGCGTCGGGCGAGGAGCAGTCCATGCGGATCTTCCCGTCGTGGTCGAGCGGCATGAACGAGAACGTCGGATCGACCCGGTCGTTGACCACCTCGAGGTCGAGCCGGTGGCGGTCGGCGATCGCCTCCCAGTACGCGACGCTCGCGCCGCCGAGGGGATCGACGCCGAGCCGGATCCCCGATCCGGCGATCTCGTTGACGTCGACTACCGCCGACAGCTCCCCGACGTAGGCGGAGCGGTAGTCGTGGCGACGCGCGCGCTGGATCGCCTCCTCGAACGTCAGGCGCTGCACCCCGTTCAGCCCATCTCGCAGCAGCCCGTTCGCGGCGAGCTGGATCTGCCGCGTCACATCGGTGTCGGCCGGCCCCCCGTGCGGCGGGTTGTACTTGAACCCGCCGTCCTCGGGCGGATTGTGCGACGGCGTGATCACGACGCCGTCGGCCCGGGAGCCGCCGCGCGCGTTGTGAGTGAGGATCGCGTGCGAGACCGCCGGCGTCGGGGTGTAGCCGTCCTCGGAGTCGACTGCGACCTCGACGCCATGCGCCACCAGCACCTCGACCGCAGTGCGGAACGCCGGCTGCGAGAGTGCGTGCGTATCGCGGCCGATGTACAGGGGCCCGGCGATCCTCTCGGCCTGCCGGTAGCGGGCGATCGCCTCGCTGATCGCGAGGATGTGCGACTCCGTAAAGGTTCCCGCGAACGAGGTGCCGCGGTGACCCGAGGTCCCGAACGACACCGCCTGGGCCGGATTGTCGGGGTCGGGGTGCTCATCGTAGTAGGCGCCAATCAGCCGGTCGACGTCCACAAGCATGTCTGGAGTCGGCCGGCGGCCGGCCGGCGCTGCGGTGGGTTCAGTCATATCGGCCGGGAGTTTGTCAATCCCCGGCACTCACCGTACGACTCGTCCGTAATTCCCAGACGGCAGGCGGTCTGACCGTCCCCGGGATGCGCTACTCGACCGCGAGCGGCTCGAGCAGCCTGTGCGGTCGGCGCAGTGCTACCGCGACCGGATCGCTGCGGTAGGTCCCCCGCCCGGGGCGCGGCTCGGTCACGACGTCGTCGACGGCAGGAGCAATCCCGCACACCGGACATTCGGCCGCGTCGTCGAGCTCGGTGCCGCACGCGGCATGCCTGAACAGCCGGCTGTTCGGAAAGCTGTTGTGATCGGCCCACACGACCAGCGCGTGCAGCACCGGCCAGAGCTCGCGGCCAGCCGCGGTGAGCTCGTACAGATACCGGCCGGCGTGTTCGGGGTCCGGCCGGCGCTCGAGGATCCCGTGCTCGACCAACCCGCCGAGACGGTCGGAGAGCACCGCCTTCGGCACGTCGAGGTGAGCGTGGAAATCGCTGAACCGCCGTACGCCGTAGAGCGCGTCGCGCACGATCAGCAGCGTCCACCGCTCGCCTATCACCTCGAGCGCGCGCGCAATCGCGCAGTCCTGTCGTTCGTAGTCCTTGCCCAGCATTGAACCCATTCTAGCGCGCTTCGGTTCAATGACCGAACTCATTCTGCTACCCTGCCTCCGACGCACCGGTTCAATCAATGAACTCCTGAGGAGGAACGATGAGCGCCGTCGCCATTGCCCACGTCGTGAGAGCACGTATCGAGCGCGACCGGACGCTTCCGGTGGCCGCCGCCGGGACGCTGCTCGTGCTGGCGGTGTTCAGCGCGGTCGTGACGACGGTCGGCGACAGCCTGCGCTCGCTCCACGGCGACGTGTCGAGCCAGACGTGGGCGCTCAGCGGAATGAGCCTCGGTCTCGCCGCCGCCCTGCTCACGGTCGGCGCGCTCGCCGACGCATTCGGCCGCCGGCGCGTGCTCGTGCTCGCGAGCTCGCTGCTCGCGCTCACGAGTGCGCTGGGCGCGGTCGCTCCGAGCATGACTGCGCTGATCGCGGTCCGCATCCTTCAGGGCGTCGCCGGCGCCGGCATCCTCGCCGCCGCCCTGGGCGCGATCGGGCACGCCTTTCCCACGGGGCACCGGCGGACGCTGGCGACGAGCGTGTGGGGCGCGGCCGTCGGCGCCGGAATCGCCGTCGGTCCACTCGCCGCCGGGGCGCTCGCGGCGTCGCTCGGGTGGCGCAGCAGCTACTGGCTCGAGGCGATCGCAGCCGCGATGCTGGTCGGGGCGGCCGCCGGGCTCGAGGAGTCGCGCGCCCCGAGCAGGCGCTCGCTGGACCTCTCCGGCGCGGCCGTGCTGGCCCTGGCGATGGCGGGCGTGACCGCCGGGCTGATCGAGGGCCGCCAGAGTTGGTCCTCAGCCGGGACGATCGTTCCGCTCGCGGCCGGCGCGGTCTTCCTGGCCGCGTTCGTGGCGATCGAGTTGCGCAAGCGCGAGCCGATGCTCGAGCTCGGCCGGTTCTCGAACCCGAAGTTCCTCGCGTCGCTGACCGGCGCGCTCTTCACCGGTCTCGCCGTGATCGGCTTGATGAGCTTCACCCCGCTGCTCCTCCAGCGGGGGCTGCACGTCACGGTGATCGGGAGCGCCGCCGTGCTCGCGGCGTGGTCGGGCAGAGCATGGCCGTCGCTCTCGCGACGCGCCGGCTCCTCGGACGCAGGAGCGCCGCGTCGATCGTCGTGATCGGGTTCGCGATCTCCGCCGCCGGGGAATTCGCGCTCGCCGGTCTCGGCGTCGGCACGTCCTGGACCCGAGTGCTCCCGGGCCTGGTGATCCTCGGGATCGGCAGCGGGCTCGTCAACGCCTCGCTCGGCCGCCTCGCGCTGGAGTCGGTGCCGCGCGAGCGGGCGGGGATGGGCAGCGGCGCCAACAACACCGCCCGCTACCTCGGCGGCGCCGCCGGAGTCGCGCTCGTCGTCGCGCTCGCCACCGGCGGAGGAAGTGGTGCGCCGGGCCTGCTGGCGGGCTGGAACACGGCCGCGGTCGTGTGCGGCGCCCTGTGCATCGTCGCGGCGCTGATCGCGGCGACTTGCCGCCCCGCCCGGTCCTAGCAATTTTTGTTGCGATCTGGGCAGGAACTACTCGACGATCGCGTTCGAGCCTGTCGGGTCCGCGTTTCGCTGGTTGAACCTTGGTCCAGGCGCACGGACGCGCCTGGGAAACCTGATTGGGAATATTGCGGTGTGCCCGCAGCGCCAGTGCCCAGTCACGACGCCGAGCTCGTCTACGCGATCGTGGACGCGGCGGACGCCCGGCAGCCCGAGCTGCGTGAGCAGCTCCTGGACATGTGGGTCGACGTCACCAACGCCGGCGGCGCGGTCGGCTTCACCCCGCCCGCTGACGCATCCGCGGTCGCGGGCACGCTCGACGTGGCGCTCGATCGGGTGGCCGCGGGGACCGATCTCCTGGGCATCGTTCGCCGGAACGGCGCCGCCGTCGGGATGGGGTTCCTCGTCGACGGCAGCTCGGCCCTGCGCCGGCACTGGCGGACGGTGCTGCGCCTGATGGTGCGCCCGGAGCTACAGGGCCAGGGCGCCGGCCGGCTCCTGCTCGAGGGGCTGCACCAGACGGCCGCCGGGATCGGACTCGAGCAGTTGATGCTGACCACGCGCGGCGGCACCGGCGTGGAACGGTTCTACGAGCGCTTCGGCTACACGATCGTCGGCCGTCACCCCGGCGCGATCAGGCTCGCCCCCGGCGACGACCGCGACGAGTTGATCCTGATCTTTCGGCTCTGACCGGTGCCGCGAGCGGTCGAGCTCCGGCTGCCGTCTCGGGCGCCGTGCGACGTCGCCGGGCTCGTGCGGTTCTTCGCCGCCCGCGCCGTTCCCGGCGTCGAGGAGATCGAGGGCGACGTCTATCGCCGCAGCCTCCGCCTGCCGGCGGGACCGGGCGTCGTGGCGATTCGCCCGGGCGACGCCGACGACGTGCAGGCGGCGTTCTGGTTGCCGGATGACGGCGATCTCGATGCGGCGCTGGCGGCGACGCGTCGACTGCTCGACCTCGACACCGAGCCGCATCCGATCGTCGACGCGCTGGGCGCCGACGAGGTGATCGGGGAGGTCGTGCGCGGCGCTCCCGGCCGCCGGGTGCCCGGCACGATCGACCCGGATGAGCTCGCGATCCGCGCCGTGCTCGGACAGCAGGTCTCGCTGGCCGGCGCCGCGACGCTCGCGGCCCGGCTCGTGAGCGCATACGGCGAGCCGCTCGAGCAGCCCGTTGGATCGGTGACGCACGTGTTCCCGTCGGCCGCCGCGCTGGCGCGCGCGGACCCCGACCGGATCGCGACGCCGTGGTCGCGGCGGCGGGCGCTGATCGGTCTCGCCACCGCGCTCGCCACCGGTGACGTCGTCCTCGACACCGGTGTCATGGCGCATGACGAGATCGAGCGGCGGCTGCTCGCGCTGCCGGGGATCGGGCCGTGGACGGTCGCCTACATCGCGATGCGCGCGCTCCGCGATCCCGACGCGTTCATGGCCACCGACCTCGGCGTGCGCCACGGTCTGGAGCGGCTCGGGCGTGACGGCCGGCCGCCGAGCGCGGAGCGCATCGCCGAGCGCTGGCGTCCGTACCGTGCGTACGCGACGCAGCACCTGTGGGCCCAGCTCGCGCCGCGACCTCACGCCTCGTGAACGGTCACCGTTCTACGCCCGAGATGACATCGACAGATAACCCCCTTCTCTACACGACGTTGGACAGCCCGATCGGCGAGCTGTTGCTGTGCGGCGACGAGCTCCGCCTGAGCGCCCTCTACACGGCGCCCCGTGCCGCCGACACAGAGCTCGTGCGGGGCCGGCGCCGCGCGGACTCGGCGTTCGCCGCGGCCCGGGAGCAGCTCGAGGCGTATTTCGACGGCGAGCGCCTCACGTTCGACGTTCCGCTGAACCTCCGCGGGGCGCCGGCATTCTTCGCCGGCGTCTGGCGGCAGCTCCTGGGCGTCCCGTTCGGCACTACGGTCACCTATGGCGAACTCGCCCGGCGCCTCGGCCGACCGACCGCCGCCCGCGCGGTCGGCATGGCGAACGGCCGCAACCCGATCTCCATCATCGTCCCCTGCCACCGCGTGATCGGCTCCGGCGGCAGCCTCACCGGGTACGCCGGCGGGCTCGAGCGCAAGCGTTACCTGCTCCGCCACGAGGCGGACGTGGTAGCCGCCCGCTCACCACACGAGTCGCGCCCGCCGCGCGAGTACGTCTTCGAGCGTGCCGCTCCGGGCCACGATCTCGAGTAGCCCCGGGCGCATCGCGGCCAGCCCACCGGCGCGGAGTGCCGACTCGAGCTCGCGCTCTCGCGTCCAATGCGGTGGCCGGGACCCGGCGACCCTTCTCGGTCGGGCGCAGGTGCCGGTGGGCAACGGGAGCGCGCGGAGCGAACCGGCGCGTACGCGTGACGCTCGGAGGTAGACTGCCGCGGCGGCCGACCGGTGTATTGGAGCGGGATCGGCTCGTTCGTCGTGAAGTGATGCGGGTAGCGGGGGCGCGCGGAGCGGTCCGCCGCGCCCCTACGATCCCCGCGACCTTACGAGGGTCACCTTAGTCGCGCCGAATCGCCTCGAGTCCGCCGCGCAGGAACTCGAGCACCTCGTCGAGGATCGCCATGCTCTGCTCGTGCGTGATCGGCTCGCCGCCTGACTCGGCCTCGAAGAACCGGTCGCTGACGGATTCGAACGCCGCCTTCATCGAGGCCGCGATCAGCATCGAGCGGATGTCGTCGCGGTCGGTGCCGAGGTCCCGCGCGATCGACCCGGCCAGCATCGGCTCGAGCTGTACATGGCGGGCGCGCATCTTCATCTGCAGCGCGGGATTGGCCATGATGACCTGCTTGCGGAGCTTGTCGTCTTCGTTGGGCGACTTCATGCACCCCACGAACTCACGGAGCGCGTCCACCGTGG
>Ga0335077_10013250_pt1 | contig 10315 bp, 7 predicted proteins | sample Lox_Sample_31_FD_207151 | JGI IMG/M metagenome (GOLD analysis project Ga0335077, IMG submission 207151) | Soil microbial communities from Loxahatchee National Wildlife Refuge, Florida, United States - Lox_Sample_3.1 | ecosystem: Environmental > Terrestrial > Soil > Wetlands | place: USA: Florida...
GGCGCGCATCGCCCGTGAGGAGCACGGTGCGGATGCCGAGCGCGCGAATCGCATCGAGCGCGCCCCGCGCCTCTGGGCGCACCGTGTCGGCAACCGCGATGGCACCGAGCAGGGTGCCATCGCGCGCGACCAGGACCTGCGAGGTCTCCGCGTGATCCCCGAGTATTGACGCCGAGATTGCGATCCCGCGCTCCTCGAGCAGCGCGCGGTTGCCCACGAGCACCGTGCCGTGCGTACCGCGCGCCTCGACGCCGCGCCCCGGTGCGTACCGGAACTCGAGCGGCTCGCTGAGCGCCAGGCCTTGCGCGCGCGCATACTCGACCAGCGTCTTGCCGAGGGGATGCTCCGAGCGCAGCTCCGCCGAGGCCGATACCTCGAGCAGCAGCTGCGGTGAGACGCCGGGGCAGGGCGCGAGCGCCCGCACGGTCGGCACTCCGAAGGTGACCGTGCCGGTCTTGTCGAGTACGACGGTGTCGACCTTCCCGAGCTCCTCGAGGTACAGCCCGCCTTTGACGATGGCGCCGGCGCGCGCCGCCCGGCCGATGGCGCCGAGGATCGCGAGCGGCGTGCCGGCCGCGATGCCGCAGGCGCCGGCCACGATCACCACCGAGATCGTCGAGCGAATGTCGCGCGTGACGAGGAACGTGAGTGCGGCCGCACCGAGCGCGAAGTAGACGAGATACCCGGCGAGCCGATCGGCGAGGCGCTGGATGGGCGCTCGCGAGTGCTCGGCGCGCTCGACCGCCTCGATGATCTTGCCGTAGCTCGTGTCGCGTCCGACGCGCTCCGCGCGAATCTCGAGCGCGCCCGACTGGTTGATGGAGCCCGCGAACACCGCCGCACCGGCGGTCTTCTCGACGGGAAGCGATTCCCCGGTGATGCGCGATTGATCGACGAACGAGTGCCCGCCGATGACGGTGCCGTCGACGGGAATGCGCCCGCCGGGATTGATGAGCACCGCATCTCCCGGGGCGAGCGCGGCGGCGTCGAGCTCGACGACCGCCCCGGCGCGCCGCACCGCGACCTCGCGCGGCAGGAAGTCGAGGAGGTCGCGGATGGCGCGGCGGCCGCGCGAGACCGTCAAGCCCTCGAGCACCTCGGCGACGAGCACGAAGAGCGTGATCACGAGCGCCGTGAAGAGCTCGGAGATCGCGGCGGCCGCGAGGATCGCGATGCTCATCGACAGCTCCATGGTCATGCGCCGCGCGATGAGGTTCTCGAACGCTTCGCGAAAGATGGGCCAGCCGCCGATCGCAATGCCCGCGACTCCGAGCACGCTCACGCGCGCGAGCGGCTCCCAAAGATGCAGCCACACGCCGGCGGCGGCGAGCGCGACCAGCAGGATGCGCGCGGCCTCGAGCCATTCGAAGGAATGCTCGTGCTCGCCCTCAAGCTCCTGCTCGCTCTCGCGCACGGGCTCGGATGGACTCATTGCGCTCTCCGTCACTTCAGATACGCGCGCACGGCTTCGATCAGCTCCGCGGCGCCGCGGCTGCGCTCGGCCTCGCTCTTGAGCGCGGGATTCGCGACGTGCAGGTGAACGTGGTCCTCCATTACCTCTGCCATGAGGCCGTTGATGGCGCCGCGCACCGCGGCGATCTGCTGCAGCACGGCCGCGCAGCCCTTCTCGGCCTCGACGGCGCGCTCGAGCCCTTCGATCTGGCCGCGGATGCGGCGGATGCGGCCGAGGAGCTTGGAGCGTTCCTTGACGGTGTGTGCCATTGCGAGTCTCTCGCTCGTACCGTACCGGGGTAGGGTATATGGCCGGCCGGAGCGCGACAAGCGCGGCGCGCGAGCGCGTGCCGCGCGCGCGGGTGCAGCGCGAGCGCTGCGGCTGCTAGGATACGCGTTCGCGTTCAGGCCCGCAGCCGGGCAGAGGGGAAGCGCGTGAGGGGTTCGCTCATCGTCGCCGCGCTTGCGGCGCTCGGCGCGTCGGCCAGCGCGGCCGCGCAGGCTCCACAGCCGCACCGCGGCCATCCCGCCTGGGTCACGCAGGCGCGCCTCGCGCATCCGGGAGCGGAGCCGCAGAACTGGCTCGCGACCGGGCACGACTACGCCGACACGCGCTTCAGTGCTTTGAAGCTCATCAATTCGGACAACGCCGGACGGCTCGGCCTTGCGTGGTACTACGACCTCGACACGCACCGCGGCCAGGAGGGCACTGCGGTCGTCGTCGACGGCGTCATGTACGCGACGAGCGCGTGGAGCAAGGTGCAGGCGTTCGCTGCGGCAAGCGGGCGGCTGCTGTGGCAGTTCGATCCCAAAGTGCCGGGCCGCGTTGCCATCCACGTCTGCTGCGACATGGTCAACCGCGGCGTCGCGGTGTGGCGCGGCCGCGTGTACGTCGGCACGCTCGATGGCCGGCTGATCGCGCTCGATGCCGCGAGCGGCCGCCCCGTCTGGTCGGTGCGCACGACCGATGAGAAGCTCCCGTATGCCATCACCGGTGCGCCGCTCGTCGTCGGGGGGCGCGTGATCATCGGCAATGCGGGCGCCGAGTACGGCGTGCGCGGATACGTGAGCGCCTACGATGCTCTGACCGGGCGGCTCGTATGGCGCTTCTACACCGTGCCCGGAAATCCCGCGCACGGCTTCGAGAATGCCGAGATGGCGCGCGCCGCCAAGACCTGGGCCGGGAAGTGGTGGCTGAGCGGCGGCGGCGGGGCGGTGTGGAACTCCTTCTCCTACGATCCGCAGCTCGATCTCCTTTATTTCGGCACGAGCAATGCGCAACCCTGGGTGCGGGCCGCCGACAGGGAAGGGCGAGCGGACGCGCTGCTCTCGGCGTCCATCGTCGCGGTGCACGCCTCGACCGGCCGGTACGCCTGGCACTATCAAACGACGCCCGCGGACATGTGGGACTACGATTCCACTCAGGGCCTCGCGCTCGCGACGCTCACGATCGGCGGGCGGCCGCGCAAGGTCATCATGCAGGCCGCGAAGAACGGCTACTTCTACGTGCTCGATCGGGCGACGGGCGAGCTCATCTCCGCCGCGAATTTCGTGCCGGTCAACTGGGCGCGAGGCATCGACATCGAGACCGGCCGCCCGCGCGTGAATCCCGAGGCGCTCTATGTGCGCACCGGCAAGCTGTGGGTGGGCGAGCCGGGCCCCTCGGGCGGGCACAACTGGCAGCCGATGAGCTTCAGTCCCCTCACGGGTCTCGTCTATATCCCGGCGCAGGAGCTGCCGTACCCGTATCTCGCGGACGCGCAGTTCAAGCCCGAGAGTCTCGGGGTCAACATCGGGCTCGACCAGGCGGCGACGAGCCTGCCCCAGGATCCGAAGGCGAGGGCCCAGGCGCTCGCGGGATTGAAGGGGTATCTGTCGGCCTGGGACCCGGTGCGACAGCGCGAGGTGTGGCGCGCGCCGCATCCGGGACCGTGGAACGGCGGGGTGCTCTCGACGGCGGGCAACCTCGTCTTTCAGGGCACCGCTGCCGGAGAGTTCATCGCCTATCGGGCGAGCGACGGCCGCGAGCTCTGGTCCTATCCCGTGCAGACCGGCGTGATTGCTGCGCCGATGACGTTCGCGGTGGCGGGCAAGCAGTACGTGACGGTGCTCGCCGGATGGGGCGGGGTGTTCCCCCTCGTCGCCGGCGAGCTCGCCTTCAAGTCCGGGCGGCTGCCCAATCGCAGCCGCGTGCTCACCTTCGCGCTCGACGGCGCGGCGCGTCTGCCCGCACCGCGCACCGAGCCGGTGAGCTTCCCCCCGCCGCCCACCGAGCGGGTCGATCCGGCGCTCGCCGCGCGGGGCGCCAAGGAATATGCGCGCCGCTGCGGCAGCTGCCACGGCGATGCGGCAGTCTCGGGCGGGCTCGTGCCCGATCTGCGCTTCAGCGCGGCATTGAGCAATGCGGTGTTCTGGAAAGCGGTCGTGAACGACGGCGCGCTCGAGTCACAGGGCATGGTCGGCTTCGGGTCCGAGCTCGATGCGGCCGGTCAGGCGGCCGTCCGCGCCTACCTGATCGGCCGCGCGCAGCAAAGCTACGCCGCGCTTCACGCGACGGACGGAGCGCGCGGCGCTGCGAGCGGCGGCCGCTGAGCGCGCACTCTCAAGGAGGGATATCCCGATGGCACGAGCCTCGTCCCGGCGCCCGCCGCGCATTCTCGCGATCGACGTGGGCGGCACGCACGTCAAGGTTCTGGCGCGCGGTGAATCCGCGGCGCGCGAGGTGGCGTCCGGTCCGAAGATGACCGCGCGCCAAATGGTGACGGCGGTCGGCGAGCTTGCGCGCGGCTGGCACTTCGATGTCATCTCCATGGGCTATCCGGGCGTGGTCGTCCACGGACGGCCCCTCGCCGAGCCGCACAATCTCGGCACCGGCTGGGTGGGCTTCGATTTTCACCGCGCGTTCGGCCGGCCGGTGCGCATCGTCAACGATGCGGCCATGCAGGCGATCGGCGGCTACGAGGGCGGGCGCATGCTCTTTCTCGGTCTCGGCACCGGGCTCGGGACCGCGCTCATTCTCGATCACGTCGTCGAGGCGACCGAGCTCGCGCATCTGCCCTACAAGAAGGGGCGCACGTATGAGGAGTATCTCGGCAAGCACGGCCTCGAGCGGCTCGGGCACAGGAAATGGGAGCGCGCCGTGCACGATGTAGCCGAGCGCTTGAGCGCCGCGTTCGAAGTCGACTACGTCGTGATCGGCGGCGGCAACGCGCGCAGGCTCAAACGGCTTCCGCCGCGCACGCGCCTCGGCTCGAACGCGGATGCGTTCACTGGCGGCTTCCGGCTGTGGCTCGAGCCGGGATGGGTCAACGCGGCCGAGCAAGCCGCGAGTCGCGTGCGCCGCCGCTCGCACCGCAGGCCGAGGGCATGAGCGCGGACGAAGCGCTCGCGCCGGAGCCGTCGCACGCCCCGGGAGCGCCGGGCATCGCCCCGACCTGGTCGAGCAGCGCCAAGCAGATGATCGGCTGCTCGCTCGGCATGTCGCGGCTGTGGTTCACGATTGGCGGTGGCATCGTGAACGAGGTCTACTACCCGCGCGTCGACATTCCGCAGATCCGCGACCTCGGATTCCTCGTCGCCGACGGCGACGGCTTCTGGGTGGAGGTGAAGCGGCTCGGCGACGCCGCCGTGACGTGCGCCGCCGACGGCGCCCCCGCCGTGACGATCGTCCACCGGCACGCTCGATTCGAGCTCACGCTGCGCATCGCACCCTCGACGAGCCGCGACGCGCTGCTCATCGAGGTGCAATTGGTCGGGGATCATGCGCTGCGTCCCTATGCGCTGCTCGCCCCGCACTTGGGCGGCAGCGGACACAACAACAGCGCGGAGGTTGCGGAGCTGCGCGGACGGCGCGTGCTGTGGGCCGACCAGGGACCGTTCGCGCTCGCGCTGCTCGCCGCCGACGAGCGCCAGCGGGATGCCTTCGCGCGAGCGAGTGCGGGCTACGTGGGCTTCAGCGACGGCTGGCAGGACTTCGCGCGCAACGGGCGCATGAAGTGGGAGTACGCGAGCGCCGGACCCGGAAATGTCGCGCTCATGGGCGAGCTGCCGCAGAGCGCGACGCTCGCACTCGCATTCGCCGCCGGCCGCGAGGCGGCCGCGACGGTCGCGACGACGGCGCTCCTCGAGCCGTTCGAGCGCAACTGGACGCAGCAGGTGGAGGACTGGAGCCACTGGCACGGCCACTGCCGCAAGCGCGCCGCGCACTGGCCGCAGCTGCCACCCGCGCTCGATCGCGAGCTCACGGCCTGCTCCATGGTGCTGCGCGCGCATCAGGACAAGACCTATCCCGGCACGATGGTGGCGAGCTTGAGCATCCCGTGGGGCAACACCCGCGACGAGATCGGCGGCTACCACCTCGTGTGGCCCCGCGATCTGGTCGAGTGCGCCGGAGCGCTGCTCGCGCTCGGGGCGCTCGGCGAGGCGCGCAACACGCTGCGCTACCTCATCGCGACCCAGCAGCTCGACGGCCACTGGAACCAGAATCAGTGGCTCGGAGGCCGCAGCTACTGGACCGGCCTGCAGCTCGATGAGACTGCCTTTCCAGTGCTGCTCGCGGTGAGCCTCGCCGAGCGCAGCGCGCTTCACGGCATCGAGATCGACGACATGATCGCTCGCGCGCTCGGGTGCATCGCGCGTACGGGCCCCGCGACCGAGCAGGACCGCTGGGAGGAGGACGCCGGCATCAACGCGTTCACCCTCTGCGCGACCATCGGCGCGCTCGTCTGCGGCGCGCCGTACCTCGAGCCCGCCTCGCGCCAGCTCGCGTACGCGATCGCCGACTACTGGAATGCGCGGCTCGAGGACTGGACCGCCGTCCGCGGCACGCCGCTCGCGCGCGCACACGGCATCGAGGGCTACTACGTGCGCGTCGCTCCCGCCGAGATCCTCTACGACCCGACCGGCATGGAGCGCGTGCTGCCGGTGAAGAACTGGCGCGCAGATCCCGAGATGAGGGCGTGGCAGCAGGTGGGAGTCGATTTCCTGCAGCTCGTACGCTTCGGCCTGCGCGATCCGGAGGATCCGCTCGTGCTCGCGAGCGTCAAGCTCGCCGATGCGCTCCTCAAGGCGAATCTGCCGACCGGCGCGAGCTGGTACCGGTACACCCACGACGGCTACGGCGAGCACGAGGACGGCAGCGGATTCGACGGCAGCGGCCGCGGCCGGCCGTGGCCGCTCCTCACCGGGGAGCGCGGCCACTACGAGCTCGTCGCCGGGCGAGATCCTCTGCCATTGCTCGCCGCGATGGCGGCGATGGCCTCCCAGGGAGGCATGATTCCCGAGCAGGTCTGGGACGCCCCGAGCATTCCGCGGCTCGGGCTCGAGACCGGCCGCGCGAGCGGATCGGCGATGCCGCTCGCGTGGGCGCACGCGGAGTTCGTCAAGCTCGCGGTCTCGCGCGAGATCAAGCGTCCCATCGACCGGCCGCTCGCGGTCTGGGAGCGTTACCAGGGACGCAAGCCGCGCCTCACGCGCGCGCTGTGGACGGAGGCGTGCCCCGTGAGCTCGATTCCCGCGGGTGTGCCGCTCACTGCCTGTCTCAATGCACCGGGCCGGTTGCTCTGGAGTGCCGATGGCTGGCGTACGAACGCCGAGCAGGACGCTCGCGCGGGCGGGCTCGGGCTGTACGTGGCCGAGCTGCCGACGGCGCAGCTTGCGCCGGGCACGCGCCTCGAGCTCACGTTCCAGCGAGAGGGGAACGGGGAGTGGGCGGGACGGAACTTCGCGATCACGGTCGCGAAGGGCTAGCTTCGCCGAGCCGCGCGCTGCGATAGGTGAGGCTCGGCGGCGCGCCGGCGCTCGCGCCCGCAACCTCGGCGCGCGCCGCCTCGATGAGGCCGTGGTCCGGTGACAGGCTGCAGGCGGGATCGGTGGCGGTGATCCGGCCGGTCAGATGGTAGGCCTGGCAGCGGCAGCCGCCGAAATCGACCGAGCGCCGCTCGCAGCTGCGGCAAGGCTCGGCCATCCACTCCTCGCCGCGGAATGCATTGAGGCCCGGGGAGTCGCGCCAGATCTCTGCGAGCGGCCGCTCGCGCACGCTCTCGAACTCGAGACCCGGCAGCGTGTGCGCGAGATGGCAGGGCAGGACCAACCCATCGGGACTCACCACGATGAAGCGCCGGCCCCATCCGTCCATGCAAGCCTTGGGCGTCTCGACGTAATAATCGGGGGTCACGAACAGGATCTCCATGCGCCCCTTCAGCCGCTCGCGGGCGGCGGCCGCGACCGCTCGCGCACGGGCGAGCTGCTCGCGCGAGGGCAGCAGATGCGCGCGATTGAGGAGCGCCCAGCCGAGATACTGCGTGTTCGCGAGCTCGAGGCGATCGGCGTCGAGCTGCTCGGCGAGCGCGACCATCTCCTCGACGTGATCGAGATTCTCGCGGTGCAGGACGATGTTGAGCGTGAGCGGCAGGGAAAGCTCCTTCACCCAGCGCGCGACGTGGAGCTTGCGCTGAAACGTGCGCCGCCCCGCGATCCGGTCGGCCCCCGCGGCGGTCACATCCTGGATGGAGAGCTGGACGTTGTCGAGGCCGAGATCGCGCAGCTCGCGCAGCCGCTCGCGCGCGAGCGGGACACCGCTCGTGATCAGATTGGTGTAGAGCTGCAGATGCTCGGCTTCCGCGACGAGCGCCTCGAGATCCTTGCGCAAGAGCGGCTCGCCACCGGTCAGATTGAGCTGCACGACCCCGAGCGCCTCGGCCGAGCGCAGCACCTCGAGCCAGGTTCCCGTGTCGAGAGTGCTCGCGTGCCGCGCGTAATCGAGGGGATTCGAGCAGTACGCGCAGCGCAGCGGACAGAGGTACGTGAGCTCGGCGACGAGCGTGTACGGACGGTGCTCGCCGCTCGTGCCTGCGCGCTCGGGCGAGACGCTCATGGCTCGGTCTTCAGGAGCGCGCGCTCGGCGAGCGCGCCGAGGAACGTCTGCACCTCGCGCTCGATCGTCGCGCGCGGCTGCGACACGTACTTCTCGGCGAGGCGCGCGACGATCTCCTCCACCGTGTACTCGCCGGTGCACAGCTGCACGATGTCCGCCGCCGTCGCGTTGAGCTGCATGCCCTTCTCGGGGTAGAGAAGCATGTGGCGGTTGGTCTTCTGGTCGAGCCGCAGGCGCACCTTCGGAGCAAGCCGTGGCCTCGCATCCGGGGGGATCACGCGCGCGGTCCCTCTTTGCCCCAGGCCGGCTCGATGTACGCCGCGTACACGCAGTCGAGCAGGTGCCAGAGAATCTCGGTCTTGCGGATGAGCGCGCCGATGCAGCGTTCCTGCAGCTCGCGCGTGGCGGCGTGCGCGGTCACGTACGCGATCGCCTCCTGGGAATCCCCACGCGCGCGCGTCACGCGCGCCCGGAAGTAGGCGAGCATTCGCGGATCCACCCACGGATAGTGCCGCTCCCACGCTTCGATGCGCCGGGACATGAGATCGGGAGCGAAGAATTCGGTGAGCGAGGAGGCGACCGCCTCGATGAGGCTCGCCTCGCGGACGAGCTCGACGTACGCATCGCACGCGAAGCGCACGCCGGGCAGCACCGAGCGGCAGCTCGCGACCTCCTCGCGCTCGAGGCCGACGCCTTCGGCGAGCTTCAGCCACATCGCGAGCCCGCCTTCGCCCTCGGCGGTCCCGTCGTGATCGTGAATGCGATGAATCCAGATGCGCCGGAACGCCGGATCGTCCGATTTCGAGAGGATGAGCGCGTCCTTGATCGGGATGCGCGTCTGGTAGTAGTAGCGGTTGAGCACCCACTGCTGCAGCTGCAGCTTCGTGAGCGCCCCGGCGTGCATGAGCACGTGATAGCGGTGATGATCGTGATAGCGCCGCGCGCCCTCGGCGCGCAGCCGCTCGACGAACTCATCCCGCGGGAGCACCGTGCCGTCCGTCATGCGCCGCTCCCGCTCATCAGATCTCGAGCTCGAGCCCATCGTGCGCCACATCCCACCCGGCCGCCCGCACGCTCTCGCGCTCGGGCGAGTCCTCGCACAGGATCGGGTTGGTGTTGTTCACGTGGATAAAAAGACGCGGGCCGCGGCCGATACCGTTCAACGACGCGAGGCTCCCCTGCGGCCCGCCGATCGGCCAGTGTGCCATGTCCTCCGCGCGCCGCTCGCCGAGTCCGAGCGCGATGAGCTCGTCGCTCGACCAGAACGTGCCGTCGAGGAAGATGCAGTCCGCCGCATCGAGCGCGGCGCGCAGCGCGGCATTCGGCGCGGCGATGCCGGAGAAGTAGGCGAGTACTCCTCCCGTGCGGCGGTCCCGGATCCGAAACCCGATGTTGTCCTCCGGCGAGGGCGCGAGGCGGGCCTTCAGGTGCAGCGGGGGCTGGCCGGGCACCGCGACGGGTTCGACCTCGAGACCGCTCGGGCGGCCGTCGGGCAGGGTGAGCTCGACAGTCCGGCCAAGCTCGAGCTTCCGCCAGCTCACCTGGCCGGGAAAGCGCTCGAGGGTCGCGTAGAGCACGTTCTCGCTCGTGAAACCGAGCCGCACGCGCTCCGTCGCATAGACCGCAAGGCGCTGCGATTCGCGCAGCGACAGCAGCCCCAGGCAATGGTCGAGGTCGCCGTTCGTGATGAGGATTCCGGCGATGGGCGAGTGGCGCGGCGCCCGCGGATGCAGGCCGGGAAAGCCTTCGATCTGGGCGCGAATCTCGGGCGAGGCGTTGAGTAGAAACCAGCACTCGGCGTCGGCGCTGACCGCGATCGACTCCTGAGTTCGGGCCCGCGCCGCGATGGTGCCGCGGCGAATGCCGACGCAGTTCGGGCAGCCGCAATTCCACTGGGGAAAGCCGCCGCCCGCGGAGGAGCCGAGGACTCGGATTCTCACTGCCGCGGGTAGGCGCGATGCGCTCCGGCCCGCAGAGGCCGGACGCTCG
>Ga0335077_10013251_pt1 | contig 10314 bp, 6 predicted proteins | sample Lox_Sample_31_FD_207151 | JGI IMG/M metagenome (GOLD analysis project Ga0335077, IMG submission 207151) | Soil microbial communities from Loxahatchee National Wildlife Refuge, Florida, United States - Lox_Sample_3.1 | ecosystem: Environmental > Terrestrial > Soil > Wetlands | place: USA: Florida...
GTAAATCGCGTTCAATTTGAACGCGGTGCAGGTTCATCGGGATGTGCAGGTCGGCCACAGGGTCCTTGCCGAACAGGACGCGGTGCGCCCGCTTGAGATCCAGGCTTTCGATGGCGAAGACATCGGTAGAGCGCCGTAATTCTTCCGTCAGGAAAAAGAGCGGCGGCGGCTCTTTTTCTTCATGCGTCCACCAGTGCACCACCGGCGCAATCAATTGCAGCTCGCATACGTTCATGTTCACCAAGGTGCAGAGTACGTTCAAATCGGAAGACCCCGGCCGGTATGTGCCGCTCGCCGCCGAGCCATACAGCACCACCGACTCCAGATTCTTCCCCGCCGCTTCCTTCAGCCGGCTCACCAGTTCGGCTAATCTTGTTTCCATCGTTGCCACCCGCTATTGCCGCCTAATCTCAAATCTCGTCTACCAGCTTCCGCCAGCTCCGCCGCCGCCGCTCGATCCGCCGCCAAATCCGCCAAAGCCCCCCCCACCGCCGCCCCAGCCTCCGCCGCCACCGCCCCATCCGCCGCGACTCCGGCCACTCATGCTGCCCAGAACGGAGCCGATCAATAAACCCGTGAGCATTCCGCCGCCACCGCCTCGCCCTGACACGTTTCGTGTGGCGCTTCTCAAGATACGGAAGAAAAGATACCCAAAAATCAATAGGAACCAGAAGCCGCCCAGTCCACCGCCCGAAGTCTTTCGGGGCGTCACTTGGCGCAGCTTCGGGGCCCCAGTCAGGGTCACTCCTTTTTCGTCCGCAATGTACTTCGCCAACTGCCCTGCCGCCGCGGCAACTCCGCTGCTGTAGTCTCCTTGCCGGAAATAGGGCACCATAAGTCGTCCGGCGTCCCCCGCCCGCGCATCATTAATAGCAGGCTCCAGGCCGTAGCCAACCTCCGTCCAGTACCTCCGGTCGTTTGGTGCGACCAGCAGCATCACTCCGTTGTCTTGCTTCTTCTTCCCGACGCCGAGCTTCTGGAAAAGCTCGTTGGCATACGGCTGGATCTGGTTGCCGTCCAGCGATTTCACCGTAACGATGGCCAGCTGCGCCCCGGTCTTTTGCTCTAGTTCCGTGCACATCGCTTCCAGTTGTGTCTTCGTTTCCGGTCTAAGGATGCCAGCAAGGTCCGTCACGTACCCGGTCGGGTGAATTTGCCTGACGTCCTCCGCGGGTGTGATGCCGCTCACGGCCAGTACCAGACCGGCGATACACATCACCGCGTTTCTTCCGAGGAATTTCATCGATTCCCGTGTAAGTCTTGCAGCTTCTGCCCCTACTTCACTACGCAAAAAGACGGCAAAAAATTGCGGAACTTCCGGCGGACACGATCAGCGCTTGGGGGCACCCACACAGCTCTGCGCAAATTCTCTCACAAAGCCCGCGCTAAAATCCGCACTGAAATTGTTCACCTCCGTCCATGCGCCGCATGAAGAACGACTTGCGGAATTTTCCTCATGCGCCTTTGCCCGGCGAGCCGCGTGCATCACTTTGGCGTGGATCCCGAACTGAGGAGCGGAGTGTATCCCGGCGTGGGTAATTCTCCTGGCGTCCTCCTATTTGGGCCCTTTCCCCGAAACCTCGCTGGCTTAACCCTGCCCTGCTTCCTCCTCTTGCTCCTGATCCCACTGCTCTTATTGGAGGGTTCTACGATGGAAAACAAACTCGAAAAGGCCCTGAAACCCATTCCGATTCCCTACGAGGAGTTCGAGACCTTCCCGAAACATGTGGAAGAGTTCTTTGACATGATTGCTCGCCGTCCGTTCGAATTGCTCGAGAAGAGGCCGCTGTTGCTCGGCCGTGAACTCGAGCATCTCTGGAAAACCGAGCCGGAAATGCTCCGGCCCCTCTTCCTGAAGCTGTATGAGACCGAGGAAAGCCTGGTTGTCCGCGCCGAAGTGCCCGGCTACACCGAGAAAGAGCTCAACATCACCTGCGAGCCCTGGCGTCTGGTGATTACAGGCAAGAAGGAGTACAAGGAAGAGCCCAAAGTGGAAAAGAAGGAAGAGATCCCCATTCACATGGAGAAGTCCCACATTTACAAGACCGTGAAGTTCCCAGTGGAGATCAGGCCCGAGGGCGTGAAGGCCACCTTGAAGAATGGCATCCTTGAGGTCATGCTTCCGAAGGCCGAAGTCGTTCGGAAAGTGAAAATCGAGGTGAAACCGCTCTGACGCGGCTCATGTCTTCCTCCGTTGGTGCCGTACCGGGGGGCGTTCCTGTTTTCCCAGGGCGCCTCCCTGAACCTCCACATTAGTTCCCCGTCATTGACCCGCGCCGCGGCGAATCATACTCTGTAGCTGGAATGCCCAACTCCCCGTCCAAGCTGGCCTGGCGTTCCTGGACTTCCCTGCCATGGCCCTTTCTGATCACAGTCGCAGTGGTGTTCTGTGCCGTTTCCATCACGTATGCCGTTGTGTGGATGTTCAACGTGCGCACGCCCGCGTCGAAGGTGGAGCTGGGCTTCAACAAAACACACAACGAACAATACGACGCGAAAACGCACTCCATTTTTGTCGGGGACGTGGTCGAGAACAGCCCCGCGGAACGCGCTGGATTGAGGGCTGGAGACCGCATCATCGGCACCAACGGCCAGCCTCTTATCACTTCCGCTCCCTACGACGAGGCCTATGCGCGGGGCCGGCCTGGGGATCCCGTGGAGTTCCAAATTGCACGGGCCGGCGTGCCAGCCCCTCTCGTTCTGCACGGAATCTTCCGCGCGCGCACTCCTGCGCCAGGCAGCGAGGGACTGGCGAGATCTTCCGCTCAGCAAATTCTCGATTCCTTTCCCGTGTTGTTTCTGCTGGTGGGCTTTGCGGTGCTGTTCCTGCGATTGGATGACCGCAATGCCTGGCTCCTAGCCTTGATGTTCAGCGGTTTTGCCGCGGGACCCACCATTGTGAATCCCACAGCGCTCGTTCCCTGGGTCCGCACGCTTGTTCTGGCCCATCGCGTTTTTTGGAACGCGATGCTGTTTCCGTTCTTCTACATCTTCTTCGCAGTGTTCCCGGTGCGTTCGCCGCTGGACAAGAAGCTCCCTTGGCTCAAATGGGTTGCCTTGGCCGCAAGCGCCGTCACCGTCGTGCCGGGCCTGGGCAGCGGTAATTCGGGTCTTCCCGCCTTCGTGACGCAATTGATCGGCGATCGCGCTTCCCACGCGGCCATACTTGGTCTCAAATACAGCCTGCTCGCCCTCGGCATTCTCTCTTTATCGCAGAATTCTTTTGCTGTCTCCGTTCCCCCGGAGGCGCGCCGCAAATCGAGAGTCATCTTCTGGGGAACGGTAGTTGGAGTCCTGCCCATCGTCCTTTTGCGCATGGCGCAAGACTTCGCGGGGTATCAGCCATATTTCTGGGTCGATACCTGCGTCAACATCGTATTGTTTCTCTATCCTCTCTCCGTCGCTTATTCCATCGTTAAACATCGTGTGCTGGAGATTCCCGCGCTTCTCCGCCGCAGCGTGCGTTACGTGCTGGTACAGCGCGGCTACTTCCTGCTGCTCTTTTGCGGCGCCTTGTTGGCCATCCTGCTCTTTGCGCGATTTTTTTCCACCTACTTCGCGCAAAATTCCCAGTATGGCATGGCCCTCAGTGCCGTATTCGGCGTGGCTCTCGTCTGGGTCTCGGGACCATTCGTGAAACGAGGCACCGATCGCATTGATCGCGCCTTTTTCCGCAGCTCCTACGACGCGCGCGTTATCCTGCAGGACCTTGCGGAAAAAACCCGCACGGTTACAAACCGTCAAGAGCTCGCAAGGTTGTTGGAACTCCACATCACCGGCGCTTTGCATCCGCAATCGCTAGCGTGTTATCTCGATGCCGGTGACGGAAACCTGGTCGCCGAAAATGGCCCCGATTCCCGGCAGCCTCCCGCAATTTCACTAGCACTGCCCAAGCCTGGATTCCCGTTCCGGTTTGGCGCCCGCTTCGTTCTCCGAGAGACCGACACGATTCCAGCGTCGACACATTTTCTCGCGGAACTTGCGCGTCACGGGAAAGCATGGGACGTTCCGCTGGCGGTGTCCGGGGAGGCCGGATACAGTGCGGCACTTACGCCTGAATGCCTGGTGCCCGTTCTTGGCCGCAAAGGCGAATTGATTGGCCTGCTGGTTCTTGGCCCGCGGCTTTCGGAAGAACCTTATTCGGGTGAGGACAAAGATTTGCTCGATTCCGTCGCCAGCCATTCCGCCATCGCCTTGGAAAACATCCGCATGGCCGAGCAGATCGCCAATCGCCTCGAAGCGGACCGCCGCGTCGCCCACGAAATGCAAATCGCCCGCGAGGTGCAATACCGCCTCTTTCCGCAGTTTGCGCCGCCGCTGACCACACTCGAATACAACGGCAGTTGCATTCAAGCGCGCGACGTTGGCGGCGACTATTACGATTTCCTGGACCTCGGTTCCTCGAATCGTCTGGAAAGAGGAGCGACGCGCGCCCTCCCTGCGGCCGCCTGGCATCTCGCTTTCGTCCTGGCCGATATTTCCGGAAAGGGAATTGCCGGCGCGCTCCTGATGGCCAATCTCCAGGCCAATCTGCGCAGCCGTTACGCCCTCGCGCTCGACGATCTCCCACGGCTGCTCAAATCCGTGAATCAACTCTTCTACGAAAATACGCCCGACGATCGCTATGCCACATTATTCTTCGCCGTTTACGATGATCACTCACGCGAGATGGAATACGCCAATTGCGGCCACAACGCTCCCCTGCTGTTCCGCGCCAATGGCGCTCTCGAGCGGCTTGCGGCCACGTCCACGGTGATCGGCTTGTTTCCGGAGTGGCAGTGCATCACCCGGCGCGTCACCCTCGCTCCCGGGGATGTACTTGTCATCTACACCGACGGCGTGACCGAAGCGAACGATGCGAATGGAAACGAATTCGGGGAAGGACGGCTAGCGGAGACTGTTCGGGGAAAGCTCACGTCTCCGCCGGCGGATATCCTCACTGCGATTCAACAAGCGGTTCAGAATTTCAGTGCGGGCGAGCAATCGGACGATCTCACGCTGGTTGTGGCGCGGGCGCGTTAACGACGCGAAATCCGCGAACTCGGATCCTCGCCCGCTTCCTCAGGTGCCAACGTCTGCGTTTCGTGTAGCGCCTCGGCAATCGACGGGTCCACCGAACGCGAGACGAACCGCGCCTCCAGTTCCACGGGCTCCAACGCCCCGCGCAGTTCCATCATGGCCGCGAGGATTCCGCCCAGCATGGAACACAAACCCAGCACAAAAAACACTCCCGCAAAATACGTCGCCGCCCGGGTCAGCCAGGAAAACGCCAATGTCAGGCTGCAGACAATCAGTAATCCCACTGTTGTCAGGAAGAACACCAGGGCCAAGCGGATCAACCGCGCCCGCCGCTTCACCTGCTCCGTCTGCGTCCGTAGAACTTCCAGCAACTGCGCCTCTTCCACAGCGCCCGTCATTTCCAACTTCTCCTGCGCTTTCAGCATTTCCCTCTGAAATCCCCGTATCCGGGATACCATCGCCGCCAGTCGCCCATAGAACGCCAGGGACAACAGACCGCATGCCGAGATAATCACCACCGGCAGCACAGACATGCTGATAATGTTTGTTAATTCGGGAAAATGCACAGCCCCGCCTTTCTCCTTTTGAGAATACCACTTGAAGGTCTGCGCGGCTGGTGACCGGAGTACGGAGAGGAACTCGCCCGCAGTTGCGCCGCCGTCTCTTGCGCCAGTCAACTTGTTCAGTAGTTTCTTGCAAGGTACGCGCGGAGCTGATCTGGAAGTCGAAGGCGCTGGAAGTGTCCGGATTGGTCACGAGTTGGAGATTCTTGTCGGTCTGCGCACCTTCTTCGTGTAAAGACTTGAGCTTGGCCCCTAGCACGGAGATCCCATCGAGCAACTGCTGTCGAAGAACTTCCATGCTTCGAACAACATCGCCTTCCTGTACGCGCTTCCATTCCTCGTGGGTCCAGCAGAGCGCGTCATTGTTGATATAGGTGCCGTAACCCCGTAGCAGCGTCTGGTGAGCCAGGAATCTGTCTTCGCCCTGTGTAACAGGGATACCAAACCAATGGAGTGCGCGGATAACGGGCTCGATCTGGAGCAATGAGTTGCGCCGGATGGCAAAGAGGCATCCGCTGATGCAGCAGACGCTGCGGGTCCAATTCTCGGGAATCTTGTAAAGTTGAAACGCAGAGTAGTCAACGATGGCTTGAATGGAGGTCATGATGCCATCGTTCGGATTGCGGACGCCCACTCTGCCGCCGACTGAGCCGATGCGCGACTCGGAGAAGCAGGCAGTCAGCTCCCGAATCGCGTCGGGATGGAAGATACAGTCCGAATCGATGGAGATGATGATGTCGGCAGTTGAAAGTTGCAAAGCATTGCATACGGTGCGTGCTTTGCCGCAATTGACCTCATTCCGGCCTGCGCGCACGCGGATGTTTGTAAAATCGCGCTGGGCTTTCAGGATCCACTCGTAGCTGTCGTCGACCGAACGGTCGTCTTGGGCGATCACTTCAAACCTGTCGACGGGATAGTTGCTCTTGCTGATGCTTTCAATGGTTTCGTAGACCGTCCTGCCTTCGTTGTAGCAGGGCATCAGCACACTGACCATGGGTTGATGGCTGTAGTCCTTTTTGACCTTGGCGCTCGGGAAAGACAACCTAAGAATAATTCCCATCAGGTACTTGGCCACAGAAATGAGCAGGCAAAGGACCATGACGAGCCAGAGAAGAATCGGAGCCATTACCGCCGCGCCTCCCCAGGAGCACCGCTGACACTTGGGATCGAGATGCACACCCTGATAGGAGATGGGGCGTCCATGCGGTGACCTGCTTTTTGAGGGTGGAGCTCTCGACGCTCTCCGCAATCCACACTATAACATTCAAGGTATTGCACAAATAACTGGAAATCTTGGCGTTCTGCGCCGGCAGAAACTCCCCCGTGGGGTCTATTAGCTATTAATGGCGAAAAGCGATGCGTCGAGGGCGCCAACCGCATATTGTGCTCTTCGAAAGATCGGCGGGGCGACGCGATATTCCATTGACAGCGTGGCCCCATCGTCATACAAGAGCCAGATACCAAACCTGGAGTGATGCTGTGACCAATGACCTCTCACGAAGAAAATTCCTCGAAAGGCTGGGAAAGGGTACTGCCGCCAGCGTCGGCTATTCCTTGCTTGGTGATTTGGCCGAGGGGCGCCCTGCCTCCGCGAAAACTCTGCCCACGCGGGCGCTCGGCCGCACCGGCGCGAACGTCTCCATCCTTGCCTTCGGGTGCGGCAGCCGCTTCCTCATGTACGAGGATGAAGCCGAAGCCCTTGCTGTCCTCAATCACGCCATCGAAAGCGGCATCACCTACCTCGACACCGCGTACGCATATGGCGACGGCAAGAGCGAGACGCGCGTCGGCAAAGTGATGGCCACCCGCCGCAAGGACGTGTGGCTCGCCACGAAAATCCCCGATCGTACGCGCGACGATTTTCTACGCCGCCTCGAAGGCAGCCTCAAGCGCCTGCAAACGGATCACGTGGACCTGCTGCACATCCACAGCGTTGGCCGCCCCGACGACCTCGCGAGAATTGAAGCGCCAGACGGGGCCCTCAAGGGCCTGCTCGAAGCCCGCGAACAGAAAATGGCCCGCGCCATCGGCATGACCAGCCACACCAGTGGGGCCGTCCTCGCCCAGGCCATCGAGCGCCACGATCTCGACTGCGTGCAAATGGCCTTAAACGCCTGCCAGAACGGCCGCTTTGAAGAACTTGCCCTCCCCGCCGCGCGGGCCAAGAATCTCGGCGTCATCGCCATGAAGGTTACCGGCCAGGAGTTCCTGCTTGGGAGTGCCGATGGCAAAGTTGACATCGACTCCTTGCTCCGCTATTCCCTCAGCCTGTCCGTCACTACCGCCGTCGTCGGCATGCCACGCAAAGAGATGCTCGACCATAACATCGAAATCGCTCGCTCCTTCACCGCTTTCCCGGAAGCCGACATGGACCGGCTGCGGGAGAGTCTCCAGCCCTCGCGCGAAGGCCTCGAGAAGAATCTCACCGGCCATCACGACGGCCCCACGCTTCAGCCGCATCTCTTCTGGGCCTAAGGCGCCAGTCTGCAGTTTTCACAACGTTTTCCCCCAACCGCGCAACGTTGTGTAGCGGCCGCCGCCTGCAGCGGGCGCCGCGCCGCGCAACCTGAAAGGCATCACGCCAAAATGTGCCGACCCTGCTGGCCGCGGTAGAAGCTCAAGACACGAATCTGATCACCGGCGACGTGCGGCACTTTGGCCCGTATCTCGGCAAGAGCATCGCAGGCATCGCAATTCTCTCGCCTTCGGGTTATCTCAAGAGACGCCGCTAGCTGGCGGCCTTGCACGCGGTTTCCACTACGTTCGAACGTGCAGCCAATCCTTCGATCAAGCCGCAGGCGCGCTCGAGGGCGGCTGCGGAATCGATTCGCGCGGCGAAACCCCGGCATTGTTCTCGAATTCCACTGTCCGCCAACAACTTATTGAGCAGTGCCGCCACTTTTGCGCCGCGATACTTTTCCGGATAGATATACTTTCCCAAACCCAGCCGCCGCGCGCGCGCCGCGTTGTCCGGCTGATCGTGCGCGTGCGGCACAACCAGGTGTGGCACGCCCGCCTGTATCGTTTGCGCCAGCGTGCCAATTCCTCCCGGATAGACCATGGCCGCGCAGCGTGGCAAGACCCGGCTGAACGGCAAATAGGAAAAGGCGCGCACCCCCGGCGGAAGGTCCTTCGGGATCTGCTCCGGGAAATTGGTGACCAGCATGGCGCGCAACCCAGCAACCCGGCAAGCCTCCACCGATTCGCGAAAGAATTCGTTCAGGGTTGCCGCGCCGCTCCCCGGCGTGAACAACACCGGCGGTGGCCCGGCAGCGAGAAACTCTTCCGCTTCGGCCGAAGCTTCTCCCTGCGGATTCGCGTCATACAACACGAAACCGGGCAGGTGCAAATTGGGTGGCCAATCCGGCTGCTGCGGTGCGAACCAGTCAGGGAACAGCCCGAGGACCAGTTGCGGCGAATGAATATATCCGGCAAACAGCTGATGCACCGGTGCAAGGCCGAGCTCGGCGCGAAACGCGTTCAGTTCTGGCGACAGCAGGTGATCAATCAACAACCGGTCCGCTATCCAATAGAACGTACGCTTCAAAATGACGGGCACGCGCGGACCCATGGGAATGCGCCCGACCATTCCAGCGTCGTGCACGCTGCGCAACATCGATGGCTGCAGGTGCACCGTAGCCAAGGGGACCCTAAGCTTCTCCTGCGCCACGCGCGCCCCTAGGCAGATACCGGACGCCACAACCACCGTGCGTGAACCGACGCGCTCCTCGATCAGGCGGTACAGCCGCCGAATGTTCGGCGCAATCACGAGCTGGGCGATGCAATCGAAGGCCTTTGAGGCGTTCCAGAGCCGCGGATCCGCCAGGACCTTTTCTCCTTCCGCCACCGTGCCCAGAGCCACGAAGTTAAGTCCCGTGGCGCGGACCTGGTCGCCGTAGGATTCGTTGGTCAGGATGGTGGCTTCGTGGCCGCGAGCCTGCAGCGCAAGTCCCAGGGCGACGGTCGGATGCACGTCCCCCGCACTCCCCAGTGTCGGGAGCAATACCTGGAGTGACCCAGAGGTGGATGGCGAGGAAAACATGGCCGGAAGAATATCCGCTTTCACATCCACCGCCAACAAGCTGTGATCGGCGGCACCCCCCCCGACGGGTAGATTCCTCTAAATTACAGAAAATCAGTAACTTACGATGGGGACGAAACTCGGCTCGGGAGCCCGGGTTTGACGTAGTGTAAGTTGCTTCCAAGGGTTGAGTCGCCGGGAAGCCAGTTTTCCTCACTTATGGCTAAGGACGATTCCGGGTGGGGAAAGAGGCATGAATATGCGATATCTGAAGTATGTTGCGTTTTTTGGGCTTTTGCTTTTTGCCACCGCTAGCGCGCGGGCTCAGGTTTCCGTAGGCGTAGGAGTGGGTCCCGTCTACGCGGGCATTGGGCCGGCTCCCGTCTGCCCGTATGGCTACTACGGCTATTATCCTTATGCTTGTGCGCCGTATGGCTATTATGGTCCGGACTGGTTTGTCGGCGGCGTCTTCATTGGTGCGGGTCCTTGGTACCACGGTTATTACGGTCGCGGGTACTACGGACGTGGCTGGTATGGCCGACCTGGCTACCACGGGGGCCGCGGCTACTACGGGCGACCGGGCTACGGCTACGGGCGCGGCCATGGTAGGCCGGGCTCCTATGGTGGCGGTCACGGCTTCGTCGGAGGTGGCTACCACGGTGGTGGCGGTTACCGCGGTGGAGGCGGATTCCATAGCGGCGGAGCTGGAGG
>Ga0335077_10013254_pt1 | contig 10313 bp, 5 predicted proteins | sample Lox_Sample_31_FD_207151 | JGI IMG/M metagenome (GOLD analysis project Ga0335077, IMG submission 207151) | Soil microbial communities from Loxahatchee National Wildlife Refuge, Florida, United States - Lox_Sample_3.1 | ecosystem: Environmental > Terrestrial > Soil > Wetlands | place: USA: Florida...
GAGGATCGCCGACCTCCACTGGACGAGTACTACAATTCCCTGCTGACCTCGTTCGGGCCGCAGCACTGGTGGCCGGGAGAGTCGCAGTTCGAAATCATCGTCGGCGCGATCTTGACCCAAAACACATCCTGGACGAACGTCGAGCGAGCCATCGCCAATCTGCGCGGCGCTGGCCTGCTGACATTTGCCGCGATGGAAAAGGTCCCTCTCCGGCGGCTGCAAACACTCGTGCGGCCCTCCGGCTATTACCGCCAGAAGGCGCGGAAGCTGAAAGCCTTCTGCGCATTTGTGCGATCCGAATACGGCGGCTCGCTCAAGCGGATGTTCGAGACGCCCACGATCGCGCTGCGGGAAAAGCTGCTTGCAGTTTTCGGCATCGGCCCGGAGACCGCCGATTCGATCCTGCTGTATGCGGGCAACCACGAGGTCTTTCCGGTGGATTCCTACACCAAGCGGCTGCTTTCGCGCCACGGATGGGCCGGCGAGAAGACGAAATACGAAGAGATCCGCTGGATGTTCGAGAGGCAGTTCCCCGGAGATGCGAAGCGGTTCAACGAGTTTCACGGACTTATCGTGAGCACGGGAAAGAAATTCTGCCTGAAGCAGGAACCGCTGTGCGGCGAATGCCCGCTCGGACGCTATCTCGAGGAGGGCCGGTAATCTTGCCCTCGCAGGCGCACAAGCGGCAGTGGTGGCCCATCGTGGGCGGGATCGTGGTGGCGCTGCTGGCCGCCGCCGTGATCACGCTGGGGTCCTTCCGCGCACCTTTCCAGCCGGGCGAGCTCGGCTCCTTTTCGGTGTTCTTCGCGCTGTCGACGGTGCTGGCCGTCGCGCTGCTTATTTTCGGCCTGATCCTGACGCGCACCCTCGTGCGGCTTTGGTCCGAGCGGCGCAGCGGCCAGCTCGGATCGCGCTTCAAGGTCAAGATGGTGCTGGGCGCGATGGGCGTGTCGCTGCTGCCGGTCGTGTTCCTGTTCTTCTTTAGCTACGCGCTCGTTAACCGGACGCTGAACGCATGGTTTCCGCGGCCGCTCGAGACGGCCAACGAGCAGAGCCAGATCCTCCTCACCAGCTTTGGCCAGTCCGAGTTTGAACGCCTGAACAATCTCGCCGCCGCAGCGGCGTCGCACGACTGGCTGAACGAGAACTCGCTTTCGATCGGCGAAGCGGCCGACGCGTACTGGGTGGCGGACGCAAAGGGCACGGTGACCTCCAGCGCCGTTCTATCGAAGCCGCCGGCGACGCACCGAAGTTCCGTATCCGCCGCCGACCAGACGATGGACGCGCTCTCGCCCAAATTCGCGCAGGCCATCGGCAGCGGCGCGCAGGTGTGGAAAGCGAACGGGCAGCTGTACCTTGCGGGCAGCGCTCCGTGGAAGGACGGGACGCTGTACGTGGCGTCGCGCCTGCCCGACGATTTTCTGGAGCGCTACGCGGCGATCGAGGCGCAGACGAAAACCTACCTCGATCAGAAGCAGCAGCTCCGCGCCTACAAGCGAAACCTGCTGGCCGCCCTGATGCTGATCACGTTGATCCTGCTGTTTACCACCATGTGGGTGGCGCTGTTTCTTTCAAAGCAGGTGACCGTGCCGATCCAGGCCCTGGCGGAGGCCACGCGGGAAATTTCGCGCGGCAACTTCGACCACCGGATCGAGGTGCAGGCGCAGGACGAGCTGGGCACGCTGGTCCGCTCGTTCAACCGCATGTCCGATCAGCTCGGCGAAGGGCGGCGGCAGATCAACGAGTTCACGCAGAGCCTGGAGCAGGCGATCGAAGAGCGCGAGCGGCGTCGCAAGCTGATGGAAGCGATCCTCGAAAACGTGCCGACCGGAGTGATCTCGCTCGACGCGGCCGGAGACGTGGCGCGCGTGAATTCGGCCGTGGTGACGATTCTGGGAGAGTCCGCGCGCGAGGCGCGCACGCTGCCCGAACTCGTAGGCGAAGAGGCCGCGCGCGTGGTGCTGCACCTGATGCGCCGGTCGCTGCGCATGGGAGCGGCGTCGAGGGAGATCGAAATCGCCACGGGTGGGCGGCTGGTGCGCGCGGCGGTGACGGTCAGCTCGCTCGGGCCGCGGCGATCGAATCCAGGTTTCGTGGTGGTGATCGACGATCTGACGGATTTGTTGCAGGCGCAGAAAGCCGCCGCGTGGCAAGAAGTGGCCCAGCGGATCGCGCACGAAATCAAGAATCCGCTCACGCCGATCCAGCTTTCGGCGCAAAGGCTGCTGCGCTTTCTGGAGCGTTCGGCGAGCGTGCGGCCGGCGGAGAACCGCCCGGAATTCGAGAAGCTGGTGGCGGAGTGCGCCGGCTTGATCGAACGCGAAGTGCACACGCTCGAATCCCTGGTGGACGAGTTTTCGAAGTTCGCGCGATTCCCAGCGGCCCGGCTCGCGCCGGCCAACGTGAATTCGATCGTCGAGAGCGCGCTGGAACTGTTCCGCGGACGCCTCGACGGCGTGAGCGTCTCGACGGAGCTGGCCGCTTCGCTGCCGCCCGTGCGGGCCGACGCGGAGCTGATCCGGCAGGTGGTGGCAAACCTGATCGACAACGCGGCCGAAGCAATGGAAGGCTCGTCGATGCGGCGGCTACAAATCACCACGCGCGTGGAAGGCGATGGCGACGCCGTGGAAATCGAAATTTCCGACAGCGGCCACGGAATCTCGCCCGCCGACAAGGAAAAGCTATTTCTGCCGCATTTTTCGACCAAGGACCGCGGAACCGGATTGGGCCTGGCGATCGCGAGCCGCATCATCGCCGAGCACAACGGGACGATTCGCGTGGAGGACAATTTTCCGGTGGGCACGCGGTTCGTGATTCGCTTCCCGGCGGCCGAGATGAGCGTACCCACGCAGGCAGGTTAAGAACACACGGAAATGTCAGCCAGCATACTGATCGTCGATGACGAGAGCGGAATCCGCGAATCGCTCGGGGCGCTGCTGCGCGACGAGGGATACGAAGTCGAGGCCCTTTCGTCGGGCGAGGAGTGCTTGGAGCAGATCGAGCGCCGGCACTTCGATCTGGTGTTGCTGGACGTGTGGCTGCCGAAGATCGACGGCCTCGAAACACTGGAGCGCTTGCAGGCGCTGGACGGCGCGCCGATGGTGGTGATGATTTCGGGGCACGCGAATATCGAAGCCGCCGTGCGCGCTACGAAGCTGGGGGCGTTCGATTTCGTGGAAAAGCCGCTATCGCTCGACAAGATCATGGTGGTGGTGCGCAACGCGCTCGAATATCTGCGGCTGGAAGACGAAAACCGCAGCCTGCGTGCCGAACTTGAGGAGCGCCATCAAATTCTCGGCGGGAGCGTGCCGATGAAGGCGCTGCGGCAGCAAATCGCGCTGACCGCTCCGACGACGGGGCGCGTGCTGATTTACGGCGAGAGCGGCACGGGTAAGGAGCTGGTTGCGCGGGCGCTCCACGCGAGCAGCCTGCGGAGCGGAAAGCCGTTCATCGAGGTGAACTGCGCGGCGATTCCGGAGGAGCTGATCGAATCAGAGATGTTCGGCCACCGCAAGGGCAGCTTCACCGGCGCGAGCGAGGATAAAGTCGGAAAATTCCAGAAGGCGGACGGCGGCACGCTGTTTCTCGATGAAGTAGGGGACATGAGCCTGAAAACACAATCGAAGGTACTGCGCGTGCTGGAGGAGCAGCGCGTCGAGCCGCTGGGATCGAATCAGCCGGTGGCGGTGGACGTGCGCGTGATCGCGGCGACGAACAAGAAGCTCGAGGAAGAAATCGGACGCAACGCGTTCCGCGAGGACCTGTTTTACCGGCTCAACGTAATTCCCTTCTACGTTCCCGCGCTTCGCGAGCGCACCGAGGACATTCCGATCCTGGCCGCGCATTTCCTGAAAGAATTCTGCGAGGCATACGGCAAGAAGCCCAAGGAGTTCACTCCGCCGGCGATGGATGTGCTGCTGGCGTATCCGTGGCCCGGAAACGTGCGCGAATTGAGGAACCTGGTCGAGCGGCTGGTGATCATGTGCCCGTCGCCGCGGATCGAGCCGCACCACCTGCCGCCCGAGCTGTTTCGCGGCGCGTCGAAGAGCCCGCAGAAGCCCTACGAGAGCTTGCAGGAGGCGCGCTCGGCGTACGAGCGCGAATTCGTGCTGCGAAAGCTGGAAGAAAATCGCTGGAACATGACCAAGACGGCCACGGCGCTGGGACTCGAGCGGAGCCACCTGTATCGCAAGATGCGCTCTCTCGGAATCGCGCCGTCGAAAGCTTCGTGAAGGAGAACCCCATACCGTGCGAACTTTAGATCGATTCATGACAGGCTGGAAACGCTGCGCGCTTCTCGCGGTGCTGGCGGGAATCTTGTTTGTTAGCGCGGCGCACGGTCAAGCTCCGAGCGGCGCGGCCGTCGAAGGGCAACGGGCGCCGTTCGTCGTATTCCTCGGGACGGGCACGCCGGGACCGACGCCGAACCGGCAGGGGCCGAGCCTGGCCGTGGTCGCAGGAGGCAAAGCATATCTTGTGGACCTCGGGCCGGGCGTGATGCGGCAGGCGGACGCGGCGTTTACGAACGGCGTCCCGGAGATGAATCCGCGCTCGCTCGACATCGCGTTCGTAACCCACCTCCACTCGGACCACACGATCGGGCTGCCCGACCTGATTTTGACGCCGTGGGTGATGGGCAGGGCCGCGCCCGTGGAGCTGTACGGGCCGCCGGGAATCTCGGCGATGGCGGAAAACATTCTCAAGGCCTACGCGGAGGACATCCACATACGGATCACCGGCCTCGAGCAGGGGAACACGACCGGATACAAAGTGAACGCGCACGAAATCAAGCCGGGCGTCGCATATCAGGACGCGAACGTGAAGGTGACGGCGTTCGCCGTGTTGCACGGGAGCTGGCCGCTGGCGCTGGGATACCGATTCGACGCGGGCGGAAAGAGCATCGTGATTTCCGGCGACACATCTCCCGCCGAGAGCGTCGTGCAAGCGTGCAACGGATGCGACCTGCTGATCCACGAAGTGTACTTCGGCGCGCCCACGAACGCCGCGCATCCGCCGGACCACTGGACGCAGTACATGGCCACGTTTCACACGTCAGCCGCGCAGCTCGCCGACATCGCCACGCGCGCGCACGCGAAGACGCTGGTGACCACGCACATCGCTCTCATGGCAAACGCGAGTCAGGGAGACTTGGTGACGGCGCTGAAAAAGGGATTCGGCGGGACCGTGATCGTGGCGCGCGACCTCGACGTCGTGACGCCCTAGCGCTCCGACTGTTCCTGCTGCATTTCGGAGAGTTGCTCGAGCTGGCGCCGCCAATCCATCTGGCGAACCAGCGCAGGGTTCTGGCGCCAGTTGGGCTGCACCTTGACGAAGAGTTCGAGGAAGACGTGGGCGTCGAGGACGGCTTCGATTTCCTTGCGCGCGAGCGTGCCGATTTTCTTCATCGTCTGGCCGCCCTTGCCGATCAGAATTCCCTTCTGCCCTTCGCGCTCCACGTAGATCGTGGCGCGAATCTTGATCAGGTCCTTCCTTTCCTCAAATGAATCGAGAAGCACGGCGACTGCGTGTGGCACTTCTTCGCGCGACGCGAGGATCGCTTTCTCGCGAATGAACTCGGCAACCAGGAAGCGCTCGGGCTGGTCCGTGAACTGGTCCGCGGGGAAGAACGGCGGCGATTCTGGCAGCCGCGCGAGCCAGCCGTTTACCAGATCGAGGCAGCCCTCGCCGGTCAGCGCCGAAATCGGAAACACTTCCGCGAACTCGAAAGCGTGGCGATAGCGGTCGATCAAAGGGAGCAGGAGCTGCTTCTTGATCCGGTCCACTTTGTTTAAGAGCAGGAACACGGGCCCGGCGAAACGTCGCACCCATTCGATCGAGTAGCGGTCGCCGCCGCCGAATGGCGCCGACGCATCGACGATCAGCGAAAGGATGTCGACGCCGTCGAGCGACTGGTCCAACTCATCCATCATCTGGCGGCTGAGGGCGTTTTCCGGCTTGTGGATGCCCGGCGTGTCGATCAGGACGATCTGCGCATCGTCGCGATTCACGATGCCCTGAATGCGATTGCGGGTGGTCTGCGGGCGCGGAGAGACGATCGCGATCTTGCGGCCGACGAGCGTGTTCACGAGCGTGGACTTGCCCGCGTTGGGGCGGCCGACAATGGCGACGAATCCTGCTCGGAAGGACATGTGAACAAATTGTACGCCAAGTGTGGGCGAGCGGACCGATTCTTCGAGGGCGCGTCAGGCGGCGGGATCGGGGACGATTTTCACGCGCAACTCGCGCGTGCGCGGGCCGTCGAATTCGGCGAAGAAGATCGCCTGCCAGCGGCCGAGGGACACGCGGCCGTTTTCGATCCAAAGGGTCTCCGAGGAGCCAACCAGCGCGGTCTTGATGTGCGAATCGGCATTGCCTTCGGCGTGCGTGTAGGCGGCCGAGTGCGGGACCATGCGGTCGAGCGCGGCTTCGATGTCGCGAGCCACGGCGGGGTCGTCGCCTTCGTTGACGAGCACGCCGGCCGTGGTGTGCGGGACGTAGAGATTGCAGATTCCATCCGCGCAGCCCGAATCGCGGACGGCCGCTGCGATTTCGGCGGTCACGTCCTTCAACTCCGTGCGTCGCGATGTGCGAATGGAAAGTGTTCGCGTGAAAGCGCTACTGGGGCGGTGAGCCTTGGAAGCCATGAGGATCAACGATGCCATTCGCGGCGGCGAAGATCAATACGGGAGAAAAACAGGAAGACGCGCCGCGAGTTTTATCGATTCGCCGGACGCGGCGCAGCCGGGGAAAACTGCAAATGCATCGCGGGATCGCCAAAGAGATTCCACGTGCGGCGCACGTCCGGATCGGTGATGCCGAGCTTGGCGCCCAGAATCGCCTTGCCGATCGGCCCTGTGGGATTCGCCGACAGCGCGCCGAGCAGCGCCTGGTTCATCGTGGCTTGCGGAGCTGCGTCCGTGAATCCGGAAGACGCCCAGACGGCCACGGCGCCGCCATTGGGCGCGAGCATCAGCGAAGTGGAGAGGCTGGTCGCGTAGACGTCCTGGAAGAAACCGTTCAGGCAGTCCATGATCAGATAGACGGGCAGGCGGTCGCCGTTCGAAAGACTGGCGGCCGATTCATTGTCGAAGAGGTCGGAGAAGGACCACTGCTGCTCCGATCCGTGCCCGATGTAGTTCACCAGCAGCGCGCCGCTATTGAGCGCCGCGAGAATCTGCTGCTTCGCGACGGCGGGATCCTGGCCGTCGGCGAGAATCTTCGTCACCGTCAGCGACGGGGGCAGCGCCGCGCCCGCGGAATTGGCCTCGGTGGTGAAATCCACGCCGATATTCTGGTCGGCAATCACGAACGCCTGCTGGTTCCATCCGCCGGAGGAAGTGCCGCGCTCGTAGCCGACGATTTTCGACACCACCAGTGCCGCTTCATCCGGCGTGCGAACCGGCAGGCGGCCGGTGGGTATCGTGGCGAACCCGGTCTGCTTGAAATCGGTGAGCCAGTCGTCGGAGGCGGTCTTGAAAGCGGCCGTTTCGATCATGCGCGACGGAACGAAATCCGAGTCGCCCCGACCGAGATAGTTGCGCGGATCGAAGGAAGCGTCGCCGACGAGCAAGACAGCCTGCGGGCGAATTCTCCAATTCGAGGCGGCGGACTGCAAGAAGCTGCGAATCGCAAACGGGCTCCGCTCTCCGAAGTTGTAGGAGTCGAAGATCTCATCCGTCGTCACGACGGTCACTGAATCTCCCTGCATCTGGTGGAGCTTCACCAGCGGCGCCACGCTCGATGCGAAATCCGGATGCGTGATGACCACAATTTCCGCGCCCTGCGAGAATCGATCCGTGACGCTCGGCTCGTGGAAAGAGAGCGCCGCCGGCGCGGACGTCTGATCGTCCGTGAATGCCAGTAGCGTGCGTTCGGTGCCGCGGAAGCCGGGCAGCCGGAGCGCAACGCCGAAGCTCGATCCGTCGAATCCAACGGCGCCGCCGAGCTGGGTGATGGAGAGCGGATCGGTGATGTCCAGCACGTGGATCTGCGAATTCGTAAAGCCGCCGATGCGGACTTTGTCTCCCGCCGGGGCCGTGGCGCGCAACCAGTTCGAATCCGCCGTGTAGGTGTGCGCGTAGTGCAGCGCGATGGATTGCACCAGGCTGACGTCGTTATCCCCGTTAAGCGCGGTGAGCGTGACGGTGTTCGGCCCGTTCTGCAATAAGCCGCTGTTGACCGCGAACGTGTTCGTCACATTCGCCTGATCGGCAAAATCCATCTCGCCGACGGGCGTCCCGTTGAAGGCGACCGAGACGCTATGCGGCTGGCCGTCGGTCACACCCTGTAGCGTGACGTCCACGGTGACGGGCAGGCTCGAGCTTGGATCGACATTCGCAACCGTAAGCGCCTGATCGACGGGCTCGGTGGTGACGATCGCGCCGAAGAAGTTGTCGTTGTTTTCGCCATTGAGCAGCGCGGCGAAGTACGTGGTCCGCTGTTCGAGCAGCACGGTGAACGGGAAGCTCGCATCGCTCGAAGTCCCGCTCGCAGCGGCAGGCGCGGTCGCGATTCGCTTTCCGGGCCGCGAACCGCGCACCAGCCAATAGACGCGCGTGCCGGAGAAGGGCGTGTCGATTCCCGTGCCGTAAAATTCGATGCTGTCGTTGGGTCCGAGCGGGCCGCTGGGCCTTCCGAGAATCAGCAGCGGCTGCTCGACGCCTTCCGCGTAGAGTTGCAGCATGCGCGCGTCCGCAACGGGCGAGAGGCCCGCAGCCACGAGCTGCGCTCGCGTGACGCGATACCATCCCTCGCTCGTGACGGAAATCTTCACCGCCGGAAACGCGCTCAGCGAAACGGGCGGCTGTCCGGGCGAAATAGCCGGAACCATCGGCTGCGGCACGGAGAGCGCGCGGACCATCGGCGCGGGCGTGGCTGCGGCCTGCTCCGACGCCGCTGCGACTGCCTCATTCATCTGCGTCAGCAGCCGCGCCTGTGCAACCGGCTCGGGAGCTTGCGGGGACGCGGTGGCGGCCACCGGACCGTGGAGCGTGCGCGTGCCATTCAGATCGACATCCTCAATCCAGTAGGAAGTCTGCGCTCCGCCCTGCGGGTCGATCCATTGATAGGTCTTGGCGCGATGCTGCGGCTGGCCGCCTCGCAGGAGCAGGGCGGATCCGGCAATCAGCGATTCATTCACGCGGCGCCGCCCCTGCGCGTCTTCCGCGTACACGTGAAAGCCCAGGTTGCGCGTCTCCTCGCGCGTCTGCCATTCGAGGACGACTCCGCCATCCGGCCGCGTCAGCGCGCGGATGGACGAGATGTCCACCGCGGTTGGAGACTGAATCGTGGTGATCGCCGTCGAGGAATTGTTCGTAAGGTTCGGGTCGCTCGTGCTCGAGGTCACGGTCGCAGTGTTGGAAGAGAGCGTGGCCGAGCTGAACGTGGCGGCACTCACATTGATCGTGATGATCACAAGCCCACCCACGCTCAACGAGCCGAGATTGCAACTGACGGTAGTCGTGCCGGCCGTGTAGGAGCAGATCCCCTGCGATGCCGGAATCGAGACGGAGGTAAACGTTACTTGAGCAGGCAGTACGTCAGTGACGACGACATTCTGCGCGACGGCGGGACCGTTGTTGGTCACCTGGAGCGTGTACGTCAGATTCGTGCCCTGATTCACGGGCTCGGGCGACGCCGTCTTGATGATGGCTACGTCCGACTGCGTCGGCGAAGCAACCGTGGCGCTCGTCGATGCCGTGTTGTTCGCGTTGGTCGGGTCACCCGTCGCGGACGATATCGTGGCGGAATTCGTGATGATTGTGCCGGGCGCCGTGCCGGCGGTCACGTTCAGCGTCAGCGTGAATACTGTGGTTGTGTTCGCCGCGAGCGAGGCGATCGTGCAAGTTTGAACGCCGCCCACGGCCGCGGGGCACGTCCAGCCTGCGGGCGCCGGGATCGATACGACGCTCGTGTTGCCGGGCAGCGTGTCGGTGAGCACCACGGTGGTAGCGCTGGCCGGCCCGTTGTTCTTCACGGTGATCGTGTAGGTGATGTTGTTGCCGGCAAGCACGGGATTCGGCGTTCCAGTCTTGGTGATGGCGAGATCCGCCTGGCCGGAGGACGCGACGACCACGGTGGCGATCGCAACATTGTTCGAAGGGTTCGGATCGGTGGTAGCCGACGAAATGTTGGCCGTGGAGGTAATCACCGTGCCCGGCGCCGTCCCGCTAATCACAGTGACAACCACCGTGAACGTGGTTGATGCTCCGGCAGCAAACGTCGGATTCGTGCAGGAAATCGAAGCCGGAGCGCACGTCCAGCCACCGGTGCCCGAAGCCACCGCGGCAGAGACAAAAGTCGTATTTGCCGGA
>Ga0335077_10013255_pt1 | contig 10313 bp, 9 predicted proteins | sample Lox_Sample_31_FD_207151 | JGI IMG/M metagenome (GOLD analysis project Ga0335077, IMG submission 207151) | Soil microbial communities from Loxahatchee National Wildlife Refuge, Florida, United States - Lox_Sample_3.1 | ecosystem: Environmental > Terrestrial > Soil > Wetlands | place: USA: Florida...
TGCGGGACGCGATCGCGATCTTCTCGGTCATCGTGCTGGTCAGCGCGGTCGAGGCGATCTCCGAGGTCCGTGCCGAGCGCGCGCTGCAGGCGCTGCGCGACCTCAGCGCCCCGAACGCTCTCGTGCGGCGCGCCGGCGTCGCCGTGACGGTCCCGGTCGACACGCTCGTCGTCGGCGATGTGCTGCTCGTCGAGGCCGGCACCGTCGTCGCGGCCGACGCCCGCGTCGTTGAGGCCGACGGTCTGGCCACCGACGAGTCCAGGCTGACGGGCGAGCCCGTGTCCGCCGCGAAGGGCCCGGAGCCGGTGGACGCCGACGCGCCTCTCGCCGAGCGGTCCTCGGTGCTCCACGCGGGCACCGTCGTGGTGGCCGGTGCCGGGGAGGGCGTCGTCGTCGCGGTCGGCGACGAGACTGAGATCGGGCGACTGGGCCGGCTCGTCGCACAGGCCAAGGAGCCGCCCACCCCGCTCCAGGACGCGATGGCCGAATTGGCGAAGGCCGCGCTGATCGTTGCGGTGACGGCGTGCGTGCTCGTGCCGCTCATCGGCGTCCTTCGGGGCCAGCCTCCGCGAGAGATGCTGCTCGATGGGTTCACGCTCGCGTTCGCGACGATCCCCGAGGAGCTGCCGATCCTGGTGACGGTGCTCGTCGCGCTGGGCGGCCTGCGTCTGGCACAGCAGGGCGTGCTGTTACGGCGGCTGCGCGCCGCGGAGGCCGTGGGCGCGATGACCGTCTTGCTCGCCGACAAGACCGGGACGCTGACCGAGAATCGGCTGCTGATCGAACGCACCGACGGCGAGCGCGAACGCGTGCTTGCTGTCGCAGCGGCTGCCCAGGGGGGCAGCGGCCGCGCAGGACCCGGTCGACCGCGCGCTGGTCGAGGCCGCTGGTCGAGGCCGCTGGTGAGCCCACGTGGAGCGAGCGCGTCGCCCGCTACCCGTTCGATCCGGTGCGCCGGCGCGAGAGCGCGGTGTGGCGCGTGCCCGCTGGCGCGTGGGTCGCCGTGAAGGGAGCGCCGGAGGCAGTCCTCGAGCAGTGCGCGGTGTCAGAGACGGAGCGGACTGCGGTGCTCGCGCGTGTCGCGCGGCTCGCCGACGACGGGCTGCGGGTCATCGCGGTCGCCGAGCGGCGTGTCGCCTGCGCCCCGTGCGACGCCGTCGACGCCGAGTCCAGGCTCGGCTTCGTCGGGCTTGCCGCCTTCCGCGATCCGTTGCGCGCGGGTGTCCCTGATGCCGTGGCTGAGCTCGCTCACGCTGGCGTGCGGACGATCGTCGTCAGCGGCGACCACCCCGAGGCTGTCGCCGCGGCCGCGCGCGAGGCCAGCGTTCGCACCTCCGCGATCCTCCGCGGCGGCGCGCCGCTCGACGCTCTCGACGACGACCAGCTCGCCGGGCAATTGCGCGGGGAGGCAGTGATCGCGCGCGCCACCCCCCAGGACAAGCTGCGCCTGGTCCGGATCCTCCAGGATCGCGGCGAGGCGGTCGCCGTCACAGGCGACGGCGTCAACGACGCGCCGGCCCTTGCCGCGGCGAATGTCGGGATCGCCATGGGCGCGCGCGGAACCGATCTCGCCCGCGAGGCGTCCGATCTGGTGCTTGTCGATGACGCTTACCCGACGATCGCTCGCGCGGTCGAGGGTGGTCGCGGGCTCGCGTCGCAGCTGCGGCGCGCGGTCGCCTTCTATCTGGGCGCGAAGATCGCGCTGGTCGTGGTCATCGCCGTGCCGCTGGTGCTTGGGCTGCCTGCTCCGTTTCATCCTGTGCACATCGTCATCCTGGAGCTGTTCATGGATGTCGGCGCGTCGGTGGCCTTAGTCTCCGAGCCCACGGCGCCGGCGACGATGGATCGTCGACCGCGCGATCCCGCCAGCCGGTTCCTCGACGGCGCGGGGCTGTCCGCGATCGGGCTCATCGCGGCGTCGCTCACCGTTTCGGTGCTCCCCGCGTTCCTCATCGTCCATGCACGGTAGGGCACCGACATGGCGATTGCGACCGCCGTTGCCGCGTGGCTCGTTGCGAACGTGGCGATCGCATGGTGCTTGCGCGCTCGCCCGGGTCTGCCGCTGAGGCGCAACATCGGATTCCCCGCGTGGGCGATCGCCGCGCTCATCGCCGCGTTCATCCTCTCGCTGACCCACGCCGGTTCGACGCTGGGCGTCGAGCCGCTCACGGCGAGTGCGCTGCGCATCACGGCCGGTGTCGCGGCGGTCGGTGTGGCGATCGCGGTCGCGGGGCGCGTCGCGCTGTCGCTGTCGCGGCGCCTGTGACGGCGTCGCCGCAGAGCGCTACGCCTGCTGACTCGGGGCGCTGGGCCGCCTCCGGCCCGTGCACGTAGGTCTCGATCGCTCGTGGGGATTTGAGCACGAACTTCTTGGCTATACCGTGATCGAACTCCTTGTAGCGGCACTGACTAGTAGACACATCCGGAAGTACGGGTTAGAACTGGGTTGAAGGAGTCGGGCGGGCGGCGGCGAAGTTATGTATCGCGATGCCACGCCCGGCCCGGCATCGGATTGAGCTCTCGGAGGAGGAGCGGCTGGAGTTGACGCGTCAGGCCCGGGCGGAGAAGTTGCCGTTTCAGGATGTGCAGCGCGCGCGGATCGTGCTGTATGCCGCTGATGGGTTGCATGACACCGAGATCGCGGCCGGGTTGGACACGACGGCGGGGATTGTGGGGGAGTGGCGAAACGGTTCTACGTTGATCGTCTTGAGGGGTTGAAGGACAAGCCGCGCGCGGGTCGCCCGCGTCGTTTTCCCCCCGGAGCAGGTCGCCGCGGTCAAGGCGGTCGCGTGCGAGTTGCCGGTGCGGTACGGGCTGCCGCTGGGCCGGTTCTCTAGCACTGAGCCGTACCGGCTGGTGATCGAGTTGGCGGTCACGGAGGCGTCCGCGTCGACGATCTGGCGCTGGCTGCACGAGGACGCGATCCGACCGTGGCAACAGCAGTGCTGGATCTACCAGCGCGACCCGGCGTTCGCCGAGAAGGCTGGTCGGGCGCTTGACCTCTACGCCCGGGTGTTCGAGGGCAAGCGGTTGCGCCCGGTCGAGTACGTGATCTCGGCCGATGAGAAGAGCCAGCTGCAAGCGCTCGGCCGCCGCCATGAAACCAGCGCGCCAGGGCCTGGCCGTCCGAGCCGCTATGAGTTCGAATACGAGCGCGGCGGGACGCTCGCGTATCTCGCTGCGTGGGACGTGCATCACGCCAACCTGTTTGACCGCATCGAGCCGAGCACCGGGATCGAGCCGTTCGGCCGCTTGGTGGAGGAGGTCATGAGCACCGAGCCGTACGCGTCCGCCAGGACCGTCTACTGGATCGTGGATAACGGCTCCTCGCACGCCGGCAAGGCTTCGATCAAACGGATGCAGAAGCGGTGGCCGACCGCCAGGTTGATTCACCTCCCGGTCCACGCCTCGTGGTTGAACCAGATCGAGCTGTACTTCTCGATCGTGCAACGCAAAGCACTGACCCCGAACGACCTCGCAACGCTCGACGCGCTCGCCGACCGACTGCTCGGGTTCGGCGAGCACTACCGGCAGATCGCGCGCCCGTTCGAATGGACCTTCACCCGCCAAGACCTCAACAACCTGATCGCCCGAATCGACCGGCACGAACCTCAGCTCGCGCTCGACGCCTAACGATCAGAACTTACGGACGCGTCCACTAGTCAACCTGGGACTAGACCGCGCGACACGCTGGCGATGGTCCGCGCTGGTGCCTCGACTCGCAGCTTCACGCCTCCTCCGCGCCGACGCTCGAACCAGGCCTCGCCACCGAGGTCGCGGGCTCGCTCCGCGATTCCGTTCAGCCCGAGGTGATCACCATTGGGCACCGAGGTGAAGAGTTCGTGCTGGAGCTGACGGTGGTTCCCTGAGCCGTCATCGGCGACGGCGAGCGACACCACCTGCGGCCGCCAACGCAGGGTGACCCACGCATGCTGCGCGTCCGCGTGACGGACCACGTTGAACAGCGCCTCGCGGGCGATTTGGACCAGCGCGTGCTGTGTACCGGCGGGCACCGGCTGGGTCTGCCCGTAGACGCGCAGCTTGACCTCAAGGCGGGTGCTGGCCTCGACGTCTTCGATCACCTCGCGCAGTGCCCGACCCAGCTCTGGTGGCGCATCGCTGACGCGTCCGAAGATCACCTCGCGGATCTCGTTCACGGCCGAGCGCGCCAGCCCTTGAGCGGCCAGCACCTGCTCTAGCACCACCGGCGGGGTCATCGGGTGCCGCCGGCACCATTCGAGGTTCATGCCGATCGTCAGGAGCTGCTGGGCAACGCTGTCGTGAAGCTCGCGCGCGACGCGGTTGCGCTCCTCTGAGAGGAGCTGGCGCCGCCCGGCCTGCTCTAGCCGTCTTAGCGTGCCCTGGAGCTCTGAGTCGCGCCGCTTGAGCTCCGCCGCCCGCCGCTCGTTCTCCTCAAACCTCCGGGCGTTGTGCAGGGCGACGCCGGCGTGGTTTGCCAGCGTGACCAGGATCGACACGTCACCCGGCGCCACCTCGATCCCGTTTGGCAAGCCCACCGCGAGTATCCCCGCCGGGTCGCCGTGGACCGACATCGGCGCCGTCACTAGGACGCCGGATAGGGTCCGGCACTCGAGCCCCTCGTCGTGTTCGGCGAGCACCGGTCGCTGGGCGGCGAGCGTCCGCTCGGTAAGTGCCGCGAGCATCCGCGGCGCCAACCCCCAGCGCTGGATGGCGCAGTCGCCGGCATGGACGAACACCCGAGCCATCCCGATACCGGCAGAGTCACCGGAGAACACCATCGCGGCCCAGCGTGCGTCGAAGAGGTGCGCGGCGGCCTCGACTACTGCGTCACACACCGTCACCGCTCTAGCCGGCGCCACGCAGAGCGCAGAGGAGATCCGCTCCAGCGTCTCGATCGCCTGCTCCCGCCGTGCGGATTTGTCGCGCCAAGCCGTGTGGAAGCTCGGCTTCGACGAACAGGCGCCAATCAGGCGCTCGAGCGCGAGCGGGTCGACGCCAGGGCGGCGCCGAGCAGGCGGCGACGCCGAGGTATCCCGGCGCTCAGTAGGCGGCGGCGCAGATCCGCCGGACATCGTCAGGCGTTGCCCCGCTTGGCGGCGCGCACTCGGGCCTGCCCACCGGGTGCGGACTCGTCGACCCCGGCGGACAGCGCTCCGCTCTGGCACCGGGCCAGTGCCTCCTCGCGTGACGCGACGGCCGCGGCGGCCTCCTGACCGGCGGCCGCGTCGAAGTAGCGCGCGCACGGACGGCGGCGAGCCGCTTCTGATGGCGGGCGAGGTCGGCATCGGACTCTTCGAGCTCGGTGTACGTGGTCCGGCCACGGCGGCGCTCGAGCTGGAGCTCCTTGCAGAACTGGCGCGCGCTCTCGACCACCTCGTGGTACTCGTCGGTCCGCTCCCCTTGGATCGCGTCGATCACCACTGCCTCCTGCTTCGAGTCCGCCAGGCGGATGCGAAGCAGCTCGCCGTGGCCGCCCTCTGCGCGTAGCCGGGTCACCGCCCTCGTCGCGGCACGCGTGGTCTTCGCCGTCGCCGGGACCCGGCACACGGACTGCTGCAGGTAGTGAGCCCCCAGGCCGCGCAGATTCCGCCACGCGTAGACACGGAGCGTCGAGGTCCCGCGGGGCGGGGTGGAGACGGTGATCAGCAACCAGTCGCGGGCCACAGGACGACCATGATCGTAGTCGTCTCCACGCTGTTCCTGTCACTACGTACTGTACGTTTCATGCGCAGAACAACCTATGTGTCATCGAGCACGGGTAGCGCATGACCCGAGAGCGCTCCCCGCACTGTTACTTCCATCATGTGCTACACGTTTCATGCCGCACACAACGCGTGTCCCGTCCGGCGACGGACTCGGTGTCTGAGCGAATTACCTGACCTATCAGGTCACTAACTGCCCGGTCGGACAGTGTGGGTTGACGCAGCACCTCGGCCGTGTTAAGAGTGCTCCGGTTGGCTGTACCGGGCAGGCCCGCCAACCGGTCTAATCAACTCCTCGAGGGAGGTTCTATGGGCTTTCTGCTTCTCGGTGTCGACAGCTTGATCGCTTGCTTCGCTGTCGGTGCGCTCGTTAGCCGACGGTCATGGTTGACGTACGCCACGCTGTTCGGGGTCTGCGACGCGGGCGGTTTCCTGCTCGGGACGTGGCTTCACTGGAGCATCCCGGACGGCACCGCCAACGTCATTGAGACGGCGGTCCTGGTCGGCTTGGGGCTGTACTGGCTCGGCATCGCGTTGTATGCGCAGCGGCTTGCCGAGACCCGGTGGGTTTGGGCTCTTCCGTTCGTGCTCAGCATCGACAACATCACCTACGGTCTGATCGACCACGCATGGTCTTCATCGGTGGCGGTCCAGGCCATTGAGCAGTTGATCTCCAGCTCGGTGCTCGCTCTGATCGGGCTCCTCGCGAGCGCTGCCGTGCTGCGGGCAATCCCGGGCTCGAAGCGGCGGAGCATTGTGTTCCCCGCCGCGTTCGCCGGGGCAGCGTTGCTCGTCGCCGCACCGGTCCTGCTCGCCGTCGGGTAACCGGGGGAACCTCTCCTGCCGAGATTCTGGTCAGCGGTCGCCCGGGCGCGAGTCCTCGCATGGGCACCGCTGGCCCGTCGGCGCCGGCGCGACTTGGCGCTGGTGCCCGCACGATCGTCGACCAGTCGTACTCGTCGAATCGCCGCGACCACCCGCACCGCTGGCCGGGCCTACCCATCCAAGCATCACTTCGCGTCGGTCAAACAGCGCAACGCCATCGTGCCGGCACGCTTCGATGGCCCGGGTGGAGGGGCGCGTGAGCTAGGAATGTCGATAACCCGAACGTGTCAGGCGGTGGTCGCCCGCGTAGTCATTGCCGTGCTGGCCGTCGCTATCCCGCTCGCGGTGCCCTTGCTTACGCATGAGGCGCTGGCGACGATCAGCGCGGACCACGCGGGCCCCCTGACCGCTCGCATCGTGCATCAGGACCGACGCCCCGCGGCCACATCACCCGCTCTGCCAACAAAGCCAGTGAAGATGAATGCTGCCGCCGGAATTTGGCTTCGGTGTCAGCCGTGTACCAGCAGCGCCGATGGTGAGGTCGCCGTCGGCGCGGCGAAACCGATTCTGCTCCGGGTAGGCTCCTGGCCGGAGCAGCCTCCGGCCGTTGCGTTCTCAGGCGTCGACCAAGGGAGGGAGTCTTCGCCACATAAGAGGATCCGGAGTTAGCGCAAGTCGACCGTTCGAGGACAGGAAGGCGGCCGTTTACGCGCGAAGCGCATAGCCACCAGACGCGTCTCACCTCGTGGGGTGCGCCGGGGGTAGTGGCGGCCGCCCGCCCGGACCCATGAAGGCGAAGACCTGGTCGGTGCCCGGAAGAAGCAGGAGGCCATCGCCGACCGACGGCGTCGGGAAGTGGTTGGCATACCCGCCGAAGGGGATCGAGACGACCTCCTTACCGTTGGCCGGGTTCAGGCCGTGGACCGCGTTGTCGCCTCCAATCGTCCAGACCAATCCATCCGCAATGATCGGTGCGCCAGCGGCGCCGTCGTTATCAGTCCACAGCCGTTTCAGGTACGGCGCCTTCGCCAGAACCTTGATCGCCGTCACGCCATCCGGGCAAGGTACGTACACGACCGAGCCGTTCACTGCGTGTCCACCGTCGGGGTCGCCACTGCACACCGACAGCGACGCGACCTCGCCCTCCTCGCCGCCGAGATGTCCCTGACGCAACAGATACCCGATGTCCCTCTTGCCAACCTGGAACACAAAGCCATCCACCAGCGCAGGGTCCCCGGTCCCCAGGTCAAGATCGTCCCCGCTGAGCGTCTGCCAGTCCTTGGGGTAGAAGATCGACTCGAGATGCATGGTCGGCGATAGCTCAAGCACCGCGTCGCTGTCGTCATATCGCTGGCCCGCGCCCAGGTTGTAGCCGTCGGCGCTCGCCACGTAGACGTTCCCGTGAGGGTCAACGACCGGAGAGCTGCCGCCCATCCACACCGCCCCCCGATCCTTGCCGCCACCGATCTGGAGGTAGTTCAGGCCTCCTCCCGTCTCCGGCATCGAGACGACATAGCCATGGGCAGGACCGTTGGGGCCGGGACAGTCGCCTGAGTTCTGACCGTAAGCGATGACCACAAAACCGTGGTCGAGCGCCAGCCCCGGCCGCTGCAGCTGCGCGAGCTGGTCCTCGCCCGCGTTCGGCATCGCCCGCTCGTCCAGCTCGACCTTACCGGTGAACAGATCGAGCCCGAATAGACGATGCGACGCTTCCACCCCACCAGACGCAGACGGGCCGCGTATCAGGGTGTCTGCGTCGACGAAGATCTCGTGGCGCTTGGAGTCGATCACAGGCGTGCCCGTAATGCCGACCTCGGGCGAGATATCGCCGCAAGGCAGGTCACCAGATGGCACCGGCCTCGCCAGATGGCGTGACCACAGGATCCGCCCGCTGCGCGCGGCCAACGCGTAGACAGTGTCGTTCTCGGTCGCCGCGACGACGCGGCCGTCGGCGACGAGCGGCTCGCCATACAGCTGCCCGTCCAGGACCGGCGAGGTCCAGGCTTGCCGCGAAGGCCGCAGCTTGGTGTGCGCCGCCTGGACCCCGGTCGCCTCAGCATTCCCGTGGTAGGTGGTCCAGTCAGAGCCGAAATCGGAGGCCCGCGCCACGGGTCTCGATCTCGCCGCCCCGGCGGTCGCGCTTCCAGCCGTTGACGCCGCCGAGCGGGTCACGGAAGAACCACCACATCCGTAGCCGCAGAGCGACGCAGCCGTCACGGCCGCCCCGACAGCGAGGGGTACACTCAGGCGCCTCCCGGCTCCAGTCCCTACCGCGGCGAGCCGAGTCGCTCTTCTCACCGCGCAACCCGAGCAGCTGCCACCGTTCGCTGAGTATACCCGGCGCAGCTTCCGTCCCCACGGAACAAGGGCACTCTCGGCGACCGCTTGGACCGACCACGCTCGAGACATCCACCTTCGGGACAACCGAACGACGCACCCGACTCGGCTGGCGCGCCGACCGCTCAGCGGCGAGAGGAGGCCCCGGTGCTTGCTCGATCCCCGCAAGCACGAGAGGGCGCGCTCGCTGAATGCAGTCGTGAGCGCGCCAGCATCGGCGTGACTGCAAAGCCACGCCAGCAGACGTCTCGCCCGGCGGGGCGGACTGCTGGTTCGCCCCGGCTGAGGGGTAGTCATGCAGCTTGAGGCCGGCGGCACCCGCCGCGCTATCGCTTTCCCGAGGGCATCGGCCGGACCCCGCAGGCCAAGAGGCCAGAAGCGATCGTCCCGCCTTGGTCATGCGCGTGAGCGCAACGCGCGGAAAGCGCTCGCGCGCCCGGTCGGCGCCGGACGCGCGCTTCGCCACGATCCGAGGAGTGGCGACTGGCCATTCCTTGCTCTGGAAGCAGTAGCCGCGGCCCGGACGACTGCTCCCCGCGGAAGGAGTAGCGCGACCTCACGGCTGCGGCCGTGGAAAAGGAGTGACGGGCAGCTCGCAATGTCGGTGATTGCTCTCCGCGAATCGCTCACGCGGATGGTCGACCCCGACGATCGATCCGGGCGCGAGGGGTAGGCCGACGCGTGGAGAAGCGATAGCGCGCGGATCCGGATGGCCTCGAGCGGCTCGGCTTGCGCATCGCCGGGGTGAAGCAGCCGTCCCCTCGCCACCGCGAGACACGTGAGGACGTGGCTTTGCGATAGCGCGATCCGAGCGGGCACGAGAACGAAAGCAGTCGCGCCAAGCCCGGGTCGCGCACGCGTGGATCTGGGCGATAGGAGCAGCGCGCGACTCGGCGGTCGGCGCCGTTCGTCGCCACCTTGGGACCAGCATCGACACCCCGCACGGACTACGGCTTCGATCCGAGCGCTAGCACCAAGGCTGCAAGCACGCGATGCACGCTTGTGGCGACAAGCACGTCGCGGGTGCACGCGGTGCCGACACCTGCGTTCGTGCTCGCTCGGGTATTCACCGCTCACGTCGCCGGCGTGGCTGCCTATGTCCGAGGCTGTCGGGTTTACGGGGTGTCGTCCGAGCGGTTTAAGACCATTCCGGGATGGGTCAGAATTTCATTGCGTGTGGTGCGCCGGGATAAACCGGCATGGAGAAAGAGATGCGAGAGCTCGACGGCGAAGGAGTAGCGATCCACGTCGGCCCCGAGTCATGCGTTCGTGTTCGTGAGGGCGCGGGCGAAGCGTTGACAGGGGTACGTGCGGGCTGGGCTATTGAGCCGCGTAAGTTGAATAAGGTTCGGGGTGCCGACGCCGTCACATCGGGTGGAAGGCAACACCGGCAGCGGCGCTATCGCGAGTCGCTGCCGGACCCCGCGCGGTCTGAGAACCTGGGCACGTACGGAATCTCCACGCGCG
>Ga0335077_10013256_pt1 | contig 10313 bp, 6 predicted proteins | sample Lox_Sample_31_FD_207151 | JGI IMG/M metagenome (GOLD analysis project Ga0335077, IMG submission 207151) | Soil microbial communities from Loxahatchee National Wildlife Refuge, Florida, United States - Lox_Sample_3.1 | ecosystem: Environmental > Terrestrial > Soil > Wetlands | place: USA: Florida...
GCGGTGGTGGCCCACGAGGTCCGCAACCCCCTGGGGGTCATCTTCAACTCTCTGGGCTCGCTCCGGCGCATGCTCGCCCCGGAGGGGGACGCCCGGGTGCTCTTCGACATCGTCGGCGAGGAGGCGGACCGGCTGAACCGCATGGTGGGCGACCTGCTCGACTTCGCTCGGCCGGTCACCCCGGTCCTTCGGCCCGAGCCCTTGGAGCGCGTGGTGGACGAGGCGGTGGCGCTCGCCCTGGGCGACGGGTCCGCAGGCATCGTGGTGGAGTGCGAGGCGAGTCCCGAGCTGCCCCCCGTCCCGATGGATGCGCGCCTGGTGCGCCAGGCCGTGCTCAACGTCGCCGCCAACGCGGTCCAGGCCATGCCCCGGGGTGGACGTCTGGGCGTGCGCATCCGCCGGGAGGCCCAGGGCGTGCTGCTCGAGCTCTCGGACACCGGGCCGGGGATCCCCGACGAGATCCGCACCCGCATCTTCGAGCCGTTCTTCACCACCAAGGCGAGCGGGACGGGGCTCGGGCTCGCGGTGGTGAAGCGGATCGTCGACGGGCACGGCGGCGAGGTCTCGGTCACGACCCGTCCCGGGGGGGGGACGATCGTGCAGCTCCGGCTCCCGGTGGCGCTCGGCGGCCCTGGTCTGGTTGAATCTGGGAGCGCGATGGGTTGAGATCCCCTTCGATGGCCGATCCTGGTTCCCCCGCGCCGTTCGCCTCGACCGTTCCGCCCGAAGCGAGCGGCCCCGGGGCGCCCGCTCCGGGCCACGTGCTCGTCGTGGACGACCAGAAGAACATGCGCGCCACCACCGCCCTGCTCCTCCGGCAGGCGGGGCACCGGGTGGGGGAGGCCGCCGACGGCGCAGGGGCGCTCGAGCAGCTCGCCCAGGGCACCTATGACGTGGTCCTCACCGACCTGCGCATGCCCAGCCTCGACGGCATGGAGCTGCTCAAGGCGGTGCAGCGCTCCTCTCCCCAAACCCAGGTCATCGTGATGACCGCCTACGGGACCATCGAGTCGGCGGTAGAGGCCATCCGGCAGGGGGCGTACGACTTCGTCACCAAGCCCTTCAAGCAGGACGAGGTCCTCCTGCGGGTGGCCAAGGCCCTGGAGAAGAAGCGCCTGCTCGGCGAGGTGACGCTCTACGCGGAGGAGTTCCGGAAGCGGTACGGGCTCGAGCACGTGGTGGGCCGTTCGCCCGCCATGCGCGAGGTGCTCGAGCGCGCCATGCGGGTCGCCCCCACCGACGCCACCGTGCTCATCACCGGCGAGTCCGGCACCGGCAAGGAGCTGGTGGCCCGGGCCCTGCACGTCGCCAGCCGTCGCAGCGACCGACCGTTCGTCCCGGTGAACTGCGCTGCCATCACCGAGACCTTGCTCGAGTCGGAGTTGTTCGGCCACGCGCGCGGCGCATTCACGGGCGCGACCCGAGCCCGGCGCGGCCTCTTCGAGGAGGCCCACGGCGGAACGCTGTTCATCGACGAGATCGGCGAGACCACGCCGGGATTCCAGGCCAAGCTCCTGCGCGCCCTTCAGGAGGGCGAGATCCGTCGCGTGGGGGAGTCCATCCCGGTCCTGGTGGACGTGCGGGTCATCGCCGCCACGAACCAGGACCTTCGCCGCGCCATCGCCGAGAAGCGCTTCCGCGAGGACCTGTACTACCGGCTGGCGGTGGTCCCCCTGCGAATTCCCCCGCTCCGCGAGCGCCGGGAGGATGTCCCGCTCCTCGCCTCGCACTTCCTGGAGCGATTCAACCAGCGCACCGCGGGGGACAAATTCCTCACCGCCGAAGCCGCCGCTCGCCTCCTGGAGCACGACTGGCCCGGGAACGTGCGCGAGCTCGAGAACGCGGTGGAGCAGGCGGCCGCGCTCTCCCCCACCCGCGAGATCCGGGCCCAGGACATCCACGTCGAGGCGATGGGGCCGGGCCTTCCCGGAGCCCCCGTCGCCACCCTGGCGCAGGCGGTCGAGGACGCGGAGCGCCGGGCGATCGAGGCCTCGCTGCACCGGAACGCGGGCGACCTCGTGAGGGTGGCCCGGGAGCTCGGGGTTTCGGGAACCACCCTGTGGCGCAAGATGAAGCGGCTCGGCATCGCGGCGAGCCCCTCGGCTGGCCTAGTTCCCTTCTGACTCGGTCGGGGTGCCCGCTCATTTCAGGATTGAAACGGATTTTTCAGTGTTGAAGGGGGCGGTCGAGTTGAGGCGGCCAATGCCGTCTCGGCGCTCCTGAGCCGGCGCCGCAAGCTCAGGAAATCCCTCCTTATGTCTCTGGATCAGGGGATGCCCGACGACTGGCATCGCCGTTGCTATAGGACACCCGCAGAAGTGCAAAGCAGCCTGTTGAGGTAGGTCCCCCCCCCGCCACTTCAGCTGCGCTTTGCACTTCTTTTTTTTGTCGCGCGGGGAGTCCCTCGCTCTCACCCCAAGGTCCCGGCGGCCGCCGCGAGCCGGACGAGCGGCTCCGCCGCGACGCCCAGAACGAGCACCACGAGCACAGCCGCGAGCAGGGCCACCGCGAGTGAGGGGGCGGAGAGGACCTCGGCCTCCCCCTCCGGAGGCCGCATGTACATGTAGAGCACGACGCGCAGGTAGTAGTAGGCGCCCAGCGCGCTCGTGAGTACGCCCACGATGGCGAGCATCTCGAAGCCGGCCCCGATGGCCGCGCGGAACACGTACAGCTTTGCGAAGAAGCCGGCGGTCGGCGGGATGCCTGCCAGGGAGAGGAGGAAGACCGCCATGGCAAAGGCGAGGGCGGGGTGGCGCCGTGCCAGGCCCGCGAAGCGCGACAGGTCCCAGGGATCGGCCGGTTCCCCCTCGCCCCCGGCCCGACGCTCCAGGACGCCCACGATCGCGAAGGCCCCGATGACGGTGGCGCTGTAGACCGCGAGGTAGAAGAGGAGCCCGGCCAGCGCCTGCGCGCGCGCCCCTGCCACGGCCGCGGAGACCACCCCGATGAGCAGGTAGCCCGCGTGAGCGATCGAGGAGTAGGCCAGCATCCGCTTCACGCTCCGCTGAGGGAGGGCGAGGAGATTTCCGGCGATCATGGTGAGGAGCGCCAGCGTGGAGACGAGCGCCCCGAAGCCTGCCACCTTCACCGCCGTCCCCGTCTCGGCCGCGAGCAGGAGGCGGACCAGCAGGGCGAACGAAGCCGTCTTCACCCCCGCCGCCATGAAGGCGGTCACCGGGGTGGGAGCCCCCTCGTACACGTCGGGCGTCCAGGCGTGGAACGGAACTGCTGCAACCTTGAAGGCCACGCCGGCCAGCGCGAGCCCCATTCCCACGAGGTAGAGCGGCGAGCCCTGCCCCTCCGGGAGCTTCGCGAACGCGGTCGATCCACAGGCGCCGTAGAGGAGAGCCGACCCGTAGACGAAGAGCGCCGACGAGACCGCGCCCAAGACGAGGTACTTGAACGCCGCCTCGGAGGGGCGCAGCCCGCGGCGCAACCAGGCGGCCAACGCGTAGGTGGAGATGCTCATCACCTCGATGGATACGAAGGCGACGAGTAGATCGGTCGCCATGCCCAGGAGCACCATGCCCGCCGCCCCGAATGTGGCCAGGGCGTAGAACTCGCCGCGCTCGGAGCCGCGCGCCTCGAGCCAGCTCGCCCCCACCAGGGCCGACAGCGCCAGCCCCGCGCAGACGATCGCCGTGACGAAGGCCGAGAAACCGTCGAGCGTGCCCTGGCCGTCGAACACCGGTCCCGGCCGACGGAGGGCGAGAGCCGTGACCGCCGCCGCGGCGGCGAACGCCACGGTAAGTCCCGACTGATAAGCCCGCTTGCCGGAGACGAGGAAGGCCTCGGAGAGCAGGAGCACGACGGCCCCCAGGGTCAGGATGGCGACCGGGAGGAGGGCAGCGAAGCTGGCCGTCGGGAACCCCGTCATGTCATGGCCTTTCGGGCTGGGCCCGAGCCTGGAGGGCGGGTCTCGCGATGGCGGGGGGAACGGTCCCCACTCGCGTCTCGCCGCCCAGGCGCACCTCGGCGGCCTGGAAGCGCTGGACGAGCCGGTCGACCGCGGGCTTCACCGGCCGGAGGAAGGGCTGCGGCAAGAGCCCCATGAGGAGAATGAGGGCGACCATCGGCCCCAAGACGAACCCCTCGCGCACCGAGAGGTCCCCGAGCGTCCGGTTCTCCTCCTTCCGCAAGGGGCCGAAGAACACTCGCTCGACGAGGAGGAGCATGTACACCGCACCCAGGATCACCCCCACCGCCCCGAGCGCCGCCATGACGGCGGGGGCCCCGAGCCTCGAGAGCCAGGTCCCGGAGAGGATGAGGAACTCGCCCACGAATCCGTTCGTGCCCGGGAGGCCGATGGAGGAGAGCGTCACCACCACGAACACCGCCGCGAGTGCGGGGGTCACCTTCCCCAGTCCTCCGTAGTCGGCGATCTGCCGGGTGTGGCGCCGCTCGTAGAGCAGGCCCACGAGCAAGAAGAGGGCGCCGGTGGAGATCCCGTGGTTCAACATCTGGTAAACGGAGCCGGTGAGCGCCTCGGCGGAGAGCGCCATGAGGCCCAGCATGACGAAGCCGAGGTGCGAGACCGAGGAGTAGGCGACGAGCCGCTTCATGTCGGTCTGCACGAACGACATCATGGCGCCGTACAGGATCCCCACCACCGCCAGGGCCGCGATGGCGCCGCGGTAGGAGAGGGCCGCCTCGGGGAAGAGGGGCAGCGCGTAGCGGAAGAAGCCGAAGGTGCCCATCTTGAGGAGCACGCCCGCCAGGATCACCGAGGCGGCGGTGGGCGCCTCGGTATGGGCGTCGGGCAACCAGGTGTGGAGCGGGAACATCGGCACCTTGACCGCGAAGGCCAGTGCGAAGGCGAGGAAGAGCCAGCGGGCGGCCTGGGGCGTCACCTCGAGCGCCCGCCGCGCCTCGAGGTAGTCGAAGGTGTTGCCGTCGTGGAAGTAGACATAGAGGATGGCCAGGAGCATGAGCACGCTGGCCGCGAAGGTGTAGACGAAGAACTTGATGGTGGCGTAGAGCCTGTTCTGCGAGCCCCAGATGCCGATGAGCAGGTACATCGGCACGAGCATCGCCTCCCAAAACACGTAGAAGAGGACGAGGTCGAGGGCCGCGAAGGTGCCGATCATGGCCGTCTCGAGGACCAGGATGGCGATGAGGAACTCCTTCACCCGCTCCGCCACCGCCCTATAGGCGGAGAGGATCACGACCGGGGTGAGGACGGTGGTGAGGAGCACGAGCAAGAGGGCCACCCCGTCCAGCCCCACGTGGTAGCCGATGCCCAGGCTGGGGAGCCAGGCGGACCGCTGCTCGAACTGGAACTCGGCCGCGCCCGACCCGGCGTCGAAACCGGTCCACAGAAAGAGCGAGAGCACGAAGGTGGCGAGCGACACCCCCAGCGCCAGCGCCCGGTGCTGGCCCACCTCGTCCCGCGGCACGACCGCGAGGGTGAGGGCCCCGAAGAGCGGGAGGAAGACGACCAGGCTGAGCAGGTTCACGGGTGTCCCCCCATCCCCAGGGCCAACCCCAGGATGATGGCCGCCGCAACAGCCATCAGGGCCGCGTACCGCTGCAGATCGCCGTTCTGGAACACGCGCACCACCGAGGCGACCCCGCTCGCGGCCCGCCCTACCCCGTTCACCAGGCCGTCGATGATCCCGACGTCCACCACGCTCCAGAGGACGAAGGCGATCCACTCGAACGGCCGCACCACGAGGAGGTCGTAGAGCTCGTCCACCCGGAACTTGTCGACCGCGAAGCGGTACGCGCCCGGGGCGGCCCGGGCGAGCCGCGCCGGCAACTCGCGCAGCGCCCCGGCGTAGAGCACATAGCCGAGGAGCGTCCCCAAAAGCGCCAGCGCCCAGGCGAGGAGGTACGGCCAGGTGGCGTGCTCGCCGAACACGTGGACCTCTCCGAGCCTCTGGGCCACCTGGCTCGCGCCGCTCTGCACCTCCCGGGCGGCGCTACGGAAGACCTGGGAGGTGAGGACCTGGAACACGTCCGCGAGCCGGCGAGCCGGCCACTCGAACGGCCAGGCGATGGCCACCCCGGCCACCGACCCCACGGCCAGGATCCAGAGCGGGACGGTCATGACCTTCGACGACTCGTGCGCGTGCTCGGCCGCGTGGGTCCTAGGCTGACCCAGGAAGGTGAGCACGAACAGGCGGGTCATGTAGAAGGCGGTCCCGAGCGCGGCGAGCGAGCCGATCGCGTAGGCGATCTTGCCCACCGCCGGCCAGGCCGGGTTGAGCGACTCGAGCGCGCCGCCCAGGATGGCGTCCTTGGACCAGAACCCGGAGAGCGGCAGGGCCCCTGTGATGGCCAGGGTGGCGATGGCGAAGGTAAGGGCGGTGTGCGGCATCCGCTTCCACAGGCCGCCCATCTTGGTGATGTCGGTCTCGTCGCCCATGCCGTGCATCACCGAGCCCGCCCCGAGGAACAGGCAGGCCTTGAAGAAGGCGTGGGTGACGAGGTGGGCGATGCCCGCCCAGAAGACGCCAGCCCCCACGCCGATGAACATGAACCCGAGCTGGCTCACGGTGGAGTAGGCGAGGACCTTCTTGATGTCGGTTTGGGCGAAGGCGATGAGGGCGGCGAAGAGCGCGGTGAGGGCCCCCACCAGCGTCACCGTGGCGAGTGCAGCCGGGGCGAGGGCGAACAGGTACGCGTTCCGGGCGACGAGGTAAACACCGGCGGTGACCATGGTGGCGGCGTGGATGAGGGCCGAGACCGGGGTCGGTCCGGCCATGGCGTCCGGCAGCCATACGTAGAGCGGGAGCTGCGCGCTCTTGCCGGTCGCCCCCACGAACAGGCAGAGCAACGCGAAGGTGAGGGCCCCCTGGTAGGTGAGGCCGGCAAAGACCCCTCCGGCGATCACCGAGTGCACCTGGACCCCCTGGGCCAGCCGCTCCAGGTCGACGTAGCTCGTGGTCCCGAAGAGCGCGATGAGGGAGAAGACGCCCAGGAGGAACCCGAAGTCGCCGATCCGGTTCACCACGAAGGCCTTCCGGCCGGCGTACGCCTTCTGGGGATCGGTGTACCAGAACCCGATGAGAAGGTAGCTGCAGAGACCGACCCCCTCCCAGCCGACGAAGGTCAGGACGAGCGAGTCCGCCAGGACCAGCGTGAGCATGGCCGCGGCGAAGAGATTCAGGTACGCGAAGTACCGAGCGTACCCGGCGTCGTCCTCGTGGGCCATGTAGGAGACGGAGTAGACGTGGATGAGGGTGCCGACCCCGGTCACCACCATGATCATGACCGCGGAGAGCGCGTCCGCGCGCAGTCCCCAGGCCACCGAGACCAGGGCCCGGCCGTCCGCCTCGAGCACCTGGAACCACGGTCCACCCCGGAACTGCAGCACCTCGGGGCGGTAGATGTAGATGGCGTAGGAGAAGGCGATGGAAGAGACGATGAGGGCCCCCACCATCGCCGCGATCGCCACCAGGGTGACGTTTCCCCTCCCCAGCCGCCGCCCGGCGAGGCCGTTGACGACGGCGCCCAGGAGCGGGAAGACGATGATCGTCCAGAGGTATGGGCCGGCCGCGGACGTGTCGATCGAGGGCATAGCGTGCCGCGAAGGATTACCGTCTAGGCGGGGGCCAGGCAAGCGTCTTTGCGCGGAAAACTCACGGGAGCACGCGGACATGAGCGCAGGAAGGGGCGTGACGCCAGCGGCGGCCCTGGAGCTTCGGAAGCTCCCCCGCACTGACGAACTACTGGCCGTCGCCCGCGGCGCGGGGCTCGTCGACCTGCTCGGTCACGGGTGGGTCGTGGAGGCCATCCGAGAGGCCCTCGACGGCATCCGCCGGGACGTGCTCTTGGGCGCCCCCTGCCCCCCGTCGGAGGAGATCGAGCGCTCGGTGCTCTCGCGGCTCCGCGAAGGGGCGCACCTCTCGCTCCGGCCGGTCGTGAACGCGACCGGCGTCGTCCTCCACACGAACCTGGGCCGTTCCCCCCTTTCGTCCGCGGCCCTCGAGGCCATGGCGGCGGCCGCCCGCGGCTACGCCAACCTGGAGTACGACCTCATCGCCGGGGCCCGCGGCGACCGGTACGGCCACGCCCAGGCGGCGCTCTGCCGCCTCACCGGGGCCGAGGCGGCTCTCGTCGTGAACAACAACGCGGCGGCGGTGATGCTGGCTCTGGCCGGCCTCTCCGAGGGGGGGGACCCGCCCGCCGAGGTGATCGTCTCCCGTGGCCAGCTCTTGGAGATCGGCGGGGGGTTCAGGATCCCGGACGTCCTCCGCCGTTCCGGCGCGGCGCTCGTCGAGGTGGGGACGACCAACCGGACCTATCTCGCCGACTACGAGCGGGCCATCGGCGACCGCACCCGGATCCTCCTCCATGTCCACCGCTCCAACTTCCGCCTCACGGGCTTCGTGCACGACGTGGAGCTGAAGGAGCTCGTCCGTTTGGCGCGGGAGCACGGCCTCTTCGTGGTCGACGATCTCGGCTCGGGCACGCTCCTCGATCCGGCGCGGTTCGGCCTCCCCCCCGAGCCGACGGTGCCGGAACGGATCCGCACCGGAGCCGACCTCGTCACCTTCTCCGGCGACAAGCTCCTGGGCGGGCCGCAAGCGGGCATAATCGCCGGACGTCGAGATTCGATCGAGCGCGCACGCCGCCACCCGCTGCTCCGGGCGCTGCGCGTGGACAAGGTCACCCTGGCCGGTCTCTCCGCCACGCTCGCTCATTACGAACGGGGCGAGGCGGCCGAGAAGGTCCCCGTGTGGCGGGCGATCGCCCGTACGCCGGAGGCCCTCCGGCTGCGAGCGGAGTCGTGGCGGACGGCGGCCGGAGAGAAAGGGGCGCGCTGCGAGGTGATCCCGGGAAGCTCGGCCGTCGGGGGCGGCTCCTTGCCCGGGGCGACCTTGCCCACCGCGCTGCTCGCCCTTCCCGCGGGGGGTGCCGAGTCGCGCCTCGCACAGATGCGCCGCTGCGATCCGCCGGTGGTGGCGCGGATCGAGGAGGACCGGGTGGTGCTCGATCCCCGGACCGTGCTCGAGGGGGAGGACGAGGCGGTGGTGGCGGCGGTGAGGGAGGCGGTGAGCTAGAGAGCCGCCGGCCCGCCCTTGCTACTCGAACACCTTGGCGAGCTCCTCCGTCGAGGCGCCCTCCTTCTTCGTGCGGAGGTCGTGATAGGCGACGGCGGGTAGGACGGTGGACAGGGACATGGTCAATACCTGGACGAAGAGTGCGGCCAACACGCCCAGGATGGGGACGAGGGAGAAGAGGTTCGACACGAGGTTCAACCCGATCTGGATGAGCAGGAGCACGAGCCCGGCGAGGAAGATCTTTCCCCGGTAGCCCCGGGTCAGGCCCCAGCTCCGCCGGAGCGCCTCGATCGGGCCTTTCCGCTCGGCCACGACCGCCGGGATCGTAGCAGCGAGCCCGCAGGCGATGATGATCCCGGGGACCACGAGGAGGAGGAAGCCGACCCAGACCAAGAGGGCGGTGACGATGCCGGCACCGATGAGCGGCAAGAGCCGGCCGAAGCCCGCCGAGAGCATCGCCCCGAACCGCACCGGGCGGCCGCCCAGGTGCTGGACCGCACCGTAGGTGAGCGCCCCCATCTGCACCACTCCGGCCACGATGAGGAGGGGGACGACGACGGCGAGGAGGGAGAGGATCGGTCCCCGCTGAGCGGCAGGTGCGCCGGTGGGTACGGGCCCGTGACCCAGGGCAAACCCGACGCCCAGGCCGCCGGCGACGAGGACCACCGGGACGAAGACGATGGCCGAAATCCCGGCGAACCGCCAGATGTTCTTCCACCAGAGCGACAGGCTCCGGGAGACGAGGCTCCCCGCCGAGAGATCTTGCTCGAAGGCGGGTGCCCCGGTGATCGGGGGCGGCGGCGCAGCGGACTTCTCGAGCGGCATAGGGTTGGCCCTCCCAGACGGACCGGCGCTCCAAGCGTAGCCCAGCTCGTCCTTGGGCCGAGGCTCATTCGTCTGCCGCGCTGCAGCGGCGGCGATGTGCGAGGTTGCGTCCCGGGCCCGGTACGGGTCTCATGAAGGGCGTCCCCCTGGGACGATCGCATGAACCCTCGCACGACCCGGCCTGCTCCCGTACACGCGCCCGCCGAAGGGAGGCTCGCCGCGACCTTTGCGGTCCTGGCCGCCGCCGTTCTCTTCGGCACGACCGGCACGTCGCAGGCGCTCGGGCCGGCCGAGGCGACGCCGCTCGGCATCGGCGCCGTCCGGCTGGTGCTGGGCGGGCTCGCGCTCGCCGCGGTGGCGCTCGTGCGCCGGCCCCCGAAGGGCCGTTCCTTGCGCACCCACCTCCCCGCGCTCCTCGCCGGCGGGGTGGCGGTGGCGGTCTACCAGCTCGGCTGGTTCGCGGGCCTTAGGCGCACCGGG
>Ga0335077_10013257_pt1 | contig 10313 bp, 13 predicted proteins | sample Lox_Sample_31_FD_207151 | JGI IMG/M metagenome (GOLD analysis project Ga0335077, IMG submission 207151) | Soil microbial communities from Loxahatchee National Wildlife Refuge, Florida, United States - Lox_Sample_3.1 | ecosystem: Environmental > Terrestrial > Soil > Wetlands | place: USA...
TGCAGCGCCGACCGCCCCGCCGTCCGGAATCGGCTCCGGGAATCGGATCTGGATTTTGCCCTCATGCTCAAAGAAGGCCGGCCAGATCTTCGACGGGTCTTCGGAAAATACGGCGCCCGGATCCGCATCCATGATCACCCAGTCCCCGCGCACGAACTCGGCATCCAGTTGCATCGGCGCCCAACCGGAGTAACCGGCATAGACCCGAACCTTTTTGTCGGGATCCGGATTCCCGAGCGCATCGGTCAGGATTTTCCGGCTGGCGGTAAAGTAGATGTTTCCGAGGACCTTCCGGGCCCCCTCCGGAGACGAATCGGAACGCAGAAGCACCATCATCAGATTCGTGCTGACCGGGCCCCCGAAATAAATGGGCTTCGAAAATTTCTCGGTCCCCTCAAGATCCGGAATGGCCTGAACGAGCGGGATCTCGGTCGGACGATTGATAATCAGTCCGGACGCCCCCTCTTTCCCGTACGAGATCAGGAGAATAACGGTGTGGAGAAAATTCGGGTCCTGCAGCCGCGGAGATGAAAACAGGAAGATCCCCGGTCTTAAGGGCTCGCCGGTTGGAACAGGATCGGAGGCGTCGGCCGGAACCCCGGGCACGATTCCGATAAGGATCAAGCATGCGGCCAGGAAACCGGCCCGGTTGGCTTGGACAAATCGGGAGTTGGGAGCGATTTCGGTAAACATCGGAAACGTCAGGACCGTTTGTTCCGGGGTTCGGATTCAAATATCTGGTTTAGAAATGTTCGGACTTCGGAAAGCGCCTCCGGAACCACCTCATGCCCCATCAGGTATTCCTGGAGCCGGACCGAGAAGCCTTCGGTACGCAACGTCGCCTGGGCCTCCCGGGCCCCCTCTACCGGCAGCACCTCGTCGTTTTTCCCGTGGGTGAGCAGGATCGGCAGACCGGCCGCGGCCGGTGATTTTTCGACCGGCAGCGTTTCGGGCCGGGCCAGGTACCCGCTCATGGCCACGATCCCGGCGATTCGTCTCGGATAGCGGACGCCCACATCGAGACTCATCACCGCTCCCTGGGAAAATCCCACCAGTGCGATCCGTTTGGACGGGATCTTTTCTTGCTCCAGCCGTTCGATCAACTCGAAGAGGAGCTTTCGGCTTTGTAGAAGACCTTGCAGGTGCTGGGGCGGGATCTCATACCACGCCCGCCCTCCCCAGAAACCCGGCAGCTCCATCGGCCCGTCCGGAAAGATCCACCGGATTCCTTCCAGCGCGATCGCCTCGGCCAGAGGAGCCAGGTCTTCGCCGCGGACGCCCCGGCCATGCAAGGCCAGGATGCATCCGATCGGCATCCCGATCGAAGGAAGCTCGGTGAAATTAAGCATAGGGTTTTTGCCCGTTCTCGCCGGAAGAGCCGGGAGCGGGATTTTTTAAAACAGACGCGAGCAATTCCGGGTTAGCGGTTGATGCCACCGCGAGGAAGGATTCTGAAAACGATGGACCTGGGGGTGAGATTGCCGACCGTAAGCCGGGGGGACGGACTTGGATGGAATCGATCGGCGGACGACTCCGGGAGCGGACTATCTCCCGCGGCCTCCGCGCCCGCCGCCGTATCCCCCACCGCCATATCCCCCTCCTCCTCCTCGTTCCCGTTTCTGCTGGGGACGGGCCTCGCTGACGATCAGGCTTCGTTCCATGAAACTTTTGCCGTTGAACATTTCGATGGCCTTTTGAGCGTCTTCGGAGGAGCCCATCTCGACAAAGCCGAACCCGCGCGGACGCCCCGTTTGGGCATCGGTGATGATCTTAACGGATGCCACCGTTCCCGCGGTTGCGAATAAATCGCTGATCTCTTTTTCCGTGCATTGATACGAAAGATTACCGACGTAAAGCTTTGCGCCCATCTGCCTCTCCTTCTGATTGCGCCCGATTTCCTACCAGGATTCTTCCCGGTGATTCTCTCCGGCCACCGGAGGTTTAACGACCGCTTGTTACTATGCTATATACGCCTTTCATTGTCAAGTGGAAAACGGCGCTCAATCCCGTCCGTCATGCCCGCTCGTTGTCGGCGCGGCATTCGGGGACGGCGTCGACGCGGTCGCCTGCTTTTGAACACCGGCCCCGTACCGATACACCAGGTCGCCGCCGAAGTAACCGGTCGTCCCCAACAGAAGAACACCGACGACGGCAAGAATAAAATAGGCCGTCCGGTTACGGACGGACCATCGATCGCCAACTCGCCAGCGCACGAACAGCAGCAGCGCGAACACGACCAGAGTGACGACGGCCAGGGTTTCATGCTGGTCCACGGCCTTTTCGGGAACGCCCGCGGCCACCACCGCCTCCTCGCCCCAGAACCCGGCGGCGGAGGCGACGATCCCGCTGATGAATCCCAGGATCAGCAGCCACAAGCCAAACTGGCGATAAGATTCCCGCCGGGCCCAAAATCCGAAAATTTCAAAAAAGACGGCCGTAAAGAGAAGGGCGATCGGGAAATGAACGACGATCGGATGAAGGGGATGGTCCAGCACGCGGATCTCCATCAGGGTGTTGGTTGAGTCGAATCTCGGAGCCGAACCGATCGAAGCTTCGGCCGTTGTCGATCCGCCGGTTGAGACTTCACTTGGAATTTTTAATCGTAAGACAAAAGCCGTGCAATGTCAATCGCCGGCCCCCGCCGACCCGCCCGAAAAGAACGGCGCATAGCTTTCCATTTGCATTTTAACCCGACGAGCGTTAGAATAATGACCAGGGCCCCTCCATGTTGATCTGTCCGAATTGCAGAAAAAAATATCGGTCGAATATCCTGGTCTGTCCAAGTTGCCACGCGGAGCTTCTGCCCCCCTCCGCCATCAAACTTCGACACGAACACCCCAATTTGTCGCAGACCAAAGGATCCCCGAAGCAGACCCTGACCAAGAAACCGCCGCATCCGAAACAAACCGAATCCTTCGTCGAGCTTGTCCGGGGCAACCCGACCGAGGCGAAGGAAACCGGCCGCTTCCTCGAGAAAGAAGGTATTCCGTGCCGGATTGAAGATGACGAGACGGCTCCGTTGCCGTATCGGATGGACGGAGAAACTCCCATGGGGAGTCCGCAAGCGATGGTGGTCCGGGTGCCCCTCTCCCAGATCGAAAAGGCCCGCGCCCTTTTAGATTGGGAAAACCAGAAAGAAGAACCTCATCCGTCGATGGACAAGGCTCTGGCTGAAGAGGAGGAAGACATCCTGGTTTGTCCGGCCTGCGAATCCGAGGTCATTCCGGAGGATGGAAACTGTCCTGAATGCGGATGGGAATTCGATCTGGACGATGAAACGGACGAAGAGGAATATTTCTGTTCCTCCTGCGGCGAAGCCTGCGATCCGGACGACCCCGTCTGCCCGAACTGCGGCGCCCACTTCGATCATTGAGCGCGCCACCCCCCGGCGGCCCGTCCGCCGCGTCGATGGCCCGTCGTACGGTTACGGCTCCAGGTCGCGACTCTTCACGGTCTTTCGCCCGTCCGCTTTGGCCTTCTCGATCGCGTCGAGGCAAAGTTTCTCGACCCGCTGGCTCAGCACCTCCAGAATTTCTCCCGACGTATTAAACCCGGATTTTTCCCGGACGAATTTTTTCACCTTTGACGCCACGACTAAAATGTCCGCCATGCTTTTCTCCTTTCCCTATGAGTTTCTCTGTATGAGTCTTGGGTTTATGAAACGAAGCGGTCTTTATTATATCCATCCTTTTTCTCAGGTCAAGCATTATTTGGGGCTTAACGATTTTCTTGCAGATGCCGCTCGAGCGCCTCATAGAACGTGAGGACATGGACGCGGTTGGCTCCAAGATCGCCGCGGCCGATCCGTGACGCGGAGTGAACGTACACTTCGATCTCCCCGCTCGACGAGTCGGTCACCAAGACGGAAAGATCGTCGCGGAACCGCCAGATCAAACTGGTCACTTCGGCCTGATAGGCTCCCACGTCTCCTTCCGCCCGGACCATCTTCCAGCGCGGGAGGGACCGGATCGTCCTGTCAACGGCCGCTTTTACCGTTTCCTCCGGCAGCCGGTAATGCCGGACGCGAAGCTCGGGCAGGAGCGGATCGGCCGTCGTCTCGGCCACATTGTACCGTAGGTAGATCGAGAGCCGTTCCATGAAACCGGGGGGATCGAACAGCATCGGGCGGTTCATCGCGATCGCGACGGCCACGGCCGCCACGGGCAGAACCATGACGAGCACCAATCCTGCGAGAAGCTTGAACCGCATGATTTACGCCTCAAGGTCCGGAGGTCATTGCGGCCGTTTGGACCCGACCGGCTCCCCCGTCGGGTCCAGCGGGATGACGTTCAAAATGCCCAAACCTGAAAGCGGCCGATCGAAGCGGTCGGGCCGGCCGACCGCCAGGACGATCAAACCGTCCGGCTGGAGATGTTTCTGGGCCACGTCCAGGATCTCTTGGCGCGTCACGTGGACGACGCTGTCGCGAAACCGTTCCAAAAAGTCCGCCGGCAGCCCGTAGTATTCCAGCGAGGCCTGGCGGTCGACGATCATCGCGGGATCCGAGAAAGAAAACACAAACGAGTTCAGAAAAGAATCCTTGGCCAGGCGGAGCTCTTCTTCCTTGACGGGCGCCGTCCGGATCCGTTGGATCTCCCGCTCGATCGCCGAGATCGCCTGGTAGGTGGATCCCGCCTTGGTCTCGCCGTAAGCCACGAACATGCCCGGCTCCAAATTGCCGGGCGTAAACGTGCTGCCGACCGAATAGGCCAGCCCTCCCTCTGTGCGGACCGTTTTGAAAAGCCGGCTGCGGAACCCCCCGCCGCCCAGGATATCGTTCAACAACGACACCGCAAAGTAATCCGGATCATCCTGCCGGATGCCCAGATGTCCGATGCGCAGATGCGTTTGGGAGATGTCTTTCTCGACCAGATTGACGGACGGCTTGAACGCATCCGGGACGGGCGGCAGGGAAGGCCGGTCGATCCGACCCTGCGGCCAACCGGCGAAGGCCCGCCGGATCTTCTCGATCATCTCTTTTTTTTCAAAATCCCCCGACAACGACAGGATCACCGCATCCGGATGGTAATCGCGCGAATGAAAGGCGACCAGATCGGCCCGGGTGATCCGGCCGATCGTCTCGACGGTGCTTTCCCGGGCCAGCGGGTGGTCTTCTCCGTAGACCCGTTTACGGAACTGCCGGCTGGCGATGCCGGCCGGATTGTCGTTCCGCCGCCGGATGGATTCCAGGGCCTGCTGCTTGGCCAGGTCCAACTTGTCCTGGGGAAAGGCCGGGTGCATCAGCATATCGGCAAAGAGGGTCAGGCCGCGATCCAGATCCTTGGCCAGAATATCGAGCGATGCAATGCCGGCGTCGGGGCCGATCGAGCTGCCGAGCTCGGCCGCCATGAATTCGAGCTCCTCGTCCAGGGCGTCGCCCGACATCGAGGCGGTGCCCCCCGTCCGCATCACCGCCCCGGTCAGACCGGCCAGCCCGATCTTGTCCGCGGGCTCGTAAACGCTGCCGGTCCGGATCATCGCATTGATCTGGACCAGCGGAAGCTCGTGGTCCTCCAAAAGGTAGAGCACCATCCCGTTTTCCAACACGGCCCGTTCGGCCTTGGGGGGATGAAACTCGACCGGCGAGAAGACCATCGTCCGCGGACTGGCGGCGAAGGACGAAGAAACCGAGAAAATCAAGAAGACGAAGGCGAGAAACGCCGCGGACATGTAGGGGCAGGCCCCCGTGCCTGCCCGGGCCGGTGCAAAATGAATGGGCAACCACAGGGGGTTGCCCCTACCAAAGCACGCAATGTAGATGGACTTTATCAGCAGCCTCTTATTCATTTCCTTTTTTCACCAGCGTCGCCACTATCCGATTGCGCTTCACGAAATACTGCCGCGCCACGCGGGAGACGTCCTCGGCCTTCACGTTGGCAACCAGTCGCCGGTTTTCCAGAACGTAGCGCCAGGTCCCGGCGAGCGCCTGGGCCGAACTGAGCTCGGAGGCCAGCCCGCTGTTGGAGTCGAGGGTGCGGATCAGCGCGGCGTCCAGATTGTTCAGGACTTTTTGGAGTTCGCGGGACTCAACGGGCTCGTTCTTCAGACGGTCCAGCTCGGTATAGACGGCCGCCTCCATTTCCCCGGCGGTGTGCGGCGCGCGCGGAGTCGCCTGGATCAGAAACAGATTGGGATATTGCGCGCCCGGCACGTCGGCGCTCGTCGAGACGTTGACGGCCAGTTGCTTTTCCTTGACCAGCGCCTTGTACAGTCGGGAGGAACGGCCGTCGGACAACAGCGAATCGATCACGTCGAACACGGCGGCGTCGGGAGAATCAAAAGCCGGCCGGTGGTACCCGATCAGCACGGCCGGCTCGGCCTCGTACTCGACCTCCACCCGCCGCTCGCCGTCCTGCTCCGGCTCGACCGTCACCACGCCCGGCGGACGCGGCTGCGCCGGGATCGACCCGAAATATTTTTGAACGAGACGGATCGTCGCCGCGGGATCGATGTCGCCCACGATCGCGATCACGGCGTTTCCGGGCTCGTAGTAGGTTCGGAAAAAGGCCTCGGTCTGGGCGCGGCTCAGGGCCTCCACGTCGGACGTCCAGCCGATCACCGGCATCCCGTAGGGGTGCGCGGTAAAGGCCGCCGCCAGAAAGGCCTCGTACAAACGGCCGGAGGGCGAGTTGTCGTACCGCAGGCGTCGTTCCTCGAGCACGACGCTCTTCTCTTTGTAAAACTCCCGCAGCACGGTATGCGCCATTCGATCGGACTCGATCGCGGCCCACAACTCCAGCCGGTTGGACGGCAGGCTGACGACGTACCGCGTCAGATCTTTTCCCGTCGTCGCGTTGAGGCCCACGGCGCCGTTCCGTTCGTAGATCTCCCCGATCTCGTTCGGGACGACGTACTTCTCGCCGTCCTGCTGCAGGTCCCGGAAGCGCTTTTCGTCTTCGACCAACCGATCCCGATCGGCCAGCGGTCCTTTTTCCTGTTCCGTGCGCAAGTCGCTCCAGGCCTGGTCCAACCGTTTCAGGACAACGGCTTCGTTTTTGTAATCCTTCGTCCCCAGTGTCCGCGTCCCTTTGAAGGCCATGTGTTCGTACAGATGCGCCACACCGGTGATCCCGGGACGCTCGTTCACTCCGCCGACCTTGAAGACGATCATGCACGAGACGACCGGGGCCTCGTGGCGCTCGACCATGACGAGCTCCAGTCCGTTTGAAAAACGGTGTTCGACCACGCGCCCGGCCAGATCGCCTTCCGAGGGCTGGGCCGACGCCGCGGGAGGCGTCTCCTCCGCCGGGTGAACAGGCGCGGGGAATCCGGATAATAATAGGATAAGGGCGACAACAAATAAGAAAGGAGAGACGATTGTTCGCATAAGCGGGTGGCCGAGGTGGGGCCCCCGGACGAGCACAGGCGGGGTCCCGGTCATTCTATGTGGGGGCCTGATCGCCCTGCTCTCAATGCCCCCACTCCCCTCGCTCGTCCCGGCAAAGCCGGTCCATCGCTTGGGCGGGGTGCCGAGCACGTCTGGGCTCACCGAGGACAGGACCCGCTTATGAAACGATTTATACATACCGTCCCGGTTCATCCCGCAAATTACACCGCCAGCCGTATCAGATCTTCCACCGTCTCGCAGAAAAAATCCGGCCCGGCCCGGCGGAGTTCCTCCGGATCGCCCAGTCCGTACCCGACGGCGCAGACCGCGATCCCGGCCGCGCGCGAGGCATGGATGTCGTGAAGCCCGTCGCCGATCATGACCGTCCGCTTCGGATCGGCCGAAAGTTTTCCCAGAACCGTCAGGAGCATTGCGGGATCGGGTTTGAGCGGAAAACCGTTGTCGCCTCCGAGGATCAGATCGAACCGGTTCGTCATCTTCAATCCGGACGCGATCGGGTCGGTGTAGACCTGCGGCTTGTTCGTGACGACCGCCTTTTTCTTGGACCGGTAATGGTCCAAAACATCGTCCATGCCCGGATAGAGTTTCGTGGTGTCGAGGAGATGGGCCATGTAATGCCGCCGGAAGACCCGCATCGCCTCCCGAAACCGCTCGCCCTCTTCCTCGCCGACCGCCTGCTGGATCAATTTGCGAACGCCGCTGCCGACGTAGGTGTAGATCACGGCGGGCGCTTTCTCGGGGAGGCCCAACTCGTCGAGCGTCAGGTTGACGGAGGTCGCGATGTCGTCCTTGGTGTCGGCCAGCGTCCCGTCCAGGTCGAATATGAGCAGATCGGCTTTAAACGTCATCCCGTTTTCTTGAACAGATCATCCAATTTCTTCCGGGCCGCCTCCGGGGCGTTTCGGGCGGACGCGGCGGCGCGATCGGCGAACACGAAATAGTCGCAGAAGTTGGCCTTCTCTTTATCGGCCACCCATTCGGCCTGCGTCTCGCGGCATTGGTTGTGCACCGTCCGGTCGTAAAATCGGCAGTTCTTGCAGACATGAAGATCGCTCTGACAGTTCGGGCAGTCCGCCGTCCTCGAAAGCTTCGTTTCGATCGTCACCGGCTTGCCGCAAGCGTGACATACCGTCATGGAGAAAATGATACGGGAAACCCCGGCAAACCGCAAGCGTTTTTTCGGCTCGACGTTCATTCTCTCATTGATTTATAGAGCCAGAATTGGTATGATCCGGCCATCGCCCTTCCCTTCCACCGACCAACCACAACCGAGGGTCCCGATGGCCGAAGCGAAATCCAGGACGACGCGCAAAACCGGCGCCGGAAAACGGCGGAAGAAAGCGGCCGGCGTTTCGGCCGGTCTCGCCGCGCCCGATCTGCTGGCCGCCGCCCCGCCCGAGAAGGTCGCCGCGCTGCATCGCCAGATCGAATCCGACGGCGGGAAGCCGCTGGCCGCCTACCGCGAGCCGTACGGGGGGAACTGGCTGGTGCTCGCCGCGCTGCCGATCGAGACCGTCGAGCCGACCCCCTTTCAACGGAACATTTCGGAAATGCATGTCCGCAAACTGGAGAAGGTGATCGGAAAGATCGGCCGCTTTCTCGACCCGATCATCGCGGTCCGCAGAGACGCCGGCGGGGCGGTGAAGTACTGGACGCCCAACGGAAACCACCGCCTTTCGGCCATGCGGACGCTCGGCGCGAAGAGCATCGTCGCGATCGTCGTGCCGGAGGAAAAGGCGGCCTATCAGATCCTCGCGCTCAACACCGAAAAGGCGCACAACCTCCGGGAGAAAGCCCTGGAGGTCGTCCGGATGTACAAGGAGCTGGTCCGTTTGGACGACGTTCATGAAGAGACCTACGCGCTCGAGTTCGAAGAGCCGGGCTTCATCACGCTGGGATTCTGTTACGAAGACCGGCCGCGTTTCTCGGGCGGGGCCTACAACCCGATCCTTCGGCGGGTGGAACAGTTCCTAAAGAAGCCGATCCGCGCGGCGATGGAGATTCGAAAGGACCGGGCCCGGCGCCTGATGGAACTGGACGACGCGGTAAGCAAAAAGGTCGAGGCCCTGAAGGCGCGCGGCCTCGCCAGCCCCTACCTCAAAAGTTTCGTCGTCGCACGGATCAACCCGATCCGCTTCCACCCCAAAGACGCCGAGCCGCTCGGGTTCGACGAAGTGATCGAGCGCATGACGAAGACCGTCGCCAAAGTCGATCCCGCCAAGATCACGATGGACGACCTCGCCCGCTCCGGAGGCGCGGCGGACGAAACGGAATGACCGATGCCGAAACCTTCTTCCCTCATCCGCTGCCCCTGGCCGACCGCGGGCGATCCGCTCTATCTTGCCTATCATGATGACGAATGGGGCGTGCCGGTCCATGACGACCGCAGGATTTATGAGTTTCTGGTGCTGGAGGTCTTTCAGGCCGGGCTGTCGTGGCGCACGGTGCTTTACAAGCGCGAAAATTTCCGTAAGGCCTTTGCCGGATTCGACTATCGTAAAGTCGCCCGCTTCGGCCGGCGCGACGTCGCCCGCCTCCTCAAGGATGCCGGCATCATCCGCAACCGGCTAAAGATCGAGGCGACGATCCACAACGCGCGGCGGTTCTTGGAGGTCCGGCGCGAGCACGGCACCTTCGCAAAGTATATGTGGTCGTGGGTGAACGGCCGGCCGATCGTCCACCGGTTTCGCAGGCTCAAGGACTACCCGCCTTACACGGAGGAGGCCGTGGCCTGGGCGAAGGATTTAAAGCGGCGCGGCTTCAAATTTCTCGGCCCCACCGTCGTCTACGCCCATATGCAGGCCGTGGGCATGGTGAACGATCACACCGTCGACTGCTTCCGCTGCGATCAGGTGGGCTGACTTGAATTCGCATTCAAACCAGAGACCCGGCCTACGGCCGGACTTACTCGCCCTGTTTAAACCATCCGGTTTCCTTCGTCTGTGGCGGGTACTGATGGCGGCGG
>Ga0335077_10013258_pt1 | contig 10312 bp, 8 predicted proteins | sample Lox_Sample_31_FD_207151 | JGI IMG/M metagenome (GOLD analysis project Ga0335077, IMG submission 207151) | Soil microbial communities from Loxahatchee National Wildlife Refuge, Florida, United States - Lox_Sample_3.1 | ecosystem: Environmental > Terrestrial > Soil > Wetlands | place: USA: Florida...
AGTAGACCACCTGCCCGGGTTCGGGCTGCAGGACGCTGATGCCGTCGTAGAGATACTCGTTGGTGCGCGGGCGGCTGCCGTTGATGCGCGGCAGGAACTGGCCGGCGGGCAGGGCCACGCCCGGAGCGAGCGTTACCAGGGGAATGAAGTTGCGGCCGTCCAGCGGCAGAGACTTGATGGTGGTCTCGTTCACATACTGGCTAACCTCTGCGGAGGCGGTCTGGAGCAGCGCGGCCGCGGCCGCGACTTCGACGGATTGCGAGGGTTGGCCCACCACGAGCTTCACGTCCAGGGCGATCCGGTCCGCGAGGCGCAGCACGATTCCCGACTGACGATAGGTGCGGAAGCCCGGCTGTTCGACCGTGAGCACATATTCGCCGGCGGGGAGGCCCAGGAGGTGATACTCGCCGCGGTCATCGGTAATAACCGCGTATCGGGCCATGGTCGCCTGGTCTTCGGCTGCGACCTTGGCTTTCGGGACCGCGAGACCGGCCGGGTCCGAGATGACTCCGAAGAGCTCGGCCCGGCCCGCCTGCCCGAGACAGGGCATTGCAGCACAGAACACTCCGACGAGAACGGGGAAGAGCCTGTTCATGGACGCCTCAATCTGTCATGTTTACGAGACGTCGTAATTATAACAGGTCATCTGGCGCCTTCGGCGCCGGGCAGGCCGGGAGGCCTACCCTACTAAAGACCGGATGTATTCGAGGTTGCGGCGCTGGTCGGCTTCCAGCGTGGCCGGAGACTTCGGGTCGGTCTCCAGGTTGGCGTATCCCGTGAAACCGATGTCGCGGATTGCCTGCATAATCGGGACGAACTGGATCTTGCCTTCGCCCAGGTAGTTCGGATTGTCCTTCAGGTGTATCTGGCAGATGCGCGCCTTGCCCAGCCAGCGGATCTCCTTCACCACGTCGAAGCCGCGGGCAGTCGAGTTGCCCACGTCGTAGTAAACCAGCACCGCCTTGGAGCGCGAGCGCTCCATGATGCGGACGTTGTCCTCGGCGGAGATGGTGTTCTCCAGGCCCAGGATGACGCCCGCCTTTTCGGCCTCGGGCCCGAGGTCGCGCAGTGCATCGGCGGTGTAGTCCATTTCGGCGGGCGTGTCGAGCGCCCATTTGCCGAAGAACGGCAGCAGGATCACCTGTGTACCCAGGTCGCGGGTGATGCGGATGGCATCGCGCACCCAGCCGACGGCGGCCTTCTCGCTCTTGAGCCCGTCGGTGTGGAGGCGGTCGACGCAGGTGCCGTCGATGGGGATGCGGTTCTCCTTAGAGAGCGCCTTCATGTGCGCGATGAGCTCGGGGTTGTCGAGCGGCTGCTTGCCATCGACCAGGTTGCGCCCGCAGGAGACCTGCACGCCCTCGAAGCCGAGTTTGGCGGCGAGCGGAATCGCCTCGGGCTTGCAGGTGAGGCGCAGGTTCCAGTCGGTGATGCCGATGCGGACGCGATTGACCTGGGCGTGTGAATTTCTTTGAAGCAGCGGCGCTCCGAGCGCGGCTGCGAGCAGGTTACGGCGAGTCAACATGGCTCCTCCCTTTTTCAGGGCGCCACAGCGTAGAGCTGGAACGGCGCCCAGTAGTACGGCTTTCGCAAATTACCGCGCGATTCAATCATCGCGAGCTTGGCGGCGCGCAGCGCGTCGGCGGGGCGCCTGCCGGCCGCCAGTTCCCGATATAGCACATCCATGAGGTCGGCTGTGGACTGGTCGTTGACGTCCCAGAGGCCCGCGATCACGTGGCGCGCGCCGGCGCGGAGGAACGCCCAGGCGAAGCCGACCAGCCCCTCGCCCGAGTAAGTGCGCTGTCCGGCGCCGCGGCAGGCGGAGACGGTGACCAGGTCGGCGTTGAGCGGCAGGTCCATGACGTCGCGCGCGTAGAGCTTGCCGCCGGAGAGGAGCACCGCGCTTTCCAGCGGGTTCTCGCGGTTGGCCAGCGCGTGGGCGGTGAAATGGATGGCGGCGAAGGGTCCGGATGCGGCGGCGAGGTATGCCTGTGGGGTCGCCGAGTCGCGGGTGAGGACCACCTGGTCGGACGGAATGAAGTTCTGCTTCACACTGGCGATTTCGCGGGCGGCATGGGAGAGCGGAGGGAAGTTGGGGTCGTTCGCTGCCGGATCGCCGAGCAGGAGCAGCCGGCGCGTGTTGCCCGGCGCGCGGTTCCGCCCGCCCCACATGGCCAGCGACGGGGCGATTTCGATCGTGGCGTCCTGAATCCAGTAGTGCGGCGACTCGCCGGGGGAGGGCAGGGCTTCCAGGTTGAGCCCGTGCAGGGCGCCGTCCGGAACGACCACGATGTGCGCGCCCTTTGGCAGGAACGGGCACACGGGCGCGATCAGGATCTGGTACAGCTTCTCTCCCGCAGTAAGGCGGGTGCGGAGGGGGTCGGCAAGCTGGCGCTCGACGGCATCCTGGTATTGCGCGACGAGTGGCTCGATTTCACCGGATGGAGGCAGCGGCACATGGTGAATGTCGTGCCCTGTGACCACCCAGACGTGCGATTGGTTCGCTGCGAGCCAGTAGGAGAGCAGCACCGATCCGCTCTCGCGCGCGAGGTTGAGAAAGGCGCCGGGTGGCAACCGGCGGACGGGAGCGGACTCGGAGCGTTGAGCCAGAACCTGCGCATGGCTCGAATCCGCTACCGCCAGAGCCCGCTCAATCTGGTTTTGACGGAGAAGGGCGTCGACGTACTCCTGGTACAACTGGATGCGGCGCGTCAGAAATGGCAGTTTGAATTCCGTGCGCAATACATCCGATCGGGTCTTCTCCAGAACGCCAACCGCGGCCTCAAACTCGCGAGTGGCTTCGTCGCCATGCTTGCGCTTCGCGGCCAATCCGCCAAGGCCATCGTGGGCCTCCCACTCCACCGCCGGATCATTCCTGGCCTCCCTGAGGGCCTGCTTAAAGGACTCGGCGGACCGATCCAGATCGCCCTTTCCGCACTCGATTTGAGCGGCGTTGAGGGTGTTGTATTGCAGGGTTCGGTCGCCCACGGAGTTCTTCAGGCGGATGGCCTCCTGGTTGAAGGCCTCGGCGTTGCGCCAGTCACCCAGTTCGATGTACACGCTTGAGAGGTTGGTCGCCCAGAGCGCTGCGTCGGTGGGCCGGTTGAGCTCACTGGCCAGGCTCAGAGCCCGCCGCAGAAAGGGAATCGCCTGATCGAGTGCGCCTTTGCTCAAATAAGTCTCCCCTGCTGCGCCGACCGCCCCCTGGAGATAGAACTTCGCGCCCGAACGCTCGTGGCGCGCAATGGCGTCCATTTGGATACGGATCGCGCGGTCGTGCTCGCCGAGGTTCAAGTAACAGACCGCGAGATTGTTCTGTGCCACCGAGTAGATAATCGGCGATACGGGTCCGATCACCCGCGACGCTTCTTCAAAGAAGCCAGCCGCGTCATCGTACCGGTGCTTGCGAAGCCGGATCATGCCGAGGTTGATCAGGGCGCTACCCTCGGCAAACGAGGAGTGCTCCGCCTGGGCTCGTGCCAGCGCGCGTGCCAGCACCCATTCGGCTTGGTCGTAGAGACCGCGACGAATCAGTATCGGTCCCTGAATCACTTCGACGTCCATTGCGACGTCTTGTGCGCCCGCTGCTTCCGCGGCCTGGTGTGCGCCGGCAAGCAGCCGATCGGCTTGATCCGCGTGACCGAGAATGGAATGTGCCTGGCCTTCCAGCATTTCCTTGCGTGCAGCCAGCGCTCGAAATGCCGCGCCGGCGGGGACAGGGTCGGATAAGTATGCTAGGACCTCTTCTGCCCGGAGGTTATAGAGCATGACCTCGGACCGGAGCAGTCTGAAACGCCAAAGGTAGACCTGGTCTTTCCGTGCTTCTGCCAGCGAGACGCCGCGTTCCGCCTCGGCCTCCGCTTTGGCCAGCTCGCCGGCGTGGAGATTCGTGCGCGCAGAGGAGAATAGCGTGTCTAAGTGTTCGTACGGCCTGAGCGAACAGCCGCAGAGCACAACCAAGATCGCGAGACGCCGCACTTATCCGCCGGTGGGTGGGACGGTTTGCCCGTTGGTCTGCCCATCGCCCGCGGAAACTTCCCCGCCATCGTCAGACCCAAGCTGGCACCGCACCAGCGTCAGGCGCCGGGTATCCACCGAGACAAACATCTCGCCAAAGTAGATCTTGCCAAAGTTCGGGACCACGACCACGTGCCCGTGAATCTGGGCTGTCGGGTGAGGCGCACCATCCCAAGAGAGGTTCCGGACGATGGTGCACTTCACCATTCCATTGGCTTCGGGAAAGCTCTTAACCTCTTCTTCGCCCGCTTTGCAGGGCAGGAACATCCGCGCGTATTGCTCCGGCATCCCCTGCTCGTGCGCAGCCTTGAGCTTGTCCTTGGTATCGTGCCGGCTATAGAAATCCTCCGCCAGCTCGATCTTCAGCTTGGATTGGTCGATGGTCACGCCGTCGATGCGGTTGTTCTCGAGTTGGATGGAGGGTTGGGACGTGTCCTGGGCGCTGCGCGAGACGATGCCAAGAGAAATGTCCGCGATATGAACACGCCCAAGAATGTCCAAGCCCCGCACCCGAGCTGAAACCCGCGTGATCACGGGTGCCGCGTCGAAGGCCAGTTCGCCGAGCGTGGTTTTTCTGCCCTGCTCGGCGTTCTCATAATCGCCGTACGCCGAGGTCTCTACCGATTGGTAGGAAACCCATTTGCCCAGCGAGTTCGGCCCTTCGCTGGATTCAAAGTGCCCGCCGGTTGGCGACAACGCGCTGCAGCCGGCCGATTTCAGCACGCCATTCTCCGGGCGGCGGATTCTGGCGGATACGCCCGTGGCATGGCCGTGAAAGATATGTCTGCGGGGATGAAGTTGCTTGGGATGGATCATGAGCTTCCTCTATTTAACCTGAACCTGGAACGGGTAGCGTGCAACTTCCGCGCCCTTTTGCGTGCGCAGCACCAGCACCCAGGCGCCGGGCTGCCGGATCTGGGTGTTCGCTAACACGACGATCAGGGGCGACCCAAGCGGAGGCGCCTGTGTCGGATTGCTGATCCGCACCTCGCCCCCGGGGGCGATTAACTCGTAGGTAAGCGGAGTTGCGGGGTCGGGGCCGTTGACATCCAGGGAGAGCAGCGAAACCGGCTGGTCGCGCCGGATTTCGAGCGCCTGCTCCTCGCCGCGGGCGGCGGCGCGCAGGACCATCGGCGCCATGGCGCGCGAGCCGGTCTGCCAGCGCAAGGCCGGAATGACGACCCAACCCTGATAGGCGGCGACCACGGCCAGGCCGCAGGCGACTGCCGAAGGCGCCAGAGCCGCCGGAGCCAGCCAGGCGAGCCAGCCCGAGCGCCGCTCTTCGCGGGGAACCACGTTGCGCCGGGCATCCTCTTCGCCGACAGCCTTGACCCCGCGAGTCAGGGCGTCGGCGACTCGAACATCCTCGGCGCACTCCTCACATTCGAAATAGTGGCTCTCGAAAGCGAACCTCTCCGGCTCGTCCATTTCGCCAAGAAGATAACGCTCCGTAGCCCTCGTTTCCCGGGCCTCACGGTGATCCATACTCATCCCATTGGTGTCACGCGGTTAATTTTCGTTGCAGAACGCCGCAAATAATCGTCACGAAAGCGCTGTTTGGCCCGGTGTACCAGGACCCGCAGGTATTCCCGGTCTACATTGAGAGCCCGGCATACCTCGTCCTTATCGCGCTCCTCAAAAAACAGCCATTTCAGAATGGTGCGGTCTTTTTCCGGAAGCTCCTCGATCACGCGCCGCACCGCCGCGCGCTCCTCTCGATCCGCCAGCGCGGATTCGGCCGGCGGGTCCTCGCCGGGACGATCAGGCGCAGCTTCCGCAAACCGCGCCTGCGTACGGTAGAACTCGAACAACACGTTGTTGCACACCGAATTGACAAAGCTGCCCAGCGCCTGTGGATTTTCCATTCCGGACGCGCGCAGGGTTTTCAGGACGCGGAGAAAGGTCTCCTGAACCACGTCCTGCACCTGGTCCGCCGAGCGCAGGCGCGAGCGCAGCTTGATGCAAAGCAATTCGCTGAAATACGCCACAAAATCGCGCTCGGTTTGGCCATCGGATTTGCTGAGCCGCTGTACATAATCGGCGTCGAAAGCCTGACGCTGCACGCTCGTTATTATACAGCCCGCAGCCAAATGTTCAGTGTTGGATAGCTCTGAAGCAGGCAAAAGAGAGCGGAAACTAGTGGAAAAGGGGCCGCGCACAGCCCTCCGAAAACCGTGCGCGACTCATCGTAAGGGGGTTTGCAAACATCGCGAAGTATGGCAAACCCTGCCGCAATCGGCTCGTCACCGTGCGACTGACAATTGGTGCGCGTATGGTTCGGAACGTTTCACGCAAGACAAAAAAATCTGAGAAACGTTTGACCGCGTCGCTACACCAATCGAATGACTCCTGCATTTAAAGGAATATGCCCCCGATGAATCTCGCGATCCCAGATGTCAGAACCCTCGAAATGCACCCCCCTTCCTTCGGTTACCTCAAAACAAGCTGCCGGCGATCTTCGGGAGCCTCCGGGCGGAGCGAACTGGGCGTTCCGCTTCTATTAGGGGCCATTCGCGACGCCGCGGCGCTGGGGTACAACTTTTTGTCGATTGCGGGCGATCAGGCGCTGGCTCACCCGGCGCTGGGCTCTCTCTGCCGGGAGGCCCACCGCATGAACATGCTGACTACCCTCACCGCGCGGGGCGCGGCGCTTTCCGCGCGGAGGCTGAAGCCGCTGATTCATTCAGTCGACCTGTTGGGCGTGAAGTTCGAGGCCGATGTCGCGCCCAGCCTGGAGACCGTGCGCCGCTCGGGAATCCCGTTCGCGGTGGTGTATCCGCTTACCGCCGCCAACATGGGCGAAATGGAAAAAGCCGCGGCATTTGCCGCCGCCCGCGGGGCCGCCATGCTGAACGTGCGACCCGTGGAGGAGCTCTCGGATCAGCAGATGGCCACCGTCTGGATGATGGTCGAGTGCCTGCGCGACATGCATCGCGGCGAATTGGCCGTGCAGTTTGAGGTTCTGAGCCGTTATGACCTCCCGATCGAAAGCGACGATCTCGACGGCTGGAGGGCGGGGCTGGAAACCGACACGCGTTTTCTGGGAGAGCTGATCTCGCCGATGGTGATCGAAGAGGATGGAACCATCGTGCCCCTCCGTCACGGGTTTCCGCGATCGCTCGCGCTGGGCAATCTGCGCGATGGGACAATGGCCGAGCTGGCGTCGAGATGGATTCACAGCGGCGCACCCAACTTCTGCCGGATCTACCGGACCGTGCTGCGCGATGCGCGCCTGTTCGGAGACCTGCCGCAGCTTCTGGCCGAGCAGGCCGGAGCCGCGAGCTTTTCCGCCGCGGGGTAGCCTCCCTGGTTCGCAGCCGGGCGGTGAACGCGCTACTGGAACCGTTCACCCTCCAGTAGCGGTACCTACCGGCCGCGAACCCGGGGGGCTACCTAGTACTCCTACGTGTTCTGCCGAGCCAGGCTGGGAGCAATCCCATGGAAGCCTAGGCTTCAAGGCGTCAACTTTGGCCCTTTGGTTCTACAACTATTGAGAACAAAGGTCTTAGTACAACGCTGGTACGCGCGGAACTGGCGATTTGCCGCGCAGTGGGCAAGACTGGTGCGACGATGATCTTTATCCGGTACACGAACGGGAAGATTGTGCGCGGGGTTCTGCTGGCTCTAGGCGACCAACTGGTTCGGGTTGCCATCGAGGGAGCCGATGATGTTGCGGTCTTTCGCCTGGTGAGCGGAGTTTGGGTGACCGAGGACTGCGAGGTCATCACCATCGAGGTGGCCGACGACGAAGCCTCCGACCGGAATGGCGCCATGCTTCTGGAAAGCATGTTCCCCGCGAAGGCCGACGCAACTTCCGTCCAGCGCGTGATGTAGTCCGGGCGGTTGGCCGGCTCGCTCGAGACGGCAGGCGCGGCTTCCATCCCAGCCATCCACCCGCACCTTCTGTCCCACCCTTTCTACTTTGTAGACCGAGTCGGCGCCGAACTCGATGCGCAGTGCCGCCAGCGACCAACCCGCGGGATTCAGCATGCGGACTTCGCCGCCGCGCCCGATTACAATCGCCAGCTCCTCACGACCCAAAATAGCGGTTTCCAGGATTTCTTCCGCGCGCCGAAGAAAAGGACTCACAAACCGCTCTTCGGCACGCGCAGCCAGGTTTTGAGTGTAAATTCAGGCGGCGGCGACTTCGCGCACGTCCAGGATGACCGAGGTCCGGATGGGCTCGAAGTCGGGGTGGCCAAATTCCAGCCGCATGCCGCGTCCGATGAAACGCGACTTGATCATGGAACCGCCCCAAGTGGAACCGTGGATGGTCACCGGGACCGGCTCCGGGCAGAACACCGGATGACCTGAGATCAACGCCTGATCCCAACCCTTGTACTCGATGGTGTAATAACGATTCTGAGTCTGTATTTCTAACACCGTGCCCGGGGGTAGATCGCACAAGTGGACGCCACCTTCGACCTCCGACTGAGCGATGTTGTGGTTAATTTCGTCGCTCAGGTTCGAATGCGGCTGAAACAGCCGTGGAAATTCGACGGTAGTGGTCATCTTCAAACTTTGGCCCAAACAACAGAGACGGCGGACCATGCCGTCCGCCGGCAACCAACCTATCGTTTAGCTTACTACCATTACTTCCTTACCTGCAGGCCTTCCCAATTGGGTGCAATTTGCCTGCCAAGCCCTAAACCTTATCACAATCGCGACCGATTCATTAGCCGTGAATGTTCGAATGACACCACCAGGGTCCCGCGGCCGCCGGCGCGCGCTGCTCGCGGCAGGCCTGGCTCTGGCGGTGGCCGGCGGGTTGGCCCTGTGGATTATCAAACCAGCGCCGGCGCCAGAAAGGCCGCTGCGAATCGGGTTTCAGAATTCGCAACCCTACCATTTTCCGGACGCGCAAGGGCGTGCTGCGGGCCCCGCCGTCGATGTGATCAAAGTCGCGGCACAGCAGGAGGGAATTCCGCTGGAGTGGGTGTTTGGTCCGGAGGGCCCGGAAGCGGCACTGAACACCGGCCTTGTAGACCTGTGGCCGCTGATGGCGGATCTTCCCGAGCGGCGCGGGCTCGTGTATATCAGCCAGCCGTGGGCGCGAATGTCCTACGCCCTGGTGTTTCCGGAATCCCAGCCGATGCCCAACGCCGCCGGAATGGCCGGCAGAACACTCGCGGTCACTGCGAAAATCAGCAGCGACCTTCGCCTTGCGCGCAAGTTTTTCCCGTCCAGCCGGCTGCGCGAGACTCGCGTCCAGTCAGAGATCATCGGCTCGGTTTGCAGCGGGGCGGCGGCGGCGGGCCTGATCTCGGTCAATGCAATCGTGACGACTCCGCCGATCGATTGCGCACAGCAGGAGCTGCGCATTCAGCCGCTCGAGGGCGCGACTTATTGGTTCGGCGTCGGCGCCGGCATGCACAACCGCGCGGCCCGGCAGGCCGCCGACCGACTGCGCGACCGCATCGGGAAACTGGCGGCCGACGGACGGCTGGTGGGTATCGATTTCCGCTGGAGGTCGCGGTTGGCCAGCGAGGCAACCACGGTGTTCGCCTATCATGACAGCCTCAGGCAGCAGCGATACTCGCAGGCCGCGCTGGGCGCCTCCATTCTCGCGCTTGCCATGGCCGTTGTGCTGGCGCTCCGTTTGCGCGTGGCCCAGAAGCAGGCGGTGGCCGGCAGCAAGGCCAAGAGCGAGTTTCTGGCCAACATGAGCCACGAAATCCGGACGCCCATGAATGGCGTGCTGGGAATGACCGGGCTGTTGCTGGATACCGACTTGACGCCCGAGCAGCGGGAGTACGCCGACATGGTTCGCAAGTCCGGAGAGGCACTGCTGTCGGTGATCAACGACATCCTCGATTTTTCGAAGATCGAGGCCGGGCGCCTTGCAGTGGAGACCTACCCGTTCGACCTTCGGCTGCTGGTGGAAGAGGCCGCCGAGACGGTTGGACCTCAGGCCGAGGAGAAGAAGCTCGATCTGGTCGTGGATTACCCCTGCACGGTGCCGCGGCATTTCCTTGGTGACGGCGGCCGCATCCGGCAGATTCTGGTCAATCTTGCCGGCAACGCCGTCAAGTTCACGCCATCGGGTCACGTTCTGATCTCGGTGGCACAAAAGAACCAGGGCCCGGATTTCACCATCATGATCCTCTCCGTGAGCGACACCGGAATCGGCATTGCACGGGACCAGGTGGAGCGTCTGTTTCAGCAATTCACCCAGGCGGATGCCTCGACCACGCGGCGGTACGGGGGAACCGGACTCGGCCTGGCCATTTCGCGCCAGCTCGCCGAGATCATGGGCGGAACGATTTCGGTGGAAAGCAATCCGGGTGAGGGCTCC
>Ga0335077_10013259_pt1 | contig 10312 bp, 10 predicted proteins | sample Lox_Sample_31_FD_207151 | JGI IMG/M metagenome (GOLD analysis project Ga0335077, IMG submission 207151) | Soil microbial communities from Loxahatchee National Wildlife Refuge, Florida, United States - Lox_Sample_3.1 | ecosystem: Environmental > Terrestrial > Soil > Wetlands | place: USA...
CGCGTCGAAAACGGGATCATCCTCGAGAACCATCACCGCCGCTTCGATGGCGTCGAGCGCGTTGCCGCCCCGCGAAAGAATTGCCCATCCCGCAGCGAGCGCGCGCTGGCAGCCGGCCTTGCAGGCACCGACCGCCTCGTCGGGAATGTCCCACGCGCCACCGTGAACGATCAAGGAAGGTTTCATTGAATAATCAAATGTAAAAATCGAGGAGGAAAAGAACCACGCCGGTGAAAAGAAGAATCGCAGCGCGGTTGATCTGCCGGTGTGGAAAACTCCTCACCGAGTGCAGGAACGAAGCGGGAAACGCCTTCAGGCGGGAATCGCTGCGCCGGAAATAGAACGGGCCAACCGCCGTGTAGCGGGAGAAATTGCGGCGAAAGAAAGAAAACTCATCCTCCATCCACACGAAAAAAATTTCCCGTTGACGCCAGACAAGCGCGACGGCTGCCACGCACAGAAGATAACCGGAACACGCGAGCAGCCCGAGCGTGGGACCGGATCCCCAGTTCATGAAGCACCTTAGAAGACGAATTTGACAACTATTGAAACGGCTGAGCCCATCGAAAGGTTACTCGCCGTCGTGAATCGTAATGAGGCGCACCACTTCAAATTCTTTCTTACCGGCGGGAGTAGCGACTTCAATTTCGTCGCCTACTTTTCGGTTGAGCAGCGCCCTGCCAATCGGCGAAGTGGTCGAAATCAAACCCTTCTCCACGTCGGCTTCTTCGCTGCTCACCAGCTTGTATTCCACTTCCGTGTCCCGCTGCACGTCCAAAACGATGATGCGCGACCCGTAGCCCGAGCGGTCTTTCGGAATGTTGTTCAGGTTGAGCATGCCCAAATCGCCCATGCGCTTCTTGAGCTGGCCGATTTTGGCGTTGACGTAGCTCTGTCGCTCCTTGGCAAATTTATATTCGGCGTTTTCCGAAAGGTCGCCGTGCGCGCGGGCCACGGCAATTTCCTTGGGAAGCTCGACGTTCAGCTCGTGCGACAGCGCGTCAATTTCCTTCTGCAATTTGTGCTTAATCTTGGTGATCGGATCCATGGTATTCGCGAGCTCGTCTTGTTACGATCTTCTTCACTGGCCAGCCCTTATTGCGGCGGCCGGCCGCCATTTTCTTCTCGCAGCGCGTGTTGCCCGGTAGCGGCGGGCTTACACAGCCATCTTCCCTTAGCAAGCGGCAGCGTTCCAGTCGCTGAAGAAGCGTGCGCCGGTCAAACACTTGGAAAACATACGAAGTCCGGGACCTCTGGATGGCTCACCGGACCCCCGCGCAAAGCATCATTATAGATGTGGAACACGAAATGCGACAAGCGCGACCGAGTTGCCAGTTCTAGCCAGCACTGCTAGGTGCGGTAGGAAGCGTTAATCCGCACATACTCCGCGGTGAAGTCGCAGGTCCAGTAGCGCGCCGACGCTTTGCCCGCGTGCAAATCCACGACAAGCGGAACGTGTTCGCCAAGCAGCCTGTTGCTCGCCGCGCGCTCGTTGAAGTCCAGCGGTTGGCCGCGCCGCAACACTGGAACCCCAGCCATTTTGATGTCCACAAGCGAAGTGTCAAAGCCGACGCCCGCACGTCCCGCAGCGGCAAAGATGCGGCCCCAGTTCGGATCGCCTCCCGCGAATGCCGTTTTCACGAGCGGCGAAGTGGCGATTGTCTCGGCGATTTTCTTCGCGGCCGCTTCCGTCTTGGCATGACGCACTTCAATTTCGATCACGCGCTGTGCGCCTTCGCCATCGGCGACAATTTGCAACGCGAGAGAGCGACAGACCTCTTCGAGCGCAGCCGTGAACTTGCGATGCGCCGACGTTCCGGACTTGATCGAAGGCGCGCTCGCTTCACCGTTCGCGAGCACCAGCAGCGTGTCGTTGGTTGAAGTGTCACCGTCCACACTAATCGCATTGAAAGTGCGGCCCGTAACCTCGCGCAACGTTTTCTGCAGCAGTGACGGCGCGATTGCCGCATCCGTGGCCACAAACGCGAGCATCGTCGCCATGTTCGGATGGATCATTCCCGCACCCTTCGCGCACCCCACCAAGTGAATCCGTTTTCCTGCCATCTTGAACGAAGCCGCGGCGGTCTTTGGTCGCGTGTCTGTGGTGCAAATCGCTAGAGAAGTCTCCGCAAACGATCGCGCGGAGGCGCGGCGATGGCGCGCGATGACCGGCAGCGCGCGCAAGATTTTTTCGAGCGGCAGTTGCACTCCGATTACGCCAGTTGAACACACAAACACTTCCTGCGGCGCGCATCCGAGGCGCTTGGCCGTTTCGAACACAGTGCGCGTAGCCGCCGCGTGCCCTTGCGCTCCTGTTGCGCAATTCGCGTTGCCCGCATTTACGATGACGGCGCGCATGCGCCCCTTCGATGCCCGCAAATTTTCCTTGGAAATCAGCACCGGAGCGGCAACCACAAGATTTTGCGTGAAGACAGCGGCAGCGGAGGCTGGCACGTCACTAGAGAGGATGGCGAGATCGAGCGCGCCGGTTTTTTTCAGGCCGCAGGCGGTCGCGGCGAAGCGAAATCCGCGGGGCAGCGCTGCTTCGGAAAGTGCGTGCTTCATGTCGATAGCTCTTCGTTCGCCGTTGCCCTCCGCGGCTTTCGGGCCGGTGCTCCAATGGATCGCGCCACGGTCGCCATTCGAAACGGCATCCTGATCAAATTCCGCGCGGTGACCCCGGAAGGGACCTCCGATCCCCGGCAGCAATGGCAAAGCTTCCTAAGTGACCTGTCGTTTGCAGGCTCATGGTTTGGCTCCTGTTCTACTGGCTTTTTTGTTGAGACGTGCTTCCAAATCGGCGATCGCTGCGCGCACAGATTCGGGCGCGGTACCGCCGGGAACTTTTTTCGCGGCCAGCGCCGCGTCTACGGTGAAACTGCCCGCGAAATCGGCTTCGAATGCGGGTGAGATTTTCTTGAGCGTTTCGAGCGGCAAGGCCGTCCACGGAATGTTTTGTTTTTCAGCTTCGCGCAAGACCTTGCCGACGATGTCGTGGGCTTGGCGGAAGGGAACACCCTTGCGCACCAAATAGTCTGCAGCTTCCGTTGCCAGCAGCGCGGGATTGCTTGCGGCAGTTCGCAAACGCTCGACATTGAATCTCGTGGAAGAAAGCGCGCCCGCAGCAACCGCAAGCATGTTCGCAACCTGATCGTGCGCCGCGAAAAGCGCTTCCTTGTCTTCCTGCAAATCGCGCTGGTAGCTGGTGGGCAACCCTTTCAGCGTCGTGAGCAAACTGAGAAGCGCGCCGGTGATGCGGCCGGACTTGCCGCGAATCAGCTCCCAAGCGTCGGGATTTTTCTTTTGCGGCATCAATGAACTGCCGGTGGAGTATTCGTCGGACAGAACCACATAAGAAAATTCCTGGGAGGCGAAGATCACGAAATCTTCAGCGAGGCGAGAGAGATGCGTGGCGATTCCCGCGAGAGCAAAAAGATAGTCGAGCGCGAAGTCGCGGTCGCTCACGGCATCGAGGCTATTCGCCGTGATTCGCGAGAATCCGAGTTCGCTCGCAATTGCATTGCGGTCAATCGCGAAAGAATTTCCCGCAAGCGCCCCAGAACCCATCGGGCACGCATCCGCGCTGGCGGCGGCATGCTGCAAGCGCGTGATGTCGCGCGTAAACGCTTCGGCATGCGCAAGAAGAAAATGCGAAAGCAAAATCGGCTGGGCATGCTGCATGTGCGTCATGCCGGCCATGGGCACGTTGATGTTTGCTCTCGCCTGCAGCAAAAACGAATTCAGCAAGGCTTCGAGGCCGCGCTGAATTTCAGCCGAAGCATCGATGACGAATAACCGAAAATCGGTGGCCACGAGTTCGTTGCGGCTGCGTCCCGTATGCAATTTCCAGCCAAGCGGTCCGAGTTCCTCGACGAGCGCTTTCTCGACGAAGTGGTGCACATCTTCGGCGGTGGCGCCGAACGAGTCGACCCACGCAGGATCGGCATTCGCGCGCTCGGCAATTTTATCGAGCGCGGCGAGTGTTTGCTTCACTTCAGCAGCAGTGAAGATGCCGATGGGCTCGAGCGCTTTGACCCACGCGCGGTCGACGTCAATCTCGTAAGGTAACAGACGACGGTCGAACGCAAAGGATCGCTGGAACGCGTCGAAGCGAGCGTTTGGCTCGCGCTCGAAGCGCCCTCCCCATAATCGGTCGTCTTTGCGCTCAGCCATTCGAGTTTTCAGTCGTCAGTTCCGGAACTGGCTTTGGCTTTGGGGCGCACTGTTACCGGCAGCGCGAACAGATTGATAAAACCTTCGGCGTCCTTGGGGTTGTAGCGGCCCATGGTGAAGCTGGCGAGGTCGGCGCGATAAAGCGAGAAGGGCGAAACTCGCTTCGTGACGTTAAGCGTGCCTTTCCAGAGTTTCAAGCCGACAGCGCCAGTGACGCGTTGCTGCGCTACGGTGAAAAATCCATCGAGCGCTTCGCGAAGCGGCGAGAACCACAAGCCGTAATAGACAAGTTCGGCGTAGCGACCAGCCAGTGCTTGCTGGAAATGCGCGGTTTCGCGGTCGACTGTGAGGCGTTCGAGTTCTTGGTGCGCTTTGACGAGGAGCGTGCCGCCGGGAGTCTCATACGCGCCGCGGGATTTCATACCAACAAGGCGATTCTCAACAAGATCGGTCCGGCCGATGCCATGCTTCGCGGCAATTTCGTTCAATGCGTTGAGCAGATCCACAGGACCGAGCTTCGAGCCGTTGACGGAAACGGGAGTGCCGGATTCGAATCCGATTTCGACCTCTTCTGCTTTGTCCGGAGCTTTTTCCGCCGAAACCACCCACTGCCACATGGCTTCGTTGGGAGCGTTGGCGGGATCTTCCAGTTCCCCGCCTTCGTGGCTGAGATGCCAGATGTTGCGGTCGCGGCTGTAGATGTTTTTCTTGCTTTGCTCGACCGGCACGTTGTGCGTCTGCGCATAGGCGATGGCGTCTTCGCGGGAATCGATGTCCCATTCGCGCCACGGCGCGATGATCTGCACATTCGGAACAATGGCTTTGTAGGCTAGCTCGAAGCGTACCTGGTCATTCCCCTTGCCCGTGCAGCCGTGAGACAGACCGTCGGCTCCCAGTTTGAGCGCGATTTCCGCCTGCCGCTTGGCGATGACCGGCCGCGCCATGGAAGTGCCCAGCAAGTAGGTGTGTTCGTAGATGGCGCCCGCGCGCAGCGTGGGCCAGATGTAATCGCGGACAAATTCCTCCCGGAGGTCTTCGACGTAGGCAGAGGAAGCTCCAGTAGCGAGAGCCTTTTTGCGGGCGGCTTCCAGGTCCTCCTGTTGGCCGACGTCGCCGATTACAGCGATAACTTCACAGCCATAATTCTCCTTGAGCCAGGGAATGATGATGGAGGTGTCGAGACCTCCGGAGTAGGCGAGTACAACTTTCTTCGGTTTGTTTTGTTGCGTGTTCACGTTTCCTCTTTGTTAGGTATTACGAATAGTCTGGTTTTTCGCTTTTCGTGTTTCGTCTTTCGGCATCTCAACTTTTAGCTGTCGGCCATCGACTCGCTTTTAGAACAGCGTGTGCAAGATGGCTTTCTGCACGTACATGCGATTTTCGGATTGATCGAGCACGACCGATTGCGGCCCGTCGAGCACTTCCGGCGTGACTTCGAGGCCGCGGTGGGCCGGAAGACAGTGCATGAAAACGGCGTCCGGGCCAGCGAGCGCCATCAGTTCGTTGTTGACCTGGTAAGGCGCAAAGACTTTGGACCGCACTTCTTCTTCTGCTTCAAAGCCCATGCTCGTCCACGCATCCGTGTAAACAGCCGTGGCGCCGCTGACAGCCTCGCGCGGGTCGTGCACCAGTTCGATTTTGGCTTTGGTTTCGCGCGCGACCCGCTTGCTGTCACTGACGACTTCCGGTGCTGGAGCGTAATCCGGTGGCGTCGCAATGCGCATGTGCACGCCAAGCCGCGCCGCAAGATACATCAAGGAATGGCAGACGTTGTTCCCGTCGCCGACGTAGGCCAGCTTGAAACCGCGCAAGGCCCCGAAGCGCTCTTCAAGAGTGAAGAAATCCGCGAGTGCCTGGCAAGGATGGAATTTGTCGGAAAGCGCATTGATTACGGGAATAGCGGCGTTCGCCGCCATTTCCTCGAGGACGCGCTGCGAGTAAACACGCGCGACGATGCCGTGCACCCAGCGGTCGAGATTGCGTGCCACGTCCGCGATGGACTCGCGCTTGCCGAGCGAGGCCGATGTCTGCGTGTGGTCGAGGAAGACCACCGCGCCACCCATGCTCTGAATGCCCACGTCAAACGTGACGCGGGTACGCAACGAAGGCTTCTCGAAAATGAGCGCGATGAATTTGCCGTGCAGCGTGGATGCGTAGCGCACGGGACGGGCCTTGATGTCCGCCGAAAGGTGCAGGAGTTCGCGCGTGTGCGCGGGGGTCCATTCCGCTCCCGTGAGGAGATCGTTCGACAAAGAAATAGGAGCGACGAGCGTTGTAGCGGTCATGTGATTATCCCCTTGCTGCGGCTTGAGCCACGCCCTGCGAAGCGACCGACGTGCTGGCATTCGTGACAGTGGCCTGTCTCGATGCGTTTGCGAGAACGAGTTCGAGAAGCTTGAGAAATTCGCCAACCTGGGCACGGGTAATGATGAAGGGTGGCAGGAAGCGAAGCGTAAAATCATGCGTACAGTTGATAAGCAAACCGCGCTGCATGGCCTCGGTGACAGACGGCGCACCTTCCACGGAAAGCTCAACGCCGATCATGAGGCCTTCGGCACGGATCTCGCGGATGAACTCGAATTTGGCGGCGAGCTTGGCGAGGCCTTCGCGCAATTCGGCGCCGCGGAGACGAATATTTTCCAGGAGTTTTTCGTCTTCAACGATTTTCAGAAATTCGAGCGCGACGGCGCAAGCGAGCGGCCCGCCGCCAAAGGTGGTGCCGTGCATGCCGGGAGAAACGCGCGAAGCGACGGCTTCTGTGGTGAGGATGGCGCCGAGAGGAAGACCGGCGGCGAGCGGCTTCGCGATCAGCACGATGTCGGGTTTGGAAGAGAACTTCTGATAAGCAAAGTTGCGGCCGGTGCGGCCGAGTCCGCATTGAATTTCGTCGGCGATCAGCAGTGAACCGTGTTGGATTGTGAGAGCGCGGGCGCGGTTCCAGAATGCTTCGCTGATCGGGTAGATGCCGCCTTCGCCTTGGACAGTCTCGAGCAGGATGGCGCAGACGGTGTCGTCCATCTTGGCTTCGAGGTCGGCAACGTCGTTGAAGCGAACAAATTCGACGCCAGGAACGACGGGCGCAAAGGGCAGGCGATATTTTTCCGTGGCGGTCACGCTGATGGCACCGAAGGTGCGGCCATGAAACGAATTCTCCAGCGCGAGGAAGCGATGCTTCTTCCCAGCCGTGCCGAAAGGCTCATCAGGCGTACGTCCCAGAAGCCGGGCCAGCTTCATCGCGCCGTCAATGGCCTCGGTGCCGCTGTTGGTGAAGAAAACGCGGTCGAGGCCAGACCATTCGGCGAGCTTGCGCGCAAGCGGGCCTTGAAATTCGTTGTGATACAGGTTGGAAAGGTGAATGGCGCGACCGGCTTCTCGGCGAATCACTTTGACGATGCGCGGATGAGCGTGGCCAAGCGCATTGACGGCGATGCCGCCGAGAAAATCGAGATACTTCTTGCCTGTGGAATCGTAGACGTACGCGCCGTGACCGTGAGACATGACGATTGCCGGGCGTTTGTAGGTGGGCAGAAGGAACTTCTCGGCGTCGAGCAGACGAGCGTCCGGTTTCGGCGTCCCGGCCTGGTGCTCCTTGGCCTTCTGCGACTGCGCTCTCGCGGAATGTTTTTTGGATGAAGTGCGCATCATGCCGCCGAAAATGCCGTCTGTACGGCGGAAAACTGCTGGCGCAGGACGCGCGTGCCGGGAACGAAGGCGGCTTGCCGGGCATGCGAAGCAAGCAGCAGTGCCTCGGCAGTGGTGCCGCCAACGATGCGGACTTCGCGCACGCCGCCTTCAATGGCGCGCTTGGCGGCTTCAAGCTTGAGTACCATGCCGCCGGAGACGACGCGAGATTGCACGAGACGCTCGATTTCCTCGCAGGTGACGACCGAAAGAACTTTTTCGCCATCGAGCACGCCGGCGACGTCAGTGAGATAAATCAACTGGTCCGCGTTCAAATATTCGGCGCAAGCCGCGGCCATATGATCGGCATTTATGTTGTAAAGCTCATTGTCCGAAGCGATGCCAAGACAAGGCGCAACGGGCAAAAGCCCCTGGCCCCAGAGCGACTCAATGAAAGGCAAATTCAGGCCGGTGAGATAGCCTACAAAGCCGAGACCGCCTTCGACTTCGTTGTGCACCATCGGTTCGGCCGTGAAGCAGCGCGCATCGGCAGCGGAGATGCCCACCGCGGGCTGATCTTCGGCGGAGATGGCCGCCGCAAGCTTCTTGTTAAGCAGTCCGGCAAAAACCATGACGGCCGCGTCGCGGGTTTCGCGATCGGTGACGCGCAAGCCGCCAATGAATTTGCTTTCGATGGCCATGCGCTTGAGCGTGGCGGTAAAAAGCCGGCCGCCGCCGTGCACGACAAGGATTTCGTGGCCCTCTCGCGCCAACGCCGCTACCTGACGCGCGAGGGCGCGCACCGTAGCGTCATCTTCGAGCAATGCTCCCGCGAATTTGATTACGATTCTCATTGGAGTGCAGTCTGCTCCTTGATACCCAGCATGTGATTCAAATTCTGAACGGCCTGTCCGGCAGCGCCCTTCCCAAGATTGTCGAGACAGGAGATGAGCACCAGGCGGCGCCCGGAAGAATCCAAAGCAAAGCCGATATCGCAGAAATTCGTGTGCGCGACGTGCTGCAGTTCCGGAAGCATCCCTGCGGGCCAAATGCGGATCATGGGCCGGCTCGCATAAAACTTGCGAAAGAGAGCTTCGACGTTCCCAGCCGTCTGCGGTTGATCGAGCGTGACGTAGATGGTCGAAAGAATCCCGCGGGCCAGCGGAAGCAAATGCGTCGAGAAAACGACCTGCGATTGGCTCAAGCCGGTGTGCTCGAGGATTTCCGGTGTATGGCGATGAGTGAAGAGGCCGTAAGCCTTAAAGTTCTCGTCAACTTCGACAAAGTGCAGGTCGCGCCGGGGATCCTTGCCGGCACCGCTGGCGCCGGATTTGCAGTCGCACACAACCGAGGAGTTTGCAGCGATCCAGCCCGCATCGGTGAGTGGACGGAGCGCGAGGATGACGCTGGTAGCGTAACAGCCAGGATTAGCCACCAGTTGGGCCGCAGCGATCTCCTTGGAATAGAGTTCCGGAATGCCGTAAGCGGCTTCGCCAAGCCAATTGGCATGCGGAGCGGGCAGCTTGTACCAGGAACTGAATGTGGCGGCATCGCGAAAACGAAAGGCGCCACTCAGATCAACAACGCGCATCCCGGCTTGCAGGAGGGCGGGCGCAAACTCCGCGGAAACTTCGTGCGGCGTGGCCAGAAGGGCCATACCAGCAGCGCTCGACCTGACCGCTTCGACCGACAGCGGACGCAGCGGCGCCTCGCCCCAGCCCCGAAACTGCGGAAAAAGCTCGGCGAGGCATTTGGCACCGTTCGCCTCGCGCACGTAAAAGACAGGAGTCTGAATCTCGGGATGCCGCAGCAGAATGCGAGCCAATTCGAGACCGGTATAGCCCGTGACGCCAATGACGGCGATGTGTCGAGGGTCTTTCATTTCACGAGCGCTTCGATCTTCTTTTGGAGAGATTCGCGGGTCTTTTTGTTCGGCGTGATGATCAGAACGGTGTCGTCACCCGCGATGGTGCCGGCAATTTCCTCAAATTTTGCGCCATCGACCGCGGCAGCGAGAGGCTGCGCGCCGCTGGGAGGCGTCTTCAGGACGAGCAGATTTTCCGCAGGGCGAATGTCGAGGAGAAACTCCCCGAGCGCGCGTGCCAAAGGGGGCTTGGCCGCGGGCTCTTCGGGCAAGGCGGATTCTTGCTTGTAACCCTCGTGGGTTTTGACCAGGCGCAATTCCTGCAAGTCGCGGGAAAGCGTGGCCTGGGTGACGCGCAGCTTCTGCGCGGCGAGGCGGCGCCGCAGTTCCTCTTGGCTGGCGATGCGCTGGCCCGAGACGAGCCGCAGGATCTGGCCCTGCCGGAATGTTTTCCCAACGTTCATGTGGTATCGGCTAAATGCCCCTGCATTTTTATACAGGGCACTGCATATTCTTGTCAATGAAAAGCGGAAATAAATTTAATGCGAATGCCGCGGACAACCACAAGGCAAAATAGCGGCCAGTCTTGTAAGATTCAGCGCACACGCGAGATGCGTGCTGGATTTTCGGCGCCGGGAATGTTACTTATCGTGC
>Ga0335077_10013260_pt1 | contig 10312 bp, 6 predicted proteins | sample Lox_Sample_31_FD_207151 | JGI IMG/M metagenome (GOLD analysis project Ga0335077, IMG submission 207151) | Soil microbial communities from Loxahatchee National Wildlife Refuge, Florida, United States - Lox_Sample_3.1 | ecosystem: Environmental > Terrestrial > Soil > Wetlands | place: USA: Florida...
CCCGACCGGGACCGGCCAGCGCTCTCGCCCGACGTGGTGGAGGAGATGGTGCTGCCGGTGCTCCGCGAGCACGGCCGCGTGCTGTTCGTGGTCGTGGACTGCCTGCGCCTCGACCAGTGGGAAGCGCTGCTGCCGTCCGTCACGCCGCTGTTCGACGTCGAGACCAGCCACTACTTCAGCATCCTGCCGAGCGCGACGCCCTACAGCCGCAACGCCATCTTCGCCGGGCTGCTGCCCCGGGACATCGCCACGCAGTACCCCCAGTGGTGGACGGAGCAGGAGGAAGAGAGCCTCAACGCCCACGAGCACGACCTGCTGGCGCGCCAGCTGGAGCGCATCACGGGCCGGCCCGTGCCGTGCCGCTACGAGAAGCTGTTCGGCGCCGGAGAGAGCGACGACGTGCAGCGCCGCCTGCCGGCGATGCTCGCACAGGACGGCGTGACCGCGATGGTGTTCAACTTCGTGGACCAGCTGACGCACGGCCGCTCCGAGAACGCCATCCTCTACGAGGTGGCGCGCGACGCGGCCGCCCTGCGGGCGCTGACCTGCGCGTGGTTCGAGCGCTCGCCGCTGAAGGCGGCGCTGGTCGAGGCGGAGCGGCGGCGGGTGCCGGTGGTGCTGACGACCGACCACGGGTCCATCCACTGCCACACCCCGGCCACCGTGTTCGCGAAGCGGGACGCGACCAACAACCTGCGCTTCAAGTTCGGCGAAGACCTCCGGCCGGAGCAGGCGGACGCCGCGATCACGGTCGAGGATCCCACCCGCTACGGGCTGCCGGCGCGCGGGCTCGGCGTGCGCTGCGTGATCGCGCGCGAGGACCACTTCTTCGTCTACCCGACGAAGCTGCGCGAGTACCAGGCGCGCTACCGCGGCGCGTTCCTGCACGGCGGCGCGTCGCCGGACGAGATGATCCTCCCGGTGGCGCTCCTGGTGCCGCGGGCCGCCCGCTAGCGTGGGACGCTACAGCCGGCTGGCCCGGTTCGTCCGGCCGTACCTGGCCCTGGTGGTCGGGGCGCTGGTCGCGACCGTCGTCGGGACGCTGTTCGACGGCTTCACCTTCGCGCTGGTCATCCCCTTCCTGCGCGTGGTGTTCCACTCGTCGTCGCTGTTGCCGCCCGCGGGCACCAACCTGGTGGACCAGCTACTCAACCGGGTGGTGGGTCCGCTGCTGCCCGAGCACGACACGCAGGCGGCCCTGCGGAACGTCATCGTCGTCATCCTCGTGGCGATGGTGGCGAAGAACCTGCTGGTCTACTACTCGCGCGTCAGCATCGCGGTGGTGCAGGAGAAGGTGGTGCGCGACCTCAGGATGCGGCTGTACTCGCACCTCCAGGGCATGGGGCTCGGCTACTACCAGCAGACCAAGGGCGGGCAACTGCTCAGCAGGATGCTGGCCGACGCGGAAGCGGTCAAGCCGATCGTCGGCAGCGACGCCCTGACCTTCGTGCAGTCGCTCGCGACGGTCGCCGTGTACCTGACGATGCTGATCGCGTTGTCATGGCGGCTCACGATCCTGTCGCTCGTCCTGGCCCCGGTCCTGATCGTCGGCCTGCGCCCGCTCGTGCGGCGGCTGCACCGCGGCTACCTGCGCACGCTGGACGACCGCGGCGACCTGACCGCCCTGATGCAGGAGACGGTCGCCGGCGTGCGGCTCGTGAAGGCGTACGCCGCCGAGCCGTACGAGCGGCGGCGCTTCTTCGTCGCGGCCGACAAGTACGCGCGCGGCGTGATCAAGATGCAGCGCCTGGCGACGCTGTCGGGGCCGATCAGCGAGAGTTTCGGGGCGATCGTGACCGTGGTGCTCCTGTGGGTGGGCGCGAGCATGGCCACGGGGCCGGCCGCGTCCATCGGGCCCGAGAGCTTCATCATGTTCCTGTTCGTCGCGCTCCGCCTCCTGGTGCCGGTCAAGTTCCTGTCGAACTGGCCGGCGCAGTACCAGAACGCGCTCGCCTCGGGAGACCGCGTGCTGCAGGTGCTCGACGAGCCGCCGACGGAGGCCCTCGCGATCGGCCGGGTGGAGGTCGGCGGGTTCCAGGACGCCATCGCGTTCCGCGACGTGTCGTTCAGCTACGACGGGGAGGCGCTGGTGCTGCAGGACGTCGGGCTGGAGGCGCGGAAGGGCCAGGTGATCGCGATCGTGGGCGCGAGCGGGGCGGGCAAGAGCACCCTGGTGGATCTCCTGCCGCGCTTCTTCGAGCCCACGCGCGGCGTGATCACGCTCGACGGACGCGACCTGCGCGAGATCACGCTCCCCTCGCTGCGCAGCCTGATGGGCATCGTCAGCCAGGAGACCGTGCTGTTCAACGACACGGTGCGCGCGAACATCGCGTACGGAGCGCTCGACCGCTTCGACGCCGCCGCCATCGAGGCCGCGGCGCGCGCGGCGAACGCGCACGACTTCATCGCCGCGATGCCGGACGGGTACGACACGCTCCTGGGCGAGCGCGGGACGCGGCTCTCCGGCGGGGAGCGGCAGCGGATCGCCATCGCCCGGGCGCTGCTGCGCGACCCGCCGATCCTCATCCTCGACGAGGCCACGAGCGCGCTCGACTCGGAGTCCGAGCACCTGGTGCAGGACGCGATCGACCGGCTGCTCGAGGGGCGCACGGTGTTCGTGATCGCGCACCGGCTGTCCACGGTCCAGCACGCGACCGTCATCCTGGTCCTGGAGCGCGGGCGGATCGTCGAGCGCGGCCGCCACGAAGAGCTGCTCGCCTCGGGCGGCGTGTATCGCCGCCTCTACACGCTGCAGTTCGGTGCGGAGCCCCGTCCAGCCCTCGTCGACTGACCACGCCCCGGGGGGCACGACCTCCCACCCCGCGGGCGGGGCCGGCGCGCTGACCATCCTGCACCTGACCCACCAGGGCGGCGGCGCGGGCTCGACCGTGTCCATCGCGGCGCTGGCGGCGGCGCAGCAGGCGGCGGGGCACCGGGTGCTGATCGGCTGCCGCCCGGGCACGGTGCTCGCGGCGCTGGCCCGCGCGGCGGGGCTGTCCGTCGCGCCGCTCGCCTTCGACCACCGGGCCGGACTCGCCGCGGCGATCGTCCGGCTGGTGCGCGAGGCCGGGGTGGACGTGGTCAATTCCCACGCCTCGCGCGACCGCTCGGCGTGCCGCCTCGCCCGCCTCGGCGGGCGGCTCGACGCGGCATGCGTGATGACCCGCCGGCAGATGCCGCGCTCGCTCCCGGTGTCGGTCATGCTGAACGGATTCGTGGCCGATCACACGATCGCGGTGAGCCGCTCCGTGGCCCGGGCCCTCGTCCGGCGCGGCGCGCCGCCGTGGCGCATGAGCGTGGTGCCCAACGGGGTGGACGTCTCGCGGATCGACCGCGACGTGTCGGGCGCCGAGATCGAGACGGCGCGGGCGCTCGCCGGGTGGCGGCCGTGGCGCCCGACGGTGGGCGTCGTGGCCCGGCGGAAGGACCACGCGGTGCTGCTGCGCGCCCTGCCGGCGCTGCAGGTCCCGGTGAGCCTCGCCCTCGTCGGCGTCGAGGAGGACGCGGAGCTGCGCGCGCTCGCCCGGGAAGCCCCGCAGCACGGGGTGCGCTGCGTGCCGTTCCGGCCCGACGTGCTCCCCTTCTATCGGCTGTTCGACGTGGTGGTGTTGCCATCGCGACGGGAGGGCCTGTCGCAGGCGCTGCTCGAGGCGATGGCGCTCGGGCTCCCGGTGGTGGCGTCGCGGGCGGGCGGCAACGTGGACCTCGTGCGTCACGGCGAGGACGGCTGGCTCGTGCCGCCGCGCGACAGCGGGGCGTTCGCGGAGGCGCTGGCGCGCCTGCTGGGCGACGCCGGGCTGCGCCGCGCGCTCGGCGAGCGGGCCCGCGGGACCGCGCGCGAGCGCTTCTCGCTCGAGCGGACCGCCGCGATGACCGAGACGGTCTACCGCGCGGCGCTGGCCCACCGCCGATGAGACGGCGCAGCGACTTTCCGCTCTACGTGGCGGCGCGGGTGGGCCTCGGGCTGCTGCGGCCGTGGCCGCGCTCGGCCGCCCTGCGCATGGGGGCGGCGCTCGGACGCGCGGCGCGGGGCCTCGGCTTGCGGCGGGAGGTGGCGGACCGGAACATCGCCGCCGCCTTCCCGGACCTCTCCGCCGCCGAGCGCGTGGCGCTCGCGCGCCGGATGTATGCGCACTTCGGCCGGGTGGCGACCGATTCGCTGCGGCTGACGGCCGGTGGGCCCAAGGCGGTGCTGCCGTTCGTGCGTGGGGTCGAGGGCGAGGACCTGCTCCGCTCGCTCGCGGCCGAGGGACGCGGGGCCATCGTGCTCACCGGCCACCTCGGCAACTGGGAGCTGGCGGCGGCGTGGGCCGCGGCGGTCGGGATGCCCGTGGCCGGCGTGGTGAAGCCGCCGTCCAACCCGTGGGTGGCCGACCTCGTGGAACGATCGCGCCGGACGATGGGCATCCAGACGATCCCGCTGCCCGAGGCCAAGACGGCCGTGCCCGCGGCGCTCGCCGCCGGCAAGTTGGTGGGTCTCGTGGCCGACCAGGGCGCCATGCGCAGCCGCACGTGGGCGCCGTTCTTCGGCCGGCCGACTCAGACGGCCGAGGGTCCGGGTCTGTTCGCCGCGCGCACGGGCGCACCGGTCGTGTTCGGCGCGTTCCTGATCGAGGCGGACGGTCGCTACCGGGGGTACGCGGAGCTGCTGGACGGGGCGCCGACTGGCGAGGTGCCGGACCTGATCGCGAGAATCGCCACGCTGTTCCGGCAGCGCCTCGAGGCGGCGGTCAGGCTGGCGCCGGAGCAGTACCTCTGGACCCACCGCCTGTGGGACCGCGCGCCGCCCGCGCCGGGTGGGCCGTGATGGCGTAGGTGGGGCAGTGGCGGATGAAGTCGCCGCTGATGGGGGACCACTCCTGCGGCTCCGAGGGCCCGACCGCCTTGCCGGACTCGTCCATCCGGAAGGTCCCCGGCGGCGCGAGCACGACGCAAGCGCCGCAGCCCACGCAGCGCGTGCGGTCCACCGCCACCTCGACGAGGCGCCGCGGATGGATGCCGCCCCCGGCGCGGCGCACCGCGTCGCCCGCGCCGTCGAGCGCCGCGATCGTCGCGCGGTACCCCTCGTCGATGAGCTCGCGGTTGTGGGTGAAGGACAGCATCGGTACGTGCTCGACGCGCGGCTGCACGAGCAGCATCGCGGGCCCGGCCCACGTCGCGAGCCGGTACTCCAGCATCTGGTGGAAGACGATCTCGGATGCTCGGGCGAACACCGCGGCGAAGCCCGATTCCTGGACCTCGGCGCGCAGCGCGCCCGACGAGCCCACGTCCACCGCCACCAGGCCGTCCACGCCCTGGCCGGCCGCCAGCGCCACCGGCAGGTTGTCGGCCAGCGCGCCGTCCACCAGGAACCGGCCGTCGATCTCGCGCGGCGCGAAGAAGCCCGGCAGCGCGCACGAGGCGAAGACCGCGTCGGCCACCGGCACCCTGCGCAATCCGGGCAGCCCCCAGTACGTCACCATGCCGCAGTTGATGTCCACCGACGCCACGACCAGGCGTCGCGGGAGTTGATCGAAGGTGGCCTCGCCCAGGAAACCCCGGAGCAGCATGTCGAGGGGCTCGGCCTTGTAGAGACCCGGCGCGCGCAGGCGGTGCGCCGCCATCTCGCGCCGCGCGACCACGAACAGGTCGTGGCGCGTCATGCTGCAGGCGACGGATTCGAGCTCCGCGGTGGAGAATTCCACGGCCCACGCGGCGCCGATCAGCGCCCCGATGCTGTTGCCGACGATGAGATCGGGAACCCAGCCGCGTTCTTCGAGGGCCTTGAGCACGCCGACGTGGGCGAGTCCTTTCACGCCCCCGCCGCCCAGGACCAGCGCGAAGCGCCAGCCCTCGGCGCTCACCGCCGCTTGCCGCGTGCGCTCATGGAGGGTTAACGTAGCCGCCGTACCCATGCCAGCGCCACTCAGACGATGACGGACACCGCGGCCGCGACGCGCCTCGGCGAGCTCGTGCGCGAGCTGAGGAACCGCGAGTTTCCGTGGACGGCCGCGACCACGTATCTGGCCGCGGCCTCCATCGGCCCGCTGCCCGAGCGGACGCGTCTCGCCGTCGAGGCGTTCAACGCCAAGCGCACCGCGCCGCACCTGCTGCCGGACCGCGACCTCGGAGCCATCCACGCCGCGGCGCGCGCGGCCGCCGCGCAGCTGGTGAACGCGTCGCCCGAGGAGATCGCGCTGGTTCCCAGCACGTCGGCGGGCCTGCAGGCGGCGGCGGGTGCCCTGCCGCTCGAGGCCGGCGACGTCGTGCTGCTGAGCGACCGCGAGTTCCCGGCGAACGTGTATCCGTGGCTGGCGCGGCGGCGCGGCGGCGTGCTGGTCGAGCGCGCGCCGGTGACGGCCGAAGGGTTCCCCGACGAGGACCACCTCGTCGAGCGCCTCGCGGATCCGCGCGTGCGCGTCCTCGCCGTCTCGCTGGTGCAGTTCTCCAACGGCTATCGCGCCGACCTGGCGCGGCTCGGCGAGGCGTGCCGCGCGCACGGCGCCTGGCTGGTGGTGGACGCGATCCAGGCCCTGGGCGCGCTGCCGTTCGACGTCGCCGCCCAGCCGGTGGACATCGTGGCGTGCGGCGGCCAGAAGTGGCTCCTGGGGCCCTGGGGCTCCGGCTTCTGCTACGTGCGCCGCGACCTCGTGGGGCGCCTGGTGCCGCCGGCCTCCGGCTGGCAGTCGTACCAGGGCATGGACGACTTCACCAACCTCCTCAGCTACGACGACCGGCTCGTCGGCGACGCGCGGCGCTTCGAGGCGGCGAGCCCGGCCACGCAGGACCAGCTCGGCCTCACCGCCTCCATCGGGCTGCTGCTCGAGCTCGGGGTGCAGGCGATCGCCACGTACCTCCGCTCGCTGGGCGAGCCGGTGCTGGCGTGGGCCGCGCGGCGCGGCGTCCGCGTCACCTCGCCCACCGACGCGGCGCACCGCTCGCAGATCGTGTGCGTCGCGCCGCCCGACGCCCGGGAGGCGAACCGCCGCCTCCGGCAGGCCGGCATCGTGGTGTCCGTGCGGGAGGGCGCGATCCGCCTCGCCCCGCACTGCTACAACACGATCGAGGAGATGGAGAAGGTGGTGGATGTCCTCGAGGAGGTGATGAAGTGATGGAGGGGATGAAGTGATGAGGTGATGACGTCGGCGGTCCGCATCACCTCGTCACCCCATCACACCATCACCTTCATCACCTCCCCGTCTTCGGCACCAACCTCGCGAACTTGAGCTTGCCGAACTTGAGCTGGTGCTCTCCCACCGACGGGACGACGTTCGCATCGGTGATCTTCTCGTCGTCGAGCAGCACGCCGCCCTGCGCCGCCACCCGGCGCGCTTCGCTGGTCGAGGGCGCGAACCCGATCTCCTTGATGATCTGGGCGAGCGACGTGCCCGGCGTGTACGGGGCCGCCGGCACCTCCGCCGGCGCCTGCTTGGCCTTGAACAGCCGGTCGAAGTGCTCCTCGGCCCGCTGCGCGGCCTCGGCGCCGTGGAACTGGCTCGCGACGTCGCGGGCCAGCCACCGCTTGGCGGCGTACGGCTGGGTCCGGCAGCGCTCGAGCGCGGGCGCGAGCTCGGCGGCCGGCAGCGACGAGATCAGCGTGGTCCACTCCTCGAGCAGCGAGTCCGGGATGGACATCGTCTTGCCGTACTGATCTTCCGGCGATTCCGTGATGCCGACGTAGTTGTCGTACGACTGCGACATCTTCCGCTCGCCGTCGGTGCCCCGCAGGAGCGGCATGATGCACGCGACCTGCGGCTCCATGCCGTACCGCTCCATCAGGGTGCGTCCCACCAGCAGGTTGTATTTCTGGTCCGTGCCGCCCATCTCGACGTCGGCCTTGAGCACGACCGAGTCGTACGCCACCAGCAGCGGGTACAGGAACTCGAACAGCGAGATGGGATTGCCCGCCGCGTGCCGCTTGGCGAAGTCGTCGCGCTCGAGCATCCGGGCGACCGTGTAGTGGCTGGTGAGCGTCAGGATGTCCGGCAGCGCGAGCGGGCGCAGCCAGCGGCTGTTGCGCTCGATCACGGTCCGCTCGGGGTCCAGCACCTTGAACACCTGGTCCTTGTACGTGGCGGCGTTGGCGGCGACCTCGGCCTCGCTCAGGCGCGGCCGCGTCTCGCTCCGGCCGCTGGGGTCGCCCACCAGCGCGGTGAAGTCGCCCAGCAGGAACACCACCGTGTGCCCGAGGTCCTGGAAGGTGCGCAGCTTCCGGATCGAGACCATGTAGCCGAGGTGCAGGTGGGGCCGCGTGGGATCGAAGCCCTGCTTGACGACGAGGGGCGTGCCGGTCGCGATGGACCGCTCGACCTTCTTGACCAGGGCGTCCTCGGGAACGATCTCCACCGTGCCGCGGCGGATGGCGTCCATTTGCTCGTTCAAGGGCGGGAAGGCGCGCATGCGCTATCGTAGCCGCGGCCCCCGCTCGCTGGCAAGCGCGGCGCCGCCCCGGTAACTTTCGACGTTCATGGCGGATACACGCTCCAGCAGCCGCCTGCGGCGGTGGTTCTCCCGGGACCACGCCCGCCGGACGGTCACCTACCTGCTGCTCGCCTTCGGGTTCCTGGTCGGTCTGGCCTACGGCAGCTGGACCCGGGTGTGCGCCGGCCGGTCGTGTCCGTCGATCGCGATCCTCGACGACTACCGGCCGCAGATGGCGTCGAAGGTGTACGCCGCGGACGGCCGCCTCATCACCGAGCTGGGCTACCAGCGCCGCACCGTCATCCCGCTGCAGGAGATGCCGCCCTATCTGCGCGAGGCGTTCGTCGCGGTCGAGGACAAGCGCTTCTACCAGCACCACGGCATCGACTACTCGCGCATCATCGGAGCGGCCGTCGCGGACCTGCGCAGCCGCTCCATGGCGCAGGGCTTCTCCACGATCACGATGCAGCTCGCCCGCAACATCTTCCAGGACCGCATCTCGCGCGAGAAGACGCTGGTGCGCAAGCTGCGCGAGGCGCGCGTGGCGCTCGAGCTGGAGAAGACGTACTCGAAGGACCGGATCCTCGAGCTGTACCTGAACCAGATCCCGCTCGGCAGCGGCGCGTACGGCGTCGAGACGGCGGCGCAGCGCTACTTCGGGAAGTCGGCGCGCGACCTCACCATCCCGGAGGCGGCGATGCTCGCGGCGCTGCCCAAGGGCCCCGGGCTCTACAACCCGCGCCGCCACCCGGCCCGCGCCGTGCAGCGGCGCAACCTGGTGATCGAGCTGATGCGCGAGCAGGGCTACATCAGCGACGCGCAGGCCGAGGAGGCCGAGGCGTATCCGCTCACGCTCTCGGCGCGGCAGGACTACGGCGACGTCGCGCCGTACTTCGTGGAGTGGATCCGGGAGCAGCTCGACGCGCGGTTCGGCCGCGACCTGTACGAGAAGGGCTACCGGATCTACACGACGCTCGATCTCGACATGCAGCAGTCGGCCGAGCGGACGCTCGAGGCGCAGCTCGAGGCGATCGAGGGCGGCGCGTACGGCCGCTTCCCGCACAAGACCTACGCGCAGTACATGGCGGCCGCGGCCAACTCCGGCGCGGAGACCGAGGAGCAGACGGCCACGCCGTACCTGCAGGGCGCCATGGTCGCGATGGACACGTCGGGCGCGGTGCGGGCGATGGTGGGTGGGCGCGACTTCGACGACTCCAAGTTCAACCGCGCGACGCAGGCCGAGCGGCAGCCCGGCTCCACGTTCAAGCTGTTCGTGTACTCCGCGGCGATCCGCGCCGGGCACTCGCCCGACGAGATGCTCCCCGACTCCGCGATCTCGCTGCCGATGTCGGACGGCACGATCTGGGAGCCGCACAACTTCGAGGAGGAGGACTTCCAGGGGCCGATCACGCTGCGGCGCGCCCTGGCCCTGTCGATCAACATGGTCGCCATCCGCCTGGGCATGGAGCTGGGCGTGGACGCGGTGGTGGACGAGGCGCACCGCTACGGGATCAGCACCGACGTGCCGGCCGTGCCCTCGATGTTCATCGGCTCGGCGAGCGTGATCCCGCTCGAGATGGTGTCGGCGTACACCGCCCCGGCCACGCTCGGCGTGCGGGCGGCGCCCTTCGCGATCGTCCGGGTGGAGGACGCCGACGGCAAGGTGCTGTGGCAGGACCAGCCGCGGCGCGAGCGCGTGATGCCGACCGACGAGGCGTGGGTCCTGAACGACATGCTGCGCGACGTGATCCGCTACGGCACCGGCGCGGGCGCGGTCAAGCGGTCGGGCTTCGACCTGCCGGCCGGCGGCAAGAGCGGCACGACCAACGACTACACCGACGTGTGGTTCATCGGCTACACGCGCGAGCTGGTGGCCGGCTTCTGGATGGGCTTCGACAATCCGCAGACCATC
>Ga0335077_10013261_pt1 | contig 10311 bp, 8 predicted proteins | sample Lox_Sample_31_FD_207151 | JGI IMG/M metagenome (GOLD analysis project Ga0335077, IMG submission 207151) | Soil microbial communities from Loxahatchee National Wildlife Refuge, Florida, United States - Lox_Sample_3.1 | ecosystem: Environmental > Terrestrial > Soil > Wetlands | place: USA: Florida...
CCATCTTTGCGCAGAATGTAATAGACCATGTCGACGTACTGCAGGCGTTCCTTGTCTCCGTTGTAGTTGCGGACGATGCGCTTGAGCGCGTCGATTCCGGCCTCGAGCGGCGACATGCCATGGCGCATGTTTTCGACAATGGTGTGCGCGCCGACGATCTTGATGTTCTCTTCGCCATTGCCGGTTGCGCCTGCGGAGCCTACGTCCTGATCGGTGAAGCAGCCGGCGCCGATCAATGGCGAGTCGCCAACGCGCCCGGGAATTTTCCACGCCAAGCCGCTGGTGGTGGTGCAACCGGACATCTCTTGTTTATCGTTGAGGGCGGAGCAATGAATGGTCCCGGTCGGTGGAAAGATCACGTAGCGAATCGCTTCCATGCGAAGCTCAGGAGGAATTCCAATATCTGCCGCGATCTGTTGCATGCGCTGGATGCGAAACTGCCATTCGTCCGCATGCTCGGGCGATTCGAAGCGCTTGCGCCAGTCGGGGCTGTCGAGGCCGGGACCCCACCAGTCAGAATGTGTTTCTTTCCACAGCAGCCATTCTTTTCGTGATTTGTCGGTGAGCAGATTCTCGCGAGGAAAGCCTTCGTCTACGGCGAATTTTTCCGCCCCTTCGCCAACGATCATGACGTGCCCGGTATGAAGGCGAACCGTGTTCGAGAGCAGGGAAGCATTCTTGATGTTGTGCACCGCTCCGACTGATCCCGCGGTGCGCGTTGGCCCGTGCATGCAGCAGGCATCGAGTTCAACCACGCCATCTTCGTTGGGATGTCCGCCGAGGCCGACGCTTTCGTCATTGGGATCGTTCTCCGGCCCCTGCACCACTTTGAGCGCAGCGTCTAATGTGTCGCCGCCGCCGGCGAGAAAGCCGTATGCCTGATCGAGATAGTTGTAGCCGTTAAAAGCACAGATGATGATGGGCAGTTTGGCGGCTCGCCTGTCTTTTCCTCCGTTCTCCGAATTTTGCGCGGCAGGCGCGTCAGTTGATAAGCCAAGGGCAACAGATCCAGCCACTGCGGAAGTAAGGAAATCACGGCGGGAAACGGGCATAGTAATCCTTCGAATGAAATATCGTGAAACGATACGGGGGAAGTTATACCACTAGCGTGAGCGGCGTGCAGGGCCGCTTATCGGTAAAAACCGCAACCGAGATTACGATGCGGCCTGCATCTGGTTAGTGTTGCGGTCGGCGCGGAAGCGTAACAGTGCAGCAATATTGCCGATGCTGTCAAATTTTTCATCGCGCGGGACCAGCACCAGGCCGATATTGTTCTTGATGGCTACCGGAACCAATGCTTCGCACACATCAATCAGTACTCGCGTCGCCCGACCGCACAGCGGACAATATGGAACGAGGTGCGAGTCGATGTGTCCGCACGACGTGCACTCGACAGCGCGAGCGGTGTAGTCGTTGGTCATCAGCAAGGTTTCAACCTCGCCCATTTCGGTGGCGCGCAACACTCTTCTTAAACCGGTGACGCCGAGCCCATTGCTCTTTGCCCCATCCACTGCTTCGCGAACCAGCTCCTGGTGATATTTCTCCAGTGACTGGTGAAGGATGCGTTCAGCTTGCTGCTTTGCCTGAGCATCAGTCAAAGTCCCTAAATCTGCTGAGAAACGGCCCAGCAATTTTTTCTTTACATAAGGATGAAGCTGAGCCTCGAGGTCCGGCCAGTTCACGTCATGGCAGCCGATCACGAGCGCTTCAAATTGCTTCTTTTCGGCTCCGTTCTTCAGGAACTCGGCAACAGCATAAAAGTGCCGACGGGCTTCATCTTCTTCGTGACGCTGCGTGTGACCGGCGTCATAGCCTGCGTAGCCATCGCTGCGGCCGTGGCGAGTGAGGGAGCTGTTGAGAGAACCGTTCTCGCGAATTTGTTCGAACTGCAATTCCAAGAAGCGTGCATTCTGGCGATCAATCAGCGCAATCCAAAGGCGCGGGTAGTCGGAAAAAACCGGCGCCAACGGTTTCAGGTGGAAGCGGCGATTGACGTAAAGCTTGGTGGATGGCGCAACCGCGGGAACGTCGAACTCCTGCCAGATTCCACGCGCGTGGCAGGCGAACACGGCTTTCGAGCGCGCCTGGTTCCCGTGCATGCGTTCGGCGAGCTGAAGAATACGTTCTAAGTCGTTGGTAGCGTCGCGGCCGTCCGCGTTCACCGACAGTTCCTGCAATGTTTTTCGAACCAGATCTTTTGCCAGAATCGCCTCTTCGCGGTGCGACTTGTCTTGTGGCGTGGTCGGTTTGAAGTAGAAGCTGATTGCCAGTTCGCCGGGATGGCGGCATTCGAAAGAGGCAAGCTGTCGTAGTTCTTCACGAGAAATCATGAGTCACTCCGAACTAGTCGCTGGCGGTTTGCTGCAGCAGTTTGTCTTTCAATGGATTTTGCACCTGCATGCCATGGCGCAACGCATGACGTGCGTTCTGAATCGATTGCCGTATCTGCTCCGGTGTGCGGTCGACGATGGCGGCGATCTCTTTCAGGGAAAATCCTTCAATCGCGTACAGGACGAACGCTTCGCGGTCGCGCGGATTGGCTTTGCGCAAGGCGAATTGCACGAGCGAGATCATCTCTTCGGAGTAGGCGATCTGTTCCGGAGTCGACATGCGGTCATCGGCAATAGAGCTCTCCGTGCTGATCGCTTCATCCGGCTGATAGAACTGGAGCCGGTCCTCGTCGCGAGCGGCATCGGTGATGACGCGGCGCTTGCGTGAGCTTTCGATTTCACCATTGCTGCGTTCGCGGCGTCCAAAGTCATCGAGCGCGCGAATCGCCAGGCGATAGAGCCAGGGCTCGAGCGTGATGCGGTCCGGCTTGTCGGCTTTTTCATCGAGTGCACGGGCGACGGCTTCGTCTACCACTTCTTCCCAGCTCAGCGAATCCGGATCAAGATCGCCGGAGTTCTCGCGGAAGGAGATCTCGCGCTCCACATACATCCTGAGCCGGCGGAAGTTCGCGTTGAGATAGGAGCGCACATCTTCGTCGGTGGCAGTTTGCGGCGGAATGGCGGCAAAGGTCTGTTCGAAAGCAACCTTGGGCTCGGGCGTTCCTTCCAGCGCACGATGACGCCGCCAGGAATGCGAGCTGCGCAGCAACTCCTTGTGTTTTCCGATCTGCTCCAAGAGATCGTCAAAGGCGGCCTTGATCGCCGAAGTCGCGTTCGGGGCAGCCTCTTGCACCGCCATCTGCCCGGAAGGGAGCCGCAGGTTGAATGAGACGACGGTCCCCTCCCGCGGCGAGTTCTGCTCGACAGACCCTTTCAAATGTATAAGTTCCGGGCGAAAAATCTGGAGCCTTTTCTGAACTTTTGCGATTCCGTGTTGAATTTCTTTGTCGATATCAGGAGTTCTTTGGACTTTATAGCTGACATGGACATTCATGCATTGCCTCTGATGCCGGGAGAAGGTCCCGTGAAGCCTCGCTGAGCAAATCATACACCCGCGATACAAATGGAACCGGGAAAATCGAGAGGACGCTTTCACAATAGTTTCGGCTTGTGTCGATTCAGGAAGGAGCGGAATACTGCTGACCTCAGAACACAACTCCAACAGCTTCTTTGCTTTCTAATCACGCTGTGAAGAGACGCTCTCTATACCCAATTCCGGTGATGTTGAGCCTGGGCGGGGTGATCATGATGGCCATGCAGCTTGGGTGTGCCGGCGCTAATGCCAACCGGTCTCAGACGCCGCCTCCGTCGGGGTCTCCGGCGGGTGTACCGGTTGTGGCGCATGTATTCGTTGTGATCGATGAAAATCACGGCTATGACGATGTAATCGGAAACCCTGCAATGCCGTATCTCAATTCGCTGGCCGGGCAGTATGCACTCGCAATGCAGTACTACTCCAACACGCATCCGTCTTTGCCGAACTACTTGATGCTGGCTACCGGAAATCTTGTAACCGACACCGATGCTTTTACAGGCACCGTGACCAGTGATAATGTGGCGCGCGCCATATTGGCTGCAAACAAGAGCTGGAAAATTTATGCCGAGGACTTGCCTGATGTGGGGTACACGGGACCAACAATCGTTCCATACGACAAGAATCACAATCCATTCGCATACCTGTCAGACGTAGCGAACGACAGCACGCAGGCCGCGAATATGGTGCCGTTTACTCAACTCGCCACCGACATGCAAAGCAACACCTTACCGGATTACGGCATGATCATCCCGGACATGGCAAACGACGGCCACGATTGTCCGAATGAGGCGCCGCCTTGTACGGAAACCAAGACCTTGTCAAACGTCGATAACTGGATCAAGACGAACGTATCTCCGCTGATCAACAGCTCGCAATTCAGCAACTCAGTCATGATCTTGACTTGGGACGAAGCCGAGGATTCAGATACCACCCATGGCGGCGGACATATTGCAACAATTCTGGTCGGGTCCGCGGTCAAGCGCGGCTATCAGTCTGCGAACCTCTACCAGCACGAGAGTACGCTTCGACTCACCATGGAGTTGCTGGGAATCAGCGATTTTCCGGGGGAAGCCGCAACCGCGCCGGACATGGCGGAGTTCTTTACTGGAAATTAGTCGGCAGCCGGCTAGACGGCAACCGTCACCGACGTCTCAGTTCGAATTACCGGCCGATACAATGTATCGCGCTCGACGGGTTCGCGACCGGCTTCTCGAATCAAGCGGATCAATTCCTGCCGTCTCATGCCTTGTGGCGTGGTTGCGCCGGCATCGTGGTAAATCTTTTCCTCGATGACCGTGCCATCGAGATCGTCAGCGCCAAAGCGCAGTGCGATCTGCGCGATTTTCGGCGTGAGCATCTGCCAATAAGCTTTAATGTGCGGAAAGTTGTCGAGTACAAGGCGGCTGACGGCGATCTGCTTGATGTCGAGCATGCCCGTGGTTTTCGGGAGGTGCTCAAGCGCGGTATTGTCGGGATGGAAAGCGAGCGGAATGAAAGTTTGGAATCCGCTGGTCTCATCCTGCAAGGCGCGCAGCTTCATCAGGTGATCGACGCGGTCTTCGTCGTTCTCGACGTGACCGTAGAGCATGGTCGCGTTCGACTTCAATCCGATGTTGTGGGCGAGGCGGGCGGTGTCAAGCCACTGATCGCCATCAATCTTGTGATCGCAAATGATGTGGCGGATGCGATCGGCGAAAATTTCCGCGCCGCCGCCAGGCAGGGAATCGACGCCGGCGGATTTCAATTGTCGCAAGGTTTCTGCAATTGAGAGCTTGGCGCGCTTGGCGAGATACGCGACCTCAACCATGGTGAACGCCTTCAGATGAACCTGCGGAAAGCGTTCTTTCAGCCCGGATACGAGATCGAGAAAATACTGAAAGGGCAGATCGGGATGGAGTCCGCCGACGATGTGAAATTCGGTAACCGCTTCGCTATAACCTGATGCGGCGGTCTGGAACGCTTCCTCGAGCGCCATGGTGTACGCGCCGGGCGCATCTTTCCGACGTCCGAATGCGCAGAGCCGGCATGCGGCGACACAAACGTTCGTGGGATTGATGTGGCGGTTTACGTTGAAGTAGGTTTTATCGCCGTGCATCCGCTCGCGCACGTGATTGGCCAGCCAGCCGACTGCAAGAATGTCGCCGGTGCGATATAAAGCGACTGCGTCATCGAAACTGAGCCGCTCTCTCGCGAGCACTTTCTCGTGAATGCTTTCAAGTCGGCGATCATCAGTCTGGAATGAAGGCATAGCGCTATCACTTTGATGATACAAGTGGTCGGCGGGTAGTGGCTAGTGGCCGGTCGGTGAGTGGTGTTGTCATAGCTGTGACAGAGCCACCAAGAATTGCGGAGCTTCCCAGACCTGCATACCTGAAATTGCGCCCAATTCAATGCGTGTACTATCTAATAACCCAGCATGTCCTCTGCCCCGAAACTTACGTCCAAAGGCTCGCCACGCCCCCAGCTCAAGGCCGTTCTGCCGCTGGTGTGGGAACTGGTTCGGCCGCGGCGCGCTCTATTGGTGGCTGGTTTCGCACTCATGGCGGTTAACCGCGTCGCCTCGCTGGTTCTTCCTTATTCCACGCGCTATCTCATCGACTCGGTGGTGGTGAAGCACCACGTTCAGTTGTTGAGGCCGATTATTTCCGCGGTGCTGGCTGCCACCGTGGTCCAGGGCATCACATCGTTTTCGCTGACACAACTGCTCTCGAAAGCCGCGCAGCGCCTGATCGCCGAACTTCGCCAAAAAGTGCAGGCGCATGTGGAGCGATTGCCGGTTGCGTATCACGATTCGACGAAAAGCGGCGTGCTGGTTTCGCGGATCATGAGCGATGTTGAAGGCGTACGCAATCTGATCGGCACCGGCCTCGTCGATCTTTGCGGGGGTTTTCTAACCGCAGCCATTGCACTGGTGGTTCTCTTCAGAATCAGCGCGCTTATGACCGTGCTGGCCTTCGGATTCCTGGCGTTGTTTGCATTGGCGCTGAAGAAGGCCTTTCAGACCATCCGGCCTATTTTTCGCGAGCGCGGAAAAATCAATGCTGAAGTGACCGGACGCCTCGCCGAATCTCTCGGCGGCATTCGCGTGGTGAAGGGATATCACGCGGAAGAGCGCGAGGACGAGGTCTTCGGCGTCGGAGTCATGCGCCTGCTTAATAATGTTCTGAAAAGTCTGACTGCAACTTCCATCATGGGACTTTCCGCCAGCGTTCTGCTGGGCGTGGTCGGAGCCGTCATTATGTACGTGGGGGCGCGGCAGATTCTCGCCGGATCGTTGACCATTGGGGAATTTTTCACTTACACCATGTTCATGGGATTCCTGATCGCGCCGGTGATGCAGATCGTGCAGATCGGCACCCAACTCACCGAGGCGCTGGCCGGCCTCGAGCGCTCGCATGAAATTCTGCTGACGCCGGCCGAAGACCGCGATCCGCAACGAACCCTCGTCCTTCCACCGATTCATGGCAACGTCGATTTCGAAGACGTCAGCTTCAGTTACGACGGCGCACGCATGGTGCTGCACGATGTTTCTTTCCAGGCATCTTCCGGAACGGTGACGGCGCTCGTGGGATCGTCGGGGTCGGGGAAATCTACGACGATTGGTTTGATCTCGGCGTTCTATGTCCCAACCAAGGGAACGGTACGCGTGGATGGCTTCGATCTCAGCAAAGTTCGTCTTGACTCTTACCGCACTCAGCTCGGCGTGGTCTTGCAGGAGTCATTTCTTTTTGATGGAACGATTCGTGAAAATGTCTCGTTCTCGCGTCCCGACGCTTCCGAAGAAGAAATTCTGCGGGCCTGCCGGATTGCCCGCGTAGATGAATTCGCGGAGAGCTTCGCGGATAAATATGACACGATCGTTGGCGAGCGCGGCGTGAAGCTCTCCGGCGGTCAGCGCCAGCGCATTTCGATTGCGCGCGCGATTCTGGCCGAGCCGCGCATTCTCATTCTCGACGAAGCTACGTCGAGTCTTGACTCCGAATCCGAGCAGATGATCCAGGAAGGGCTCTCTTATTTAATGAAGGGGCGCACTACTTTTGTTATCGCGCACCGTCTCTCGACCATTCGCCGCGCCGACCAGATTCTCGTGATTGAGCAGGGAAGAATCGTCGAACGCGGCACGCATGAAGAACTTTATGCCCGAGGCGGACGTTACTACGAGCTGTACACCAAGCAGCACGGGCTCGAGAGCAATTTGTTTCTTGCGCCGGGTGAGGGGGATAGAGTTGAAGCGTCCGCGGACTCGGGAGTTGGAGAGAACGGCAGCGCGGCCGTGGTTCGGGTGGTCAGAGACTAATTGTCGGCCAGCAACTGGCCAGAGGGACGCCTCAGCTCGTCAGATTAAACGAAGATCTCGTTTAACGAAGCCAATTCTCGCATTGCAAACCATCGACGCGGGCAAATTCGCGATCATTATCGGTAACAAGAATGTAGCCCAAGGCAATTGTTTGGGCAGCAATGAGCAGATCGTTTGCTCCGATGGGCTTCCCGCTTTGTTCGAGGTGAGCTCGAATATTTCCATAGAGTTTATCTGCCGGCTTTTCAAATGGCAGAGCCTCGAGCGCGCCAAGAACCGCCGCGAGCTGTGCGCTAAGCCGAGCCGATCCTTTCTTTGCCGCGCCGTAGTGCAACTCTGCAGCGACAATAATGCTTGTGCAGACTCGCTCTTCGCCAAGCTTACGAATGTGATCGGTCACACGTCCATGAGGATTGCGCACCAGGTCGGAAACGATATTAGTGTCGAGTAGATAGCGCACTAGAGCTCAACCGCGTCATTGGCCAGCTCGACAATCGCCGGAAACCTTTCAGGGATTGGACTCAATTGATCGAGCACGGCCAGGAGAGATTGTGGCAGCGCGGGCTCGATGACCAGCCGATTGCCTTCCTTTCTCATAACGGCGTCGTTTCCGGGCAGTTCAAACTCGCGAGGGATGCGCACGGCTTGGTTCCTGCCGTTTCGGAAGAGTTTCACGTGCTGTCCGTGAGATTTAGATCTGTTCTTTGCTGGCATATGTCATAGCATATGCCAACTCTGCTCCTCGGTCAAGTCCTTGAGAGATGAATTACATCGCGAAAAAGAAGAAGCGCCGGCGGGCTACTGCCAGAACTGCTCACCTCTATCGTCCTATGAAAATCGCCCTCGTCTACGCATCCAGCCGATTCGATGCGCAAACGCGGCTGTACCACGATCCCGAATCTTTTATCGTGCGCTTCTGGTCGCGGTAATCCACGTAGATCAGGCCGTAGCGTTCGGTGTGGCCGTTGGCCCACTCGAAATTGTCGAGCAGGCTCCAGGCATGAAACGAGCGGACCCGAGCACCATCGGCGATGGCGCGCGCCAGTTCGGCCAGTTCTTCGCGAAAGAATTCGATTCGCCGCGTGTCGGGGATGCGGCCGCTTTCCTTTTCATACGGTGCGTCGAGATAGCCGCAACCGCTCTCGGTAATTTCAATGATCGGATGATCGTACTCCCGCGAGATCTGTGTGACCAAGTCGTAAATGCCGCGCGGCCACACTTCCAAACCCGATTCCGTTAGCGGGCCTTCGGTGGGCATGACAGCACGAAAGCGCGTGTAAGGATCGCGTCCACCGGCGGAATCAGACTCGATCTCGGTACCGCCAAAACTCCCGCCGCCGAAATTATGCGGCTCGCTCGCATCCGAAACGATGCGCCGCGTGTAGAAGTGAAAGCCCACCCAGTCGAGCGGCGCATGCAGAATTTTCTCGTCGCCCGGTTTGAATCCCATCTGTTCGTAAGGCGGTTCTCCGACAAAGGCGCTCGGATAGCGGCCGTGCATGGCGGCTTCGAGGAAAAACACATTGTTCATTGCGTGATAGCGGGCCGCGGCGGCACGATCGGCTTCGGAATCGGTCTTCGGATATGCCGGACACATTCCGTAAGCGCTGCCCACGGTGGCCTTCGATGATGCAGCCTTGATAGAACGAAGCGCCTCCGACTGTGCCAGAGCAACGGTGTGAGCGGCTTTCAAAAAATCGCCGTAATTGGTGCGGCAGGGCGGAAACGCGCCTACGGCGTAACCCATGTACGTAAATGACCATGGCATGTTGAACGGGGCCCAGATGGTGATGCGGTCGCCGAGGTGCTTGGCGAGGATGCCCGCGTAGTCGGCGTAATAACCGGCGAGGTCGCGGTTCGGCCAGCCGCCCTGGTCTTCGAGCGCTTGTGGCAGGTCCCAGTGATAAATAGTGCAGAAGGGTCGGATGCCGGTTTGCAGCATCGTATCGACAAGCCGGCTGTAGTGGTCCACGCCTTTCATGTTTGGCGCGCCGGTTCCAGTCGGCTGAATTCGAGGCCATGAAATGGAAAACCGATAACTTTTCTGATTGAGACGTTTTGCGAGCGCGATGTCCTGCGGGTAGAGGTGGTACTGGTCGCAGGCAACGTCGCCGGTTGTTCCCCCCTTGACCTTGCCGACGGTATGCGTGAAGCGGTCCCAGATGGACTCGCCTTTGCCATCTTCTTTCCACGCGCCTTCAACCTGGTAGGCAGCCGTGGCCGTTCCCCAAAGAAATCCATCCGGAAAGCGTGCCTGCTGAACCTCACTGGAAGGAACAGATCCCGGAACCTGGTCTGCGGCAGCGCGGCTATCATTCGCGAGAAGTGTGGCACCGGCTGCGGCTAAGGAACCTGCAACGAATTGTCGGCGATCCAAATGTCCTCCTCTGAGATCAGATGATCGACGCGAAATCACAGCATACTCTTCAAATGAATCGCGGCATTCTCGCTCGGTTTCATGCCACGAATGACAATGCCTGCTGGCATCGAGTCGCTAATCCTTCAGAGCGAGAAGTCACGGTGAATGATTTGGGAGGTGGGACTGGCGCGCCCGGAGAGATTCGAACTCCCGACCTACAGCTCCGGAG